>Ga0184629_10000771_pt1 | contig 13883 bp, 17 predicted proteins | sample PLM4_32_b1_FD_133158 | JGI IMG/M metagenome (GOLD analysis project Ga0184629, IMG submission 133158) | Groundwater sediment microbial communities from an aquifer in East River, Colorado, USA - PLM4_32_b1 | ecosystem: Environmental > Terrestrial > Soil > Riparian zone | place: USA: East River... | reverse complement strand
CCTCTGTTACCAGTACCAAGACGGCAATCTCACCACCAAGCGCCTCTGGCCCTGGCCCATGAACCAACGCATCAAGGACGCTATGGTCCAATCGGGCCGCGCCTCCGTCGATGTCACTGCAACGATCCAAAAACTCTTCGGAACGATCCCGGCGGCCTGCACCTCACCATGATGTCCGAGTTCGACGGCGTGCTCCCCCTCCTGCCGACTCCTCTCGACAGCATGGCGTAGTTTGCCTTCCTGACCGGGTGGCGGCGGAGCAAGCTTCTCGGCCTTCGGTGGGAGTGGGTCGATCGAGCCGGGCGGGAAATCAGGATTCCCGACTCGAAGAATGGCGAGCCACGGTCCCTGCCCCTCGACGATGAGCTCTGGGCGATCCTCGAGGCGCTGTGGTCGGCCAGAAGGTACGAGACTCCGATGGGCCCGGCGCTCTCGGCCTTCGTCTTCCACCGAAAGGGGCGACCGGTCAATCGTCACACCTTCGCAGACCAATGGCAGGACGCAAAAGGGGTTGGTGCGAAAGGGGGGACTCGAACCCCCACGGTGTTACCCACAGGTTCCTGAAACCTGCGCGTCTACCAGTTCCGCCACTTTCGCAGGGACCGGAAGAGTAGCCGCAAGCCTCTGAGGAATCAAGGCGGCGCGCCAGCTGGAGGATTCGCGAGGTCGAGGAGAAGCTCCGTGGGTGGCAAACGCGTCGCCTCCCAAACTCACACTTTGAGAGACCTGACCCCATTTTCGCCCGCGACGATGACCTCGGAGGCGATGCCGCAGAAGAGGCCGTGCTCGACGATCCCTGCCCGCGCCGCCAGCTGCGCCGCGAGGCCCGCGGGATAGGCGATCGGGCCGAACGCGCAGTCCAGAATCCAGTTGCCCTGATCGGTCTCGAAGGGTTTCCCATCGGCCGTAGTTCGGACGACGGGCTTGCCGCCGAGCGATTCGAGAAATCGTTGCTGCGATCTCCAGCCGAAGCGAGCGACCTCGATGGGCAGAATGTGCTTCGTCCCGAGCGCCGCCGAGAGCTTCGACTCGTCCACGACGATGACGACCCGGCGGCTGGCCTGCGCGACGATCTTCTCGCGGAAGAGTGCCCCGCCGCCGCCCTTGATCAGATTCAGGCCCGGATCCACTTCGTCGGCGCCGTCGATTGTCAGGTCGATCGCGCGCGGCATGTCCTCGGATGTCAGCGGGATCGCGAGGCGCCGCGCCTCTTCGGCCGTCGCGTGGGAGGTCGGGACTGCGACGACGTCGGAGAGCGCCCCCGAGGCGAGCAGCTCGCCCAGGCGCCGCGTCGCAAAGATGGCCGTGCTGCCCGTCCCGAGACCGACGACCATGCCGGGAACGATCAAAGCGGCAGCGCGCTCCCCCGCCTGCTTCTTGAAGCCCGCGAAGGGTTCCGTCATCGGCCCCACCTCAGGCGGGCGGCAGCCCCAGCTCGATGTCTTCCTTTGGAATCGCGATCGCGGTCTCTCGAAAGCCCTTATCCACGCAAACGAAGCAGGCCTTGAAGGCCTTGTCCGTCGCCATCTTCATCTCACGGCCGGTCACGAAGACTTCCCGCCGGGGATAGGGCTCGTCGATGCGCTGGAGCCCGAGCAGGACGCCCTCGCGCAGCCGCGAGCGCTGAGCGATGACGAACTGGTGCGGAGGTTCGTGCGTGCACTGGCACACGGTGGCGACCTCAGTGCTCACTGGTCTCCTCTTCCTGCGACGCGAGGTTCGCCACGGCCAGCGCGGCGTCCACCGTGGGAAAAACGCGGAATACCGAATCGAGGTGCGTGATCCGGAAGACCGAGGCCACGCGTTCGCGCGGGTTCACGAGGTAGAAGCGGCGGCCCAGCGCCTCGAACTTCTTGAGCCCTCCGACGAAGACGCCGATCGCCGTCGAGTCGAGGTGCTCGAGGTCGGAGAGATCGAGGACGACCGCGCCGGTCCGGTCGTTGCCGGCCTTGTCGAAACGCTCCTGGAGCGCCCGGGTCGCCTCGCCGAGCGCGAGGGTGCCGCCGATCCGGAGGATCGTGTGGGCGCCGCGCTCTTCCTCGGAGAGTTTCATGCCGGTCGTTCTGATGGGACGGGCGCTTCCGACGCCATCCCCTTGCGCACGAGAACGCTGCCGCGCGCCAGGACTTCCTCGCCGGAACGCACTTCGCCGTCGAACCGGAAGATCGCGCCAAAATGCGTCGCGAGGCGAACCGAGATCTCGAGCGTTTCGCCCGCGAGCGGGGGCCGCTCGGCCGCAAATCCTTCGATCCCCGCGAGGAATCCCGCACGCGCGAGGTTCGCGTCGCCCCCTTCGAGCAGGAGCGCCGCCTGGGCGATCGCCTCGGCGTAGAGCAGTGGGCTCTGCCACTTCTCTCCCATCGCGCCGCGCGCGTTGGCCGAGATCCGGGCGCGGACCGTTCCCCGGGAGAAATCCGCATCGCGCTCTTCGACGACCGCGTCCACGAACCGGAACGGGTACGCGTGCGGAAGCGCCGCCGTCGGCATCAGGCCGTCTTCTTCTGCTCGATGAAATCGCAGAGCGCGTCGACCGAGGCGAAGGCCTTGACCCCCACCTCTTCGTCTTCGACCTTGATGTGGAATTCCTGCTCGAGCCCGAGGACGAGCTCCAGCGCGTCGATCGAGTCGAGGCCGAGGCCCTCGCCGAAGAGCGGCGCCCCGTCCGCGATCGTCTTCGAGTCGATGTCGAGCTTCAGGCGCCGCACGATGAGGTCCTTGACCTGCGACGCGAGTTCTTGCCGGGACATTAAGGCTCCTTCAGCGCGATTATAGCCGCGAGATCAGAACGGTCCGGGGCCTTCTCCCGCGTCCCGCATCCCGCATCCTGGCCTCAGGCCATCCCGCCGTCGGCCCGCCAGACCTGGCCCGTGACGTACGAGGCATTCTCCGAGGCGAGGAATCCGACGACGGCGGCGATCTCCTCGGGCTTGCCGAACCGTGCCATCGGAATCCGCCCGAGGAACTCTCGGCGCGCCTCCTCTTTCAGATGGGCGATGATCTCCGTGTCCACGAGCCCCGGCGCCACGGCGTTGACCGTGATGGCCCTCGGGGCGAGCTCGAGGGCGAGGGCCTTCGTGAACGCGATGAGCCCCCCCTTGGCCGCCGAATAATTCGCCTGTCCGGCGTGCCCCGAGATGCCGCTGACCGAGACGATGTTGACGATCCGGCCGGAGCTCTTGTGGAGCATGCCTCGGATCAGCGCTTTCGTCACCCGAAAGGCGCCCTTGAGATCCACGTCGAGGACGTAGTCCCAGTCCTCCTCTTTCATGAAGGGAAAGAGCGCGTCCTTGATCACACCCGCGTTGTTGACCAGGATGTCCACGCCGCCGAAGTCCGTCCCGACCCGGTCCGCCATCGCCTTGACTTCTTCGGCCTTGAGCACGTCCATCACGAGCGGGGTCGCCTGCCCGCCCGCCCGACGGATCTCCTCAGCGGTCGATTCCGCGCGCGCGAGATCGCGCTGGCAGGTCAGGACGACGCGGGCGCCCGCCGCGGCGAGCTCGAGCGAGATCGCGCGGCCAATGCCGCGGGAGCCCCCGGTGACGACGGCGGTCCTCATCCGCGACCGACTATATCCACGGCGGACCGGATCGCTTCGAGCGAGCCGGCCGGATGGCATCGCGTCGTCCGCTCGATCCACCGGACCATCTTCGAGAGCATCTCGCCCGGGCCGGCCTCGATGAAGACCCGGTTGCCATCGGCCACGAGGGCCTCGAACGTCTCCTTCCAGAGCGTCGGAAAGCAGAACGCCGTGCCCAGCAGCCGCCGCACTTGCCCGGCGTCGGCGACCGGCCGCCCCTCCGGCCCGTAATAGGGCACCTCCGGCTTGCGGACTGACCCGAGCGCCGCGACGAGCGGCGCAATCGCATCCGCGACCGGGCGCATGAGCTCGCTGTGGATCGGCCAGCTCATCGAGAGGGGCAAGACCGAGAGGGCGCGGGGCCCAACCTCCTCGAGGGCGGCCTTCACGCCCTCGGAGCTGCCGGTCAGAACGAACTGCGTCGAGGCGTTCACGTTGCCGATCCAGACCGGCAGCCCGCGGGCGCGCAGGCCTGCGAGCGCATTCTCGACGGCCTCGCGCCGCGCCCCGATGACCGCCGCCATCGCTCCCCGGATGTGCAGGCGCTCGGTCTCGCGCCACACCGCGACCAGCACGTCGAGCGCCTCCTCGTAGCTGATCGCGCCCGCAGCGACCATCGCGGCGTAGTTCCCGAGGCTGTAACCCGCGGTCGCACTCGGTCGCACGCCCTCGCGCGCTAGCTGCCGCGCGGCGAGCGTCGAAACGAGATAGACGCCGGCCTGGGCGGCCAGGTTTTCGCGTAGCTCCGACTCCGGCCCTTCGAAGACGATACGCGCGAGGTCGCGTCCGCACCGCTCGGACGTGAGGGTGAAGAGACGGCGGGCCTCCGGATCGGCATCGAAGAAGTCCCGGCCCATTCCGACCCATTCGGCAAGCTGCCCCGGAAAGAGAAAGGCGGCCGAAGGGCTCATGCGGGGACGAGCGCTGGCAGAACGTCCGCGATGGCCACGCAACGATCGCGCGCGAGCCACCGCGCGAAGCGGTCCGGCAGACGCTTCCGGCCGAGAAAGTGCACGGCCCGCGTGGCAGCCGGCAGTCCGTCCATCGGCGGATGGGCAGGATCGAGCTCCCACGGGTGCAGCGTGAAAACCGCCGGAGCGCCGCCATCGCGGAACCGGTTTTCGGCCTCCGAGAGTCGCGATTCCGAAAGAACCCGAAACGGCCAGGCGCCGCCGAGCGGCAGGCGCCGCCCGAATACGCGGCCCGTCAGCGGCGGCAGCTCCGTCAGCGACCATCCGTTGCGCTCGATGCGGTGCGGTCCCTGCGGATTGCCGGCGCTTCCGAGAGGCGGCACGGGCATCATCGAGGTGTCGCACCGGAAGCCTGCCGCGGCGAGCTCGCCAAGGGCGGGCGACCGGGCGTCGCGGATCGACCACTCGGCGGCGCGGTAGGCGTTCGCCGCCACTGCCCCCGCCTCCTCGATGGATTGCCGTGCCCGAAGCAGGTCCTCGCGAAACTCGGCCGCGGTCATCTCATCGGCCCGGCCGTGGAGGTCGCCGTGGACGCCGATCTCGTGTCCCCGGCGCCCCGCCTCACGCACCAGCCCCGGATAGCGCCGGGCGATCCAGCCGAGAAAAAATACCGTCGCTCGGTGCCGGCCACCCGCAAGGGCGTCGAAGACGAGATTGAGCGTCGCCTCGATCCGCGGCGCGAAGGAGTCCCAGCGCCGGGGGTCCGAGTAGTAGCCGTCTCCGCAGACGTGGAACCAGTCCTCCGCGTCGATCGTGAGGACCCGCGGCGCGCGGCCCGGGACGCGAAGAGGCGTGATGATGGGGTCGGGCACGAGGGGGATTGTAGCGGCGACCGGGAGCCCCCCTCAATCCATCTCGAAGACTTTGTAGTACACCGCCCCCCACGAGATCACCCAAGTATCCCGGAACGGCCGATAGTGCGACGGCCCGCCGTAGATCGCGCGGATCGGGACGTGGCGGAAACGCCGGACGTGGGGAGCGGCCTTGAGGAGGATCTCCGTCTCGATGATATAGCCGCGCGCGTTCAGAGCGAGCTTGCGCAGAAGGTCCGCGGCGATGACGCGGTAGCCCGACTGCGCGTCCTCGATCTCGTGGCCCGTCATGCGGGACAGCACCTGGCTTCCGATCTCGTTCGTGCGGTGGCGATACGCGGGAATCGCCTGGAGCTCGGCCATCCGCGAGCCGATGACGAAGTCGTCGCCGGCGCGCGCGGCCTCGAGCAGGCGCGGCAGGTCCGCGGGGTCGTGCTGGGCGTCGGCATCCACGAATGCGATGTGGGTGGCGTCGCCCTCGAGAACGCGCGCGAGGCCGGCCCGCAGCGCCGTGCCCTTCCCGCCGTTCGAGGCCAGTCGCAGGACCTCCGCCCCGGCCCCTTCCGCCTCGGCGCCCGTGCGATCCGTGGATCCGTCGTCCACGACGACCACCCGGGGGACGCTGGCCGCGAGGCCCCGCACCACGGCGCCGACCGTTTTCTCGGCCTGGAAGGCCGGCACGAGCGCGCACGGGCGAAAAGGATTCGGCACGCGCGGATCGTAACCTCTCGGGACCCCATCGAAAACACCTACTCCCTTTGGGCTCTTCGACATGCGTTGACTCGCATCGGCCCTTGTGAAAAAGTTCGGGCGCCCCATGCCAGAGAGTTTCATTCCGATCCTCGTCGTGCTCGGTCTCGCCGCGGGGATGGCGGCGACCGTCCTCCTTTTGAACGCGCTGCTGGCGCCGCGGCTGCGCACGAGCCGCAAGCTCGAAGTGTTCGAGAGCGGCGTCCCCATGGTGGACGCCTCGCACAAGCGGATCTCGATCAAGTTTTTCGTCATCGCGATGGTCTTCATCCTCTTCGACGTGGAAATCGCCTTCCTGTACCCGTGGGCGCTCGTGTTCCGCTCGGTGGGCTGGCCGCTGTTCGTCGAGATGCTCGCCTTCCTTGCGCTCCTCGCGGTCGGCTACGCCTACATCTGGAAGAAGGGAGCCTTCGACTGGTGAGCCACACGCGTTACCACATCGAGGAAGCGGGGCAACTGCGCAAGTTCCCGCCGGAGGCCTTGTCGCGGATCGACAAGATCCTCACCCGCTACCCCACGAAGCAGGCCGCGCTCCTCCCGGTCCTCTGGGTCGCGCAGGAGACCTGGGGTTGGATCTCGAAGGAATCCTCCGAGGAGGTCGCGCGGGTCCTCGATCTCCCCGCCTCGCACGTGGACGGCGTCCTCACCTTCTACACGATGTTCCACCTGCGCCCGGTCGGAAAGAATCTGCTGCAGGTCTGCACCTCGATCTCCTGCCATCTCGGCGGGGCGCAGCGCCTGATCGCCCACTGCGGCAAGAAGCTCGGAATCGGCCTCGAGGAAACGACGAAGGACGGCAAGTTCACGCTCGTCGAGGTCGAGTGCATCGCCGGCTGCGACAAGGCCCCTTCGATCATGGTCAACGACAAGTACTACGAGCCGATGGACGAGGCCAAGCTCGACGAGCTGCTCGGCCGGCTCGCCCGGGAGTCCTGACGTGCAACCCATCCTGACCAAGCGCGTCGGCAAGCCCAACTCGCGCTCCATCGAGACCTACCTCGCCGACGGCGGCTATGCGGCCGTCAAGAAGGTCCTGACGGGCGGATGGACGCCCGAGCAGGTGACCGACGAGGTCAAGAAGTCGGGCCTGCGCGGCCGCGGCGGCGCGGGTTTTCCGACGGGCGTCAAGTGGGGCTTCATCCCGAAGGACACGAAGGGCAAGCCCGTCTACCTGCTCTGCAACGCGGACGAGTCGGAGCCGGGCACGTTCAAGGACCGGCTCCTGATGGAACAGGACCCGCACCAGCTCATCGAGGCCATGGTCGTCTCCTCCTACGCGATCAAGTGCCGCACGGCGTACATCTACATCCGCGGCGAGTTCTACCTCGGCGCCCGGGTCCTCGACGAGGCCGTCGCCGAAGCCTATGCGAAGGGGTACCTCGGCGAGAACATCCTCGGCTCGGGCTACTCTCTCGACATCACGGTCCACCGCGGCGCCGGTGCCTACATCTGCGGCGAGGAGACCGGGCTGATCGAAAGCCTCGAGGGCAAGCGCGGCCAGCCGCGCATCAAACCGCCCTTCCCCGCCGTCTCGGGCGCCTTCGCCGCGCCGACGATCGTCAACAACGTCGAGACGCTGTGCTGCGTCACGCACATCATCAACAACGGCGCCGAGTGGTTCACGAAGATCGGGCGCAACGAAAAGAACACCGGTCCGAAGCTCTACTGCATCTCCGGGCACGTCAATCGGCCCGGCGTGTACGAAGCCGAGATGGGGCTGCAGTTGAAGGACCTCATCTTCGGAGACGCGTACGCACGCGGCATGAAGGGCGGCCGCAAGGTCAAGGCCGTCATCCCCGGCGGCGCGTCGGCGAACATGCTGACCGCGGCCGAGATCGAGGACTGCCCGCTCGACTTCGATGGCGTCGCGGCGAAGGGCTCGATGCTGGGGTCGGCGGCCATCATCGTCATGAACGAGGACACCTGCATCGTGGAAGCGGCGCAGAACCTCTCGAAGTTCTTCTCGCACGAGTCCTGCGGTCAGTGCACGCCCTGCCGCGAGGGGACGCCCTGGCTCTACAAGGTCCTCACCCGGATCGAGGAGGGAGAGGGGCGCACCGAGGACATCGACCTGCTCCAGCGCATCTGCAACCAGATGGCCAACGGCATGACGATCTGCGTCTTCTCCGACGCGGCGATTGCGCCGCCCTTGTCGTCGGTGACGAAGTTCCGGCAGGAGTACGAGCACCACGTGCAGCACAAGCGTTGCCAGGTGGGAGCCAGGGCCGCCCTGGTGACGGCATGAGCAGCGCGCCCGCGGCCCCGCCGCCTCCTCCCAAGGACACGTTCACGGTCGTCTTCGACGGCAAGCCCATCGAGGTCCCGAAGAACCTCAACCTCATCGACGCCGCGAAGCTCGCGGGACTGGACATCCCCCACTTCTGCTACCACCCGCGGCTCTCCGTCGTCGGCCAGTGCCGCATGTGCCTCGTCGAGATCGACGGCATGCCGAAGATCCAGGCGGCCTGCGCGGTGCCGCTGCGCGAGGGTCTCTCGGTCAAGACGACGACGGAGAAGGTCATTAGCTCGCGCGCGGCCACGATGGAGTTCCTCCTCATCAATCACCCGCTCGACTGCCCCATCTGCGACCAGGCCGGCGAGTGCACGCTCCAGGACAACTCGTTCGGCTACGGCCAGCAGCTCTCCAACTACGACGAGGCCAAGCGCCAGTTCCCGACCTTCGACCGCACGATGATCGGCCCCCACGTCGTCGCGGACATGACGCGCTGCATCCAGTGCACGCGCTGCATCCGTTTCACGCAGGAGATCGCCGGCACGAGCGAGCTGACGTTCCTCGACCGCGGCGGCCGGACGCTCGTGTGGACGCACGACGGCCAGCCCCTCGCCAACGACTGGTCGGGCTGCGCCGCGGACGTCTGTCCCGTGGGCGCCCTGACCGTGCTCGAGTTCCGCTTCCGCAGCCGCGTCTGGTATCTCCACAAGACCAAGTCCGTCTGCCCCGGCTGCAACGTCGGCTGCAACGTCTCGATCGAATCCAAGGACGACGTCGTCTATCGGTTCCTGCCGCGGTTGAACACTGCCGTCAACGACTACTGGCTGTGCGACCACGGGCGGTTCCTTTCGGAATCTCTCAACACCCGCGACGTCCACAAGGCCTCGATCCGCGAGGGCAACGACGTGCGCGACGCCATCGTCCCGGTCGCGATCGAGCGGGCCGCCCGCGAGATCCGCGCCGTGATCGAGGAGACGGGACCCTCCGGCCTCTTCTTCCTCGGCTCGGCGCACCTGTCCAACGAAGAGAACTTTCTCCTGCGCAAGCTCGCGGACCACCTCGCCTGCCCCAACCGCGACGTGGTGGTCGACAAGTCGCGCGTGCGCAAGATCAAGTCGCAGACCGAGTGGGTCGAGGGCGACGACGCCGCCCCGAACTTCCGCGGCGCGCGCGACATGGGCCTGTCCCCGGCGAAGAACGGCTTCGGCCTCGACGCCGTCCTTTCGGCCAAGGCCTCGCCGGAAGTGATCGTCGTCGCGGACGCCGGCTTCGCCGCGTTCGCGGACGACCCCGAGAAGGTCGCGCAGCTGCGCCGGGCCCGGTTTCTGGTCGTGGCCGCCCGCAACGGAAACGCCCTGACCCGCAGCGCCGACGTCGTGCTGCCAGCGGCGTCGCTGTCGGAGAAGGAAGGGACGTTCACGAACGTCCAGGGCCGCGTCCAGAAGTTCGAGCGCGCATTCCTGCCGAAGCCCCCGGTGCGCGCGCATTGGGAGCATCTGCTGATGCTCGCGACCGCGCTCGGATACGGCGATCGAAACTGGACGCCCTCGGACCTGCTGCGCCAGATCGCCGGCGAGGTCCCAGGCTACGGCGCCGTCAAGGAGCAGGAGCTCGAGGGCGGCGCACTCCTGAAGAAGGGCGACTTCGCGTGGGCGGGAGCGCTTTGACGTTTCTCGACTGGGCGATCGTCGTCCTGCGCGTGGCGCTGCCGGTGCTGGTGCTGCCACTCTTCGTCGTGCCGCTCACGTGGCTCGAGCGGCGCGGGGCCGCCTTCATCCAGGACCGCCCGGGACCCAATCGGGTCGGGCCCCTCGGCCTCGTCCAGCCGATCGCCGACATGATCAAGATGTTTTTCAAGGAGGCGATCACTCCCACGAGCGCCGACCGCTTCCTCTACCTGCTCGCGCCGGCCATAGCGGTGTTTGCGGCCCTCTCGACCTTCGCGGTCGTGCCCTATGGCGCCACGATCCACGTCGACGGCCGCGAGATCCCGATGCTCGGGGCGGATCTCTCGATCGGGGTCCTCTACATCTTCGCCATCACGTCGCTCTCGGTCTACGCCATCGTGCTGGCGGGCTGGGCGTCCAACAGCAAGTTCTCGCTCATGGGCGGGATCCGCTCGGGCGCGCAGATCATCTCGTACGAGCTGGCGATGACGACGGCCGCGGCCGGCGTGATCCTGGCCTCCAGCTCCTTCCGGCTCTCGGACGTGATCGCGATGCAGCAGGGAACCTGGCTCGGAGTCATCCCGCGCTGGAACGTCATTCCGCAGTTCTTCGGCTTCGTCGTCTTCTTCATCTCGGCGTTCGCCGAAACGAACCGCCTGCCCTTCGATCTTCCGGAGGCGGAAGCCGAGCTCGTGGCCGGGTACCACACCGAGTACTCCGCGATGCGGTTCGGCGCGTTCCAGATGGCCGAGTACGTCAACGTCATGGTGGTCTCGGCGATCACGACGACGCTGTACTTCGGCGGCTGGTCGCTTCCCGGATTCCACCCGCAGGGGGCCCTCGGCGCCCTCGCTTCGCTCCTGGTCTTCATGGCCAAGTCCTTCTTCTTCGTCTGCGTCTTCATCTGGGTCCGCTGGACCCTCCCCCGCTTCCGGTACGACCAGCTCATGAAGATCGGATGGAAGGCGCTCTTGCCGCTCGCGCTCGCGAACCTTCTCTGGATCGGGGCGCTCGAGATGTGGAGGATGCGAGCGTGACCGCAGGGCGCGCGATCTTCGACCTGGCCGCGGCGGTCGCCATCGTCTTCTCCGGGCTGATGGTCGTCGGCCGCAATCCCGTCCGAAGCGTCCTCTCGCTCGTCGTCGCGTTCTTCGGCCTCGCCACCTGCTTCGTGCTGCTGCTGGCGCCCTTCATCGCGGCGCTGCAGGTGATCGTATACGCAGGCGCGATCCTGGTCCTCTTCCTCTTCGTGCTGATGCTCCTGAACGTCGGCCAGGAGCAGCCGGACAGGACGGGCCGCCCGATCCAGACCGTTCTCGGCAGCGCCGCCGTGCTCGTCTTCGCGGGCCTGCTGCTCGGGATGTTCCGGGGCAGCGGCGCTCACGTCCCGACGCCGGCCGACCCCATATCGCCCTCCGCGCTCGGCGATCCCGCCGCGCTGGCGCGCCTCCTCTACTCGGACTACCTGCTCCACTTCGAGGCGGTGTCGGTCCTGCTGCTGGCCGCGCTCGTCGGGGCCTTCGTCCTGGCCCGGCCGGAGAAGGTGTCGTGATCGGGTCCATTCCGCTCTCCGACGCGCTCCTCGTCTCCGGGGCGCTCTTCTCGATCGGCATCGCCGGGGCGCTGCTGCGCCGCAACGCGATCCAGATCTTCCTCTCGATCGAGCTCATGATGAACGCCGCAAACCTCGCCTTGATCGGCTACGGCGCCGCGCTCGGCACGCGCGAGGGCCAGATCATCGTGTTTTTCGTCATCGCCATCGCGGCCGCCGAGGCCGCCGTGGGCCTCGCGATTTTCGTCGCCCTTTTCCGCCACAGCGAGACGATCGACGTGAACAAGATCAACCTGCTCAAGTGGTGACGCGGACGGGAGGATGACGCTGCCGCTCTGGGTCCTCCCCGTGATCCCGCTGGTGGGCTTTGCCATCAACGGGCTGCTCGGCACGCGCCTCGGCAAGTCCTTCGTGACGGCCGTCGGTTGCGGCGCCGCGGGCCTCGTGACCCTCGCCGCCTACAGCCGGCTGATCCCGTTCACCTCGGGGGACCACTCCACGGTCATCGAGCCTGCCGTGAGTTGGATCGCGGTCGGCAATCTCTCGATCGATCTCTCGTTCCGGCTGGATCCGCTTTCGGCGCTCATGCTCTCGTTCGTCACGTTCGTGGCCTTCCTCATCCACATCTACGCCATCGGGTACATGCACCACGAGTCGACCGACGCGGGGTACGCCCGGTTCTTCGCGTACCTGAACTTGTTCCTCTTCGCAATGCTGACCCTCGTGTTGGCCGAGAGCTTCCCGCTCATGTTCGTCGGTTGGGAAGGGGTCGGCCTCTGTTCGTACCTTCTCGTCGGCTATTACTTCGACCGGGAGTACGCGGCCGCGGCCGGCCGCAAGGCCTTCGTCGTCAACCGGATCGGCGACTACGGGTTTCTCCTCGGCATGTTCGGCATCTTCGCGACCTTCGGCTCGCTCAACTACTCGGAGGTCTTCAAGAAGGCGGCGCAGCAGCCGGCCCAGTTCTCGCCGGCGCTGGCGGCCATCTGCCTCTGTCTTTTCATGGGCGCGATGGGCAAGAGCGCCCAGGTTCCGCTCCATGTCTGGCTGCCGGACGCGATGGCCGGCCCGACTCCGGTCTCCGCCCTCATCCACGCCGCGACGATGGTCACGGCGGGCGTCTACATGGTGACGCGCTGCAACGTGCTGTTCCGGCTCGCCCCAGAGGTCATGCTCTTCGTGGCCGTGATCGGCTGCTTCACCGCCCTCTTCGCGGGCACGATCGCCGTCGCGCAGAACGACCTGAAGAAGATCCTCGCGTATTCGACGATCTCCCAGCTCGGTTACATGTTCCTCGCCTGCGGCGTGGGCGCCTTCACGGTCGGCATGTTCCACGTCATGACGCACGCGTGTTTCAAGGGGTGCCTCTTCCTCGGCGCCGGCTCCGTCATGCACGCGATGTCCGACGACCTCGACATCCGTCACATGGGCGGGCTCAAGGCGAAGATGCCGATCACGTACTGGACGTTCCTCGCCGCGACGCTCGCGATCTCCGGCATCCCGCCCTTTGCCGGCTTCTTCTCGAAGGACGCGATCCTCGCGAGCTCCTTCGAGGCGCCAGGACTCGGCAGGCTGCTCTGGTTCGTCGGCCTCTTCACCGCGGGTCTGACCGCCTTTTACATGTTCCGGATCGTCTCGCTCACGTTCTTCGGTCAGTTCCGCGGCACGAAAGAGCAGGCGCACCACGTGCACGAGGCGCCCGCTTCGATGACGATGCCCCTGGTCGTGCTGGGGCTGCTGTCCCTCGTGGCGGGCTGGATGGGGCTCCCCGCGGTCTTCGGCGAGCACGCCAACGTGATCGAGCCCTTCCTCGCGCCGATCATCTCCCCCATCGCCGGACACGACGCGGCGCACGAGGCCCTCCCTCACGCGACCGAGTGGCTCCTGATGGCGGTCTCCGTCGCCGTGGCCGCGTCGGGGCTCTACCTCGCCTACCAGTGGTACGCGAAGCAGGGCGGCCGCGCGCCGGCCCGCCTGGCCGCTTCGTTTCCCGGGGCCTTTGCTCTCGTCGCGGACAAGTTCCGCATCGACGAGCTCTACGACGTCCTCTTCGTGCGGCCGTACGCCTGGCTCGCGCGCACGCTCTGGAAGGTCGTGGACGTCCTCGTCATCGACGGCATCCTGAACGCCAGCGCGTTTCTCGTCGAGCTCGTGGGCGATTTCCTGCGATTCCTGCAGACAGGCAACGTCCGCAACTACGCCCTGACGTTCTTTCTCGGCCTCATCGCGCTCCTGCTCTTCGTCGTGGGGGCGAGCTAGATGGAACGGCTGCTGGCCGACCACCTGCTTTCCGTGCTGGTCTTCCTGCCGTCGGCGGG
>Ga0184629_10000770_pt1 | contig 13888 bp, 9 predicted proteins | sample PLM4_32_b1_FD_133158 | JGI IMG/M metagenome (GOLD analysis project Ga0184629, IMG submission 133158) | Groundwater sediment microbial communities from an aquifer in East River, Colorado, USA - PLM4_32_b1 | ecosystem: Environmental > Terrestrial > Soil > Riparian zone | place: USA: East River... | reverse complement strand
TTTATTGAATTTATAGTGCGGGTTTAGGGATCCGACGAGACCCTTATTTCCATCATAGCTACTATCAAGAGTTCTTATGACAAGGGAACCCGCAAAACCAATATAGGGCTCCATCACAAAATTGTTTCCGATTGGGATGGTGGAGGAAAGAAAAACACCCGTTGAACTTGAAGTGCCGATCCTAAAAACACCGCTGTTTACATTTTTTCTATTCACGCCGAATCCTAAACTTGTCTGGAAAAAAGTGCCGGGGAAACTGCTTGGAAAATTCCTGGCCAAATTGATTTCGCCAAAAACATATTTCAGGTGGCCGATACGCATGTACACTTGTGGGTAAAAGCTGTACCTTTTTATGGAGGTTACTTCCCCTTCGCTGGGAATGAAAGACATATCTCCCATATGAAAGCCCGCGCCAAAGCCAAATAATCGCGAATCACTTTGAATAAATGGATTGAACCCATAGGTGTGCAATTCGGGACGATCGGAGGTGAGACCCCCTGTTACATATTCATCGTGTACGCCCGTGTAGGCATTAAGACCAAACGTGAAACTTTTAGCTTCCGCAGTTTGTATCGTTCTTGAAAACCCAAGGGCGGCTATTTTATATTTATTTTCATACTCCTTTCCGGGAATATAAGAGGAGTTGCCATCGCAGTCTGTCGACGAAATAGGAGCAACGGAGAGATTTTGGGATCCAAGCAATCCACCAATGCTTATGGTGTTATAGGATATTTTTGTGCTGTCACTGGCCGCTTGTTCAGGATACGTTTGACTCATCATGATGAAGGAAACGAGTATCAGGATGGAGAAGGCAAACCGAAACCTTGGTACGGTTACTGATTTGAATAATTCTACGAGAATATAGCCGCCAGTGGAAAAAAGCGCCATATAGACTACCAGTATTTCGGTCAGGCTTAACCATTTAGAAGCAAAGCAGAAAATAACGCTTATGATGAGAAAATAAATCACATAGCGTAGTGAAAACGAGGAAGGTTCAGGACGTTTTAGAATAAGTGTTGGTTTCTTTTCCTTCAAAAAGATTATGAGACACGATCCCAGGATCAGAACCATCATGATCCACTGAATTGTATTCAGTTGAAACCAGGAGGATACTTCGTTGGCATTGGCTGCTTCTGCCCGAAAAAATTCGGTTGTAAATCGGATCGTGTAATAGGTTAGTCCTGACAGATAGAAAAGGCTCCCGTGGGATTTAAACTTGCTTTTTACATTCAACAGAAGGACAACAGCAATCAGGCAACCTAATGATTCATAAAGTTGAACAGGGTGAATACTGAGCGAGGTGGTTGCTGTCTGTGGGATAAGGCCTTCCATATAATGATGCTGAAATGCAGAGGTCTCCTGACCATACTGGATTCCCCACCCAGTACCGGTAATTGTGCCAAAGCAACATCCGTTCAGAAAGCAACCGATACGCTGCAAGCACATTCCTACAGGTAATACAAAAGCATAGGCGTCCAGTACGTTTGTATTTAGGTTACAAAAGCGTTTAGCAATCAATATGGCAGGAACACAAAAAAGCAAACCTCCTAACATGACGAGTCCGGTAGCATGTTCCAGGGGTTGATTGTGCAGAATGGTTTTCCAGTCTTCCAGCGAGAAGGTTACCATTCGACAACCGAATACAAAAAAAATGTAGCCTGTCCCGATGACAATCAGCCAGGGTAGCTGCGGCAGCCTTCGTCTTCTGCCTTCTGCAATTAGAATAATGAAGCTTACAAAGAAAGCTACCATATAGAACAAGGAGTAATACCGCTGGGGACTTGGAATGTCTATGAATAGTGGTTGCATAGGAATGGTATTAGTCTTTTTTTTCGGCCAGGTAAATATTGTTGTTGTCTTTTATGAAAGCGATACTGTTTTCCGCTGGTGAAATTATCAATTGAAAAATGTTAGGCTGGTTTCCAAAAGCCATTTCAGTTTCTGTATGGTTCACTACGTCCACTAAGAAATAATATTGCTTCAAAAAAGAGCAAGGGCCTGTAACATAAGGAATCCCGCACTTCTCTTTTTGAATTACGATTTTATCTCCGGAAGAAGAAAGTGATCCATAGGCCGGAGGGACCAGGTTTTCCCATCCACCAATTGTTTCGTTTGTGGTTGCATTGAATAAAACAGCTGAGCGTTCAGCATTTTGGTAAAAAAACAGAACTCCCTTTGAGGTCCATTTTGTAACCCCATTACCATAGTAGCTCTGAAATTGGGCCGGAAGGATTGCTTTGGTTTGAAGATCGTAGTAGTATACCGAATACCCTTTTGTGAAGAGTAATGCTTGACCATCTGGAGAGAAAGTTATTGGGATACCGGATGTTATCAATGTTTCTTTTTTCGTATTGAAATCGTATAAAAAAAGATACGGTTCGTTTGACGGATCGTACAAGCCCAACTTATTAAATGCAAAATTATTTGAGCTAAACGGAGTGGTGTAATAGTTCACGGATACACTATCAACCAACGACTCAGTCGTACTGGAGTTGTTAATGTTAATACCAGAAAGCTGTGAATCAAAGTTCAAGTAATAGAGCATTTCGCCGGAGATCCATAAAACATCAGATCCATTGTAGTGGTGGGCACTTGCTGTTATTTGCCTGGGCGTTTTTGTATTTACATCTATGGCAGCAATATTAAGATCGCTTATCGCAATAATCTCATTGGTTTCTTCTGACCAGATAATTTTCATCAGAAAGCCGGTTGAAGTGTAGAGTTTTGTTCCGAAATATTCTGAAGTATCCGGTTTTCCAAAATCATCTTCTATTTCGCAGGAAAAAAATAGCAGCAGGAAAGTCCAGCCGATTAACGAAATAAAACGCCTTGCACTTTTCATGATTAACAATGCAGTTATAAGAAAATGAAAATTCTGGCTAAGCTCCCTGGGCAGCCGCTATTGGCTGCCTTCGTTTGGTAGTGTCAGCCGAGTTTCCTGATGACACACATCCATAAAGCGTTGGCTGAGAACCCTAAAGGCACGTTCTGCATCATAGCTGGGATCGGTACTGCAATGGGTCCATATTTTTTCACATTCGTACTGAAGTCTTTCATAATTGCGGCCGGCCTTTAACCAATGGTTAATAAACTCCCCGGAAGCATCCGTGTATGGCATCGTTTCGTACTTCTTGAGTAACAATAAGTTTAATGTATCGATCATAAAATTAAACTAGTCAGTGATTCCCTGTGGAGGCACAACTACCGAAGCGGTGCCAACCAGAAGATCAAATATCCCGGTTTATTTAAGGAATCAATGATTCAAATCTTTCAAATAGTAGCAGATTTAATTCAGCAGCGCAGCAAAATGACCTCAAACGCTTTCATTGATAGAATGAGTTAAGCAATCAACCTCCCAGGGCAGGAATAGAAATGTTTCATTTTCCTCGACTTTTCTCCATCATATCCCACATCTCCTCGGGCACCATTTCTAAATGACTGAATTCACCACCGTTCCGCAGCCACTCACCTCCATCAATGGTAATAACTTCGCCATTTATATAAGCAGAAAAATCAGACATCAGGTATGCGGCAAGGTTAGCAAGTTCCTGATGCTGCCCCACCCGTTTTAATGGAATGCGTTGCGCAGGGTCAAATTTTTTGACAAGGTCTCCGGGTAATAGCCGGCTCCACGCACCTTCAGTAGGAAAAGGTCCGGGGGCAATAGCATTGCTCCGGATGTTATATTTTGCCCACTCTACGGCCAGTGATCTGGTCAACGCCAGCACACCGGCTTTGCTACAGGCCGAGGGAACAACATAACCTGAGCCCGTCCATGCATAGGTGGTAACAATATTAAGAAACGTGCCGGGTTGTTTTTTTGCTATCCAGTTTTTACCGGCCGCAAGCGTGGTATAATATGTTCCCTTCAAAACAATGTCGACAACGATATCAAAGGCACGGTGTGAAAGTCTTTCTGTTGGACTTATAAAATTTCCGGCTGCATTATTTAGTATTCCATGCACTTGACCGAATTCCTTCTCCGCGCTTTTAATGACATTTTCGATCTCTTCGTATTTCCTTACGTCGCAGGCAATGGCAAGTACTTTCCCACTGGTTTCCTTCATCATTTCACGGGCAGTATTTTCCAGCACTTCGACTTTTCGGCTGGTGATAACCAGGTTAGCACCTAATTCCAAAAAATATTTTCCCATCGACCGACCGAGGCCGGTTCCCCCTCCAGTGACGATGATGGTTTTGTCCTTTAGACTTCCGGTTTTAAGCATGCCTTCCATATCAATTCCAGGATTTAAAAATGTGAAAAAATGAATTTAGTCTTATTTTCTCAGATTCAAATGACAGGAAGTTGATTGTAATCTTTCCTGGTTCAGGGATTTCGAGGGATGTTTTGTTGGCTTTGCATAACGAGATTAGGATCATGGAGCAAGGAATACGCCAGGTAAACAAACATTGAATAATCAAACTTCGCCTTTGAATTATCCCGATGCCATTTAATGGCTGTTTCTAAGGATGAAGTTGTAGTTTGTGAAGTTATTAACGACCTGACCTGATCATTATGCCGGGTTCTGTTGGGGTAATTCCAATAGTATCCTGGTCCCTGGATAAGTGGAGGTATGACGTCATTCTCTCTTTCAGCGTGGGATAACTCGATTGCCCACTTTTTTACATAGTGAGATCTCGATACTGGCGAATGAGCAATGCCACTCCCGAATTTTATCCGTTCACATTGATTGTATTGCGAAAACAGGGAAAAAGGCAGCGCTGTTAAAGCAATTGATAACGAGAGGAGGAGGTTTTTCACGGCTTTTCAAGTATAAAAACCAAAACGTCAGTAGCAAAAATGTATACAAAGCTTAGTATTCCCTTGAAATTCTGTTAACAGGAATAATTCAAAAGCTAACAAACTTTGACAATCCCTGCCTTCAAAGTATTAGGCAGGGCATTAAGTCAAGAAATTAATAAGGTATGGTGAAGTACACCGCTATTCATTATTTGATTGTTTTGTGTTTACTTCGGACGAACTCTTTAAAATCCTGGAATCAAACTAAAAAAGTATGGCACGTCTCATTGGGCTGATTATTTTCATTATTGATATCGTTGTTATCCTCGATATCATACGAAGCAATAAGGATACGGAGAAAAAAGTATTGTGGATCATAGCAGTGATCTTACTTCCAGTACTGGGGCCGATATTATATTACTTTATTGGTAAAAAATAGAGTAGGTCAATGGGTACAGATGGAATGATAAAGCCCATGGATGGTTGGGCTTTATCGTGGTAAGTTTATTTGGCTCCGGGCCTATCTTGTGCATCGTGCTTGTTTCTGCGAAGCTGACGACTTGCCTTGTTTTCTTTATGGTGAAGTCTTGCACTTTCCCGGCCTGTTACTACGCCATCAGATTTGGCCCTGCGTTCAGCCCTGCGAATATGACGTTGATCATGAACAGCGTTCGCTGTCTCTCTGCGCGTCAGTTCACCGCTAGCTACACCTTGTTGAATGCGTTCGCGCTGGTTTTCCTGGCGCTGGTCCACACCAGGGGTGGTTTGAGCATTTACACTTAAAACCATTCCAAAAGCGATACAGGATAAAAGGACAACTATCTTTTTCATCTTGATTATTGATTTAATTTGCCCCTTTGACAATAAAGCAATAACAAGGTTTAACCTGGAAGGAAAGATTTTTATTGGTCTGATTTAAAGGGAAGTTTGATGATAAATTGACTGCCTTTACCTTTTTCAGAAATCAATTCAATGCTTCCGTTCATGCGATCGACCAGGGTCTTTACGATGGCTAGCCCTAAACCATTGGACGTTTCACCAGCAGTAGGCCGGGCGCTCAGTTTTTTAAATTTCTGGAATAGTTGAAGTTTATCTTTGTCTGAAAAACCCAGGCCCTGGTCCTTGATCGAGATCCAAAGACTACCATTTGACTTGCTGGCGGCAATTTCTACCGAGGAATTTTTATTCGAGAATTTTATAGCGTTTGTCAGCAGGTTATCAATAATGCGGTTGAGGTAATCGGCGTCAAGGTATACTTCTTCACTCTCCACCCGGCTAATATAAAGGTGAATATTTTTTGCGTCAGCCGCCGGTATGAACGCATTTGTTTTTTCCAGTAAAAATTTACTAATATCGAAAGTACTATAGTTTGGCTGAACACTTTCTTCCAACATGTGTACGTCCAGCAAATCCTTGATGAGATCAAGTCCGGCTTGCGTCGCATCTTTCGTCATGCGAACATAGCTTTGATGATCTTCCGTGATACCTCCTTCAACTTCCATAAGGTCGGCAATACCTTTAATTCGGTTTAGCGGTGATTTAAGGTCGTGTGCCACGATCCCCATTAAAGTATCCTTCTCGTGATTGATATCAGAAAGTTGCTGGTTGCGCCGGGAAAGCTTTTCATTTTGTTCAACGATTTCCAGTCGCTGATTTTGAATGAATTGATTCTGCTGCGCCAGTTTTTCATTTATCTCCCTGCGTTTCTTACTGCTGCGCCATTGCACAAAACCAAGCAAGCTGACAAAGCCAATAATGATAATAAGAATGATGTTTTCAAGCTTCTGCTGTCTAATGACCGCTTCAGTTTTTACCTGATCAATTTTGAGGAGCTCATTTTCACGTTCCTTCCGTTCGATTTCTATTTCAAATTGAAGGCGTTCTACCTGACGGGCAAGATCAAGGTCTTTTATCGAGTCCTTTAAGATCAGGTACTGATTTAAGTTTTGAAGTCCGGCAGTTTTGTTTTTTAACCTTTCCGATAATTTCCAAAGAAAGTAATGGGCATCCATTTTAGAAGTCAGATCTTTGGTCTTCGATGATATCGCCAAGGCCATGTTAAAGTACTGCTTGGCTTGACTCAGATCGTTGCTGGCAAGTTTAATTTGTCCCATGGTTAGGTACGCCGGGGGCTGCATCCTGACATTATTTTTTTGGAGAATTACTTTAAGGCCTTCAGCACACATGGATTGCGCTTCCTGTAGCAGGCCTTGATGAAGATAACTTTTGGCAATGTGGGTTTTTATTTCGGCCAGGTTAATTTCATCCTGAATTGAACTGGCCGTCGAATCAGCGAGGTGCAGAAAAAGTAGCGCTTTTTCATGCTGATTATTATCTTGATAAAACCTTCCGGTTTGAATGAAGGCAGAGGTAATGTCATTGGTGTTGCCTATGGCAATACGGATTCTATTTGCCTTCAGATAATTATTCTCTGCTTTAATGTTGTCGCGCTGCGATTTGTAAAGCCTGGCTAAGCTCTGATACGTGTAGGCTAATCCGGTAGGGTTATTGATGTCTTCGAAAATAGCCTGCGCCTGGATAAAGTAATCATAAGCGCGGGATAGTATCCCTTGTTCAAAAAATAAACGTCCGAAGTTATTGTTGGAAAACGCCTTTTGCAAAGAATCGTTCTGCTGGGTAGAAAGCTTTAAAGCCTGATCATAGTATTCATATGATTTTAGCCGGTCGCCTTTATTGTTATAAGCTACACCGATAAAATTTAAGGGCTCTGCAAGTCCAACGGAGAGTTTGAGTTCCAGGCCCAGGGCATAAGCTTTTTTAGCGTAGAGAATTGTACTATCCGGATAAGCGGACCGGTATTCCCAAGCCAGATCATTTAGTAAATCAAACTTCGCTTTGCCCTCTACCGAGGAAAGTAATGCTCGTAAACTGTCAATCAGGTGAATATTTTGAGCGAAAGCAATGCATGGCAAAAAAATGAGAAAAAGTGAGAGTAGAAGGTGTTTCTTAGCCACGAGAGAATTTTTATACTTAAAAAGATTGCCATAAAGTTAATCTTTCACAAGGCCTTTTGAAAGTTACGGGACTAATCAATTTCTTCGAAGTTCAGATCCCGTCCGTAGGTCTCATCGATTACACGCAGCGCGAAAAAAGCGATAATAATAGTGGTAATGCCAATGACCAGTGCTCCCGGGATAATTCCTATTTCACCTCGGAGAAATTTAAATGCTAATGTCAAAGGTACCACTGTCCCGCGAATGAAATTCGGAACCGTCGTGGCCACTGTCGACCGAAGATTCGTCCCAAATTGTTCCGCCGCAATCGTAACAAACAGCGCCCAATACCCAATACCAACGCCAAGGGTAAAACAGGCAAAGTAAAAAAAGCCCAGCGTCCTAACCGGCAGAAAAAGAAAAAACACAACAAACATCAACGTCAATAAAATAAAGATGGCCACTATTTTTTTTCTTGTTCCAAACACCTGACTGGTGAAACCACTCGATAAATCTCCTACCGCCAAGCCTATGTAACTGAACATCACCGCATCACCTGCTCCAACAACACCGGTGATTTCCAATGCTTTGGCAAATTCAGGCGAAAAGGTTATTAAAATTCCAATGGCGTACCATATGGGCAAGCCAATAAAAATACAACCCATAAATTTAATGAAGCGGCTTCGTTTCGTAAACAATTGAAAGAAATTGCCGCGTTCCACACTTTTTTCTTTTGTCTTTAAAAAAATCCCGGATTCAAAAACACTTATGCGGGCAATAAGTAATAAAAGTCCTAATCCGCCGCCAATGAAATAGGCAACCTGCCAATCGAAAACTTTAGAAATGAAATTGGCAAACACGGCGCCCATCAGGCCTACGCTTGCAATAATGGTTGTGCCATAACCGCGCAAATGTGTGGGAAGTGTTTCAGACACCAATGTAATACCTGCGCCCAGCTCACCCGCAAGCCCAATGCCGGCAATGAATCGAAGCATAGCATATTGGTTAACTGATGTTGCAAAACCGTTGGCGATATTGGCTAAGGAGTAAAGTAGAATCGAACCAAATAAGACCGAAAGTCGGCCACGCTTGTCGCCCATAATACCCCAGATGATCCCGCCGATCAAAAGTCCGGTCATCTGAACCTGGAGCAAAAATTCACCTTTATCAAAGAGTTGATCCTCCGGCACACCTAATGAAATCAAGCTTGGTCTCCGCACAATGCTGAAGAGCAGCAAGTCGTAGATGTCAACAAAGTAGCCAAGCGCTGCAACAATGACCGGGAGGCTGAAAAGCTGCTTGAGGTTTCTATGGTCCATTCAGGAAATTTGGACCTAAAATAGAAAATCCCTAAAGGTTTTCTAACGTGTTAGAAAAATTAATGAATTAAAGGTTTTGCCTCTCATCAAAAAAGAAAACCACATTTAGTAATTTCAACTTAATCTCGCTGGATCCATTAAACCTAAACTTATTCATATGAAGAAAATAATTTTACTCTGCTTCTTACTGATTCCCTTCGCCTTTTTGCATGGCCAGAAGAAGGGCAGACCAGTACCAAAAGCGGTTGTCAGCTTTGATGAGAACCTTTACAATGGTTTGGAGTGGCGCAACATTGGTCCATATCGCGGAGGGAGGTCAGCCGCCGTGACAGGTGTGCCGGGAAAAGCCAACTTGTTTTATTTTGGAGCTACCGGTGGAGGTGTCTGGAAAACATCGGATGCCGGAAATACCTGGGAAAATATATCGGATGGATTCTTTGGAGGATCTATCGGTGCCGTAGCCGTGAGTGAATGGGATGATAACGTGATCTATGTAGGAGGGGGAGAAAAGACCGTTCGCGGCAATGTATCTTACGGATACGGTATGTGGAAATCAACGGATGCAGGAAAGACGTGGAAGACTAGTGGTTTAAAGGACTCCAGGCATATTCCTCGCATTCGTATTCATCCTAAAAACCCGGACTTGGTATACGCAGCCGTACTGGGTGATTTGTTCAGGTCATCAGAAGAGCGGGGCATTTATCGTTCCGAAGACGGTGGAAAAAACTGGAAGCGAGTTCTTTTTGCTAACGCAGATGCTGGAGCAATTGACCTTTGTATGGATCCCAACAACCCGCGTATTCTCTTTGCATCCACCTGGAGAATTAGGAGAACACCCTACAGCCTGGAAAGTGGAGGAGAAGGATCCACGCTTTGGAAGAGTGTGGATGGTGGTGACACATGGGACAATATTTCTAAAAATGAAGGCTTGCCGAAGGGGATTTGGGGAATTGTTGGGGTTACTGTCTCGCCCGTCAATTCAAACCGGATTTATGCGATCATTGAAAATGAAAACGGAGGTGTATTCCGATCGGATGATGGTGGTAAAATCTGGAGCAAGATGAACGATGACAGAAGCCTTCGTCAACGGGCGTGGTATTATTCACGTCTTTACGCTGATACAAAAGATGAAGACATTGTTTACGTGTTGAATGTAAGTTATCATAAATCCAAAGACGGAGGTAAGACTTTCCAGGCGTATAATGCACCGCATGGTGATCACCACGATTTGTGGATTGCACCTGAAGATAACCAACGCATGATCATTGGTGATGATGGTGGTGCGCAAGTTTCTTTTGATGCCGGAGAAAACTGGACGACGTATCATAACCAACCAACCTCGCAATTTTATCGGGTAACGACTGACAATCATTTTCCGTACCGAATCTATGGAGCGCAGCAGGATAACTCCACCGTTAGAATTGTGCATCGGTCCGATGGATCGTCTATCGGCGAGCGTGACTGGGATATAACTGCCGGGGGAGAAAGCGGACACATCGCGGTTGATGCAACCGATGAGGATGTAGTATTTGGCGGAAGCTATGACGGTTACCTCACGCGAAAAAATCACCGGACAGGAGAAGAACGTAGTGTTAACCCCTGGCCTGACAACCCGATGGGACATGGCGCTGAAGGTGCGAAGTACAGATTTCAATGGAACTTCCCCATTTTCTTCTCCCCCCATAATCCCAGGAAACTTTATGCTGCATCGCAGCATCTGCATGTGAGTTATAATAGCGGTGAAAGCTGGGAAACTATAAGTCCTGACTTAACACGGAATGATCCCACTAAACTTGGCCCCTCCGGCGGGCCCATTACCAAAGACAACACCAGCGTTGAATATTATTGCACCATCTTCGCGGCATCAGAATCTCCATACGAGAAGGACCTGATCATTGTTGGTTCGGATGATGGGTTGTTGCAAATGACGCGCGATGGTGGTGCGAAATGGGAAAAGATCACACCGCCGGAATTGCCTGAATGGAGCATGATCAATAGCATTGAGTTTGATCCTTTTGTAAAGGGCGGCGTCTACATTGCAGCCACCCGGTATAAACTTGGTGATTACAAACCTTACCTGTTCAAAACAAAAGACTATGGAAAGACCTGGACGAAAATTACGGATGGGATAGATGCCGGCCACTTTACCCGCGTCGTGCGGCTTGATCCTAAACGTGCCGGGTTGTTGTATGCCGGGACAGAATCCGGAATGTACATTTCATTCGATGATGGTGTTAGCTGGAAACCCTTTCAGTTGAAACTACCCACCGTGCCGATTACTGACCTGGCTGTTAAAAATGACAACCTGATAGCCGCTACCCAAGGCCGCAGTTTTTGGATCATTGATGACCTTACGCCGCTGCATCAACTGAATGATAATATTGTGAAAAGTGATTTTCATCTGTATAAGCCAATGCCAAGTTACCGCATGGGAGGAGGTAGTGGACTTGGCAAGCCTTCTAAAACAGAAGGTAAAAATCACCCCGGGGGTGTTATGATCCATTATATAGTAAAGGATACAACAAAAGCACAAGTATCCCTTGAAATTGTTGATGCCGGAGGAATGGTTATTAAAAAGTTTTCAACAAAGCCGGATAAAAAAACAAAGGAAGAGGAATTGAAAGTGAAGCCAGGAATGAACCGGTTTGTTTGGAATATGCGCTATACAGATGCAGAGGGTTTTGATGGATTGATCTTATGGTCAGGCAGCCTCACGGGACCGAGGGCAATTCCGGGAACGTATAAGGCAAGGCTTACGGTCAACGGAAAATCCATGGAGTCTGGCTTTGACATCATAAAGGATCCCAGGACAAGTGCTACTCCGGCTGACATGAAGGAACAATTTGATTTTCTTATCGGTACACGGGACAAGGTTTCAGAAATGCACAAAGCCATAAAAAAAATAAGAACCACCCGAGAGCAGATGAATCGTGTTACCGATCCGCTTAAAGACAAAGCAGATATGAAGGACTTGACAGACGTAGCGAAGTCTATACAGGACGAAATGAAAAAAGTAGAGGAGACGTTATATCAAACTAAAAACCGAAGCGGACAGGATCCATTAAATTTCCCGATTCGATTAAACGATAAACTTGCGGGCCTGTCTTCTGAAGCGGACGCTGGTGATTATAAGCCCACTGCACAGGTCATGGCCGTTTATAAAGAGATCACAGAAAAAATTGATGTGCAATTGCAAGCGTTAAATAAAATTTTTAGTGAGCAGATTCCAAAGTTTAATGAAATGGTGAAGCAGAGGCAGATTAGTGCAGTAACTTTTAGTGAGTAACAAGAAGGTGGAATTTGTACTCCGATCCCCTTGCCGGATCGGGGTACAATTTTAAGGAACAAGCAGGATTAAACTTTTTCTAATGCTTGCTCAAGATCAGTAAGTAAATCTTCAACATCTTCTACGCCAACACTCAGCCGTATCAGTGAATCCACGAGGCCGCTTTTTAATCTTTCTTCTTTTGGAATACTGGCGTGTGTCATGGAGGCAGGATGATTAATAAGTGACTCCACTCCACCAAGTGATTCGGCCAATGAAAAAAGTGCAACGCTCTCCATGAGTGTTTTAGCTTTTTCAGCACTGTCATCTTTCAAAGTAAAAGCAAGCATACCGCCAAAATCTTTCATTTGTTTTTTTGCTATGGCATGGTTAGGGTGATCGGGGAACCCTGGCCAGTAAACTTTTCCAATCTTTGGATGGCCCTTTAAGTATTCGGCAATTTTTCTTCCATTGAAACAATGACGCTCCATGCGGAGGTGAAGAGTTTTAATTCCACGAAGCACCAGGAATGAATCCTGCGGACCGGGGACCGCGCCACAGGAGTTCATAATAAAATGTAAGTCCTGGTAAAGTTTTTCGTCATTCACTACCAGGGCACCCATAATAACATCAGAATGTCCGCTTAAATATTTTGTAACCGAGTGCATCACGATGTCGGCACCGAGATCAAGTGGATTTTGTAAATAAGGTGAAGCGAACGTGTTATCCACTGCTACCAGAATATTATTTTTCTTAGCGAGGTCTGTGCTGGCTTTTATATCAACAATGTTCATCAATGGGTTAGTGGGTGTCTCTAACCAGAACAGTTTTGTTTTGCTATTCAGGAGTGGTTCAATGTTAGCCGTTTTAGTGAGATCGATAAAATGAAATTTAATTCCATATTTTTCAAAAATACGCTTAAACATTCTGTAGGATCCGCCATACAAATCGTTGCTGGTTATTACTTCATCGCCGGGGTTAAGTAGTTTGATTACGGCATCCGTTGCCCCCATGCCGGAAGAAAAACAAATAGCAAACTTTCCATTTTCCAGGGCGGCCATACTTTTTTGAAGCGCGTTTCGTGTCGGGTTGGCGCCCCGGGCATAGGCATATCCTTTGTGTTGGGCAGGTGACTCCTGCACATAGGTTGACGTTTGATAAATGGGCGTCATGATGGCTCCCGTGGAGGGATCAGGCTCTACACCTGCGTGGACTGCTTTGGTTCCGAATTTCATATGTCTTAATGTAAGTATTAAAATAAGCTGAGATAAAAACGATTTTCCGGGCGTAAAGATACATCCAATTGCTTGTTGACGCCCGACTGTATAAAAGGATATTTTACTTATTTATGGTATAATGCTCCCTGTTTTAGTATATTAAAAAAACCTTGTTATGTGGCCATAAACCTGCAACCTTTTTCAGCCTATTTTTATATCTGGAAGTTTAATGCTCAGGAGGAAGAGAGATATGCAACGTACGCTCAAAGGAATGACCTGATTTCTTTTCGTTTATTTACTATCAGCATCATGCTGATCTCAGGTTCCTTTTTGATTGTTGATCTGGGACGCCACGTTGATTACAATTGGGTATTGGTGTTTCGTTTTGGCTT
>Ga0184629_10000769_pt1 | contig 13892 bp, 11 predicted proteins | sample PLM4_32_b1_FD_133158 | JGI IMG/M metagenome (GOLD analysis project Ga0184629, IMG submission 133158) | Groundwater sediment microbial communities from an aquifer in East River, Colorado, USA - PLM4_32_b1 | ecosystem: Environmental > Terrestrial > Soil > Riparian zone | place: USA: East River... | reverse complement strand
GCAAGGAAAAACTTAGAATTATCGGATGCTAGATATTACAATGGATATGTTTCTTATTTGGAAGTCCTAGAAGTACAACGTTCTTTATTTGACGCCGAATTGAGCCTTTCTGAGTTAACGCAAAACCAGTTGAGTTCTATGATACAATTGTATAGAGCTTTGGGTGGTGGCTGGAATTAACAAATTATTTTGAATTAATAATAAGAAAAACCGTGCAATTTGCGCGGTTTTTTGTTTACTCTACTTTTCTCACGAAAGACAATATTCATATAAAAAGGAAATTTCTGAACACATAAATCTAATTCAGACTCAAATCATCATAGCTTTTATTTATTCTTACTTATTTGAGAATTAATTTATAGAAAAAGTTGTAAATTTAATAGCCCCATTTTTAACAAATTTCTGCAAATTTAGTTTCGGGATCATGCTAACCAGTTAAATCATTACTATGACAATCAACACTGTAATTCAGATTTTAGGGATGTTTATAATTCCGTTTCTTTGTGTACTCATTCCAATACTAATAGGCCAGCGCTATGGCTTACATGCGAAATCAAAATCGGGAAAAGTAAATGATTCTCCAGTTGGTTCTGTAGTGGGAACTTCCTTAGGATTATTGGCTTTTATGCTCGCCTTTACCTTTCAGATCGTTGACAATCGATATAACAGTCGAAAAGAGCTTTTACTTAATGAAGTCACAACTATTCGAACCTCTTTTTTGAGAGCTGGGTTAATCCCGGAACCGTATCGTTCTAACTCCAGAAAACTTTTAATTGAATACACTAATTTACGAGCATCAATAGTTGATGAAATTACTCCTGAAAAAGTTGAACATCTAAAAGTAAGATCTCAAGCTATATTAGATTCCCTTTGGAGCTATTCAGAAGCAATAGGAGTCCAAGATCGAAGTTCCGAATCGTATTCGCTTTATATGGGTTCTATAAATGATTTGGTTGAAATATACAATCAAAGAGTTACGCTTACTTTTGAGTACCGAATTCCAGTACCCATTTTATGGGTGTTATTTATTATCACACTATTTTCAATGTTGATATTAGGCTATCAGTTTGGAATTTCTGGAAAGGAACACACTGCTCTAGCCACTTTCATATCCATCATTTTTGCTTCGGTGATGTGGTTAATTCTGGCTCTTGATCGACCAGAAATGGGATTTATACGATTGAATCAAAACCCAATAATTACACTTGATAAACAATTGCACTCGAAATAACAATTGGTTTCTCCGGGATTGCACAATAGCCCACAGATTTTACTGATCGAACGCATTTTTTATCGCCGATTCAAAATCTTATATAAAAAATAAGGGCCTGTGTGAATCAGTAGAATCCTTGACTTCAGTGGCATCTTACGATTCAAAAACGAAGCTCTATGATTCTAATGCGGATTCTGGGTTTATCAAAGTTGCAAAAAAAAGAAATCACTAAATGAAAAAGGTTCGAAGTATAACTCCGAACCTTTATTCCTTATAGATCAAATCTTACTTCTAAAAATCATTCAACATTTTTGAAATTTCGTCCAATCTTGGAGTTAAGATAATTTCGATTCTTCGGTTTTTGGTTTTTCCCTCCGTGGTGGCGTTACTTGCCAAAGGAGAAAATTCACTCCTACCGGCAGCTGTAAGATTTTGTTTATTTACTTTTTTATTTTCACTCAAAATAGCAACAATCGCGGTGGCTCTTTTTGTAGAAAGATCCCAATTATCTGCAATAGGCCCCGAACCTTCATAAGGATCATTGTCTGTATGTCCTTCAATAAGCACTGAAATGTCTGGATTATCGCCCAATACTTTCCCTACTTCGACTACTGCTTTTTTCCCTTCGGTACCGACAGCCCAACTTCCTGAGTTGAAAAGCAATTTGTTTTCCATAGAAACATATACTTTTCCGTTTTTTTGCTCTACGGTCAAGCCTTTTCCTTCAAAACCATTCAGTGCTTTCGAAAGTGTTTCTTTCAGTTTTTTCATGCTGGCTTCTTTGGCGGCAATTAGGTCTTCTAATTCTTTCAAGCGTTGGCTGCTTTCATTTAATTTTGCTTGTTCCAATGCCAATGCTTTTGCTTTGGCATCCAATTGTGCGAGCAATTCACGATTCTTTTTCATATTGGCTTCCAGCGATTCATTACTGTTTTTTTCTAAAGCGGCATACGAATCCTGCATGATTTTCATTTTGTCCTTGGCAGTAGCATAATCGGCTTGAACTTTGGCCAAATTAGCATTTACATCGTCGAGATTGGTTTGTAAAGCAACTTTCTCTGATTCCAGTTGTTTTTTGGAAGCCAATAAAGCAGCATTTTCATCTGATATAGCGCGGTTTTCCTTTTTTAAATCGGCGAATTTGGTTTCCAAATCATTATAGATTTTCTTGGAAACACAAGAAGTGGATAGTGCCAGAACTAAAAGTCCGATGGAAATTTTTTTTATCATTTTGGTTAAATTTTAATATTTATATGTAGTATTTGAGGTCAAAAGTTATTGTAATTCGTGAAGCCCTAGCCCAGATAGAAGGGAAAATCCTTTTTTTTAGGCTATTTTTATTAGCCTAAAAAAAAGATTGGAATGATAGCTGGATTAGCTCCTAAAAACTTGATTGCTTTTTCATTTTGACATTGAAATTGATATTGCCATTGATATTGCCCTACTCTATTTCGACCAAAACAGGACAATGGTCAGAGTGCATGGCGTCCGGCAATATAACGGCTCTTTTGAGTCTATGTTTTAAGGAGTCGCTCACCAAATTGTAATCGATGCGCCAGCCCTTGTTATTTCCTCGAGCTCCAGCGCGGTAACTCCACCAAGAATATTGGTGTGGTTCACTGTTGAAATGGCGAAAACTATCGACAAAACCGGATTTCATGAACCCATCTAGCCAAGCTCTTTCCTGTGGTAAAAATCCAGAAACATTTTTATTCCTGATGGGATCATGAATATCAATTGCTTCGTGACAAATGTTGTAATCTCCACATATTACAAGGTTTGGCATTTCTTTTTTGAGTTCGTCGATGTAGTTTTGAAAGTCGTCCATAAACATAAACTTATGGTCCAATCGTTCGATATTGGTTCCCGATGGCAGGTACAAACTCATCACGGAACAGTCATCAAAATCGGCACGAAGGTTTCTGCCTTCAAAATCCATGTGCTGAATTCCGGTTCCGTAAACTACGCTATTGGGTTTTGTTTTCGAAAGGATTGCAACACCACTGTAGCCTTTTTTGGTGGCCGAATAATAGTACTGATAAGGATACCCGGCAGCAGTGATGTCATCAACTGGAATTTGCTCTTCGGTTGCTTTGATCTCTTGCAGACAAATAACATCCGGATTGGCGTGTTGAAGCCATTCTATAAATCCTTTGGCGATTGCTGCGCGAATTCCGTTTACGTTGTAAGATATGATTTTCATTTTTTTTGAGTTTCTTCCGAAAAAAATAGTATTGCCTAATGTTAACATTATCTACATTTTGACAGCATTTTTTAGAATCTTCGGAATAATTTTATTTTTTTAGTAGAATTCAAAAGTAATAAAAAGTATAAAGATTGACTCAAAAAATACAATAAAAATGGACTATTTTGCTATCTTTGTTTCTTGCTCAAAAAAGAAAATTAAATGGGTTTAGTTACTGCTAAAGAAGTTGCAAAGACGATAAACACGGATAAGTACGGAGTTTTTGGTACTTTTTCAGGTTGGTTATTGATGAAAGTTTTGAAGATTTCTACATTAAACAAAATATACGACAGGAACAAGCATTTGAAAGAGTTGCCGTTCTTGAATGCCATATTGGATGAATTTCAAATTAAATTTGAGATTCCAGAAGAAGATTTTAAACGATTGCCAAAAGACGGAGCTTATATTACCATTTCGAATCATCCGCTTGGGGGAATTGACGGTATTTTATTGTTGAAATTAATGCTCGAAAGAGAGCCCAATTTTAAAATAATCGCCAATTTTTTATTGCACCGTATCGACCCCATGAAACCGTATATCATGCCGGTGAATCCTTTTGAAAATCACAAAGACGCCAAGTCAAGTGTGGTGGGAATTAAGGAAACGCTTCGTCATCTTAGAGACGGAAAACCATTGGGAATGTTTCCTGCGGGAGAAGTTTCTACGTATAAAGACGGAAAACTAGTAGTTGATAAAGCTTGGGAAGAAGGAGCCATAAAAGTGATTCGAAAAGCACAGGTTCCAGTAGTTCCTATTTATTTCCATGCCAAAAACAGTCGTTTGTTTTATTTTCTGTCCAAAATAAATGACACGTTAAGAACGGCCAAACTACCTTCGGAATTATTGACCCAGAAAGATCGAATTATAAAAGTACGTGTTGGGAAACCCATCTCGGTTGCCGAACAAAATGAGCATAAAACGATAGAAGAATACACGGAATTTTTGAGAAAGAAAACCTATATGCTGGCAAATCCTTTCGAGAAAGAAAATAATTTTTTGAATACCGCCAGTCTAAAACCTTCAAAGAGTCCAAAAAAGATTGTAACTCCTGCCAATACCGAAAAAATGATTACCGAAGTAGAAGCTTTGAGAGTCGCTGATTGCCGATTATTGCAAAGTAAAAACTATGAAGTATTCTTTGCTGAAGCAAAAAACATCCCAAATATCCTTCATGAAATTGGTCGTCTGAGAGAAATTACTTTTAGAGAAGTTGGAGAAGGTACAAACGAATCAATTGATTTAGACAAATACGACAAATATTATTATCATCTTTTTTTATGGGATGATGAAGCAAAAAAAATAGCCGGAGCTTACCGTATGGGATTGGGTTCTGAAATCTATCCAAAATATGGCATCGAAGGGTTTTATTTGAACGGTCTTTTCCGTTTTGAACCGGAATTACATGATATGATGAGCAAATCTATCGATATGGGTAGAGCTTTTATCATCAAGGAATACCAGCAAAAACCAATGCCGTTGTTCTTATTGTGGAGAGGAATTATACATACCACTTTGCATTATCCTGAACATAAATTTTTATTGGGTGGCGTAAGTATCAGCAATCAATTTTCGGATTTCTCCAAATCTTTGATGATTGAATTCATGAAATCACATTATTACGACCCTTATATTGCACAATACATTCACCCGAAAAAGGAATTCAAAGTCAAATTGAAAGACGCAGACAAAGATTTCATTTTTGATGAAGCCGAAGCTGATTTGAATAAATTCGATAAACTTATTGACGAACTGGAACCAGGAATTTTGAGACTTCCTGTGTTGATTAAAAAATACATCAAACAAAACGCCAAACTTGTTGCTTTTAATGTCGATCCTTTATTCAATAATGCCATCGACGGATTAATGTATATTCGAATTGCGGATATTCCAGAAAGCACCATGAAACCTGTTATGGAAGAATTCCAAGCTGAACTAGAAAAAAAATTATCCGAAAAGGAAGGGTAAGCGCAGATTGCAGATTTATATAAAAAAATCCCGAAATTTCCGGGATTTTTCATTTCCAAATGGATTCTTTTAAAATAGAATCGTACGTATTGTTCTCCATAAAATAGGTTATTCTCACTATTTGATAGAAAATTAGAAAACAGGCTAAAACATAAGCTAGTTTTTTATTGTATAAAATTCCATTTAAATACTCTTTTTTGGTAATTAGTTCTGTCCATAAAACCAGTATAGTTACTACACAAAAAAGAACTACAAACGGGCCTAAAATATGATAACACATACTTTTATATAAATCGCCTTGATACAAATAAACCAATGATTTAGTAATCCCACAGCCTGGGCAAGGAAAACCGGCAAGCATTTTGAAAGGACACAAAGACTGATCGGTTTCAAGATGATTATTCTGGTTGTGCAACATTAAAAAAAACGGAATCACAAGGGTTAATACCGCCCCTATAATTCCGAATATTTTACGTTCTCGTTTCATTTTGTTTTTATTCAGATTTTGACACCTTAAAACCAACCTTTCTTTCCGATCTGGTAGGTTTGATAAAATTCTTCATCAGATTTGGTTAAATATATAATTCCTTCAACAAAACCTATTATACTGCCTACTCCACAAGTAACAATACTTATAATAATTTGAATTATTCCTTCTTGTGTATATCCTAAAATAAATTTATGTATTCCAAAATAAGGAAAAACTAACGCTAAAACACCCGCTAAAACTTTTTTATTTTCTTGACGGATAGGTTGTGGTACATTCCAAGCTTCATGTTTTGAATTTTCCATAATTGATAATTAATTGGGTTCGTTAATAACGTCCTAAATTAAAAAAAATAATTTAAAACACTGCTTTAAAACAATCAAAAAAACCTACAAATTAACTTTTCCCGTATAATGCTTTAATCTTATCAACAATTACCTGAGCCAATCGTTCATGACTTTCATACGTCCAGCCCGCAATGTGGGGCGTGAGAATTACTTTTCGACCATCCAATAAATATTGAAAAGCTTCTGGGGTGCTTTTGTCTTGAAATAGCGTTTCAAACGATAATTTCTCATATTCTAAAACGTCTAGACCAGCACCAAGAATTTTCCCGGATTCCATGGCGGCAGCCAAGTCGGCCGTAACTATGTTTTTCCCCCTTGAGGTATTGATAATCCAAAATGGTTTTGCGAAAGCATTAATAAAATTCAAATTGACCATCTTATCGGTTTCGGGTGTCCAGGGAATGTGCAAACTCAAGACATCCGTTTTTTGCTGTAACTCTTCGAGTGAAACTTGTCTGGCATTGGCGTCACCAACATTCTCTTTTATGTCGTAACACAACACTTCAACATCAAAACCACGAAGTTTTTTGGCAAAGGATTTTCCCATATTACCATAACCAATAATCCCTACCGTTTTACCATCCAGTTCATGACCTCGATTACTCTCTCTATTCCATTGACCGGACCGAATCTCGCTATCGGCAATATTCAACTTATTAAAAAGAGACAAAATCATACCCAAAGTATGTTCCGCGACTGCATTACAATTTCCCTCGGGTGCAGCTATGAGTGCAATATTCTTTGACGTTGCATAATCGCAATCAATACTTTCCAGCCCCGCTCCTACTCGAGCTATGAATTGCAAATTGGTGGCCTTGTCCAAAAACTGTCTGTCTATTTTAAATCGGCTCCGGATAACAATTCCTTGATAGTCTTGGATTTTTGCTTCAATTTCTTGTTTGGAAGAAGTAAAATCTTCGTGATTAATGAAACCCGCTTTTTGCAATTGTTCCAAAAGCAAAGGGTGATTGCTATCAATATGAAGAATTTTGATTTCCATAAAAAGGGTTTTTAAATTAGATATTCAAAATTAAATAAAAAAAAACGGTTTATTGATTTAACAAAAATTAATTAGAATACAATCCGTAAATTAGCGATCTACATTTTAAATCATAAATTTAGGGATGAGATTAACCAAAACATTTGATTCTTTTTTTAATAGTGAAAAAGCGGGCGGACTATTGCTACTTTTCGTAACTATACTTTCTTTATTCCTTGCAAATTCTTCCATACAAACCGAATATATTACTTTTTGGGACACCGAAATCGGGCATCATTCTATCACACATTGGATTAATGATGGATTAATGACAATTTTCTTTTTGCTCATTGGGTTAGAATTGGAGCGTGAAATCTACGATGGCGAATTGGCCAATATAAAAAATGCCATCCTTCCTGTTTTCGGGGCAATTGGCGGGATGGTTGTGCCAGCCGGTATTTTTCTAGCATTGAATTATGGAACAATCACTCAAAACGGAGCAGGAATTCCAATGGCCACTGACATTGCCTTTGCAATAGGAATTTTGTCGTTATTAGGAAAACGTGTTCCCGTATCGCTAAAAATATTTTTAACCGCCCTTGCTGTTATTGACGATTTGGGAGCCATTATTGTAATTGCCTTATTTTACACAAAATCTATTGCTTATGACAATTTGCTAATTGCATTTGGCATTATGGCTTTCTTATTTATACTCAACCGAAGAAAAGTACACAACCTCATCCCGTATTTAATAGGAGGCGCATTTATGTGGTATTTTATGCTTAATTCTGGGGTTCATGCTACAATAACCGGAGTTTTATTGGCTTTTGTTATTCCGTTTGGAGATGGTGGAAAAAATACTGCTTCCTATAGATTACAACATTTTTTACACCAACCCGTAGCCTTTATAATTCTTCCTTTGTTTGCCGTCGCCAATACGTGTATCGCTATCAATACCGATTGGCATGAAGGCTTGAGCCATGCCAACTCATTTGGAATTCTCTTAGGACTTATAGTGGGAAAACCACTAGGAATTTGGTTGTTTTCATTTCTTGCAGTAAGTTTGGGAGTTTGTACATTGCCAAGCGATTTGAAATGGAAAAACATACTCGGCGCAGGAATGCTGGGCGGAATAGGATTTACCATGTCTATTTTTATCACTTTATTAGCCTTTAGTGATGCTGGAGAAGAAGTCATTACCTACTCGAAAATTGCTGTTTTAATTGCCTCCTTTATCGCAGGTACTTTGGGTTATTTTTGGTTAAAACAAACTTTGAAAGTTCCCGTGAAAAAGATCCAAAAAATAATCTAAAAACTGGACTATTTGTATAAATAAAAAGAAGCTGCCTATGCCGGGCAGCCTCTTTAGTTTTGAAGTACTGTGTTTAAAATAAACGTTTCAATTTTTGAGTTTATTTATTTTTTAAAATTAAATCCTATCACGGCACCCAATCCAAATTGAAAAGAATTAGTGTAAGTAGAGACTGCAACTGGCCCCCAATAACCCCAATAAGTATCAGTACCCGTATTTATAACCATAGATTTAAGAGTAGCTTGAAGACTAACCGACACAACCGAAGCTGTTTTAATTTTCACCCCTCCTTTAATCTCCCAAGCAAAGTTGGTACCGCTTCCTTGTTGAGGAGTTTCTATAATACCCACTCCAATTCCACCTCCTAAATAAGGCACTGCCTTTCCTCCATTATCAAAATAATGATTTCCTCCAAGAAGGACATAGTTAATAGCTCCACTGTCATTTCCAGCAAGTTGAGTTCCAGTTATATCATTATAAGCTGGCATTGAAGTGTCTAATCTTAAGTATTTTAATTCGATGGAGGAGGATTTTTGAACAAAAAATTCTAATCCTGCCCCGAATTCAAAACCATCATCTATAGTAGCGTGACCATAGTCAAAATCTATCCGATCTGAAAAGGTGTAGCCACCATAGAGGTTAAGAGAAATCGATTTTGCATCTTGGGCTTTCATTCCTAATGTTAAAAGGAAAGCTACGAGTAATAGGCCGTACTGTCTCATAATTTAGTAATTTTTTAGTAATTAATAAAACCAAATTTACTAATTTTCTTTCATTACTATTCAAAAAAAATCAAATATTTTTTCTGTTGTACGCTGATTTATAGTTTTTTATGTAAACAACACAAATAACAGGAAATGAATTAACACGAGGTGAAAATTACTCCCGATTATGAAAGACAAATGCAAAAAACTAAACTTCCTTATCGTCGCTATTTCTAAAACCAATAAGCTTTCTGTATTTCATTTCCGTGTCTTTTAGTTCTTCCTCCATTTGCTTGTATTTACTAATGTCTTTTATGGTCACTACGGCAAAAACCACTTTATTATTTTGATCCACTAATGATCGACCACTGATGAGCACTCGCTTTTTATCCTTTGCAACAGGATCCCACAGCACCACATCAACATCATTGGTCTCTTCACCATTCAGGGCGCGTTCCATAGGCAAATTTTGGGAAGGAAACACCGTTTTTTCATCTGGAAAGTACAACTGAAAATGATCCGTTAAATTAATTGGAATCTTTTTGTCTTCTTCAATTCCAAAAATTTCATTGGCCATATTATTGGCGATCACCACTTCTTTATTGGCATTTGCAACAATAACCCCCTCGCCGATATTCTCTATGATCAAACTTAATTTTTCCTCGTTTTCAAACAAATCCTCCATGATTTTTTGTTTCTCTGTGATATCCCTTACAAAACCTACAAAAATATATTTTTCCCCAATTTTGATGGGCGAAACACTCAGAGCCACTGGAAATTCTGTTCCGTTTTTATTGATCGCGTCCAACTCAACAGGGGCATTTAAAATAGGTCCTATTCCGGTTTTTAGAAAATGTGCCATCCCTTTCTTGTGAGCACTTCGATATCTTGCAGGAATAATAAGCTCATACAAAGGTTTCCCTATCGCTTCTGTTCTTTTCCATCCAAAAACAGATTCGGCTTGGGGATTCCATCTTAAAATAGCACTATCACTATCAATTACAATCACCGGATCAGGAGCTCCATCAAAAATGGCTTGTACCTCCTGTTCATTATCTTTCAATTTTTGGGTATAAATATTCAACACCTCGTCACTAATCTTCAATTGGGTAATGTCACGGGCAATTCCAAACATTAATCCAGTCTGCAAGTCCACCGTAGCATTCCAATTTAGCCATTTGTTGGAACCATCTTTACAGATTGCAAAATCAATAAAGTTCACCAACGACTCCCCTTTTTCTAATTTCAACACTGCTTCTTTTGCCCTTTGCGGGTCTGAAGAAAGTGACAAAAATGACATTTCATTCATATCTTTTTGAGTGTAACCCAACGTTTTTGTAAAAGCTGGATTTACTTTTATAAAGCGATCCCCTTTGGCAATAACAAGCAAATCTAAAGACATGTTAAAAAAAGTATCGGCTGTTTTGAAAGACTCTTCCATTTGTTTTCTTTCTGAAATATCAGTGGAAATTCCACCAATAGCATAAATTCTTCCTTTCGAATCATACAAAGGAAATTTTACCGCGATATAAACATGGGGACCGTCAGACTGCTGGATAACTTCTTCCGTCTTTAATTCTTTTAATGCTTTTACTACTTCAAAATCTGAATTTCGATAGGCATCAGCAATCTCTTTTGGCAGAAAATCATGGTCTGTTTTACCCAAAATAGTTGAATTCGAAATTTGAAATAAAGACTCAAACTGTTTGTTAACCAGAATATATTCCCCATTTATTTTTTTTATAAAAATGGGACTTGAGGTATTGTCAATGATCGATTGAAGCAATTGTTTGTTCTCTAAAAGTGAGTTTTGGGAAATGTTTTTGGCCCGTAATTGAAACCGGATAATATAATAAACAATGGTCAGTAAAATAATGGAAAGAACAAACAATGACAGCTCGATCCAATTTAACATTGAATCCATTGCACGATCCCTTCCGTCTTCAAGCCGCGCAATAAAAATCCATCCTGAAGCAATAACTACCAATAAATTAATAATAAATCCTGCAAATATTTTATTTTCAAAAGATATTTTCATAAGAAGTTGATATTTGTTTTTTAATGGAATATGGTATCGCCATTCTTCATTTCAAATTGTGATTTTAGATTCATGGCGATTTCATGATCTTACAATTTTAAATTCACGATTTCTTTATACAACTCGAAATAACCCACCGCTTAAACCTATGAAAGTTAGCAAATTATCTTCAATTAACAAGAGTATGATTCCAGAATTTCATCCAAAAAAAGGCTTCATCATAAACAATTAAGCGCGGCGTAAATACTCCCTCACAACAAACACAAAAAAAACCTGTTACTGACTATTATAAGTGCTTTTAACTGATAAATGTCATTTTTTATATCTAAAAATAAACCCTAAATTTGCACCCGAATTCAAATCCTGAAAACAACTGGGATAGAATCAACCCATATTTTCTCAACTTAAATTAGTTTATAGCATGCAACTGTACAACACTTTAAGCGCAGAGGAAAGAGCCACTATGATTGACGATGCCGGAAAGCAACGTCTCACATTGTCTTTTTACGCCTACGCGCAAATTCAAAATCCAACACAATTTCGTAATGAATTATTTCTGGCATGGAACCCTCTAGAGGTACTGGGTCGAATTTACGTTGCCCACGAAGGTATCAATGCCCAACTTTCGCTTCCGGCAGATCATTTCTACGAATTCAAAAATACCATAGAACAATACGATTTCATGAAGGGAATCCGATTGAACATTGCCGTAGAGCATGACGACCATTCCTTTTTGAAACTTACCGTAAAAGTCCGCGACAAAATTGTAGCCGATGGACTTGAAGACGAAACTTTTGATGTAACCAATATCGGAATTCACTTAAAAGCAAAAGAATTCAACGAACTACTCGAAGATCCCAACACGATTTTGGTCGATATGCGTAATCACTACGAATCCGAAATTGGTCATTTTACCAAAGCCATCAGACCCGATGTGGACACCTTTAGGGAATCGCTTCCTATTATCGAAGAGCAATTAGCCGAACATAAACAGGACAAAAAACTATTGATGTATTGCACCGGCGGTATTCGTTGCGAAAAAGCCAGCGCTTACTTCAAACACAAAGGTTTTGAAAATGTATATCAACTCGAAGGCGGTATTATCGAATACACCCGACAAGTAAAAGCCGAAGGACTGGAAAGTAAATTCATTGGTAAAAACTTTGTATTTGACCATCGCTTGGGCGAAAGAATTACAGACGATATCGTTTCACAATGCCATCAATGCGGCGAACCTTGTGACGTCCATACCAATTGTATCAATGAAGGCTGTCATTTGCTTTTCATCCAATGTGATTCTTGCAAAGAAAAAATGCAAGGTTGCTGTTCGACTGAATGCGTAACTGTAATCCATTTACCAGAAGAAGAACAAAAAGCCATCCGAAGAGGTATTAAAAACGGAAATAAAATCTTCAAAAAAGGAAAATCAGACGTTTTGACTTTCAAGAACAATCAAGATCCTTTGGCAAATATTCCTAATCTTAGCGACATGGTAAAATCAAAAACTGTTGCTAAAAAAGAACCAAAGATCAAAAAACAATACATTGGAAAAGGAACTCACTTTTTTCCAAAACCGAGTATTGCCCAGTTTTTAATTGAAGATAACGAAATCAATATTGGTGACAAAATCTTAATCAAAGGTTCAACAACTGGCGAACAAGAGCTCATCATTGAAGAAATGTTTGTTAATGAAATCGCTTCCGCAAAAGGGGTAGCAGGCGAAACATGTACTTTCAAAGTGCTATTCCGCATCCGCTTGTCTGATAAATTATATAAAATTCTAGATTAATTTATCATGACAACAAGCAACAAAATAGAATTAATGGCTCCCGCTGGAAACTTCGAGTCATTACAAGCTGGATTAGACAATGGTGCCGATTCCATTTACTTTGGCGTTGAGCAATTGAACATGCGCGCTCGTGCTTCGGTAAATTTCACAATGGATGATTTGCCGGAAATCGCCCGTCGTTGCGAAGCCAAAAACGTTAGAAGTTATTTGACGTTGAACACCATCATTTACGATCACGATTTATCGGTCGTAAAGACATTGTTGAACAAAGCCAAAGAAGCCAATATCACCGCCGTGATTGCTTCGGATCAGGCTGTTATTGCCATGGCAAGAGGAATTGGGATGGAAGTCCATATTTCGACTCAATTGAATGTGACCAATATCGAAACCATTAAATTCTACAGCCTTTTTGCCGATACCATGGTTTTGAGCCGAGAATTAAGTTTACGTCAAGTAAAAAGCATTACCGCTCAAATCAAAAAAGAACAGATCAAAGGACCAAACGGCAAATTGGTAGAAATCGAAATATTTGGTCACGGAGCTTTGTGTATGGCTGTTTCGGGAAAATGCTATTTGAGTTTACATTCGAATAATTCTTCTGCAAACCGTGGAGCCTGCAAACAAAACTGCCGTAAGAAATATACCGTAATCGATCAAGAAACTGGTTTTGAAATCGAAGTGGACAATGAATATTTAATGTCCCCAAAAGATTTATGCACGCTGGATTTTCTGGATCAAGTAATTGATTCTGGAATTCAGGTCTTAAAAATTGAAGGTCGTGGTCGCGCTCCAGAATATGTGGCAACGGTTATT
>Ga0184629_10000768_pt1 | contig 13896 bp, 7 predicted proteins | sample PLM4_32_b1_FD_133158 | JGI IMG/M metagenome (GOLD analysis project Ga0184629, IMG submission 133158) | Groundwater sediment microbial communities from an aquifer in East River, Colorado, USA - PLM4_32_b1 | ecosystem: Environmental > Terrestrial > Soil > Riparian zone | place: USA: East River... | reverse complement strand
GAAAAATTGTTAGGAAGTCAGAACTTATCGAGCGCGAGTTTCTGCGCACAATTCAGTAACTTTGTTAGTCTTACGTTAATGTCTATAGTGATGCGATGGTTGAAGAGAACTGTATTTACGGCGTTATTATTATTCTTACTTCTTATGGTTGCCTCCAACCTTTGGATTGTCAGGAGCACAGAACATGCTGTATTTTCAGATTTTACAAAGCTCCCGGATCACAGACTAGCCCTGGTCTTAGGCACGAGTAACAAAACCGTTGGTGGAAATGTTAATCCTTACTTCAAGAAACGTATGGAGACGGCGGCTTTGCTGTATCGACTGGGAAAGATCGACCATCTCATATTAAGCGGCGACAACCGGTCCATGTACTACAACGAACCCATGGAAATGCGTAAAGCATTGATTAAGTTGGGAGTACCTCCCTCAGCCATCACGTTGGATTATGCCGGATTGCGCACCCTCGATTCTGTGGTGCGATGTAAAGAAATTTTTGGGCAAAACAGAATTACAATCATCACGCAACCTTTTCACAGCTACCGCGCTCTATTTATCAGTCATTACTATGACATTGATGCCGTGGCCATGGTAGCGGATGAGCCTGATTTTGAATATTCTTTTAAAGTCCGTTTACGGGAATATTTTGCAAGGACCAAAGCGGTCTTGGATTTATACATTCTAAAGACATCTCCCCGTTTTTTGGGTGAAAAGGAGCAAATAGGGGTAACCACGCTTAGATGAAACCTTACAGGGGATACTTCGGTTTAATCATTAATTTTGTAACAAATCCAGCTTGTGAGCAACGACCTTAAGAACGAACATCCTCGCATCGCCATACTTTATTTCTTCATTCTTTGTTTCTTACCAGGTTGGGCGTGGTCGCAGGTGACCATGGTAACGGGCAAAGTAACGGATGCTAACTCAGGAGATCCGATTCCTTTTGTGAATGTAGTGTTTGTAGGTACGACCATTGGCGCTACAACAGATTTTGACGGACACTATGAAATTAAAACATTGCACCCTTCGGATAGTATTGGAGTGTCTTATATTGGTTATAAAACAAAGAGGAAAGCAGTAACAAAGGGAATTAAACAGGTTATAAATTTTCAGGTTGAAGAAGTGGCTACGAACCTTCAGGAGGTAGTTGTGCTAGCAGGGGAAAATCCGGCTTTTGAAATATTACGGAATGTGGTCAGGAACAAGAACGATAATGATAAAAGAAAGTTGTTGGCCTATGAGTATGACACGTATACCAAGATTGAGATTGATGTAGATCATATCACGGAAAAATTCAGGAATAGAAAGGTCATTCAAAAAATCACACAGGTACTGGATAGTATTGACCGCATTGCAGGGGAGGATGGCAAGCCTATATTGCCGATGTTAATTACGGAAAGTGTTTCCAAGGTTTATTACCGTGATAATCCAAGTCTCCGGTTTGAAAATATCATGCGCTCCAAGATCAATGGGGTGGGAGTGGAGGACGGCGCCACGGTAACACAATTAGTAGGATCATCATTTCAGGAGTATAATTTCTATCAGAACTGGTTGAATATAGTTGGAAAGGAATTTGTGTCGCCAATAGCCGATGGGTGGCGCCTCTACTATGATTATGATCTGGTCGATAGTCTTTCGATCGGTGATCATTATTGTTATCGCCTGGATTTTTCTCCTAAAAGCCCGCAGGACCTGGCGTTTAGCGGAAGTATGTGGATCACAAAGGAAGGATATGCCTTAAAACAGATCGACGTGACCATGGGCAAGCAGGCGAACATTAATTTTATTGAAAAAATAAAAATTCAACAGGAGTTGGAACCCGCCGAAGGAGGTGCCTGGCTGCCGGTAAAGAACAGGGTCCTGGTCGATGTAGGGGAACTCACGAATACGAGCGCCGGTATGCTAGCAAAATTCTATACTTCGAATAAGAATTTTGTAATCAATAAACCCTATGAGCCTTCTTTCTATCAAGTTCCCATCATTACAGCGGAGGATGCACGTCTTAATGAACAAGAGGAATTCTGGGATTCCCTCCGGCACGAACCGTTAACCGTGACTGAAAAGAATGTTTATAAAATGATCGACACGCTGCAGACCATCCCGGTCGTACGGACCTACACGGATATTATTAAGATCGTAGTTAATGGGTATTACAAGGTAGGTAAAGTTGAACTGGGGCCTTATGTGTCCATTCTGGCTATCAATAATATCGAAGGGTTGAGGATTCAGCCAGGTTTTAAAACAAACATCAAGTTTAGTGACAAATGGATCTTAGGAGGACAGCTGGGATATGGTTTTAATGACGAGCGTATAAAATATACAGCGTATGTCCAGCGTATTTTGTCACGTCAGCGTTGGACAACGCTAAGCGTCCGGGCAAGGACAGATTTGGGAAGGGTCGGTATTGATGAAGAAACTGCCGGAGATAATTTCTTGCTGCTGGCTTCACAACGCTTTGGGGTTTTCAGAAGAGGATATTACATGAATGAAGCACGTATCGATTTCAGAAGAGAGGTCTTCAAAGGATTTACGCAGCGTATAGGGTTCCGTTATTTTACATTTGACCCAACGTTTGATTTTGCGTATTATGACCAGCCGGAAGATATTGCCAATTCTGAAGTGCATCAGAGTTTTCAGACGTCGGAGTTAATTCTTGAATCCCGCTATGCACGCGATGAACTGTTTATTCAGAATGATAATGACCGCATCAGCCTGGGTACATCACGATGGCCTGTCATTACGATCCGGTATACGAAAGGGTTTAAAGGAATAGTGGATAGCGATTTTGACTATGATAAGCTCAGGCTTAGCATATATAAAAGAATCCGCTTTGGCCCGCTCGGTGTTGGCTATCTTAATTTAACGGGTGAGTATGTGTTTGCGGCCTTGCCCTATCCACTGCTGGGTCTCCACCTGGGCAATCAATCACCAATCTATACGCCTGTAACGTATAATCTTATGAATTATGGAGAGTTTGTAAGCGATCGCTACGCTACAGTCCAATACCAGCATCATTTCGAAGGCTTTTTATTGAACAGAATTCCGTTAATGCGGAAACTGAAGTGGAGGCTCGTCGGCTCTGCCAATATTATTTATGGCTCCCTTAGCCAGGCCAATAAAAATATTAATTCACCCGTTACACCCGAAGGTGAAGAGACATTGCCCCTGGGCTATTTTGACAACATGCCTTACGTTGAGTTGGGTTACGGTGTTGAAAATATCTTCAGGTTCTTTCGGATCGATTTTGTTCATCGACTTACTTATCTTGACAATACGGATGTTCGGAAGTTTGGAATTTTGTTCAGCTTCCAGTTTAACTTGTAGAGGTGTAGAGGTATAGGGTATAAGGGTATTCTTGGTGTATCACATCGTTCAAATACAAATTATATGCTTTGAAATACCTGTAGCACGGTCAAGTAAAGATCCGGGTTTTATTTATTTTGCAAACGTCTGCTATACGTCTATACCTGTATACCTTATTCTTTGGGAAAATATAACCTCTGTTCAATCTGATACCTCTATTATCTCGTTAAAAATTGCATCTTTGTGCCCTGAATTAATTTTGTATTTTAGTTCAAATCATGAGTGTAAAAATTTCTCTTCCCGATGGCAGTGTTCGGGAATATCCGCAAGGGGTTAAAGGTTCCGAAATAGCATCGAGCATCAGCGAAGGTTTAGCCCGCGTCTCTTTAGCGATTGAAGTAAATGGGGAGGTGTGGGATTTATCTCGCCCTATCCTGAACGATTCATCAATCAAAATCCTCACCTGGAACGATAAAAGCGGAAAGACAACTTTCTGGCATTCATCGGCTCATTTATTGGCGGAAGCGCTGGAAGCGCTCTATCCTGACGTAAAGTTTGGCATTGGTCCGCCCATTGAAAACGGCTTTTATTATGACGTTGATCTTGGCGGAAAAGCTTTTGGGGAAGAGGATCTTCTCGCGGTAGAAAATAAGATGAAGGAATTGGCCAAAAAGAATAGTGTTTATGTTCGCAAGGATGTAAACAAGGCCGAGGCATTAGAATATTTTACAACGAAAGGTGATCCCTATAAGATTGAGTTGATCATGGGGTTGGAGGATGGAAAGATTACCTTCTACGAGCAGGGAAATTTCGTTGACCTCTGCAAAGGCCCGCATATTCCTAACACAGGATTTATCAAAGCCGTCAGGCTCCTGAATGTTGCCGGAGCATATTGGCGCGGCGATGAGAAAAACAAAATGCTCACCCGCATTTATGGAATTACTTTTCCTAAACAAAAGGAGCTTGAAGAATACATTCACCTCTTGGAGGAAGCAAAGAAACGTGATCATCGTAAGCTCGGTAAAGAGCTTGAACTATTTGCCTTTTCTGAAAAAGTGGGGATGGGCTTACCGCTTTGGCTTCCAAAAGGGACCATACTTCGCGAACGCCTGGAGCAATTCATGCGCAAGGCTCAAATTAAGGCGGGCTATGAACCTGTTGTGACACCGCACATCGGCAGCAAGGCTCTTTATGTTACGTCAGGCCATTATGAAAAATATGGCAAAGACTCGTTTCAGCCGATTCATACCCCGGATGACGGAGAGGAGTTTTTATTAAAACCTATGAACTGCCCGCATCATTGCGAGATCTATAAGACCAAACCACGTTCGTATCGGGACCTCCCTATTCGGTTAGCGGAGTTTGGAACGGTGTATCGCTATGAACAAAGCGGGGAACTTCATGGACTAACTCGGGTGCGTGGTTTCACCCAGGATGATGCCCATATATTCTGTCGTCCTGAGCAGGTGAAGGATGAATTTATAAAAGTGATCGATCTTGTACTCCATGTGTTCCGCTCCTTAGGATTCGAAAATTTTACGGCCCAGGTTTCGTTACGCGATCCAAACAATAAACAGAAATACATCGGACAAGATCACTTATGGGAGCGAGCCGAAAGAGAGATCCAGGAGGCTGCAGATGAACGCGGCCTGCAAACGGTTGCCGTAAGGGGTGAAGCCGCATTTTATGGTCCTAAGCTTGATTTCATGGTAAAGGATGCATTGGGTAGAAATTGGCAATTGGGGACCATCCAGGTCGATTATCAGCTTCCGCAGCGTTTTGAGTTAGAGTATGTGGGGTCGGACAACCAAAAACACACTCCCGTGATGATACATCGTGCCCCCTTTGGTTCATTAGAGCGATTTGTAGCTGTATTGATTGAACATTGTGCTGGAAACTTTCCCCTTTGGTTAGCGCCAGACCAGATCGCTGTGCTTCCAATCTCTGAACGATTTAACGATTATGCAAAACTTGTATATGATAAACTTAAAGAGCAGGATATCAGAGGTTTATTGGACGACAGAGACGAAAAAATAGGTCGGAAGATAAGAGATGCCGAAACTAAAAAAATACCCTATATGCTAATTGTCGGTGAAAAAGAAGTTTCTGAGGCCCTGGTGGCCGTAAGAAAACACGGCCAGGGAGATCAAGGAAGCCTTAAACTTGAAGAATTTGTAAATCGGTTTAGGGTTGAGTGTGCCGCTCCAAATTGATATTTTGAATAAATAAAAATATAACGATCTTTGCACCCTGTTTTTAAAAACTTAAAATTTAATCGTATCGCAATCTTTAATAACAAACCCAGTTTTAACAAACCTTTTAGAAGAGGCCCTCAACGACCAGAAGAACCTTATCGTATCAACGAAAGGATCACAGCTCCGAAGGTTAGGGTAGTCGGTGAGGAGATTAAAGTAGATGTTTATCCCATTCAGCAGGCTATAAAAATGGCCCAGGACCAGGGTTTAGACTTAGTGGAGATTTCGCCTAATGCTGATCCCCCGGTTTGTAAGATCGTAGATTACTCGAAGTTTAAGTACGAGCAGAAAAAGAAACAGAAAGAGATCAAGGCGAAAGCTTTAAAAGTAGTTCTAAAGGAAATACGCTTCGGTCCCAATACGGATGAGCATGATTTCAACTTTAAGCTAAAGCATGCGGAGAATTTTTTGAAAGAAGGTGCCAAGGTTAAGGCTACTGTTTTCTTTGCAGGCAGATCGATTGTTTATAAGGAGCGTGGAGAAATTCTGCTTTTGAAATTTGCCCAGGGGCTGGAAGAGTTTGGGAAAGTAGAGCAGTTGCCCAAATTGGAAGGAAAGCGAATGAGCATGATTGTCATGGCAAAAGCAATAAAAAAGTAAGTTCTAATATTTATAAGATGCCTAAATTAAAAACAAAATCAGGAGCCAAAAAGCGCTTTAAAGTGACTGGCACTGGTAAGGTTAAGCGTAAGAATGCTTTTAAGAATCATATTCTGACCAAGAAAGAGACCAAACAGAAGAGGAGACTCCGTCACCATTCGTTGGTATCGAAGGCCGATTTGAAAAACGTAAAAGCAATGCTTATACTTTAGTGGTTCAATGTTAAACCCGGTTGCTGGCAACTAAGATTCTTGATTAACATCAGGAACGCCATCAGTCAAAAAATGCAATAAAATGCCAAGATCAGTAAACAATGTAGCTTCACGAGCAAAACGGAAACGAATACTGAAGCTGGCCAAAGGTTTCTTTGGTCGTAAAAAAAATGTATGGACGGTCGCTAAGAATGCCATCGAAAAAGGTTTGGTTTATGCTTACCGTGATAGAAAGCAAAAGAAAAGAGAATTCAGAGGTGTGTGGATCGCACGTATCAACGCTGCCGCCCGTCTGCACGGACTTTCTTATTCAGAGTTGATGGGTAAGTTACACAAGGCAAATGTTGGCCTCAACCGAAAGGTGTTGGCCGACCTCGCCATGAATCACCCTGCAGCATTTGAGACGTTGGTGAACAAAGTGAAATAACTACTGACGAGATGATTAGAAAAGAAAAGGGGCTTTATGCCCCTTTTCTTTTAAAGAATTTTAGCCTAAATTGGCCCTTATCATTTTTTAAACTTGAGTAAGCCGTTATTTTTTTTAACTTAAAACGTGGTGTACCCTATAAGCTTTCAATTTCGATTCCCTAAATTTCAGGATTCAAGAGCTTGTCAATGCTGAATAAGCCTTTACATAGCGATGTGCCTGAACAATACTCTAATGGCGTTTCTATCGACGTTCAACTTGGGGGTGAGAACCCTTTTCCTGGATTAAGGCCCTTTGCTATTGATGATTCTCATTTATTCTTTGGCCGTGAAGGACAAATCGATGATATTCTTCTGAAGATTTCGAAGAATCGGTTTGTCACCGTCATGGGTTATTCCGGAAGTGGCAAGTCCTCCCTGATGTTATGTGGACTCATTCCGGTGTTATTTGGCGGATTTATCACCGACTCAGGGTCACAGTGGAATGTTATTACAACAAGACCTGGTTCTTCTCCGATTGGTAGTCTGGCGGATTCAATTATTGAATTCATGTTGAAGACAAACCGACTGGAAAAGAATGATAAGGAGATTTATAGAGCCATTGTCAATTCAGTGCTTCGAAGTGGTTCAGACGGGTTGATTGAAATCTCAAGATATCTACATCGAAGTGATGGGGAAAATACCTTTTTTTTAATCGACCAGTTTGAAGAGGTTTTTCGCTATCGCGATAAAGCAGAAAGCGATGAAGGTTTAAACGATGCGCAGCTTTATGTTAACCTGATTCTAACAGCCATTAATCAGGCTGCTGTGCCAACGTACGTTGCACTTACCATGAGGTCTGATTTTATTGGTGAATGTTCCATATTTTCCGGATTAACGCAAAAAATCAATAGCAGCAATTATTTGATTCCCCAATTGACACGGGAACAGAAGAAGGCTGTTATTGAAGGTCCTATTACCGTAGCCGGTGGTCAAATTTCGCAACGTCTTGTAAAACGACTGCTGAATGATATTGGTAACAATCATGACCAGCTACCAATTTTGCAACATGCTTTAATGCGGACATGGGATTACTGGATTGCCAATCATGAGCCAGGCGAGCCGGTTGACATACGGCACTACAACGCAATCGGAAAAGTAAATCAGGCTCTTGCGCAGCATGCCAATGAGGCCTATGATGAACTTTCAGGAAGGAACAAACAGATCGCTGAGGTTCTTTTTAAAAATATCACCGAAAAGAACCAGAACAACCGCGGCATGCGAAGGCCATGCCGGCTAGGTTTGGTAGCAGAATTAGCAGGAGCAAGCGAAGAAGAGGTAATTAATATTGTAGATCACTTCCGGAGAGCAGGTCGTTCGTTTCTCATGCCGGCAGCAAATATCTCCTTAAACAATGACTCCATGATTGAACTCTCGCACGAGAGTTTGATGAGGATTTGGAGCCGTTTGGAAACCTGGGTGGAGGAAGAATTCGAATCGGCTTCGATGTACAAAAGACTTTCGGAGGCTGCTTCTATGTACCAGATTGGAAAGACTGGTTTGTGGAGGCCACCGGATCTTCAGTTGGCGCTGAACTGGCAGAAAAAACAAAGCCCAACACGCGAGTGGGGCCAGCGTTATGATGAAGCCTTTGAACGTGCTATAGTTTTCCTGGATACCAGTCGCATCACATATGAGGCTGAATTGAAAAACCAGGAGATGATGCAAAAGCGAGTGTTGCAAAGAACGCGCGCTACCGCAATCATTCTTGGAATTGCATTTATCGTCGCTATTATTTTCTTCGTGTTTGCATACCTGCAAAAGTTGCAGGCAGACGCCGATAAACTTCGCGCAGATCAAAATAGAATAGTGGCTGAAGAACAAACAAAAATTGCCAAGGAAAATCTGTTGAAAGCGGAGGAACAAGAGCGGATTGTGAGGGAACGAAATCTTGAACTACAAAAGGCCTACGACAAAATAACAAAAACAAGCAGGGAATTGGCGATCGCTTTAAATGAAGCCCGGCTAGCCAGAAATGATGCGGAAAGAAATTTAGTAGAAGCCAATATACAACGTGACTCTGCTCGGGTTGAAAGAAATAAAGCGCTGTCTGAATTCGTAAGAGCGGAGGCTAACTATAAACTAGCCAATCGCCTCTTTATGCTGACCAAAGCTCAGGAGCTTGCCTCTAAAGCGGCTGCAGAAGAGGACGATAATGACCTTGCCGGATTAATGGCGATGCAAGGATTCATGTTCCACCGTAGATATGAAGGCAAAAAATATGAACCTTTTATCTATACAGGATTGTACAATGCACTGACCCAAATTAATGGGTTGACCTATAATTCTATGAAAGTTCAGGGACCGCCCCGTGTCCATATGAGGTCCCTTGTTGTATCCGACAAGAATGATGGATTTTATGTTGCTGGAGCGGATGGCCGTATCTACCTGGGTGACTATAGCAAACTAACTAATACGGCCACAAGTTTCATTAATCCATACCCTACAAAAGCAATTGCCCTAAGTAAGGATGAGAATTTTTTGGTCAATGGAAGTGATTCTGCATTTGTCCAGATTTATAATCTCAGGAATGGCAAAAGTCCCAAGGTTGTAACGGGTCTTAGCGGGGCTTCAAACCATATTGAGTTTCTGCCGGATAACTCTGGGTTTATTGTTTCGAGTGGCGGCAACACATTGTCACTTATTAACCCTCAAACGGGCGAGCTGAAATTGTTGGTGAAGTTGCCTTATGAATTAAAATCGATCAGCATTAGTCCCGATGGCAAACTGTTAGCGGGAGCTTCCTGGTCAGGGGAAGTTCTATTGGTAAACCTACAGGACAAATCCACTTCTGTACTAGCCAATGAAAATCCGAATCGGATTCTTTCCGTAAAATTCAGTCCGAGCGGAAAACTCCTCGCCTATGGTGTGGACGATGTGGTGAACAAAAGAGGTTTAGTCAAACTATATGATTTTAATACCAAGGAAACGCGGCAATTCAGCGGGCACAAGGCAGGGGTAAACGATGTTGAGTTTAGTCCCGATGAAAAATTGTTAGCAAGTGCCGGATTGGATAGACGTCTTCAACTGTATGTATTGGATAATCCTGAAGATCTTCCCGTTGTTATGGGCAACAATACAGGTTTTATCTGGGACATAGAATTTGCAAAGGGATCGGATTACCTTATTGCCGCATGCAGCGAGTCTGAGATTAGGGTATGGCCAACGGATCCCTCATTATTGGCTGAACAAATTTGTCCTAAGCTAAAAAGAAATATGACCCAGGATGAGTGGAAGAAATATGTAGGCAATGTGAATGAAATTCCGTATGAATATACGTGCGTACGTTTGTTAATTAAGGATTATTGATGTTGTGTAAAAAAATTATAGTGGTCCTTGTTCTGGTTACATGTTTTGGGAAACAAAGCTTGGCGCAAGGTGAGTGTGAATTGATTCTTGTTCAAGCCACAGAAGAATTCAACGCAGGGCATTTATATGGTATCTCGGCAATGCTTAAAGATTGCCTGGATAAAAATCAAAACAGAGAATGGCGGCAGCGAGCCTACTTGCTCCTGGCAGAAACATATCTTCTCTTAGAAGATCCTATCGGTGCCGAACAGAGTTATTTGAACGTGTTGCGCGCTAACCCCGAATTTCTAACGGATCAAAAGCGAGATCCCATGGACTTAGTTTACCTGAGTGGAAAATTTACAGCCACACCCATATTTTCTTTTCATGGTTACGCCGGGCCTAATATTTCACCGGTCAGAGTAATACATGATGTCCGGATCGGAGGAGAGGCATACACGAAGGAAAAATACTTTGTAAGATTAGGATGGCAAGTAGGGGTGGGGATGGATTTTAATTACAACGACTATATATCGGCTTCTGCCGGAATAAACTATTCTCAAACCTCTTTTAAACATAGAACGACCGACCTGTTCGGACTAAACAAAGACATCGGTGAATTTATCGATCATCAAAGCTGGGTAACCGTGCCAATCGCGGTGAAGTATTGTCAAAGTCAGGGCAAAATAAGACGCTATGGCTATGTAGGATATTCTATTAATTATTTACTGGCCGACAAAGCCGATGTGGAGGTAAAGAACAGAGATACAAAAACAGGAGAAGGGGAAACGGAAGAATTCTCCACCTTTGATAAAACTATTTCAAACGTAAACCTTCTGCAAAATCGCGAGCGAATGAATGGTGCGTTCTTCGTTGGTGGTGGTCTGAAGTATAAATACAAGCTCAACTATTTTTATATAGATCTGCGCTATTCACTTGGAATGGAAAACGTGGTTAATACCGAAAACAGGTTTGTTAGTGCAAATAGGGGATTGCCGTACCCCTATGTTGATGACGATTTAAGGATGGATAATCTTGCGATTTCCGTGGGTTATATTCATCCCTTGTATAAACCAAGAAAACTAAAAAAGGCGAGGACTAAGTCAGTGCTTCGAGAAATTGAAAAAGAAGACAATGCGACAAATTAGTCTGATTTATATTACTTCACTGATAATCTTGTTGTCCTGTGATACAGCCAGCAACGTAGATCCTGTTTTTCAGAATTATTTTGTAAAGTACTATGGTGAGGATGGAAACCAGGAAGGAGTAGACTTACTGGTGCAGGCGGATGGTTCGATGATTCTCCTGGGTAACTCGTCTTCACAAACAAATCCGATTACCATACCCTTTATGGTTAGGATTGATCCATTGGGCAATGTTTTGTGGAAACGCCAACTCGGTGATATTAATGAAACGGCGGTAGATGTGACGCTAGATAGATTAGGCAATTTGATAGTCGTATCCAATATTGGAGAGGAAGCTAATTCAAGAATCAGAGTATTTAGAATAGATCAGCAGGGTAAAGGAATTGACAGTATTATAATTGAAATGGGCGAAAAGCAAGTAGCTAAATCCATTACACAGATATCTGATAACAATTTTTTGATAGCCGGATATGCCGAGGCAGATCCTAATATAAATCCTGAATTGCCAACTCCCCCCGCGAATGTGGATGATATAATTGTTCTTAAGGTTGATGAAGCGTTGAAGCAATCAACAGTAAGTCTCAGGCAGGGAGGGGAACATGTTGGTGCTGCCGTTAAAATCTTCGAAACAGTTTTGAATGATTCTACCAAGTACCTGGTTTTTGGGGATTCTGATAGGCCTTATAAGACTGGAGTTTATAAGAGAGCCTTTGAGGTAATTTCAATAAATAATGCTGGTGTTCAGGGAATACGAAGTGTTTCGGGTGTTGGTGGTGAAATACAAATCGCTGCTACCATAATAGAAACGCCGGCTTCGTTGACGGAAGGATACCTTATGGTCGGAACGACGTATGTACAGAATAGCACTGCAAGTAATATATACATCACGCAATACAGTAAGGAGCTAGATATCAAGAGACTTGATATGAGCATTCTGCTGGGCAGAAGACTTGAAGGCGTCTCTGCCGCTACTGGAGATCCAGGTGTTTTTTTTATCCTGGCCAACGAAATACGTGACAATAACAAGCGGGATATTTTTCTCCTCAAATTGGCAAGCGATGGTGCAGTAATCGGGTTCACCAGTTTTGGGACATTAGAAGGTGATGATATTGCAGGGTCTGTGAGGGTGCTTGCCGACGGAAGAGTAGCTTTATTTGGAACAATGGAGCTTGAAACGCAAAAGAAAATGGTATTGATAACTATAAGTCCTGAAGGTAAATTCGCAAACTGATGACAATCAGATATATTGAGAGGTTACTTTTATAGGCAAATAAAAATTAAGTTCTAATGTTGATAGTTTATTTCTCCGCTGGATGCTAAGATTTTACAGGATGAGATGGTCTGTTGTTCTAATGTTGGCCTTTTTAGGCCTTAAACCTCATTTTTCATTCTCCCAATGCACAATCTCGAACCTCAATCCGTCGTATTGTAACGATGATGCTCCCTTTGCATTAAGCGCAGGTTCCGCGACAAACTTTGTTGGCAATGGAGTGACAGCAGGAATTTTTGATCCGTCTGTGGCGGGGCCAGGAATACACACAATTGTTGCCAATGATAGAGCGAGTACATATAACGTCGTTAGCATCGGTACATTTAATCGTATCGCTCCGCCGGGAACAGAAACTACTTTATCCCTGGGCAAGGATACGGACAGTGGTCTACTGGGAACTGCAAACGGTTTTTTTAATTTCGATTTTTTTGGTGCAACCTATAACCAACTGCGAATCGGGTCTAACGGCCTCATCGGTTTGGGAGCAGGCGTTGTGACTAGTCCCACCAATCAAAATCTTCCTAATGCTACGGATCCAGATAATATTATTGCAGCAATTTGGGACGACATGACTGGCACCGGTACGATAAAGTACTGGACCATTGGGTCGGCTCCGGCCCGCGTTTTTATTGTAGACTTTAATTTGATTAGATCAGGTGGGTTGTATGCAGCAATTGCTCAAGTGCAATTGTATGAATCAACTAACATTATTGAAATACATACGCAAACGGCTCTTTTTGCAACAAATGGCAATTCTGCAACTCAGGGAATTGAAAATTCGGTTGGTTCCGTTGCTTATGCTGTCACTGGACGCAACAATGCCTCATGGGATGCAACAAACGACTATAAAGCTTTTGTGCCTGTCTGTTTGGATTCAAAAGTCGTAACTGTTTATGGCGTTCCAAACGTGACGTTGAATGTTACACCAGTTGCCACAACTGTCTGCAACAACGGCTCTGTCAATATTACGGTTGAAAATTCTGAATCAGGATTTTTATATCAACTGCAGGATAACGGTACAAGCAATCCACTCAGTGGATTCTATGCCGGCACGGGAGCTAATCTGATTATACCTTCTGATCCAATAACTGGTCCTGCGACCATAAAGGTCTATGCAAGAAATGCTTCTTCTCCTGGTTGCGACGGCACGTTGACGGACTTGTCAACCTTAACCATTGATGCCTTACCCGTCATCACGGTACAACCCGTAGCAAGCCAATCCATATGCGAGGGCAGTGCAGCGAACTTCAGTGTGACCGCCACGGGCACAGGATTAAGTTATCAATGGAAGAAGAATGGAATAAATATAGGAGGAGCGACTTCGAACACGTATAGTATAGGAGTGACGGCGACAGCAGATG
>Ga0184629_10000766_pt1 | contig 13910 bp, 9 predicted proteins | sample PLM4_32_b1_FD_133158 | JGI IMG/M metagenome (GOLD analysis project Ga0184629, IMG submission 133158) | Groundwater sediment microbial communities from an aquifer in East River, Colorado, USA - PLM4_32_b1 | ecosystem: Environmental > Terrestrial > Soil > Riparian zone | place: USA: East River... | reverse complement strand
CCAGCAGCACGTCGCGCCGGATCGCCCGCAGCCCGCAGTTCAAGTCGGGGATGCGCGTGCGGGCCAGGTAGTTCGCCAGCCAGCCCAGCAGCCTCTTGCCGCCGCGCCGCGAAAAGGGCGCGTGGGATTTCGCCGTGCGCGCGCCCAAAACAGCCTCGTGCACGTCCAGTGCATCCACCAGCCGCCCGATATCGGCCGCGTCGAACTGGTTGTCGGCGTCGTAGAAGACCACGGCCGCGCCGCGCGAGGCGAGCACGCCCGACTTGAGAGCGGCTCCGTACCCTCGGTTGCGCCGGTGCGCGACCACGCGCGCGCCTGCGGCCGTCGCCTCCTCGCCGGTTCGGTCCGTCGATCCGTCGTCGACCACGATGATCTCGTAGCGGCGCGGGCTCGCCGCAATCGCCGTCCTCACTTCGACCAGTGTCGGGCCGATGGCCTGTTCTTCGTTGTAGGCCGGGATGATGATCGATACGTCGATGTCGCGCGCTTCAAAGTCCGGACTCACGAATCAACTCCTCTGGAGAAACATGGTCGTTCTGAAGAGCGGCCGCCGCTCGACACGCGCGCGTGTCGACACGCATGAGCCGCAAGCCGTCGGCATCGTAAACGGTATGGAAGAGATCCGGCCGTTGGGTAACCGTCGAACCGGCCGCCTGGTGCTCCGGTCGCACGACCACAAACAGGGATTCCGACACGGCTCCCAGCGCGTCGAGCGCGGTGGCGTCGAGGACTCCACGGCCATAGAGTGCACGTTGCGCGTGCAGGCGTCGAGACATTTCCAGTTTCGGGTAGCCCCACTGCGACGCATACGATTCTGAGCCCGCGTAGTAGCGACGCGGCGCGGTCACGAGCATCACCACGCGGTTGTGGTCGTCGATGATCACCGCGTCGCGAGCCGTGTGTACGCTGACAAACCGCGACAGGCGCGCCTCCGGGGGCGTGACGAGAACCTCGGCCGGGGTTGCGAAACACGCGGCCAGCGCCAGCCCGTTGACGGGGAGGTAGAACAACGACACCCACGAAATTGCCGCAAGCGCACGACGGCGGCCGGGCAGCGCCGCGAGCTGGTCGGCGATGGTGAAGCCTGCGACGATGGCGAGCGGCATGAACACGAAATAGCCGAGCTTGTCATACGTGTTGGGTCCCGGAAGCGTAATGAGAAGGCAGAATAGCGTCACCGAAAGCGTTGCGAGGCTGAAAAAGCGAGTCGCAGGCGACGGGTCCGTCCACAACCGGCGCTGGCGCATGGCCAGCAGGAGCACGAATGCAGCGGAAATCGCGATTCCGGCAGTTTTGGTGAAGGAAACACTCAGCGGAAAGAGCTGCTCGCGTTCCTTGAGGTGCATCACCTCGTAGAGGTAGGGAGTCATGAGCACGAAGGTCCCGAGTGACACTGCCACCAGGCTCACGAAGTCGCGCACGCGGTACGAGTTCCGGTGGCGCGTCGCCAGGGTCAGGACGGCCCCGCCGAAGACTGCCGCCAGCATGACGAACCCGACCAGGGTGTGAAACCCCAGCATCCCGATCAAAGCGCCCGCCAGCAGCACCAGCAACGCGGAACGCCGCTCCCGGAGGAAACACACGGTGGCGAACCACGCCGTCGTCATGAAGGCCAGCGCGAACGCGAACGCCGTCGCGACCATGAACTTGTCGAGAAAGAACTCCTGGTTGTAGTAGATGTGCATGAAAACGCGGGCCTGGTCGTAGTCGAACGGATGCACCGAAAACGTTCGTCGAATCTCGTCCCAACCTCGCACCTCGCCGCGAAACGCTTTTGCCAGCTTTAGCGGCAGGAACACCCAGAAGGCGGCGTTGAAACCGAACAAGAGGGTCGCCGCCGCGGCGAAGCGATGCCCGAAGCGGTTCCGCAACGCGCCGGCCAAGTAGAATGCCGCCAGCGACAGCCCCACCAGCGCGTGCACGTTCATGATCGCCATCGGCCAGAACGAATTCAGCGCCAGGACACGCGACAGCACCAGCACGAGAACGTGGTAGAACCACATGTACTGGAGCGCCATGCCGGCGAAGTACGGGTCCTCGGGAGGGACCCCCCCATAGTCGATCTGGGCGACGACGGCGGCGTGGAACCAGGCATCCGAGCGCATTCGCCACCATTCGTTCGTAAAGGGAAGGAAAGCGGTGAGGAGCACCACGGTGGCGACCAGCGCGAGAAAGATCATGGCGTGGCGCGGACACGGCACCACGAGCTTCCCGCCGGGTTTGAGGGCGGCGACAAGCCCGAAACCCGCCGCGAGCACGACGAGCATCTGCGTGGTGATGGTGGGGGACAACCCGGCCCGAAGCGCGAGCACTGCCAACAGCGCCACGATCACCGGTGAGAGAATGATGCCGGCCAAAAGGGCCTCACCCAGCCGGGTGTCACCGCGAGCGCTCAGGCGGTGGATGCAGAACCCCGGCACCAGCATGACGAGCATCCACGACAGCAATCGGGTCGTGGTGGCGACAAGCGGCGACGCGGGCGGCCCGGAGAGAGTGATCCAGGCAACGCCGAAGATCGCCGCCGACAGGAGCAGGCGGCGCAAGGATGGGCGCAGGAGTCGGGACACGGGTGTCAGCAATTCGGAAATACAGATCCGGGCGCAGGGAACGAGGTCACGCGGCGACGCTTCGCTGGATGGCACCGCTCGTCGCTCACACCGGTAACGTGCCTTAGTTTAAACGAGATAGATACATTCATTCAAGTATCTTGCGAAGTCACGACCCCATCAGAATGATGTCCACCGGGTGCCGTCGTGGCCCGGCCGCGTCGATCAGTACCACGGCCTCCCAGTTGCCGAGGTGGAGGCTGCCCTGACGGATCGCGAGCGACAGGCAGTACGCCATGATGCCCGCCGGGCTGTAGCCGGGTTCCTCGACGTCTGCCCGGTCCACCACCCTTGTGGCCGCTTTCGCCGGCCGGGTGCCCGCGTCGGCCGCCGTCGGGAGGTGGCGCCGCCCCAGGCGGAGCAAGTCCTCCACGTCGTCGTCGAGGCTGGCCGCCAGCGAAAGGCCGGAATCCTGCGGCTCGACCGTCACGATGCACAGCCCGCGTGCGACGGCCTTGGCAGCGATAAACGCGTTGACGTCGCTAGTGATATCCGCCAGCGACACGCCGACGTCGGTGACGATTTCCAGGCGCGTCGTGGCGATTCTCACCGGTCAATTCTCCACGCGCGCGATGCACGCGCCGTTGACGAAACCGTGTTGCATTCGCCCTGCCGCCGTCGGATACTGGGCAAGTTCGTGGACCGTTACGCGGTTCGGTCCGCTGACTCTAGCAGAGAGGCCCCCATGACCAAAAAGGGTTTTCGGCTGCCGTTCGGCCGCGCCGGTGAGGAGGAGGCCGGCAACGACGCCGAAGTGCTCCGGGAGGAGAATCGACAGCTCAAGCGCGCGGTCGAAGAGCTGTCCATCCTGAACGACCTGGCCCGCGCGATCGGCGCGTCCGTGGATTCCCAGGACATCATCCGCAAGATCGTCGACCGTTCCATGCGGGCGGTCCTCGCCGAACAGACGGTCGTGACCCTCGTGGATCGCAACGCGGACCAGCCGATGAAGACGCTGGCCCGCGCCATGACGAGTTCTTCCGAGCATACGCATTACCACGTGAACGAAAACTTGCTCGGATGGATGCACCTCTATAAGAAACCGCTGCTCACCAACGACCCGGCGAACGACGATCGCTTCCGCGGGCTCAAATGGGACCAGACCATCTACTCGATTCTGTGTGTTCCGCTGATGGTAAAATCGGAATTGATCGGCGTCGTGACCAGCTACAACAAGAAGGACGAGGTCGGCTTCACCGACGAAGACCAGCGACTGCTCGCCATCATCGCGGGACAGTCCGCGCAGATCATCGAGAACGCGCGCCTCTACGAGGAAGAGAAGGCGCTCGCGGGGATGAAGGAGCAGGTGAAACTCGCGGCCCAGATTCAGCAGGACCTGCTTCCGAAAGCACCGCCGACGCTACCCGGGTACGACATCGCGGCCTGCAGCCTCGCGGCGCAGATGGTCGGCGGCGATTACTACGACTTCATCCATATTAGCGGCTCCCGCTGGGCCATCTGCCTGGGCGACGTGTCGGGCAAGGGACTGCCGGCGTCGCTCTTGATGGCAAACCTCCAGGCCACGCTGCGCGGCCAGACCGCGCTGGATACGCCGGTGGGGGCGACCATTGTTCGTTCGAACCGCCTCCTCTATGAAAGCACCGATCCGGAGAAGTTCGCGACACTGTTCATGGCGGTGCTCGACGCGGACCGGCACACGTTGTCGTTCTGCAATGCCGGCCACGAACACCCGATGGTGTTCAACTCGGGGTCGGCGCCGGTGCGGCTCACGACCGGGGGCATGGCGCTGGGCGTCCTCGACGATTTTCCGTATCAGGAAGGGTCCGCCACCCTCGACCCGGGCGACACCCTGATCATCTACTCGGACGGGATCCCCGACGCGGTCAACGAATTGGAAAGCCCCTTCGGGGAGGAACGTCTCATGCAGGCGGTGCAGGCGAACGCCGGCGCGTCGGCCGGCGATCTCATGCAAAAGGTCATCGAGGCGGTCCACGCCCACGAACAGGGCGCGGAGCAAATCGACGACCTCACGATCATCGTCCTGAAACGGGTCTCCTGACCCACCCGTGCAACCGAACGTCGTCCACGGCGTATGCAAGGGTACACCGTGCGGTATGGCTTGAGCCCCCAGAATAGAAGCGGGTTATGATCGGGCAGCGTGTACACCAGTATCAGATCACCGAGAAGCTCGGCGAAGGCGGGATGGGTGTCGTCTACAAGGCGGAGGACACCCGTCTGCAACGAACCGTCGCGCTGAAGTTCCTCCACCCGCTCATCGTCGCCAGCGCCGACGAACAGCAGCGTCTCGTGCACGAAGCCCGCGCGGCGGCGGGACTCACCCACCCCAACATCTGTACCATCTACGAGATCAACGAGATCGACGGGCGTGTCTTCATCGCGATGCAATTCATCGAGGGGTCGACGCTGCGCGACCGCGTGCTCTCCGGTCACATCGAGACCGACGAGGCGTTGCGATTTTTGGTCGAGATCGCGGACGGACTCAAGCAGGCCCACGCGAAGGGGATCGTCCACCGCGACATGAAGAGCTCCAACATCATGATCACCCCGTCAGGTCAGGCCGTGATCATGGACTTCGGCCTGGCGCGCCCGGTGGAAGCGGGTCGCATCGACGACCGCTTCTCGTCGCGCGGCACGTCGGCGTACATGTCCCCGGAACAGGCGCGGGGAGAGACCGTCGACCAGCGCACCGACATCTGGTCGCTCGGGGTCGTCCTCTACGAGATGCTCGCCGGGCAGCTCCCATTTCGCGGCGACTATGAACAGGCGGTTCTGTATTCGATTCTCAATGAAGCGCCTCGTCCGCTCGCCGAGTTGAGGCCGGCGGTGCCGGCGCGCGTCCTGAAGATCGTGGAACGCTGTCTGAAGAAGAACCCGGAAGAACGCTTCCAGACCCTCGACGACTTGACCCTGGCCCTCAAGCGAGCCATCAACCCCGCGGCGGCGTGGCAGCGGGACGCGCCCAGCCGCGCGCGTGTGGCCGCGGTGGCGGCGGCGGTGGTGCTGACGCTGGTTGCCGCCTTCGTCGCGTACGACTTCATCCGCGGGCGGCAAGCCGGGGGGCAGGTTCGCGTCCCCATCGCGGTGATCGATTTCAACAACGAGACCGACGACGCGTCGCTCGACGGCCTTTCCGGGATGCTGATCACCGCGCTCGAACAGTCGCGCCGGCTCTCCGTCATGACGCGATCCCGCATGTTCGACTTGCTGAAAACCCTCGACCGGGACGGCGTCGAGCACATCGATGAATCGCTGGGACAGCGCATCTGCGACGCCGCGGGCGTCGACGTGCTTGTCATTCCCACGATTCGGCGCTTCGGCGACCTCTATACGATCGACCTCAAGGTGCTCGACACGCGCGCGCATCGCTACGTGTTCACCACCAAGGAAGAGGGGCGCGGGCAGGAGAGCATCCCCCACATGATCGACGAGATCGCGCGCGACATCCGCATCGATCTGCGCGAGGCGCTCGACGCGGTCGAGCGCACGGCGTCGGTGGCGGACGTGACCACTCCGGACCTGGCCGCCTACCAGGCGTATTTCGAGGGCGAAGAGATGCTCAACCGCCTCGACTTCAACGGCGCGCGCGCATCCTTTCAACAGGCGATCGCGAAGGATTCGACCTTCGCGCTCGCCTACTACCGCCTTGCCTATACGGAATGGTGGGCCCGCGGCCGGGCGGACGACGCCAGGAAGCACATCGCCTACGCCGTCGACAATCTGAACCGGCTCCCGCTCAAAGAGCGCTTTCTGGTGCGCGCGCTGAAAGCGGCGCTGGACGACGGCTTTGAGGCCCAGTTGCCGGTCCTGACCGAGATGCGGGCGCTGTATCCGGACGACAAGGAGATGCTCTTCGGGCTGGGTGACGCCGAGTTTCACTCCGCGAACTACGATTCGGCGGCTGTTCATCTCCAAGCGGCGCTCGTCATCGACCCGCAGATGGAACGCGCGCTGCAGCACCTGACCTGGACGCTGATGCGGCTGAACCGGTATGACGACGCGCTGGGGATGGCCCGGCGCTGGGTGGCCACGACCGGCTCCGCAGAGGCGCTGGAAAACCAGGCGACGGTTCAGGTCCTGCTCGGCGATGCGCCGGGGGCGCTCGCGACGCTCGCGAGGGCGAAGGAACGGGACCCGGCCGACCCCAAGATCGCGATGCGTCTGGCGGTGGTGCGCTTCGCGATGGGCGAGCCCGACCACGCGCTGCGCCTGCTCGAGGAGGCCGAGTTGGGTGCCACCAGGGAACCTCTTGCTCTGGTCGAAGTCGCTTCCATGCGCGCCGGCGTCGTGTATCCCTACCTGGGCCGTTACCACGACGCCGTCCGGATCTTGGACGAGGGCCTCGGGCCCGCCTTGCGAGCCTACCAGGACTCGTCCATCGTCATCCGGGTGCTGGCGGGGAAAGCACGGTTGCTCTACCACGGCTTCGGGGATGAAAAGACGGCGCGCGATGCGATGGCGACGTTCGAACACCTTTCGCCCCGCTATCGAACCCGAGAATATTGGGAGACGTTTATCAGCTTTGGGGTGATGAGGGGTGACACGACCCTGGTTCGGCAGCTTTCCAACGCCCACCGCGACGTGATTCCGGCCCACTCGCGCGAGTTCTACCGCGTGCTCGCGCTCGCCATGGCCGGCGATTGCGCCAGCGCGCTCGGCGCGCGTGCCCGATTGGACGCCGAGGCACTGCGCATCCCCGATTCGGCCGACCTCATAGCTATCCTGATCGGTCATTGCCTCGTGGAATCCGGGCAGGGCGCCGGCGCGGTGGACCAGCTCCGCCCCGTCCTCGACCGCCCGCTCCTGAGTGTGAGCCTGGCGCCGATGTATGCGCCGGCCTGGTACGACTTGGGCCGCGCGTACGAGGCGACCGGTCGAACCGCCAGCGCGCTCGAGTGCTACGACCGCGTCCTGTCGATGTGGAAACACGCCGACGCGGACCTGCCGCTCAAGCATGACGTGCGTTCCGCACGGGACCGGCTCCTGCAACGGCCTTCGATGTAACTTCACGATGCGCGCACGATCCTACCCGTGGGTGGCTGCCACGCTTCTCCTGGCCGCGCCGGTCGGTGCGCAGGAGAAGGCTAGTCTTGTGTTCACGAACGGCCGGGTCTTTTCGGCCGCGGCCGACTCCCAGACGATTTCCGCCACCACGGTAGCCATCCGCGGCGATCGGATCGTGTATGTCGGCGACGCCGCCGGGGCTGCGAAACTTCGAGACCAGAAGACGCGCTGGGTGGATGTCGGCGGCGGTGCCATCCTGCCGGGCCTGGTCGACGCGCACGCGCATCTCGGCAATCTGGGGAAATTGCTGCGCACGGTTTCGCTGGTCGGGACGAAATCCGCGGGGGAAGCGCTCGCGAGGGTCGTGTCCGCGCAGAAGCGGGTCGGCACGGAGCGGTGGATCTACGGGCGGGGGTGGGATCAGAACGACTGGCCGGACACCGCGTTTCCCACCTGGCGGGACCTGTCGGGCACGGAGCGCAATCCCGTCTACCTCGAGCGCGTCGACGGCCACGCGCTGTGGGTCAATCGCACCGCGCTGGAGGCGTGCGGCATCACGCGGGACACGCCGGACCCGCCCGGTGGACGGATTCTCCACGACGCGCGCGGCGAGCCGACCGGAATTCTGGTCGACGACGCGGAGGAACTCGTGGTCGCGCGCGTTCCCACACCGGGCGCGGACGAGGTCGAGGCCCGGGTCGAGCTGGCGATTCGCGAATGCAACCGTTTCGGGCTGGTGGGCGTGCACGACGCGGGAACCGATCGCGCGGTCCTCGGCGCCCTGCACCGGCTGGCGTCGCGCGGCGAATTGACGCTCAACGTGTATTGCATGCTCGACTCCGACGAGCCCCCGCTTCTGCAGGAACACTTCGCGACCGGCCCCAAGAGTGAGTTCGGTGGACGCATCGTGATGCGCGCGATCAAGCTGCGCGCCGACGGGGCGCTGGGCTCCCGCGGGGCGGCGTTGCTCGAGCCATACAGCGACGACCCCGGCAACCGGGGCACCAACGTGGATTCGCCGGACTCGATCCTGTACTGGACGCGGGAGGCGGTTCGTCACGGCTTCCAGGTCGCCACCCACGCCATCGGCGACCGCGCGAATGGGTTGACCCTCGATATCTACGAGCAGGTGCTGCGCGAGACCCAGGCGCGCGATGCACGCCTGCGGGTCGAGCACTGCCAGATTCTCGCTTTCGACGACGTCGAGCGCTTCGCGAAGCTCGGCGTGGTCGCGTCGATGCAACCCACACACTGCACGTCGGACATGCCGTGGGCCGAGCGCCGGGTGGGTCGGGAGCGCCTGGGTGGAGCCTACGTGTGGCAATTCATCCTGCAAACGGGGGCGGCGCTAGCATTCGGTTCCGACTTCCCGGTCGAATCGGTCAACCCGCTGCTCGGTCTCTACGCGGCGGTCACGCGCCAGGACGCGGATGGGAACCCGCCCGGCGGCTGGAATCCGGCGCAACGATTGACGCTCGCCCAGGCTCTGCGCGCCTTCACCGAAGGTGCCGCGTACGCCTCCTTCGACGGGGGAGACGCGGGGACGATTGCCGTGGGAAAGCGGGCCGACCTCACCATCCTGGATCGGGATGTCATCGGCTCCGTGCCGGACGACCCGCGCGAACTCTTGCGCGCGCACGCAGCGTTTACCGTCGTGCGCGGCGAAATCGTCTACGAAGCACGGGACTAGCGGGCAGGGCAGAGCGCGTCCACCACGGCGCGGTCGCGGATCAGCCCGACCGGATAGACTTCGGCGCGATGCTCGAAGTACGGGCTGCGTACGTAGAACCAGCGACGAATGCGCTCCGGATCGCCGGCGAAGGCGGTGTCGAGTTTCGCCTCCGCGAACTCGGTGGCGAGGGTCAGGTCGGACGCGAGCATCTCGCGGATCTTCGCCTCCATCACGTACGATTCGATGTATTCCTTCTCCTCGAAGCTCGCGTCGAAGAACCCCCACTGCACGAACGCGTCCGGCGCGTCCGGTTCGAGCAGGTGGGCGATTACGCGCGCGTTCGCCTGCGCCATGTCCACAACCACGGACCCGGCGGGGAACGTGCGGGTCTCTTCGAACCGCTCGCTCGTGTAGGTCACCGCGTGGCGACCCTCGAACGGCGCCGCGCTCCAGGCGGGATCGCGCAGACGAATCGACTCCACCGGGATCGTCACCGCTGCGCCGAGCCGGCACAGGCGGACGCCGTGGCATTCCAGGCGCGCGATGACGTCGGCCCACTGGCGGGGGATGAGGTACGCCTCGGGGAGGGCCGCGTCCCGAACCACCCGCTGGGTAGGGAAGTACGGGATGCGAAACGTGGCCGGCGTGGCGCCGTAGCGATACCACACGCCGCCGGTGATGTCGCTCTCGATTTTCTCGAATGCCACCCCCGCGAAGTCGATCAGCACGCTGTCGGCGTAGGACACGTCGAGGACGAGCGGAAACGGGGTGCCGCGAAAGGCCGGCGACGCCGCGAGCGCGTCGGCCTGCGCCACCACGGCGCGCAGCCCGCGCGCATCGGCGTTGGCGATTCCGAGGGCATGCACCAGCATCGAGTGGGTGGCATCCACTCGCGTCGCGTAGTCCTTGAGCATGTGGGTTTCGAGCAACAGCGCAGGGCGGTTGCGCAGGGTGGCGTAGCCGGTCGAGAAGCGCGGGGTCGATGCGTGGCTTTTTATCCCGCTGGTCGGGTCGTTCGCCACCCGAAACTCGCAGTACGGGGAAAGCGGATAACCGCTCTTCCGCATCCGGTCCTCGAGCGGCTTGAGCAGCCGGTCGCGCGACCAGGCAGCGACGGCCGGGTCGGTGTACTGCCACGTCTCGACGATGTACGTCATCACGTACCGGTAGTCGGCCCCGTCGGTGACGTGACAATCGATGAAGAGGTCGGGCCGCCACTGGTTGAAGAGGGCGATCCACGCGCGCGTTTCCGGCGCGTCCAATTTCATGTAATCGCGGTTCAGGTTCAGGTTGGTCGCGTTGGCCCGAAAACCAGGGTTCTCCGGGCCCGCCTGGTTGGGGCGATTGAACGGACTCGTATTCTCGTGACCGTCGACGTTGTAGATCGGAATGAAGAGCAGTGTCACGTGGTCGAGCAGGTGGGCGAGCGAGCCGTCGATGGCGATGTCCTTGAGGAGCCGCAGGCCGGCGTCCTTGCCGTCGATCTCCCCGGCGTGGATCCCGGCCTGGATCAGCACCACCGCGTTGCCGTCGCGCCGGGCGGCTTCCGGTGTAAAGTGGCCGCGGCGATCCACCATCACCAGCGGCAACGCGCGTCCCTCGCCGCTGGTTCCGAACGTCTCCACCTTGATCCATTTCGACGCGTGGTCCAGCTCCGCGAGTTCAGCGATGGTCTGCGCGTAGCTCGACGTTCGAGTCCCTCCGGAGCGGTCGAACTCGGTGGCGAAATCGGAGTGACCGCCTCCCGCGAGAACGGCCACGGCCAGTCCGGTGGCGGCAAGATGCATCCGGGCATTATAGACAGAGCCTCCGGCAGGCGACAATCGCAACCGTCGCCGGCAGCCCGGTGAGCCAACCCGCTTTGCCTTCGGCAGTTATGACTCAAAACCGCTCCCTGGTGCCGGGTGGGCACGGCGGGGGGGTGGAACCCGCTTCGCGTCGGCCACGTAGTGCATTGACAGTCACCCCGAGTGGTGACACACTGGTGATGTAGTAGGCCGCGTTATTAACCACTGCGGAGTCCGCCGGCGGCGGGCTCACTTCTCGTCGCTGGCTTCCTTTGCAGGAAGGAGGCCGTCATGCGCCGAACCCCACACAGGCTCTTGTCGGTTGTTCTGCTTGTTCTCGTCGTTGGATGCGCGTCGTCGTTGCAGCTCACGCGTGACCCACGCCCCGATCGGCTCGCCGATTTGCGCGCTGAGTATTTCGCGATGAATCCGGACACCCCTTATCGCGGAAACGTGGAGCGCGGCGAGGTCGTCAAAGGCATGGATCCGTTCGGTGTGCTGGCCTCGTGGGGCAGCCCCGAGCGCCGCGCCCGCGACGAGGACGCCGCCGAACGATGGGTGTACATCGACACCGACGAGAACTCGGGAGACGCCATTGAGTATGCGTTGTCGTTCCGCGGGGGTGTGCTGGACAGCTGGAGCACGCTGCGCCAGAGGTACAGCGGTCCCGCCCTGCGCGACGAGGAAACGACGATAGCCTTCCCCGCGGATGCACCGACGGGCAAGCGGGTGCCTCAGGAGTAGCTCTGGATCGGGCGGTCGATTTGCGTTAAGAGAGTAGGCGACCGCCCGACGCCGGAGTGGCGGAACTGGAAGACGCAGCGGACTTAAAATCCGCTGGGGCCTTTGAAAGCCCCGTGCCGGTTCGACTCCGGCCTCCGGCACCACTTGCCGTAACTTTAGAGGTGGATCCTCATAAGCCGCGCCGGCAGGATCGCACCCACGAGCGTCCCGACCAGGAACACGGCCAGCCAGTTCATTCCGACACCCAGCAATCGATAATGCGCGTCGGGGTAGCGGACGCGAACGCCTTCCACGGAAGCCCCAGCCGGGATCCGGGGCAGGCCGACCTGAGTCCCCGCGTCGACCCACGAACTTGCGCTTCGCCGCCGGCCGATCGCGCGGCACGATTCCTCCGCTTCGAGAGGGAATTGATACGCCTCGTTTCCCACCTTCAGTTCCATCTCGTGACGGCCGCGGTCGCGGACGTCCACGACCCACACCACCTCGCGCGATGCCCGCACCCGCAGCGAGCGCGTATCGACCTCGGTCGCGGCGGGGCCCGAAAGCGAGGCATCGGCCGTGCGCGGGTCGACGCCGTCCGCCAGCGTCGCGCTGATCAGCGTGCGGTCCCCTGCGCGCAGCGCGCCGGCAGCGAAGCGCTGCTCGACTTGAACGAACAGCGGCGCCGCGAGCACCACCGCCGCGACGATCCCGAGCGCGGCGTGTTTCAGGTACGCGCCCTGCGCGGCGAGCGCGCCGCCGAATGCACGCGTGATCAACACGATGTCGTCGGGGTAGAGGCGCATCTCGAGAATCCGCGCCTTGAACACCTCGCGCGAGCGGGCGATCGCGGCCTGCTTCGACGTCGCGCGAAATACCAGAGCAAGCACCGCCCCGCCGAGTAAGGAGACGGTGAGCAGCGCGGCGAGCCGGTGCGGGCCGAACGGCGCGACCACCGCGTCGAAGGCGAGCGTCAGGATGCGCGCGAGCAGGAACACGTCAGGAGATGTACCCGAGGCCTTCGAGCTGCTTCTTCACGTCGCCGCTCGATCCCGCCTCGGTCTTCGCGAGCTCGCGCTCGAGCACGTGGGCGACGAATTCGTCGGCCGACGCGTACCCCGCCTTCTCCGACGCGGCGCGCACGCGCTCGAACAGGTCCTTTTCGAGGGTGACTCGATTCTTTCCGAACATGGCGGTCTCCTTTGTTTCCGTCAGGGGGTGTCGATCAGCGCGCGCCCCGTCATCGCGGCCGGCGCTCCCACGCCGAACAGCGCCAGAATCGTGACGGGCAGGTCGATCAGGCGCGGGTCGCCCACACGCAGGGGCCGGCTGCTGACCAGAATTCCCGGCACGAGGTGGTGGTCCATGCAATGGTCGCCGGTCCACTTGCCGAGGTTGGGGGTCAACAACTCCGACGTGACCGTCCCCAGCGCCGAGTCGTCGCTCGACCGGTACCCTCGATTGTACCCCACGATCAGGTCGGGGGCGGCGTCCACCTCCGACCCGTGGTACACGTCGCGGGCACGGTAGACGGTCGTCACCACCCGCTCGCCGTTTTCGGGGTCGCGAAACTCGAGCAGCTTCGCCTCGATCTCCGCGACAAGGGCGTCGTACTCCGCGCCGCGCGTGACGATCCCGCGTGCCTCTCGGCCGGCGACGTTCAGGTACAGACCGTTGAGGCCCGCCGCATATGCCCGCGTGCGGCGCCAGAACACGTTGCCGAACAGGGGGCTGCCCGGCTCGTCCGGCCTCACCAGAGCGAGATACCCGTTGCGATACAGCCACGTGTTCAAATGAACTTTCTGATAGTAGGGCGCGAAGCCATGGTCAGACATGACGATCAGGGTGGCGTTACGGGGAATGCGTGCGCGAATCGTTCCCAGCACGCGATCCATTTCCTCGTAGAGCGTGGCGAAGCGGTCTGCGAATGCTCCGTCGGCCGGGTGGGCGGGGTGCGCCGCGTCGGCGTTACGCCACAGAGCGTGACACGACTGGTCGATGGTCGACACGTAGAAGAACAGGAAGCCGTCGCGATAATCCGAGAGAACCGCGTCGAGCATGCGCTCGCGCTCCGAGAGCAGCGTATCAGTCAGCTCCACGAACTCCGAGTCGTTGAGCGCGCCGGCTTCGAGCGCCTTG
>Ga0184629_10000765_pt1 | contig 13913 bp, 9 predicted proteins | sample PLM4_32_b1_FD_133158 | JGI IMG/M metagenome (GOLD analysis project Ga0184629, IMG submission 133158) | Groundwater sediment microbial communities from an aquifer in East River, Colorado, USA - PLM4_32_b1 | ecosystem: Environmental > Terrestrial > Soil > Riparian zone | place: USA: East River... | reverse complement strand
TGGTCCCCCACGAGGGAAACTTCGAGCTCGGCTCGTCGCTCGATCAGCTTTCGACCACCGACACCAGCAACATCTTCCTCGCCAAGGTGACCTACTACTTCAGCCTGTGACCGTTGCTCATACCCGGCGGTCCTTCCCGGATTTCGTTGACCGGGCGGACCGAGCCAGAAGCCCGGCGCGCAAGCGCCGGGCTTCGGCGCAACAGGGGGGAGGGCCGTGCCGCAAGGAACATGGAGACGGCGGCTGCTTCCGGTCGGGCCGGGGTTCGTAGGGCGACGGCGTCGAATCCGGGAGGCGGGACGCTGGGCGTCCCGCCTTCCCATGCGGGGCGATACGCAGGGTGCCCGATTCCGCGGCCGGGCGGTGCATCTGTGAAACGGCGCGCCCTCAACGCGCCGGTGCTGCGTCCCGCGGGCGACAGCCTCCGCAGGGTACTGCGAAATCACCTGGCCAACACGACCTTTTGCGACGATCTGCGCCCGTCGGGCGCGCTCAGCCGGATCAGGTACACGCCGTTCTTGAGGAACTGCCCGTCGTCTCCGCGCCCGTCCCAGAAGGCCCCGTGACTTCCGGCCTCGCGGAACTCGTGCAGCGCGGTGCGGAGCCTGCGGCCCTGCAGATCGTAGATCGAGACGTCCACGAGTCCGCCCTTCGCGATCGTGAACGAGATGCCCGTGCACTTCCCCATCGGGTTCGGGTAGGGAGGCTCGAGCCCCGTGCGGAGGTGGAGGGGCGCAGGATGCGGAGTCACGTCCACGTTCGTGGAGCCGATCGTGCTTTCGGCCGTGGTGAAGATGAAGTCGCCGCTCCCGACCGACACGCCGTCGCCGTTCGCGGAGTTACCGGCCGCGAAGAAGTAGATCTTGCCGCTGTCCCCGGGCGGGGCCTTCCACTGCACGTGCCATTCGACCGGGGTCGGCTCGCCGTAGTGCGTCGAGCCGTTCGGGTCCACGGGGTTCACCGGGTTGCGAGTGTGTTCGATGTAGCGGCGGTTCTTCCAGATGCTGAGGCTCGTGGCCTTCCGGATCGTGAACGTGTCGGGCGGCGAGTTCGGGACCATGACCCACAGCCCCGCGCTGTCCCCGGTCGAGGCCTGGACGGCCTGCATCTGGAAGCCCCACCGGAGTGGGTCGGGCGGCATCGGGTTCCAGGCGTGATCGAGCCGGACACGCAGCATGTAGATCTGATTCGGCAGGTAGCTGACCGGCACGTCGAGGATGCGCAGGCTGCCGCTGGCGTCGTTGATGGGAGAGCCCGTATGGCAATTGGTGCAGGTCGGTTCCGCGGTCTTGTTCTGCACTCTGAATGCGCCGGTTCGCGCGGCTTCGGGGCCCGTGGAGAGCGCGAAGGCGAGGCTGGCACCGCCGAGGAGCATCGCTAGAATGGCAGCCCGAACGACGTTGTGACGCACGTTGCAAAACCTCGGGTTGCAGGGGGAACCGGGCGGCACTAACCGGCGGCGACATGATACACGACCGGGGCCCGGATTGCCTGCCAATTCTGGCCCGGGGGCGAGGGGTGCGCGGGGGCCCGGAGCCCGGTTCCCGGCGGGAGGCTGGCCGACCGCGGCCCCCGGGGAGAGACGGTTCGGGAATTCGACGGGGCGGAGCGGGAACCAGCGGGACCCGGCACCCCGCGGAGGCAGCCGCCCCCGGAAAGCTGGTGCCCGACCCGCGCGTCCGGCGGCAAACCGTTCGACCCGTTGAGGATGGAACGCTATACTGCGCCCGCCCCAGCCGGGCGACCTTAAGCCATGAGCCCACTCCCCAACGGACACGTCTCGAATCTCAGGCTCCGCGATCCCCTGGTCGCGGCCGCCCGCCGCACGCTCATCGAGGACAGGCGGCTCACGCAGGAAGAGGGCGTGCGGCTCTTCGACGCCCCGGTCCTCGAGCTGGGCCGCCTCGCCGACGCCGTGGCCCGCGACCGTCACGGCGAGCGCGTCTACTTCACGGTCAACCGCCAGCTCAACCCGACCAACGTCTGCGTTCTTTCCTGCCGCTTCTGCGACTACGCGAAGAAGGCCGGGGCTCCGGACGCCTACACCATGACGAAGGAGCAGATCGTGGCCCACGTGGATCCGGAGATCACCGAGATCCACATCGTGGGCGGGCTCCACAACAAATGGCGCTTCGACGACTACCTGAACGTGGTGCGCTGGGTGAAGGAGGCGAAGCCCACGCTCAGCGTCAAGGCCTACACCGCGGTCGAGATCGACTTCTTCTGCCGGCTCACGAAGCAGGACGCCACCTGGGTGCTGGAGCGGCTGCGCGAGGCGGGGCTCGACGCGCTCCCCGGCGGCGGCGCCGAGGTGTTCAGCGAGCGCGTGCGGCGCGAGATCTTCCACCAGAAGATCGGTGCGCAGCGCTGGATGGAGATCCACGAGACCGCGCACCGCATGGGAATCCCCTCCAACGCCACGCTGCTCTACGGGCACATCGAGACCCGCGCCGAGCGCGTGCAGCACATGATCCTGCTGCGCGAGCTGGAGACCCGAGCGCCGGGGTTCTTCGCCTTCATCCCGCTCGCGTTCCAGCCCGGCACCACCGGCCTGGTGCGGCGCCAGGCCTCGGCGATCGAGGACCTGAAGACCATCGCGATCTCGCGGCTGGTGTTCGACAACGTTCCGCACGTGAAGAGCTACTGGGTGATGCTGGGGCAGGACACGGCGGGGATCGCGCTCAACTTCGGCGCGAGCGACATGGACGGCACGATCGGCGTCGAGAAGATCGCGCACGCCGCGCTCGCGCGGAGTCCGGTGGGCATGGCCGAGGAGGCGATGGTCCACGCGATCCGCGAAGCCGGAAAGCTCCCGGTGCAGCGCGACGCCCTCTACCGCGTGATCCGCGAGTATCCGCGCGCGGAGTCGCCGGCCGCGGGCGCCGGCGAGCGGGCCGCAGCGGCGCCCGTTTCGCGCTGAGCGGCGCGCGCCGGCTCAGCGCGCGGCGAAACGCCCTCCGCCCAAGGTCACCTCCGTAAGCACCTCGCTCTCCTCGCTGATCAGGCGGCCGAGCCTGTTCCCGCTCGGGTCGGTTGCGATTCCCTCGAAGTAGGCCTCGAGCTTCAGGAACCCGCCGCGGCCGTACCAGATGCGGACGCGGTCGTCAGGGCCAAAGAAAACGGACTCGATGCGAATCCGCCATCCGGGTACGTGTCCGACTGCGAGATCGAGCACCTCTGCCCCTTCGACGATCGACTCGAAACGCGGGTCCGCGCGGATCATCCAGCGAGCGCCCGGATGGAGTGGGTACTCGAGCCGCGTGATCTCGCCCGGCTCCACACCCCCGCCGGCCGCCGTGCGTGGAATCCCGGGTGCGGCCCCGAGAGCTTGCCGGAGCGCCAAGGCACGCGCCTGGATTCGCTCCCACGCGGCGCGATACGCGAGCTGCTTCGCGGGATCCGTCAGCTTCGCTTCGACCCCGGCCCATGCCGCTTCGCCCGACGCGGCCGCCACCCCTTCCGCGTCGAATGTCTGCCGGCCGCTCACGCCAGCGCAGTCGGGAGGCAGTGGAGACTCGACGTCCGCCTCGTAGAGGCCGGCTCCGTCCTGGCGATACCGTACCCAGTCAAACAACCCTCCCGGGTACGATCTTCGCTCGACGACGTAGCTGCGTCCCGCGCGATCCTCGATGCACACCAGGTCGCGATCCCGCGGCTGGCTCAGCCCGAATGCCGGCCCCGGCGGGCCGCCATCGGGGATGATGTAGAAGGAGAGTGTGAACTCGTAGCCCCAGTGATTGCCGAGCTGGAGCGGGTAGAAGAGATTCGCGGACTGACCGCCCTGGGCGAGCCCGCCTGCGCCCGCAAGCTCGGCGCGGAGCGCGCTCTGGGGCACGCGATCCGCCGCCGGAGCGACCGGCGCCGCAGCCTTGCCGCACCCGGAAAGCGCGAGCGCGAGGAGCGCGATCCCGGCGAGCGGGCCGGAGGCACGGGGGGAGAGGTCGGATGTGCGCATGGCTCCTCCTGTAGAGATGGGTGGGGAGGCTTCTGTGCCATTTTCGCACATGCGCCCCTGCTGCTCCAGAGCTAACCGGGATCGGTGGAGCCTCCGAAGCTCGGTTGGGCCCAGCAGGCGCGGCGCCGGCACCGGCGCCGGGCCCGCATTCTGAGCGGCTCCGGGGCAACTGCACGTTTGTGCAGTGCGCCAGAAAGGTGCATACTCACGGGGGTGCGAGTCGAGTACCGCGAAGAACCCTGCCGGTCGGCCCTCAACCGCGTGTCGGGGATGGACTTCAACTGGTCGCTCAACCCCTACATGGGCTGCGCGCACCGCTGCACCTTCTGCTACGTGCGCGCCTTCGAGCGCCGCGCCGACCGCCCTTCGGACGATCGCTACGGGTGGAGCCTGCGGGTCAAGGTCAACGTGGCCGACGTGCTGCGCGCGGAGCTGGCGCGGCCGTCGTGGCGGCGCGAGGAAGTCGTGGTGGGCGCGGCGACCGACCCCTACCAGCCGGCCGAGGGCCGCTACCGCCTGACGCGCGCCTGCATCGGGGCGCTCGCAGAGTCGCGCACCGGGTTCGGCATCATCACGCGCGGCCCGCTCGTGGTTCGCGACGTGGACGTGCTGCAGGCGGCCGCGCTCCGCGCGCCGGTCTCGGTCAACTTCTCGATCCCCACGCTCGACGAGCAGGTGTGGCGCACGACCGAGCCGGGGACCGCGCCGCCGCGCGCGCGGCTGCGCGCGCTCGAGATCCTGGTGCGGGCGGGGATCCGGGCCGGCGTGGCCATGGCGCCGATCCTCCCGGGCCTGTCGGACGATCCCGATCGGTTGGCCGAGGTGGTGCGCGCGGCGCGCGCGGCCGGGGCGACGTTCCTGTGGGCGAGCCCGGTCAACCTGCGGCCCGGAACGCGCGAGCACTTCCTCGAGGCGCTGGCGCGCGACTGGCCTTCCGAGCTGGAGCGCTACGAACGGCTCTTCGCCGGTCGCGCCTACCTGCGCGGCGCGGACGCCGAGCCTGCGATGGAAGCCGTGCGCGAGCTCAAGCGTCGCTACGGGATCGCCGACCGCCGCGCGCGCCGGCTCGCTCCCGAGATGGCGCCGGTGCAGCTGCAGCTCGCGGTCTGAGCGGGCTGGACGCGACGCGCCGGCGGCGGCCCGCTGCGACTCGGCGCCGCGCCACGAGGCGCTACCGAAGTCGGGGGCTACGGCTCACGGCGCGACCCACAGCCGCACCGATCCGTCGGTGGTTCCGGTCGCCGCGTGCTTGCCGGTGCCCGACAGCGCAGCGGCCGTGACCGGGCCCGGGTGACCATCGAGCACCGCCACCTCGCGGTCCGTGGCCCGCTCGGTCAGGCAGGCCTTGCCCGACGTGAGCCCGACGAGCAGCAGCGCCGCGTCCGGCGTGACGGACATCGTGGTGAGCCGGCCGCGCATCGGGAGGATGCGCTGCTTCTCGCTGCCGTCCTTCAGGTCCCAGTACGCGACCACGCCGCCCGCGCCGCCGCTCACGGCGCCGGCCGCCCGCGGCGGCACGGAGAGCGCCGCGATCCGGCCGAGCCCGGTGCGCACGCTCCACCGCGCCCCGTCGTGCCCGCGCTCGTAGAGCTCGAGCCGCCCCTTGTGCGTGCCACACACGATGCCGCTCGCGTCGGGCGTGAAGGCGAGCGACTCCACGCGCCCGATCGTGTACCGGAACTCGCCCGCGAGCGTTCCCGGGTCGATCTGCCAGAGGTAGATGCTGCGGCCCCGGCCGCCCGCCGCGACCCACTTGCCGTCCTTCGAGACCGCGATCGCGTTCAGTTGCGAGCGGTCGGGAGACCCGATGTGCATCACCTTCCGGTGCAGCCCGAAGTCCCAGAGCACGATCCGCCGGTCGTCGAGCGCGGCCGCCACCAGCGAGCGGTCCGCGATGAGCGCCAACGCCACGACGCCCGCCCGCGTCTCGAGGGGTGCCACCGTCTCGCGCCCGCTCTGGGTGTCCCACACGCGCACGGTCCGGTCGCGCGAGCCGCTCGCGAGCAGCCGCCCGTCGGGCGAGAACGCAAGCGCGGTCACGGCCATTCGGTGCCCTCCGACGTACGACTTGCGCTCCTCGAGCTTCTCCCCGTAGCTCTCGACGAACTTCTCGCTGCGGGTGCCGATCCGGATGCCGAGGAACAGGCGCGGCACCTCGCGCTTGCCGTAGACCGGGACCTTCCAGGTGTGCTTCTCCGTCGCCTCGCCCGGCCGTTTCCACTCGACGTCCCATCCCGGCTTCGGCTGCGGGACGACCGCGAGGGCCGGCTTCGGCGCCGGCTGCGGTGCGGGTGCTGCGGCGTGGGCGACCGCGGCCGCCGCAGCTGCCCCGCCGGACGTCACGGCCGCCCGCCGCGACTTGGCGCGCGTGGGCGCCGGCGCCGGCGCCGGCGCCGAACCGTGGCCCATCCACCCGGGCTGCGTGACGGCGGGACGGCTCGAAGCGGTCTTCGCGCGGCGCGACTTGCGCTTCGACTTCCCGCCGCCGTGGGACGCCGCAGCTGGGAACGGAATCACCTTCGGGCTCGGGCTCGCGGGCGCGCTCACCTGGGCCGGGGCTGGAGGAGGCGGAGCCGCGGGAGCGCGGGCCGGCGCACTCGCTTGGGGCGCAGGGGCCGGAACGGCCTGGAGTCCAGGATCCGGCCTGCTCACCTTCCCATTCTGCACCTCGCGGAGCCGCGGGGCCTTGCCCACCCGGGCCCTGCACGCTTCGCGGAGCGCGTTCGAGAGCGCGCCCACGGTCCCGCCCATCTTGTCCAGATCCTTGAAGACCGGCGCGGAGTCGGGGCTCTGGAAATCCGAGCGCCGGAAGATGAGATTGTCCTCTTCGTTGTACTTCTTCCACAGCTCCGGCGACTCTGCCAGCGCGAGCAGCGACGCCTGGATCACGAGCGCCGAGAACCGGTCCACCGATTCGTCGAAGTCCTTCCCCTCGCGCTCGGGATGCTGGTAGGCGGGATGCCCCTTCTCGTGGCTGCCGCGTCCGCGCAGCGGCGGCACGTACATGCCGTCGTAGTCGATCAGCTTGATGTTCCCGGAGCCGTCCACGAGCACGTTTCCGTGCTGCAGGTCGCAGTGGCCGATCTTCGCCTGCTCGAGCTGATCCATCAGCTCCGCCCAGCGCTCGGACAGCTTCCTCAATGCCCTGGGGTCCTTGAGGTGCTTCTCGACCCAGCGGTCCAGATTGTGGCCGTCGACCCATTCCATCTTGAGGACGGGATGCCACGCCCCGCGCACGCGGATCCCATCGGGCACGTAGCCGAACCCCACCATCTGCTTCATCCGCTTCGACTTGAGATAGCGGCTGATCTGGGAGTAGCGATCCCGGATGTCCTTGATGTTGTGGAGGAAGCAGCGTACCGCCCAGCGGGTCCGGCCGCTCGTGACCTGGTAGACGCTGCAGAAGCCGCCGGTGACCGGCTGGGGAAGGCCGAGCGCGTTGAGCGTGGGCGTGCCGATCTTGAGATCGCCGTCGGTGAAGCAGTTCTTCGGGTTTTGAATCGCCTCCTGGTAGTCCGACATCGTCGGCCAGCTCATGCGGCTACCTCGATGCGCACCAGGGTCGTGTCGTCATTGCGCAGCGCCCCGCCCGAGCGCAGCAGGTCCACGAGCGCGCTGAACGCCTCCTGCGTCGTCGCCCTTGCGAGCGCCGCCCACGGGCGCCGGCCCATCTCGGCCTCGACCAGGAACCACTGGGCGAGCGCGTCGGTCATCAGCAGGAGCTGATCGCGGCCCTGCAGCTCCCCCTCGTCGAGGCGGACTTCGTCCCACACGCGCTGGTTCGCGCGCGCCACGCTCGACAGCAGCACCGGGCGGTTGCTGAACTGCTCCGCCTTATCGAGGGGGAAGGCGCGCACGACCTTGCCCGAGCGCACGAGGAAGAGGCAGCTGTCGCCGATCGCCATCGCGCGCCAGCGGCCGTGGTCGAGCGCCAGGCCGAGCAGCGAGGAGAAGGCGCCGTCGCGCGCCTTCTCCTCGGCGTACCACGCCGTCGCCTTCGGCTGGTTCGCGCCGGCCCACGCGGCCTGCATCGGCGCGACCCACTCGCGCAGGCCCGCCGGGGCAGGAGGCTCGTGGACGAACCGGTCCACGAGCATCTCCGCCCACTGCTTGGCGAACGACGTCTCGCTGGCGCCGTCGGCGACCGCGAAGCGGAGCGCCGCGGCTTCTACCGCGTAGGCGTCTTCGTACTCCTGCGCGGCGTTGCCGGCCTTCGGCGCCCACCACGCGGTCGCCGAGGCGAGCATCGCGTTATCGCAGGTTGCTGGGCCGCGTGCCGATGTCGAGGAAGCGGATCAGCTCGACGAGGTCGGCGTTGAAGGCGAACCCGCGCGAGTTCTCTGACACCGGGAAGCCCTCGCGCTGCGCGCCGTCGCGGATCCCCTCGGGCAGGACGCTCGACATGCCGTACAGCAGCTTCGCGAACTGGTCGGGCAGGCCCTCCTCGGCGTCCGCGAACAGCACGCTCGAACCCTGGGCGCCGGAGATGTGGCAGTTGAACAGGAGCGCGTTGCCGTCCTGGGTCTCGAGGGCGCGCAGAGCTGCGGCGTCCTCCGACGGATCGCCGTCGGTCGACTCGCCGTCCGTGATGTTGATCACGATCGGCGGGAAGCTGTACTTGTGCTCGGCCACCCACGGCGCCAGCGTCTCGTGCGCCAGCTTGAAGGCCTTGCACATCGGCGTCGCGCCCGCCGCCTTGGGATCGAACCAGACCGGGAACTTGACCTGGACTTCGGAGAGGCCGCCGGCGCCGTCGTCTTCCTTCTTCGTGCGCTCCTCGACGCGCGCCGGGTGGTTCGCGACGTTGCTGATCGACGCGAGCGTCTGGCCGGCCAGCTCGCCGCCGAGCGCGGGCGCGACCTGCTTCCCGTAGCTGATGACGCCGACCTCGTAGTAGTCGCGCACCCCCTCGGACTTGGTGCACTTGATCGAGAGGTTCGACAGCAGCTTGTTGATGGCGTCCGCGACGCTATCGGCCTTGCGCTTGCCGCCTGCGTACGGGTCCGTCATGGAGCCCGACATGTCGATCAGGAACAGGAACGCACTCGGATTGCTCCGGCTGACCTCGGCTTCGTACGACATTCTTCCTCCTTCAAGGCTTCGGGCCGGACCGAGCCCCGTCGGGGCAGCAGTCGAGCGCCGATCACTTCCTGCGCGTTGAGTGGGCGGGCCATCGGCCGGACGCCTGTGGGCGCCGCGGCCGGCGCGCAGGACGCGGAGCCGGCGAGGCCCCATGGGCTCCGTTATCGGCGTGCCCGCGCCGGGCTTGAGGAGCAGGACGGGTGGCTCGATGGGGGCGGGGCCGGAGGCGGCGCGGGTCAGGCCGGGCGGTGGCGACGCAGCCGTGCGATCGCTGCGATCCCGAGCGCGGGGCCGAGCGCGAGGACGGGGAAGGCCCAGCGCCAGCCGAGCGCGCCGGCGATCGCCGGCACCAGCTGGATCGTGGCCATGGTGAGCAGGAACCCGAGCGAGGTCTGGAGCGTGAGCGCGGTGCCGACGGCGTGAGGCGGGGCGACCTCGGTCACGAGCGCGCTGAACTGCGCGGAGTCGGCGACCACGAAGAACCCCCACGCCCACGCCACCGGGACGAGCGCCCACGGGCTCGCGCCGAAGAGCAGGCCGACGCCGAGCGCGCAGGCGCCGCTCGCCGCCATGGAGCGGGTGACCACGCGCTCGTAGCCGTCGCGCCGCGCGGCCCAGCCGCCCCACACGCAGCCGAGTCCGCCGGCCGCGATCGCGCCGAAGGCGAGGAGGTCGGTGGCGGCCTGCAGCGGCGCGTCGAGCTCCCGGGCGGCGCGCGCGGCGGCGCTGGCGCCGAGGAAGACGGGCAGCCAGGTCCACATCGCATACAGCTCCCACATGTGCCCGAGATAGCCGGCGATCGCGAGGCGCGTCTCGCGGTGGCGGATCACGCTGCCCGCGAGCTGCCACGAGAAGGCGCGGCGCGGGAACTCGTGGGGGCCGTCGCGATAGAGGAGCGCGACGAGCGCGGCCGCGAGCATGGCCCCGGCCGAGGCGCTGAACGTCACGGCGTCCACGGACGCGCCCTCGAGCGCGTGCACGAGGTAGGGCATGGCTTTCCCGATCGTGAGGGCGCCCACCACGGTTCCGATCGCGAGCCCGCGCCAGTCCCGGAACCAGGTCGAGATCATCTTCATCGCGGGCGGATAGACGCCGGCGAGGAAGAAGCCGCAGAAGAACCGCGAGACGAGCGCGGCTCCGAAGCCGGGCGTGAAGGCGAGCGCGGCGTTGGCGAGCGCGCCGAGGGCGGCGGCGCAGGAGAACAGGGCGCGCGCGGGGACGAGGTCGGCGAGGTTGAGGACGGCGGCGCACGCTGTGCCGGCGACGAAGCCGAGCTGGACCGAAGCGGTGAGCCAGCCGACCCGCGCGGCGTCGAGGCCCCACTGGGCGCGGAGCTGGGGCGCTATGGCGGCGGCCGCGAACCACAGCGACATGCCGAGCAGCTCGGCGAGCGAGAGCAGCGCCAGCATGCGCCAGCGCATCGGAGGACGGTCGGGTTCGGGCACGCGGGGGAGAATAGCGTCGGGCCGTGCGAGTCAAAACACCTCACCGGGTGCCGGGCGGGACGGCGGGGCCACGCGCCCGGGGACCACCCTGGCGGCCGTTCGGGGCGCACATCCTGCGCGCCGCAGACCTTGTCGTCGAAACGGGCAAGCCACCAGCGGTTCTCGAAGAGCCCGGCGTCGTGTACGCTGCTCGTCCGTCACCTACCGAATGCGCGCCGCGCGCCACGCGGCCCCCCTTCACGGAGGATGTCGCGCGAATGCTGCGCTCGATCACGAGTGCATTGCTCGTCGGCCTCGCTCTTCTGTCGGCTGGCCCGGCCCATGCGGACCGTCTCGGCAAGGGTCGGTCGCTCGTGCTCGTCGGAATCGGCGGCCACACCGGGCAGTTCGTTGCTGGCGGGGGAACTGGCCGTTTCCCCGAGTTCGGCGAAGTAGGTGGGCACATCGCCTACTTTCGCTTTCTCAGCGACCAGTGGACGCTCGGTGTCTCCGGGGGCTATCACGTCGGCCACATGAAGGTGGATGAGAACAATCCAAATGGGACACCCGGAAGCATCTTGACATACAATACTCATTCTCTCACCGCGCGCATCGGCGGCGACCGGTACGCGTTCATCGACGACAACGTGGCGCTCTACGCGGGGCCAGGCGTGTTCTTCACCCGCGGGCGGGTCAAGGAAGAGCTGACCGTAAGGCCGCCGACTGTCGGGGGCGGAACCAACGAGGGTCCACCCTCGACGGAGGTAGGGTTCAACGGGCGCATCGGGATGTACGCGCGCCTTCGAAGGGGCACCGCGCTTTTTGGTCACATTGGCCAGAACCTCTCCCACACCTCAGGCCACGACTCGCTTCAAGACGTCTCGTGGTGGTCGAGTACACATGAGGGATCGGTGGGCCTGGCCTTCGACTTCTGAACCTGCGCGCGCTTTGCGGGTCAAACGACACGGCGGGCTTCGGAAGGCGTCAGGAGAAATGGGCGGGGTGGCGGATCGTTTTTCCTCCACCCCGCGCTTTGTGAAAGCAGCAACGGTCCTACGGGAGCACGACCAGCTTCCTCTGCGCCCGGGATGCTCCCCCGGTCAAGCGATAAAGATACACGCCCGGCCGAACGGGCATTCCGCTGGCGTCCTGACGGGCCCAATCTACGGAATGCTGCCCAGCCGGCATCCAGGCGTTCGAAACGATGGCCACCCGACGACCGCTGAGGTCGAACACCTCGAGCTTCACCATCGCGCCCACTGGCAGGTCGAAGCGGAACGTGGTCTGCACTCCAAACGGATTGGGCTGGTTCTGCCAAAGCGCGAATTCAACCCGAGGCTGAGAGCTCTCTGCGGGCGGGCGTCCCTTCGCGCGGGTCTGCGACGCCCCGCCTGCGGTTCGGCTCATCACCACCATCCAATCGCTAGCTGCCCCGCTAGAAGCAAGAGCCGGCGCGTAGTGGAGCTGAAGCGCCTCGCCCGTCGCGAGCGGCGGGAGGCTTCCAGCGGACGCTATCGTCTCGGTCACGTCTCCGAGACGGGAGTGAGAGGCGGCGGCGAGCTCCCAGCTGGCATCCGGGGTGCCTACCGTCGACGGCAAGCTGTCGACGACGCACGGATCCAACAAGACCCAGCGTGTCGGTCCTTCGGGAGCACAGATCACGAAGCGGCTGCCGGGAGGCGGGGGATCCGCGGCGCGGGTCTCCCAGCTGCCTGAACCATCCGGCGTCTGGTAAAGCGCTCCGCCTCCGCTGATTGAGCCCCCCTCAACCGATTCCTTGGACACCGCAACAAGTCTGAGGTCGAGGCCGTCGGCTCCGTGGACCGTCTCCACCATTAGTGCATTCGCGGAGACTACGGGCGCAGCGCTCGTTGTTTGAGGTCCCCCTCGAGTTCCCGGCGATTCCCCCTCCCCCCTTGCCCCTCCCGCTGACGTCAGGCCGTCGCGAGCAATCGAAGCCCGCACCTCACCGAAGCAGCAGTCACCCGCCAGCGTCGTGGCCTGCACGACGTTACTCAGCGTGGACCAGTTTCCGCTCTCATCCCCGAACTTGACGGCGAAGTAGTAGTGGTGGGAGGGAGCCAGCCCGCTTACCGGGAGGGACTGCACCTGACCGCCGCTCACAGGCACCGGCGCCGGTGTGGCGAGCTGCGCCGAGGCCCAGTTACCCTCGTTGATGGCCGCCGACGAGAACCGCAGGCTTACATACGACGCAATCCCAGACATCCCGTCGTCGCCGCTCGCGGTGGCCATCAGATTGACCCCGTTGCTGGCGAGCATGTCGACATGCAGGCTGGTCACCGCCGTCGGCGCGGTCACGTCCCGGCAAGGCGTCAGATCAGCCATCTTGATCGAATAGGGAGCGACCGGCCCACTCGTCCATGTCGCGCCTGTCTTGGCCACATCTGCGCTAGCGATACTCGGCGCCCTCCCTGGGCCCAAGTCCGCCACGCCGTTCCACCCGGACCCAGAGATCGCTCGTGACACCCGCGCGATATGATCGCCGCACTCCCACAGGAGATTCACCACGCCGCAGGCATTGTCTATCCCAATAACTGGTTTCGTCGGGACGTGCGTCGAATGCGTGAAATACGTCGTTGTAGACCACGTGCCTCCTGATCGTTGCTTGAATGCAATGTGGTGACTGCTCCCGTACGATTCCTCCCATGCGAGGAACACGTCCGTGCCATTGCCCACCATTGACGGATTCGCGGCCGTCCAGCCAGGCGTCGTCAGATCCGTATCGCTCGAACACACCTCCGGTGCAGGGACGCTCGTGGCATCATCGACAAAGCTCCCCGACCAGAGATGTCCCTCCCGAATGAACGCGACGCGATATCCGACGCATACCTGTCGATATCCGCACGCGCACTCCTCCGAATACACGGCAGCCAGGGCAGTTACGTTCGCCTCGGTGCCCGGAACAAGATGCGGGGCACTTCCGCCCTCCGGCGACTTCGCGTAGAACACGCCGCCCGGCCAACAGTTGTCAGGGACGTCTGGGTCGCAGTAGCCGCCGTCAACCCACATCAACACCGGCCAGCATGTGTAGGGCAAATAGTAGCACTTCGAATCCACAAGCAATACAGCCCGCGGATCCCATGCCCAGTACCACGTGGGGTCTGTCCAAGTAACCCCATTACTCGCATTCTCCGTCCGGTACATGACCAGCCCTGCCGCCGGCCTTAGCCACGCCGCATAGACCTGGATGACGCCCGCGTCCGACACCGTCGTAATCGTCGGGTCTCGCGCATCTGTCTCGCCAGTAGAGATGGCCCGGTCACGCTCCCAGCCGGAACTATTCTGATTCCTCACGTACCAGATACTCCCGCCCGATTCGTAGACGCCGTGGTACGTCGTGCCCCCCTCCGCAATCCTTCTCTGATTGTTTGCGCTAACGCCTGAGGCATTGCTAGTCAGTCGCGCCTTCAGCGTCACGCTCCGAGCGATAT
>Ga0184629_10000764_pt1 | contig 13923 bp, 10 predicted proteins | sample PLM4_32_b1_FD_133158 | JGI IMG/M metagenome (GOLD analysis project Ga0184629, IMG submission 133158) | Groundwater sediment microbial communities from an aquifer in East River, Colorado, USA - PLM4_32_b1 | ecosystem: Environmental > Terrestrial > Soil > Riparian zone | place: USA: East River... | reverse complement strand
GCCGCTTCTTGCGCAATCTTGAGCAGGGATCGAGGGCCATCGGCCCCAGGGATCGCGATCGATTGTGAACGCGCGGTTTCTCCCCCTTCGATCCGATGTGCCTGCCAGCCCACATCGATGTCGAGCTGTCGGGCAGCGTCTGCGGCCGCGTAGGCAAGATTGCCGGTGTAGGTTGGGAATGCGAGCGGAATACGCAAAAGGTCGACCACGCGCATGCCGCTGGAAATAGCGATCGCCGCCACTTGCGCGAGTTCCACCGCTCTCTCGCCGACAACATGGCAGCCGAGCATTTTGGCGCTTTTGCGGTCCACAATCAGCTTGCAGAAACCGGTCTTCTGCCCATCGATGATGGTGCGGACCGAGGAGTCGAACGTCACGACCGAAACGAGGACGTCGTGCTCTTTCCTGGCCTTCGCCTCCGTAAGGCCCACGCTCGCATACTCAGGATCCGTGAAGCTCGCACTCGTATTCACGAACGGGCCCAGCGGGGCGGTCCGTCCCAGCACCGCGTTCGTGGCCGCCGCGAAGCCGTCCTGAATGGCGGTAGGGACAAGCATAAGACGGCCGGTGACGTCGCCAGCAGCGAAGATATGCGGTGCCGAGGTCTGCAAGTAGTCGTCGACCTGGACGAACCCTCGATTGTTGGCTTCCACGCCGGCAGCGGCCAGGTTCAGCCCCTGCGTATCGGCGACCCAGCCGGCGGCTACGACAACGAGCTCCGCTTCTGCGCTCTCCTTTTTTCCGTCTTTCGAGAAATTCATCCGCACTCCGGTCGGCGTTTTCTCGAACGACTCGATGTCGCCGAAGTTCTCGCGCACAACCATGCCAGTGTTCCGGAATCCGGCCGCGACAGCAGCCGATACGTCTTCGTCCTCCGTAGAGAGAATGCGCGGGCCTCGTTCGAAGATTTGAACACACGAGCCGAAGGCGTTGAAAATGGACGCGATCTGTACGGCGGTTGCGCCGCCGCCTATGACCAGCATCGATCGAGGAACTGAGGTCAAATCTAAGGCGGTCCTGTGCGTGCTCGTCAGGTGGGAGCCTGGGACATCGAGCGAACGGCTGACGCCCCCAACGCCGATGATGATCTTGTCCCCCTGAAGGCGCAGCCCCGTGTCGGTGAGGACGGTGTGAGGATCCACGAACCGCGCCCTACCGGCCCGCTCGTAGATCTTCACGCCCGCCGACTCTATCTGCTCGCGAAGCGACGAGTGGGCCACGACATCGTCGACGACGTCGCGTACGTGCCGCAGCAACTGCGGATAATCCAGAACCGGCTCGCCAACGACGATACCGTACCGGCCCAATTGCCGCGCTTCGCGGATCAGCCGAGCAGCATGGGCCAGTGCACGCACAGGGACCGGGCCGTCATTCGCTGCCATCCCGCCAAATGCAGAGCTGGTGACCAGCACAGTGCGCGCTCCCAGGTCCGCGGCGCGAAGAGCAGCAACCGCTCCCGCCGGTCCGGCGCCGATAACGACAACGTCTGTCATCTGTAGGTTTCTCCTTGCAATGAATCTTGGATTACGGATTGCCACCTCGGACCAAGGTCGGCATCCCTCCGTCGAAGTCCGCAGCATCCGCATAGTGGGCGGGCTCGAGGTCAGGAATAGGGATCCGGCTAGGAGATGCGGTAGCATCCGTTCCGGCCCGGCTCAGCGAAACTTGCTGCGCCTTGCCCAGTGCCTTGGCCAAAAGTTTCCGTGAGCGGGGCGTGTCGCGGATTTTCCGATTCGCCAATGCCAGCTCGACTGCACGCTGCGGTCGGCTGCCGACGCCCATGAAGAAGGCTGCCGCGTGATCGGCGTAGGCTTCGGGCCGTCGCGCCAGCAACAGCTCGTACGCTGCAGCGGCGCGTTCTGCTTCGCTCGCAGCTTTGCTGTCCCTACGTGCGGTCAGGATCTCAGCATAAACCGCGCGATACTCTGGATCGTCAGAGGTTTCGAGCAGCGGCGTGATGAGCGCCGCGGCGACCTCCAACTGTCCGCGCGCGAGCGCCACCTCGGCGCGGTGGCCACGTCCCGGAACATGCTGCGGCAGTATCGCATCGAGTTCGATGAAGATAGCCTCCGCACGATCCAGTTCGCCGCGTCGCATCGCGCTCACGGCCCATTCGAAGAGCAGTTGGCCGCACGGTATCGGTGATACGCTATCGTCCGCATCGAATGCGGCCGCATAACAGATTTCGGCCGCAGCCCATTGATCCATTTCCGCCAGCAGCGACGCAAGCGCGCCAAGGGTGTGAATCCCAGGATCGTCCTTCACCAATCTTTCACGAAGAATCAGCGCCTCGCTATATCGGCCCGTCGCCTGCAGCAGCGCCGCCCTTTCGACATCAATCTCTTGGCTCGGATGTCCGGTCGCGAGCGCTTGATCGAGAAGCGCGTCAGCTTCCTCAAAACGATGGAAACGCTCCGCGAGCCGCGCGCGGATGTAGAGCGAGACTCCGATACTGGGCGACAAGGCGAGAGCCTCGGTGGCGACCAGTTCCGCGCGGTCATGATCCACGATACGACCGAGCAAATCGCCGCGAAGAAACAGAAGCTTCGACAACGCTTCTAGGTCTTCGAAGGCCGCACTTTCGACGCGGCGAAGCTCGAGGCTCTCGATCGATGCCGACAGATTGGCAACGGCAATTCGCCCGCTCGTATATCGTTTGGGTCCGAGCATCATGCGGCGTGGGCCTTCAGACCCGTCAACAGCGCCGGATAGCCGCGCGTCAACGATCCGCCGTCGATTACGATCGTGTGACCGTTGATCGACCGCGCAGCGTCCGACGCCAGAAACACAGCCGCCGCGGCAATCTCTCGCGCGTCGACCGCGCGGTTCATCGGGATCATGCTCAGGAACAGCTCGCGCATCACGGGATTCTCCAACTCCTTCCTCGTCAACGGCGTCTCGACGAGGCCCGGTGCGATGCCGACAATACGGATGCCGTGACCGCCGAGCTCCAAGGCGCCACAGCGCGTGATCATGTCCACGCCGGCTTTCGCCGCGCAGTAAGCGGATTGCCCCTCGCCGGGCTGCTGTGCGTTAACCGACGAGATATTGATGATGACGCCGGGGCGTCCCTGCTCGAGCATCTGACGAGCGCCGTGCTTCACGCCGTAAAAGACGCCGCCCAGCGTCACGGCCTGGACGGATTTCCACTTGGCGTCGGTCAGCTCGATGAGCGGCGTAATCGCGCCAAAACCCGCGCAGTTCACGACGATATCCAATGAGTCGAATGCTCGGCGCGCCTCTTGCATCGCGGCTTCGACCTGGCTCTCGTCCGATACGTCGGTCACTCGGCCGATCGCGCGATCGCCAAGCTCGCGTGCGGTCGCTTCGAGCGCGTTCGCGTTCATATCGCAGAGCAACACGCTCGCTCCCGCTTCAATAAAAGCCGCCGCGATCGCTTTGCCGATCCCGGATGCAGCGCCGGTTACGACGGCGCCCTTGTCCTTCAACATATTCATGTTCAATTCTCCTGTGTTGGCGGTGGGTGAGTTCCACACGCACGGTTAGCGTTCGAAGCTAGGCGCGCTCAGCTTTCAGATAGTCGTGTACAACTTGACCATCGCTGAGCGTCATGTCCCAAAGGTGTTGGCGACCCTCGAGAACGCGCACGACCGGAAGCGCCGCCACTGGGCAGCCGACGTGCGGGACTAAGAACAACTCTGCGGGTCCTCCCCAGGCGCCCTTCAGCCGCACATCGTAGATACCGACCCGGACGAGCTGAGCGATCTTTGGCGTGTGATTGTCAACGTCAGGAAACAGCTTGAGCACGAGCTGGGTGGTCTGCAGCTCCTGCTCGATCTCGGCTAAGCGGTGCGAGAGGTCCACCGCGCGATACGGCATGGTCGCAAGTGCGACCTGCACGCCGCCATAAGAGAGGGTGCCGGTCAGCACTTCTCGTACAGTCTTTAGCCCGGGCTCCCCGTAACGCTTGGGGAAGCCGAGGATCTCCCGGCCGGCAAGCGTCGGCGATTCGCTATCGAGGAAGGCCTGGAAGACGTAGATGGCCGGTTTGCCCTCGAAGGTGCAAGCCACCGAATGGCCGACCTCAGTGTACGGACCGAATCCGGTCACCTCCGCCATGTGCCGCCATTCTATGGTGACGCGGTTACCGTCGGCAGGTTGGAGCGGTGGGGGGACAACCGCGCGCACTGCCTCCGCAGTGCTCTCGTATGTGACCACGAGCTGGTGCATGTTCTTGTAGTGCCACGGCCCTCGCGGGTAAGCGGGCCTCAGAGTCGGCATCACCGGATATTGCAGGAACGTGTTAGTCTCAGGTGCCATAAAAGCGGCCTTGCTTGTCATGAATTGCATGTTCAACTCCTCAGAAATGATGGTAGGGGGATGTCGGCTCGCAGGTTAGGCTCGCGCACGTAAGGAAAGATCCGGCTCGCTGGTTTCGTGGGGGCATCGACTCCGTCGCCCAGCCGCTCGCCTCGCCCACCATTCACGATGAGCGTGAGCAGATCGTCGAGGATATCGTCCTCGAGCCACCGACCGCCCGCAGTCTGGTGCTGGTCGTTGTCGATCAGCGTGCGTTCGATCTCGAGAAAGTTTCCGACCGCGAATGATTGCGCCAGATCGAGAATCAGATAATCGGCGATGAGCAGATCGCGTAACGGATGGCGCCCGTCGGCACGCAGCGGCCACTCAGTCTTGCCATCGAGACCGTCGAAAAAGGCGAGGTTCGCATCAAGACGCGACTCGTAGAGTGGCCTGTATACATCTGAGAGCGCAAAGCCGTCTTCTCGGTTGTAGAGATCGCGCAGTTCCACGCCCCTGGTGCGCGGATCGCGAGTCGGGTTGGCCATGACGACGTTTTTGATCTCCGGCCGGCCGACACGTTCGATCCGGATCGGCTTGCCGCGGCGCGTGACAAGATTCTCCGCGATTGCGCCGACCAGCGTAACGCCATCGAAGCGTCCGACGATCGGAGCGGAGGGAACCTCGACGACGATCGACAAGACATCGCGAAACTGAACGGTGTTGGCGGCTGTGTTGAAAGACAGTTTGCCCGAAATATCGGTGCGGAGCGCGGCCTCGACATCCATGAAGAACGGGTCGCTGACCAGTCCCGCGAAGACGCGCATACCATCCTTTTGCAACGGTTCTCCAAGTACGAAGCTCGCCTCGCGCCCGTCAGACGTAACGACGCGTCCTGTCTGAACGGAGCTGCCTTCCGGCACGTCACTGAAGGTGAAATCAATCGTGTGTTCCGTCGTGCCATGCACGAGGCTGCTACCCGATCGCGTCAGCGGCCTTAAGCGGAAGCGGTAGGTGACGACATCGCTGAAAAAAGACTGCGATGTAGCCATGGGAAATACGTCCATGATCAGGACGAGATTGCCCGGGCGTTCCGGGCTGGGGAACGCGTAGAAATCAGTAATGTCCACTGCTGGATCGCCCATTACTGCCGGGCCGCTGAAATGGTCTGACATGGTGAAGCTTCGCCTTTCGTCTCAGAATTTCTTTTCGATGATGCCCTTGAGCGCGTTCAGCCCAGGCACGAACAGGTATTCGCCGCCCTTCACTTTGACGAAGGTGGGTAGATCAAACAGGAACGGTCGTTTGGCGCCGGGCACGGACAGTTGCGAACCTTCGCCACCCGTCCCATTGAGCGGGTCCTGCTCGTTCGGATCGAGTCCCATGAACTCTCCGCCCTTCATCCATTCCTTCTGGACGAACTCGAACTGCCGCTCGATGTCGGCCTGGATGAACAGATTGACCAAGCCGCGATCCACACCGTCGTCCTCGAGTGCGCCGTAAGCGAGGTGTGGGCCGTACTCGACGCCGCGGCGGATCAACCGGTGCCGCCTCACTGCGGTCGCACGCTTCAGTGGCGTCGCTCGTGGGTTGCTGCGCCTCAGATGCGAGCCGAGGGGGCACCGCAGCCCTTGGTCGTCGCCAGCATAGGTGAAGTTGTTACGCCGATGCGGGTCGGCCGCGATCGCGGGATCGTCCTTCTCGGGTGACAGGTCGACCGGACACCCGCTCGGCCACCGGCCCATGATTTTCGCTCCGACCAGATCCTGGTGAGATCGGTCGTCAGAACCGTAGAGCGACTTCGCGGCCGTGGCCAAATATCGGCGATACGCCGCGACGTCCTGGTACAGTTTGCGGAAGACGACGTACGTGCCGTTGACCCGCAGCTCGCGCGGTTCGGGCACCGGCGTCCCGTCAGGGCCGGATTCATCCTCGTAACCGAGCAGGAACTCGCCCGGTTTCAGCGCACGCCACGTGCCGTCTGCCTCCAGCACGCCGTCGCCGGGGTACGCGGGCGCGTCCGCGCCCTCGATCGGCGGCTGTGAAATTGGATCGGCAAAACCGAAATGCTCGCCCTCTGACCCGATCCCGTCTTCATGCGCGAGCGCCTTCGTGTCCTGCACGAACCGGATCTCGACCCCGCCCGTCGCTTCCATCTCGGCGCGAATGATACGCGTCGCCTCTTCGCGGCCCTGGTCGGAATCGGTTCGAATCCACCCCATCGCGTGAATGTCGGGGCCGCCGAGACCGCCCTCCCAATGTTCCGGCGCGTGCGGTCCGACATCGCCCACCACATTGGCGCGGCCGCGCATCCCGACCCGGAACGCTTTGGGGAAGCTGTCCAGCGACTGTTGAGACAGGCCCAGCGCCTTCAGCCCTTCGTGGGTGAACCCTATGTTGACGGTGAACCGCGTTCCGTGCTCTTCGCACCGCGTGTTCACGCGCTTGAACATGTTGCGCAACCATGCGCGAGCTTTGACGCCATCGTTGAACTTCACAAAGATATGGCGTCCGTACCGCATGAGGATGGGCGCGACGACATTGTCCTGAATGTCGCGAAGATTGTGCTTCAGGTCAGCAGCGGTCAGATTTGGTGACAGAGTTGCGGTGCTCATTGTCGTAATCCTCGATCCAAGGGTATTCGTCGCTACGGCGGCGGATGGGATCGACCCGAGACGTTGCTCAAGGCCGATCCACCTGCCGCAGATGCGTGCTACGCGGCCTCCTTCACGCCCAACCGCTCCGGAACATCGGTGAACTGCCACTCGTTGGCGACGTCGGTGTCGATGGCGGCACCGCTCCGCACGAATTGGTAGGGCTTGGCCAGCTCGCTGAAGAAAGCATTGACCTTGTCCTCGATACTGCCGTCGCTGGAGTAGACCGCGCGCTGGAACTTCTGCGTCTTCTGGTACCAGTCGGCCATCTTCTGGATCTGGCCCAAATTGAGGCTCGGAAGGGCGTCGTAACAGGCCATGGTCTTGATCTGCCCGCGCGCGATGTACTGCACGATATCGCGCGCCGTCGCGTCAGGGCCGGTCGGACAGCCGATGCACTGGCCCCAGAGCTTCTCGAGGTTCGACTTTCCGTTAAGCACGAAGTCGTCGAAATACTTCTCCAGGCTGCTGTCGAACTGCGTGACGAAGTAGAGCGTGGGACCGAACTCGATGCTGGTGCCGACGAACCAGCGCGCCGCCCGGATCAGGCCAAGCGTCGTCGTCGCCTCCGAGAACGTCTTTCCAGGGCCTGCCCAGAATGGAGCCTCGCGGCTCAGCGCATCCGTGGCCCCGACGAGGTCGGCATCGGGCTTGAGGGGCCACATGCCCGTGAACTCGTGCACCACCTCGCCGTTACTGCCCGTCATGAGGAGGCCGGGGTGCCGCACGTCCCACTCGCCTGCGCTCACCGCTGGTCCTGCGGGCTTGTTGACCGCGGCGGTTTCAATTTTGCTTTGCATTGTCATGCGATTCTCCTTGCTTGAGGTTGGCTCGACAGAGCGGATTGCGGTGCTCTGTTCGCAAAGAAAATCGGATGTTTGAGGCCTCGTGCGTATCCCCCGAACGGGGGAACGCCTCGGGGGATGCCGGGAGTTGCGTTGCTTGCAGGCGCAATCGGAATTCACCTGCGCGAAAACGCCAGTGGCAGCCGCGCCCTCAGGAATGAGGTGCGCAGGCTGCCACGGGACTCGGATTTGAGCGCGTTCTCTGCACGCGCGCTCGCAATCAATGCGCGCCGCTGGTGTCGACCGGACCTTTTGGTTTCGGCGCCAGCCAGATGATCATTGCCGCGACGAACAAGCAGATGGCGATCACGCCGAACATGTTGAGCGTGGCCAGCATGACGCTTTGGCCTTCGACCGCGCTCGAAAGCAGGGCTCTGGCGGTGTCCGCCGGAATGCCCTGCGATGTCATGGCGTCCAGTGTGGCCTGGCCATTATTGATCACCCCGGCGAGCTCAGTCTGATTCGTGCGCGTTGCATTCGACCACCCGGTCTGGACGAGCGAGGTCGCGAAGGCGCCGGCAAGCGTGCGCATGAAGTTGGAGATCCCCGCGGCGTTGGCCTGTTCCTCAGGTTTGACGCTCGCCATTGCGAGGCCCGTCACTGGGATGAAGAACATCACCATCGTCGTGCCCGTCAGAAAGGTCGGCAAAGCCATTTGCATGAATGTGATGTCGGGGGTGAAAGTCAGCATCCTCCAAACCATGATCGCGCCAAGCAGAACCACGCCGAGCGAGATGATGAGGCGGACATCGATGCCGCGTTCCACCGCCTTGCCGACGAGGGGAGCCGAGGCGACGGCGAGCATGCCCATGATCCCCGTGGCGTAACCGGCCCACGTTGCGGTGTAGCCCATGTTCGACTGCAGCCAGAGCGGCAGAAGGACGACGCTCGCAAAGAAAGCTCCGTAACCAAACGAATAGGTCGAGGCTGCAGCGGTGAATCCACGATGGCGAAAGATGCGCAGATCCACGATCGGATTCGGCTCCGTCAGCTCCCAGATCACGAACGCCACGAACCCGACTACGGCAATTACCGCGAGAACCTGGATTTCATGAGAAGCGAACCAATCCTTATTGCGCCCTTCATCCAGCATGATCTGCAGCGCGCCCACCCAGATGACTAGAAGCGCGAGCCCGATCTTGTCGATGAAGGCCGGGCCGGTGGGATCCGGTTGGCCACGCAACAACATCAGCAGCGCGAGTCCTCCTGCCCCGGCTACCGGCACCTTGATGAAAAAGATCCACTCCCAGCCGATGCTATCGCAAATGATGCCGCCCAGAATCGGCCCGGCCACCGGTCCGACGAGGGTCGTCATCGCCCAGAGCACCGTGGCTTGAGTTGCTCTTTCCTTCGGAAACACCCGCAGGAGAAGCATCTGCGATAGCGGCATGATGGGGCCGCCCACAAGACCCAGCAACACCCGGCAGGCAATCAGCTGGCCGAGCGAGGTCGCGAATCCACAGAGCAACGAAATGATCGCAAAGGCGAGGTAACAGAAAAGGAACACACGAATGGCTCCGAACCGCCTGGTCAGCCAGCCGGTAAGCGGGACAGTGATCGCTTCCGCAACCGCATAGGACGTGATGACCCACGTGCCTTGTGTCGAAGACACGCCGAGTGCGCCTGCAATCGTCGGGACGGAGACATTGGCAATCGTGGTGTCCAGTACGACAAGAAAATTGCCTAGCCCGATAAACAGCGCCGCGACCAGCAGCTTACCGCCGGTCAGCGGCTGAGCCGCTTCCGGCGTAGCAGAAATGGTTCTCGCAACGGACATGGTCGTCTCCTCCCGTCTGATGGGATCAGTGGCTTGCCCTGGTATCGATGGTCACGTTCATCGAAAGACCGACGCGCAGCGGGTGGGCTTCGAGCTCCGCCTTGTCGAGCGCGATGCGCACGGGCAGGCGTTGAACCACCTTGATCCAGTTGCCCGTGGCGTTTTGCGACGGGACCAACGCGAACGCCGAGCCGGTGCCGCCGGAAAGGCCCACGACACGGCCTTTGAATTCCACCTCCGAGCCATAAAGATCGGAGGTGAGTGTCACGAGCTGCCCCTCGCGGACGTTCCTCAGCTGAATTTCCTTGAAGTTGGCATCGACATACACCTCGGCGACGGGGACGATGCTCATCAGCTGCGAGCCCGCTTGGACCCTCTGGCCGACTTGCACTTGACGGCGCGTCACCACTCCGTCGACCGGGGCGCGTATGACCGTGCGCTCCAGATCCACCCGGGCCTGATCTAGACGGGCTTGTGCGTTCGCGACTTCCGGATTCGTTTGAACCGTGGTGTTCCGCGTCAGCACGACATTCGCCTTCAGGCTGCCGATGGCCGCTTCACGAGTGGCCGCTGCCTGGATCTGGTTGGCGCGCGCCGCTTCGAGCGCGGCCTCCGCCATGCGCAACGCATTCTCCGCAGAGGTCAACTCGTCGCCCGACACGGAGCCGGACGCAGCCAGTGCCTTGCGCCGCTCGAAATCGATGCGCGCGCGGTGGAGGGTCGATTCGGCGGAAGCGACATCGGCCGCCGCCCGCGCCTGGTCGGCCCCGCGCGCGGCGACTTGCGCGGTTAGCGCCTCGTCGTTCGCGAAATAGCCGCCCACGCGGCGTTCGGCCTGGCCGAGAGCAGCCTCCGCTTGCGCGACGGCGATGCGCGCGTCGGTATCGTCGAGCTGGATCAGAACGTCGCCTCTCGCGACTGAGTCGGTGTCGCTCGCGAAGACTGCTTCTACCGGACCGCCGATCAGCGGCGTCACTTGAGCAGTATCCGCGCCGACATAAGCGTTGTCGGTGGCTACGTACCGCGAACCGATCAGCTCGTCATAGGCGTAATAGCCGGCGCCGCTGATCACAACCGTTGCGGCGAGGCCGGCAAGAAGCTTCTTACGCAGCTTCTTCCGCCTGGTGTTCGCGGCATCCGCGGCGGATGGCGCAGACTGGATGTGCTGTTCAAGTTCGGCTTGTGTGATGGGCTTGTTCATGACGGATTCCTTTTCTGGATTGGGTTGGTTTTTCGGCTTGATGACGAGTGAATCGCTGCAGGATCGGCGCCGCGGATATTCTCCACCGCGTTCATGGGCGTCCCGAGTCGTTGCTCGAGAATTGGAACCCGCCGCCCAGAGCGCGGACGAGCGCGACATCCAGAGCAAAGGCACGCGTCTCGAGATCGGCGACGGCTTGCCGGTTCTCGATCAACCGATCTTCGGCGGAGAGCACCTCGAGATAGGTCGAAAGCCCACCCACGTAGCGGTTGTTCATGATCTGGTAAGCCTGTTCGGACGAGGCAAGCGCTTCGCGGCTTTTCGACAGCCGCAGACCGAGAGCTCGCTGGCTCGCCGCGACATCGGCGACGTCATTCAGCGCCTGAGTCACCGCGCCGTCGTAGCTCGAAACCGCGGCGTCGTATTCCGCGCGTGCGCCGCGATAGGCGCCTTCGAGCCTGCCGCCGGTGAAGATGGGGAGCGAGATCGCAGCGCCCACGCTTCCAAAATCCGAGCCAGCTTTCGTCAGGTCACCGATCCCCAGCGACTGGACACCGATGAGCGCCGAGAGGTTGATGTTCGGGTAGAAGTCCGCTCTGGCGGCATCGATGCGCGCCACGGCGGCTTCGGATCGCAGCCGTGCAGCGACGATGTCGGGACGGCGGCCGATGAGATTGGCCTGCAGGTTTGAGGGGAGCCCGAAGGGTTTCAGGGCTGCGGCCTTCGGCTCTACGATCGCAAGGCCGCGATCCGGACCGCCGCCCAGCAGCGCCGCGATTCTATTTCTCGTCAGGTTGATGGCTTCATCGATAGCCGCCAGTCGTGCTTCGGCGGCCGCACGGCCGGCTTCCGCCTCGCTGACCGCGCCCTGGTGCTCCAAGCCCTGCGCGCGTCGTTCGGACAAAAGCTCGGCCGTGCGAGTGCGTACGACAACCGCATCGGCGCTTGCTTTGCGATCGGCATGAAACTGTGCGAGCTGGGCATACGCGGATGCGACAGCGGTCGCCAGCGTGAGCCGCGCTTGAGCCTGCTCGGCGCGTGCGGCTTCGGCGGAGGAGAGCGCCGCCGATAAGGCCGCCCGGTTCCTGCCCCAGAAGTCGAACTCGTAAGAGAAGCTCAGGCTCGCCTCGCCCGCGTCGTTCCATCCTTGCGGCACGGCTTCCTTCAGCAACCCATTATTGTAGCTCTGCTTGACCGCGCCGATGGTCGCGTCGGCTTCAACCTGGGGCAGGAGAGCCGCCCCGGCTCTTTGAGCGAAGCCCTCAGCTTCCCGAACGCGGGCCTCGGCTTGCGCGAGCGTGGGTGAACTTGCGAGAGCTTCGACGATCAATTGCGAGAGTTGCTCGTCGCCATAAGATGTCCACCACTTATCGCTCGGCCATTCCGTGGCCGGCGCCGAGAAGCTGTTTCCGGCCGTGTAGGTCTCCACCCTCTTCGTCTCAGGTGCGGGACCAAGATCGGGGATGGCAGCACAGGCCGAGACGAAAATCACCGTAGAGAGAAGCGCGGCACGGCGCGAAAGATGGCCAAAGCGCCTCGTAAACCCAGCGTATTTGCACATTCGAAACCCCGCAGACTGAATGTTCTGTCCGCCGAGAAAATCGTCTTGTTTGAGTGCCCCGTGTATCCCCCGAACGGGGGGCCGCAGCGTGACGGCACGGGGGATGGCGACAGCACTACGTCACGGCTCGGATTACCCACGACGTCTGACGCGGATTGTCGTGGCCAAACAGCTCGCGGTCTACAGATGGACGTCCGGATTGATCTGCAGCAATCTTTGGTCGGCGTGGACACGTACACTCGTTACGACGTGGAAGCGAGGAGCCTATGGCGCGAGCGCGAATTGGTCTTGCTCTGGGAAGCGGAGCCGCACGCGGCTGGGCTCACATCGGCGTGCTGGAAGGGCTCAAGGACGCCGGCATAGAGCCGGATATCGTGTGCGGCACCTCAATGGGCGCTTTTGTCGGCGCGGCATACGTCACGGGACGCCTCTCCGAGTTGAAGACCTGGGCGTGCGCGCTGACGCGACGTGAGATCGCCAGTCTCATTGACATTCGCCTGACGGGCGGCGGACTGATACAGGGCGAAGAAATCACGGCTCTCATGAGCCAACTCGGAATCGCGACATCGATTGAGCAAGCAGCCAAGCCGTTTGCCGCGGTGGCAACCAGCCTGGTGACCGGTCGCGAGATATGGCTGAGAGCCGGACCGATCGCGCAAGCCGTGCGCGCTTCCATCGGGATTCCGGGCATCTTGAGCCCGGTGAAGTATGAGGATGATTGGTTGCTGGACGGCGGGCTCGTCAATCCCGTGCCCGTCTCGGTCTGTCGCGCCTTGGGCGCCGATATTCTCATTGCGGTCAATCTGAACAGCGATTTGGTCGGGCGGCGTTTTGAAGCGGCTCCTGAGCCCCGAAACGTTGTGCACGCAACGGCCGTGCCGCAGGACATCATCAACCGGCTGCTCGAGAAGGTTCCGCAGGCCTGGCGTCACCACGCTGCGGAGATCGCCCCTAGGCTGCTGTCCGCGCACCCGAAGGCGCCGGCATATTTCGAGGTGCTAGCGAATTCACTCAACATCATGGAGGACCAGATCACCCGGACTCGACTTGCCGGCGAACCTCCCCATGTGATGCTCGCGCCCCGGCTCGGCCATTTCGATCCGTTTGCATTTGATCGGGCCAAAGAGGCGATTGCAGAGGGCCGGGCGAGCGTCGAACAGGCACTGCCGTATCTACGCCGCCATCTCTGAACCTTGAAACGTTCCCGCGAATGGCCGTCCGGATTTCAACCTCGGCTCCGCTGCCGGTTCCACGGGCGGAACGAATGCGCATCCTGCTCTGTTATCAAGTTGCAGGTATAAGGGACGGCGAGAGCTCGGGCGAGATCGAAGTCCGCGGCCCCTGGGTCGCCGCGAGCTACTACCAAGCGCCCGAGCAGCAGGATCGCTGGACGAATGACGGGTGGTTCCGCACCGGCGACGTCGCCACCATGGATGCCGACGGCTATGTGAAGATCGTGGATCGCGCCAAGGACATGGTGAAGTCCGGCGGCGAATGGATCAGCTCGGTCGATCTCGAGAACACGCTGATGGGTCATCCCGCGGTGAAGGAAGCCTGCGTCGTGGGCATCCCTCACCCGAAGTGGCAGGAGCGTCCGCTCGCAGCGATCGTGCTCAAGGACGGCG
>Ga0184629_10000763_pt1 | contig 13924 bp, 9 predicted proteins | sample PLM4_32_b1_FD_133158 | JGI IMG/M metagenome (GOLD analysis project Ga0184629, IMG submission 133158) | Groundwater sediment microbial communities from an aquifer in East River, Colorado, USA - PLM4_32_b1 | ecosystem: Environmental > Terrestrial > Soil > Riparian zone | place: USA: East River... | reverse complement strand
TGGCCCGCAAGAGCCGCCTCGAACAGGCGCGGGAATGGATCCAGCGCGTGGGGCTCGACCCCGCCCGGGACGAAGGCAAGTATCCGTATCAGTTGTCGGGAGGGATGCGGCAACGGGTGGCCATCGCCCGCTCGCTCATTCTCCATCCCCGAATCATCCTGATGGACGAGCCGTTCGGGGCCCTCGACCCCTCCACCCGGATGCACATGCAGGACTTGCTGGTCAAGCTGTGGCGTGACCTCCAGGCCACCGTGTTCTTCGTGACCCATTCCATCGAGGAGGCGGTGTACCTCGGGGACCGGACCTACGTGATTTCGTCCGCCCCCGGGAAGATCCTGAAGGAAGTCAAGGTCCCGCCGCCGGACCGTCCCGCCCACCTCATGCAGCGGGAGCCGGGATTCCTGGAGATCGTCTTCGGACTGCGCGACATGATGGAGCGGCTGGAGTCGTCCACCCGCGCCGGCGACTGACCGGGCGAGATCCCACCCATGGCGGATGATCTGATCGCTCGCGCGGGGGTGCTGGACTACCTGAAGCGCGCGTTTCTCTCGCGCTGGAACGTGCTCCTGCTCCTCGGGGCCGCCGCGGGCGCGTGGCTCTCACCGTGGCCTGACGCGCTGTTGCCGCTCGTCGTCGCCGGTGAGCTGGTCTATCTCGGCGGCCTGGTATCGGTCCCCCGGTTCCGCGAAGCGGTAGACGCGCAGGTCGCCGCGCGCACTCGGGCGATCCGGGACGGCGCCCGCCCCCCGACGCGCACCGTGGGAGAGATGCTCACCGGGCTGTCCGCCGACGCGCAACAACGGTTCGCCGCGCTCCGGAAGCGCTGTCTCGACATGCGATCCATCGCCCAGGCGGCGCGCGCCCCGGTGGTGGCGGGAGACGACGAGGCGACCGATTTGTGGACCCCGGCGCTCGACCGCCTGCTGTACGGGTTCTTGCGACTGCTCGGCCAGCAGAACAGCCTGCTGCGCTTTCTCCGGGTCACGACCGAAGCCGAGATCACGAAGGGACTGCAGGAGCTGCGGCAGAAGCTCACCACGGCTCAGGCCGGCGGCGACGACCGCATGATTCATTCGTTGCAGGAGAGTGTCGCAATCGCGGAGCAACGACTCGACAACTATCACAAAGCGATGAAGAACGCCGATTTCGCCGGCATCGAGCTGGATCGCGTCGAATCCAAGATTCAGGCCCTGATCGAGCTCGCCGCGAATCGGCAGGACCCCAACCTGTTGAGCAGCCAGGTGGACGCCGCGGCGGAGAGCATGCACCGGACGACCGCCACGCTCAGCCAACTGCAGCAGATTGGGGGTGTCACAGAAGACCTGGACGAGGTACCTGCGATCCTCGACCAGCGTGGATCAGCCGTTTCCCGTGACTCCTGACTCCGGCCCGCCGGCACCGATCGACGCCCCAGCGGCGGCCGCGATACCCCCTGGGTTCCCCGGGTGGGCCACGCACCTCCTGGAGCTGTGCCTCTCCAGCACGACATCGGTGTTCCTGCTCCACGGCAATGTGAACGATCTGATCCAACGGGGTGAGGCGGTCGAGGAGGGGTACGGCACGGTCACCGAGTTTCTGGCCGAGCAGGTCTTCGGCAAGTGGGACCTCGTGCTGCACTATGATCTGGGGAGGGGCCTCCGGGCGTTCGCCGGTCGTAACGAAAAGCGACTGCAACGGATGACGACGTTGGCGAACGAGCGGATCGCCGACTTGAGCGAGCTGAAGAACGATCCCGGGGCCGTCCTGACCCTGCTCGACCGCTTCGTCCGGGCGAACATCATCGCCGCCCCGCAACGCTTCGTGAGCACGGCGGTCCTGATCGATCAGGCGTCATTCCTGTTCCCCACCGGGGAGCCGGGGCGCACCAGCTTCGCCGCGGCGGCCATGCTCGTGACCCTGCTCAACTGGGCGAAGAGTCCGCACATCAAGCACATGCCCATGGCGTTCGTCCTGCTGGACGAGAAACGGTCGGACGTGAGCGAGCGGGCCACGGGAAGCCCGCATGTGGCGGCGATCGAAGTTCCCCTCCCCGATGCAGCGGCGCGGGAACACTTCATCCGGTTCACGCTCGGAACGCGCGACCTGGCGGGCTTCTCCGATTACGACGTGCCGACGTTGGCGCACTTGACGGCCGGGATCTCCGTGTCCGATCTCGCCGTGCTCGTCAAGTCGGCGATGGAGCCGGGACGGCGGCTCGACGCAAAACTGTTTGGCGACTTGAAAAAGCGCCTCATCGAGAAGCAGGCGCAGGGGCTGCTCGAGTTCATCGAGCCCCAATGGAGCCTGGACACGGTGATCGGCCACGAAGCGGCGAAGACGCGACTGCGCCAAGACGCGCAGCTGCTGCGCCAGGGCCAGCTCGCCAGTCTCCCCATGGGGTACCTGGTGTGCGGACCTGTCGGCACGGGCAAGTCGTTCTTCGCCCAGTGCGCCGCCGGCGAAATCGGGATCCCCTGCCTGGTGCTCAAGAACTTCCGGTCGAAGTACGTCGGGGAAACCGAAGGCAATCTGGAGCGCGTCCTCTCGGTGCTCCGGGCCATGGGCCCGGTCATGGTCGTCATCGACGAGGCCGATGCGGCGCTGGGCAGCCGGGAGGCCGAGGGGGACTCGGGCACCTCGAGCCGAGTCTTCGGGATGATCGCCGCGCAAATGGGGGACACCCGCTACCGGGGAGCGATCCTGTGGATGCTCCTCACGGCGCGACCTGACTTGCTGCCGATCGACCTCAAGCGCCAGGGGCGCGCCGAGGTGCACATCCCGCTGTTCTATCCGACCGAGGAGCGGGAGATCCGCGACATGTTCGTCACCCTCGCCAAGAAATTGCGGAGCCGCCTCGCCCCGGCGGACATTCCACCCATTCCTCAGCTCGGGCAGCTCTCGGGCGCGGATATCGAAGGGTTGGTGGGGCGGGCGCTGCGCCTGTCGCTGCTGGAGGGGAGCGATACCATCAAACGGGAAGCGCTCGCGGAGGTCGTCGCCCAGTTCCTGCCGTCGATCCAGGGGGCCGAGAAGGAGCTGCAGGAGATGGCGGCCATTCTCGAGTGCACCGACCGCCAGTTCCTCACCCCCGCCGTGGCCAAACAGCTGGACGAGAGCGGCAGGACACGATTGGAAGAGCGCATGGTGCAGCTGCGCCACCTCATCGAGGAATCCTGAGCGAACCGTCCTACAGGGGCTCGAAGCAGGCGGTGAAATGCCGCAGCCACGGCCCCTGCTCCACGATCCGGTAGCCGCGCAGCTCGGTCTTGCGCGCCGCGACCTGCGCGATCACTTCGCCGACATAGTCCACGTGACTCTGCGTGTACGTCCGCCGCGGGATCGCCAGGCGCACGAGCTCCATCGGCGCCGGGGTTTCCCGGCCGTCGGCTCCCGGTTTCCCGAACATCACCGACCCAATCTCGACCCCGCGCACCCCACCGGTCCGGTACAGCTCCACGCCCAGCGCCTGCGCCGGATATTGTGACGGCGGGATGTGCGGCAGCAGCGCCCGGGCATCGAGATACACGGCGTGTCCACCCGGGGGCTGTACGACCGGGACACCCGCCGCCTCGGCGCGCTCCGCGAGGTACGCCGTCGAGCGCAGCCGGTAGCGGAGGTACTCTTCGTCGAGCACTTCCTCGAGGCCGGTCGCGATCGCCTCGAGGTCATAGCCGGCGAGCCCGCCGTACGTGGGAAACCCTTCGGTGAGGATCAGCAGGTTGCGGCAGCGAGCCGCGAGCTTCGGATCGTTCATCGCGAGGAACCCGCCGATGTTGGCCAGCCCATCCTTCTTCGCCGACATGGTGCAGCCGTCGGCCAACCGGAACATCTCCTGGGCGATGCGACGCACCGGCCAGTCCGCGTACTCGGGCTCCCGTAGCTTGATGAAGTAGGCGTTCTCGGCAAAGCGGCACGCGTCCAGATAGAGGGGGAGGCGATACCGGTCGCACACCGCGCGAACGGCCTTGAGATTTGCCAGGCTGACCGGTTGGCCGCCTCCCGAATTGTTGGTGACCGTCACCATCACGAGGGGGATCTGCTCGGGCCCGCGCGCGCGAATCGTCGCTTCCAGCGCCGCCACGTCCATGTTGCCTTTGAACGGGTGCCGCGTCGCGGGCTCCAAGCCTTCCGGGATGACGAGGTCGAGGGCCTCGGCGCCGCCGTATTCGATGTTAGCCCGGGTGGTGTCGAAGTGCGTGTTGTTGGGCACCACCTGCCCCGGTTTGACCATCATCGAGAACAGGATCCGCTCGGCCGCCCGTCCCTGATGGGTCGGGATCACCTCCTTGAGCCCCGTGATTCCCTGCACCACCGCCTGGAAGCGGTAATAGCTCCGGCTGCCGGCATAGGACTCGTCCCCGTCCATCATCGCCGCCCACTGCTTGGAGGACATCGCCCCGGTGCCCGAGTCGGTCAGCAGATCGATCAGGACTTCGTCCCCGTGCAGGCCGAACAGGTTGAACCCCGCGCGGCGCAACGCCGCTTCCCGCTCGTGCACGGAAATCGGCCGGATCGCCTGCGTGGCATGGATGCGGAAGGGCTCGATGATGGTGCGAAACGCCATGAGTCGCTCGGCCGTGAAGGACGGTAGGCGCGGAAACCACGTGATGGTAACCTACTCGCCGGGTCGTTGGGCGGTAAACGCGCCGGGCGGCCGGTGCGTCTGCGCGGTCGCGACGTGCAGTTCGGAACGGAAGTCGGAGTACCGGTCGGCAAGACCGCCGTGCTCGGGAATGTCGGCGAGGATCCGCGGGGTACCCTGATTCTCACGGTGAAGCCGGAGCTGGTCAGCGTTTCGCCCTGAAGAATTCCGTGAGCAGGGCCGCGCTGGGCTCGCTCAGGATGCCGCCCAGCACCTCCGGGCGGTGATTCAGACGGGGATGGCGCAGCAGATCACCGAGGCTGCCGGCCATCCCCGCCTTGTCGTCGTAGGCGCCGAACACGACCCGTCCTACCTTGGCGAGCACGATCGCTCCGGCGCACTGGGCGCACGGCTCCAGGGTGACGTAGAGGGTGCAATCGGAGAGGCGATCGATTTGGAGCGCTGCCAGCGCGCGGTGAATCGCCAGCAGCTCGGCATGGGCCGTCGGATCGTGCCGGGTTTCGCTCTCGTTGTGGGCGACCGCGACCACCGTTCCATCCCGCACCACCACGGCCCCGACCGGCACTTCCCCCAGCGCGCCCGCACGCTCCGCCTCACGCAGCGCCGCCGTCATCCCGTCGTGATCGATGGGGAGGGTGGGGGGCCCCTTCCCCCGTCCCTCGTCCCTCGTCCCCGCCTTAGGCACGCACCGGCTCGCGCGCGCCGCCCGCGGGGATCCGCTGGAAGGCGAGTGCGGTCCCCTCCTTCGCGCGGTCCACCTTGATCGTATCCCCCTCCACGTACTCGCCCTCGAGCACCGACATGGCGAGCGGGTTCTGGAGCAGGCGCTGGATGGCGCGCTTCAGGGGCCGGGCGCCGTACACCGGATCGTACCCCTCCGCCACGATCAGCGACTTTGCCGCGGCTGTTACTTCCAAGGTGAGCTTGCGGTCGCGCACCAGCTTCGCCACGCGCGCGATCTGCAGATCGACGATCCGCGCGATCTCCTCCTGCCCGAGCGGCCGGAAGATGATCACGTCATCCACGCGGTTCAGGAACTCCGGCTTGAAGCTCTGCCGCAGCAGCTCGAGCACCTTGGTCTCGACCTGCTCCCAGTTCGTCGTCCCATGCTCGAGGATGTACGTCGAGCCGAGGTTCGAGGTCATGATCAGCACGGTGTTGCGGAAATCCACCGTGCGGCCCTGCGAATCGGTGAGACGACCGTCGTCCAGAATCTGGAGCAGGACGTTGAACACGTCCGGATGGGCCTTCTCGATCTCGTCGAACAGCACCACGGCGTAGGGCCGGCGCCGCACCGCTTCGGTGAGCTGGCCGCCTTCCTCGTAGCCCACGTATCCCGGGGGGGCACCGATCATCCGGGCCACGGCGTGCTTTTCCATGTACTCCGACATGTCGAGCCGCACCATCGCCTTCTCGTCGTCGAAGAGGAATTCGGCGAGCGCCCGGGCGGTCTCGGTCTTGCCGACGCCGGTGGGGCCGAGGAAGATGAACGATCCGGTCGGCCGCTGCGGATCCTGCAGGCCGGCGCGCGCGCGGCGCACCGCGTTGGAGACCGCGGCGAGCGCCTCGTGCTGCCCCACCACGCGCCGCCCCAGCTCGTCCTCGAGCTTCGTCAGCCGCTCCCGCTCCGACTCGAGCATCTTGGTGACGGGGATGCCGGTCCACTTGGCGACGATTTCGGCGATGTCCTCGGCATCCACCTCCTCCTTCAGATACTTGCCCTGCGACTGGATCTCGGCCAGCCGCTTTTCGACGGCGGCGATCTCCTTTTCGAGGGCTGGGATCCGCCCGTAGCTGATCTCGGCGGCTTTTTGGAGGTCGCCCCGCCGGGTCGCCTGATCCGCCTCCATGCGCAGGTGCTCCAGCTCCGCCTTTTTTCCCTGGAGCCCGGTGATCGTCTCCTTCTCCGCCTGCCACTGCGCTTTCATGGCGGTCGAGCGCTCACGCAGACCGGACAGCTCCTCCTCCACCTTCTCGCGGCGCTCCCGCGAGGCCTTGTCCTTTTCCTTGGCGAGCGCGGCCTTCTCGATCTGCAGCTGGACGATGCGGCGCTCGACTTCGTCGATCTCCTGCGGCAGCGAGTCGATCTCGATCCGCAGCCGGCTGGCCGCTTCGTCCACCAGGTCGATCGCCTTGTCGGGCAGGAACCGGTCGCCGATGTAGCGGTGCGACAGGGTGGCGGCCGCCACCAGGGCGTTGTCGGTGATGCGCACGCCGTGGTGGACCTCGTATTTCTCCTTCAGGCCGCGGAGGATCGCGATGGTGTCTTCCACGGACGGCTCGCCCACGAACACCGGCTGGAAGCGGCGCTCCAGCGCCGCGTCCTTCTCGATGTGCTTACGATATTCGTCCAGCGTCGTGGCCCCGACCACGTGCAGCTCGCCGCGCGCCAGGGCCGGTTTCAGGAGGTTCGACGCGTCCACCGCGCCCTCCGCCGCCCCCGCGCCGACGAGGGTGTGCAGCTCGTCGATAAAGACGATGAACCGCCCTTCGGCGGTCGTGATCTCCTTGATCACGGACTTGAGCCGTTCCTCGAATTCGCCGCGGTACTTGGTGCCCGCGATCAACTGGCCCAGGTCGAGGGCCACGAGGTGTTTGTTGCGCAACGACTCCGGCACGTCGCCGTGGACGATACGCTGGGCCAACCCCTCGACGATCGCCGTCTTGCCGACCCCCGGCTCACCGATCAGCACCGGGTTGTTCTTGGTGCGCCGCGACAGCACCTGCATGACCCGGCGGATTTCCTCGTCCCGGCCGATCACCGGATCGAGCTTGCCGGTACGGGCCACCTCGGTGAGGTCGCGCGTGAACCGCTCCAGCGCCTGGTACTTCTGTTCCGGCTCCTGGTCGGTGACCCGATGCGCTCCGCGCACCGCCGTCAGCGCCTCCAGCAGGTCCCCCTGGTTGACACCGGCCGCGTTGAGCAGCTGTCGCGCTGTGGCCCCCTTCTCTTCGGCCAGCGCGAGAAGCAGGTGCTCGGTCGAGACGTAGGCATCGTTCAGGTCTTTCGCGACCTTGTCGGCCCGGTCCAGCACCGCCGACAGTTCCCGCGACAGCGTGGGCTCGCCCGCCGCCCCGGACTGCTTCGGAAACCGCTCCACTTCGCGCTCGGTATCGGCGCGGAGCTGGGCGACGTTCAGCCCGGCCTTCTGCAACAACGGAGCGACGATCCCCTCGTCCTGGTGCAACAGCGACAGGAACAGATGGGCATCGTTCACCACGGGGTTGCCGCGCTCGCGGGCCGTCGCCGCCGCCTGCTGCAGCGATTCGGCGGCTTTGATGGTCAGGCGTTCAGGTCGGATCATGGTAATCGGGGCTCAGGCAAGCAGTGTACCCGCGGAAAGACGCCGATGTGGCAGCGAACATGCCAGAATCGTAAGGAGAAAAGCGTATTGGGCGTAAACGTAATGAAAAAAGCGTAGGGAGACAGGCAGATACGCCTCTCTCCCTACGCAGTCACACCTTACGCCGTCCCCCCTACGTCTCTGCCTTTACGTCTCTCACTTCATAATGATCATCTTCTTCGTGAACCGGTGCCCATCCACCACCAACTGGTAGATATAGATCCCCGATGCCGCTTGCTGGCCGGATCTCAGGACGTTTCCGTCCCAGTAGGCACTGAAATCGCACACCACCGTAGTGGCGCACGACAGCTCCACGTTGTCGAGCGACTCGCCGGTGCCCTGCAGAATGGGCACGGCGACCAGCTGCGCCAACACGTTGTAAATCTTCAGCGATACCTTCGGCCGGTGACCACCGTTAAACAAATCCGCTCCGAGCGAGAACGGAATTGTGGTCGCCGGGTTGAAGGGGTTCGGGTAATTCTGCTTCAACTGCACCGTGACGGGAGGAGGATTCTGCTGGCCCGACACCGGTCGAGCCCCAACTCCCACCGTCAACAGCCCGAGCCCCACCACCGCCCAGGCGTGCCGCTTCATCACCGCTCCTCGATCAGACGTAAAAGTGCGATTACCCATCTCCTTAGTTACGAGGACCTTTCCACACCAACTCCAACTAGAACCTAGGCCCCCTTGCTCCGACCTGTCAAGCGAGCCAGCACTCGCGCATCTCCCCGACGCTCTGTAATCCCCCGCCGGTCTGCCCACTCGAGCAACGGAATCAGGTATTTGCGGGTCAAGCCAAGACGATCGCGCAACTCGGCCGGAGTCGCCTGACCAAGCTCGCCCAGCACCGCCTCCAGCTTGCTCCTGAACTCGGTCAGGGCGGCCGGTGCGGCATAGCGGTCCTGGTCGACCTGTTCTACACCGCCTTCCCGGGCCAGGTGCGCCAGAAGCGCCCGTACCGGCGCTCCAGAGAACTCACGCTCCAGCTCCGCCACCGTCGGCACCTGCCACCGCGCGGCCGCGATTCGTCCGACGATGGCACTCCGGGCGTCGCTGGCCCCCCGATCCAGCGACGGTCGCCATCCCGCGCGGTGCACGACTCCCCCGGACAGCTCCAGGATCTGCTTCCGTACGCCGAGGTCGATCACCGCGTCGACGATCGGCTCCGGCACCGCCCGCAGCGCCAAGGTCGCCCGCAGCGCCTGCAGCGACATCCCCGGATCGATGGGGTGGGCCTCGTGATGCTGCTGCACCAGGCCCCCCAACCGCTCCGCCGCAGCCGCCACCGCCGAGCGTGAAGTCAGCCATTCACCGCAGCTTAGTACTCCCTTCCCTGCCTCCGCGATGACGCCGCTCACATCCCCAGGGAGGATGCCGAGCCGCACGGGAAGGTCGCCGGCGCGGATGCCCTCCATGCCCGCCTCCCCAACCCAGGCGGCGAGCCGCTCGGCGGGCGTCTGCGCGGGGGTCAGGCTGCGCTCCGGCAGCCGAGTCGCGCTCGGGGGATACGGGTCCAGCACGACCCCACCCCCGATCGTGGTCACTGGAGAAAAGCTGCGCAACACGAAGGGATCCCCGCCACGGGCCACCAGCGGCGCCTCCAGCACCAGCCGCACGCGGCCGTGCTGTCCCGGGCCAACCGCCCCGGTCTGGGAGGCACGGGCCAACACCTCCCCGGTGCCCAGGTGGACGCGCAGCCTCGTCCTCGAGAGTACCGGCCTCGGCGCTCCGGGAAGGAGCTCGACCGCCACATCGAGTAGCTCCGTCCCACGCCAGCCGCCTCCGGTCACAACGACGTCCCCGCGGGCCAACTCATCCTTGTCGACACCCACCAGAGCGAGCGCGGTGCGGCGTCCCGGGACAGCCCGCTCGGCCGCGCGTCCGTGCACCTCGATGGAACGGACCCGCACCTCACGATCCAGGGGCAGGAGGCGCACCGACTCGCCGACGGCGACCGTCCCACTCCAGCTCGACCCGGTCACCACGGTGCCGGCGCCGGGGAGAGCGAAGACGCGGTCGATCGGTAGCCGGAACAGGTCGTGCTCCGGACGCTCTCGCAGGTCCCCCGCCAGTCGACGCAACGCGCCGCGCAGCGCATCGAGCCCCACCCCGCTCACGGCCGAGGTGGCGATGGGGGGGTCCCAGCGGACCGGACTCGCGTCGAGCCGCGCCGCCAGCTCGGTCTGCACCAGGGCCAGCCAGTCGTCGTCCACCAGATCGCGCTTGGTGAGCACGGGAATGCCGCAGCGTACCCCCAGGAGCTCGACGATGGCGAGGTGCTCCGCGGTCTGCGGCATAATCCCCTCGTCGGCCGCCACGACCAGCAGCGCGACGTCGATCCCGGTGGCACCGGCGAGCATGTTGCGGACGAAGCCCTCATGGCCGGGGACGTCCACCACACTCGCCTCGAGGTCCGCCCCGAGGTCGATCGGCGCGAAGCCGAGATCAATGGTGATGCCGCGCCGCTTCTCTTCTTCCCAGCGGTCGGTGTCCACCCCGGTCAGCGCCTTGACGAGGGCGGTCTTGCCGTGGTCGATGTGACCGGCGGTACCGATTACGAAGCGACGGGGGGGGGCCACGCGCGGCGCTCCCAGAAGGCGAGGGCGGGGAGACTCCCCGGACCGGTGTCCTCGAGGTGGTGACGGACGAAGCGGGCCGCGAGGCGCCGATGGGCGGCGGCGTGCGGTACATCGAGCACCGGGAGCGCCGCCCGCGGATCGAGCATGGCGCACAGGTCCCGCCACGCGCCGGGGGGCAGTCTGGTGGCCGCGGCCGGCCGGGATTGCTGGCACGCTTCGCACAACACCCCACCCTCGACGGTGCTGAACGCCACCGGCGCGCCGTCCTCCCCGATCGCCGCATCGTCCCGCACGCACCGGCGCAGCGACGGCTCGAACCCGAGCACGCCGAGCAGGCTCCACACCGCGCGGATGCCCGCGGCGTGCAGCGTCTCGCCCGACAGCTCGACGAGCGAGTCCAGCATCGCGGTAAACGCGTCGAACAGGGTGGGGAGCGGCGCCGGGGGCGCCATGCGCACCATCAGCTCGGCGAGCGCCATGGCCGCGCTGAAGCGGTCCAGATCCCGCGCCAGCTCGCCTCGCAACCGTTCCACGTCGAACGCAGCGAGGGTCTGCAGCTCCCGGTTGTCGCGATGGTAGAGCTGCGCCGAGCCCTCGCTCAGCAGCTCGAGCCCCGCTCCGAAGCGGCTCTTGGGCCGCAGCACGCCCTTGGCGATGGCGCTCTGCACACCCAAGTCCCGGGTGGCGAGCCGGACGATCTTCGAGGTCTCGCTATAGGGGTAGGTGCGCAGCACGACAGCCGCGGTCGTGACGAGGGGCATGGGGGAAAGATAGTCACGCTCCGCTCAGGGCCCGCGCTCGATGACGATGTACTTGGCGTCGTCCTTCGACACCGCGTCCAGCCAGGCGATCAGGTCCCCCACTCGACCGGGCGGATACGTGCCGCGCGCTCCCGTCATGCGCCGCACCACGTGCAGCACCCGCCCCTCCTGGGTGTAGCGCGACTCGTAGTGACCGAAGTCGCTCGCCGCGTCCACGTTCGTCGGCAGCCGGGCGTGCCATCCCTCCGGCAGTGTGAGATCCAGGTCCTCCTCATCGAGGCCGTCGCCGCTGACCGCAGCGGCGTTGATCGGAAAGCGCCGCGTGCCGCGCGTGCGCAGGTCGTCGGCGATACCCTGGAGGACATAGGTGCGCATGGGAAGCGTCAGGATGAGCGTGCCGCCGGAGGCGCTCGCGGCCCTGCCGTTGTGGATGGCGACCCACATGCGCGGTTGCGCGGCCAGGTCGCGACCGTCGAACAGCAGCAGACTGTCGCCGCTGCCTCCGGGGAACAACCGGCTCGCGATGGTGCGCGCGATGCGGCCCCGTTGCGTGGTGTCGATCGGCGAGCTGAAATCGTCGCGCAGGGAGAACTGCTGCGAGCCGGTCACGCGCTGGTCGAGATGGCCGCTGAACATCCCGTCGGGCGTGAGCGCGCCGTCGAGCCGCGCCACGTTGCCGTTGGCGGTCACGGGGTCCTCCGGCAAGGTCACCGTCTCGCCCCGTCCGTCGGGGTGGACGACCACCGCGAAGCTGCCCTGCTCGGACGACGGCAGCACGCCCAGGGGGGCGAGGCTCGCCGTGAGATCCACGTACAGGTAGCCCGCCGCCCCAGACCGGCCGACGGCGGCGATCATGTGATCGAATTGCGTCACCGACGGCATGGTGCTGTCGGCGTCACCGCTCGAGCTGAGCAGGACCGGGTACGCCGTGATCCCCATCTTCGCGAGGAGCGCGATGAAGAGGGTCGCCTTGTCCTTACAGTCCCCATATCCGGTTTCGAATACGGCGCCGGGCTCGCGCGGCTGGTAGCCGCCGATCCCGAGCGACAGGGAGACATAGCGGATGTCCTGCGCCACCCACCGGTGCACGGCCTTCAGCGAATCCTCGCCGGTCCGCGCGCCCGCCAGCAGCTGCTCGAGCTTCTGCTCGAGCCCCGGTGAGAGCGCGGCGCGGTTGCGCGAGAGCCCGGCGTACCAGGCGGCGATGTCGGACCACTGCACGGACCCGGCGACGTCGATGCCCATGTACACGGTATCCGGCGACCCGGCGTAGGGTTCGGGTTCGACGCGAGGAACGTCCTGCGTGGCCCACACGTAGACACGCCGGTCGTGCGCCTCGGTGATCTGCGGACGGAAGGAGAGGTTGCGCTCCTGGAGACGGGGGTGCATCCCGCTGGGAACCTCGAGGATGAGGCGCGACCGTCGCGTGAGGCGCCGGTTGTGCACCGACCAGCCGGAGTAGAAATCACCGGCCAGCGGGGGTTGGAAGCGCTCGGTCGTGAAACTGTAGTCCACGATGGTGCCCGGCGCCACGCCCGCCAGGGTCAAGCGGAGCACCTTGCCGTTCGAGTACACCGGCGCTGAAAGGGCGACCGGTGACAGCGACTCCTGTTGGTGGCTCGGGCCTTTGCTGATGATCGTCCCGTCCGGATTGACCACTCGCACCCAGTTGACGCGCAAGCGCTCGCGGCTGGCGTCGTAGCTGAACGACTGCTCGGCCCAGGCCTCCACCCCGTCCTGATTCAGCACCTGGACGATCTGGCGGTAGGTGCGAGTGGTGCGGCCGTCCGCCTCCACCCGTATGACGCCGTCGTCGAGCAGATAGACGTACGGATCGTCGGGGTGATCCTTGGGATCCACCGCCAGGCGGTAGATCGTATCGCTCTTGATCGAGGGATCGCCCGCCGGGGTGATCACCGGCGCCTGGGCGCACAACGGGGCGACCAGCAACGAGACGGCCGCGAGCGGCAGGCGACGCATCGTACGCTCCAATCGAGCCGGAAGGGAAAGGTTAGAGGTACCGTCGCGGACGCGCTACAGTCCCCGTCCCTTCGTGGTAACTACCGTCCCACAGCAAGCTCCGCGCCGAACAGGAATGTGCGCCGTGGCGCCGGGAAGTGCCGTGCCTCTTCATAAACGGCGTCGAGCGCGTTGTCGATGCGGCCCGACAGCGCCATCCCCGAGATTCCGCGGGGTCCCCGCCCCAGATCCGCGTGGACCGCCACATCCACCCGGGTATAGGCGCGCAGGCGCACCCGGTCGGGAGGGAACGACGTGTAGTCCTGGTCCCACCGGTGTCCGACGAAGTTGGCCGCGAATGTCAGGGACACCGGGCGTGTGGGACGCCACGTCAGGTCGAGGCGGCCCGCGTGGGCCGGGCGGCGCAGCAACGGCTGTCCCGTGGCGAACGCGGCGCCGGCGGCCGGATCGAAGCCGCTCCGGGTCACCCGCGTGTGCAGGTAGGTGTAGCCGACACCCGCGCGCACCGCGGCCGACGGCCGGAGCGACACCTCGGCTTCCACCCCGTCCGCTGAGGCCGCCGCCACGTTGAAGTAGTTCGGGCCCCCCGGTTGCGGGGAGACGGCCAGGTAGTCGATCAGGTTTCGGAATCGCTGGGCGAACAACGTGACGGCGGCACCGAGACGCCCCCCGGCCGCG
>Ga0184629_10000762_pt1 | contig 13934 bp, 12 predicted proteins | sample PLM4_32_b1_FD_133158 | JGI IMG/M metagenome (GOLD analysis project Ga0184629, IMG submission 133158) | Groundwater sediment microbial communities from an aquifer in East River, Colorado, USA - PLM4_32_b1 | ecosystem: Environmental > Terrestrial > Soil > Riparian zone | place: USA: East River... | reverse complement strand
CCCCTTGAGCCGGGACTTGTCTGCGGGCGTTCGGAAGTCGTCGTGGGTGTAATCGATGCCGCTGTCGAGAACCCCCACGATCACGCCGGCTCCCTGGTAGGGCTGAGGCAGCCCTCCGGCTCCCTGCTGCACGTCCACGACCCCGAGGCGGGCCCGACTCGAATCGAGCACCGCGTTCCAGCGCCGCGACAGCGACAGGGCGCGCACGGCTGCGTCCTCCGCGACCGGCTCGATCCGCGACAGCGGGATGCGCGCGAGCACCAGCTCGCCCCGCTGGACCAGCACGCGGGCGCCCAGCGCGGTGAGCCCCGCTGCGTGCTGCTCGCTCTCGAGACGCACGAACACGGAGAGCGCGGGGTCGCGGGCATCGTCGTCCAGCCGGAGGTCGAACGGCGAGGCGGGGCCCAGCAGCGCCGCGAAACGCGGCGAGCTTCGCAGCGGGAGTCCGCGCAGCGCGCTCTCGCGCGCCCGCTCCACCGCCATCCGCAGGCCGGGGTCCATCTTGAGCTCGGCCGCGGTCGCGGGGCGCGCGGAGAGCTGGCCCGCCTCGATCCGGGCGCCCGATTTCAGCGCGTCCGCGGTCGCGGCGCCCGCCACCGCGAAGCCCGCCAGGACGATGAACAGCCGTGGCCACATTCCCATGACGGCTCCCCCCGCGGGTGAGTTCAGGGTTTGAGAAGCCCGCGCTCCTGCGACAGCTGGAGGCTTTTCACGAATTCGAGGCGCGCCACGTTTCCGAGCCTGCGCGCGGGAATGCGGGCGGTGAACAGCTCGTCGGTGACCTGGCTGAGATCCGCGCCGGCCTCCGCGAGCCTGTGCATGCGCGCCGCGTCGATCGGCCCATCCGCCCGTCCCAGGACCTCGATCGCGCCCGTCTCGCCGGCGCGCGCCATCCCCTCGGCCTGCTGCCGAAGCGGGGCGTCGCACTTGCTCTCGATCGCCTTCACGTCCGCGTCGCGGCAACCACACGCCATGCCCGCGACGATGAGAAGCACGGCTGCCCTGCGCAATCAGCACCTCCCACCCCGGAAGGGGGCCCCGCATCGCACGCGGCCGGGTGATTGCCCTTCGCGCATCGAGGCGCGACCGCGCGTTTCCACGATTCCCTCGCCAGGAATCCGACTATAGCCCGGCCCCCGCTGCACCCGGAAGCGGAATCGTGGGACCCGCAGCCCCTCGCTCCCCATGCCGCGCCGCGATCCGTTCCAGCGCCGCGATCACCTGCCCGGGCTCGAGCTCCATCATGCAGCGGAAGTGCCCCTGCGGGCAGCGCTCGCGGCCGTGGAGCGTGCAGGGCTGGCAGGGCTCGTTGCGGCACAGGACTTCGTGCCCCGCTCCCGCGGGCGCGAAGCCGAGGGCGGGCGAAGTGCTGCCGAACAGGGCCGCGACCGCGAGGCCGCGCGCGGCGGCGAGGTGCATGAGCCCGCTGTCGCATGTGACCGCGGCGCGGCAGTGCGAGAGCAGCGCCGCCAACCGCGGCAGCGGCTCGCACGACCAGCGCGCGCCCGAGTCCTGCGCGGCGCGCGTGGAGAGCGCGGGCAGGGCCTTCCTCTCGGCCTCGAGCGAGAAGTAGAGGCGCGGGATGCCCGCGCCGGCGAGTGCTTCGTCGAGCGCCACCCAGTGCGCCTCCGGCCAGCGCTTGGTGGCGTGGCGCGCGCCCGGGCACAGCGCGACCGGCGGCTCGGCCGGGCGCCAGGCGCCGATCCATTCCAGCGCCCAGCGCTCCGCGTCCTTCCCCGCCGCCATCTCCGGGACGCCCTCCCCCCCGATGCCGAGCGGCGCGAGCGCCGCCGCGTAGCGCTCGAGCGCGGGGGGCGAGGGCCGCGGCCGGCTCCAGCGCGCGTGCACCCAGCGGGCGCGCAGCAGCCGGTAGGAGTCCGCGCGCAGCACCGGCGCGCGCTGCCGGAACGTGAGCAGGCGGGTGCGGGCGCTCCGGTGCAGGTCCACGATCAGGTCGCACTCCTCGAGCTCCGCGCTCATCGAGAGCAGATCCTCGGGCCTCATGGCATCGCGCTCGAGGCGGCGCACGTGTGCGATCGCGGGATCGAAGCGCACGACGTCGGCGTACTCTTCCTTGGTCCAGTACTCGATCCGCGCTTCCGGAACCGCGCGATGGAGGGCGTGCACCACCGGCAGCGTCAGGATCACGTCGCCCAGCGACGAGAGCCGCAGGACCGCGATGCGCCGGAATCCTCCGGGCGGCACGGCGAGCGGCCGGACGCGCCGGCCCATCACGCCACGAACTGGAGGTGGTAGAGGCGACGGTAGGTGCCGTCCTGCTCGATCAGCTCGGCGTGCGCTCCGCTCGCCACCACGTGGCCGGACTCGAGCACCACGATGCGGTGGGCGTGCTGCACCGTGGAGAGGCGGTGGGCGATGACCAGCACGGTGCGGTCGCGCATCAGGCGCTCGAGCGCGTCCTGCACCAGCCGCTCGCTCTCCGTATCGAGGGCGGAGGTGGCCTCGTCGAGCAGCAGCAGCGGCGGGTTCTTGAGCAGGGCGCGGGCGATCGCGAGCCGCTGGCGCTCGCCGCCGGAGAGCTTCATGCCGCGGTCGCCGATCACGGTGTCGTAGCCCTGCGGGAGCCGCGTGATGAAGTCGTGGGCGTGGGCCGCGCGCGCGGCGGCGTGCATCGCCTCTTCGGCCGCGCCGCCGAGGCCGTAGGCGATGTTGTTGCGCACCGTGTCGTGGAACAGGATGGTCTCCTGCGTGACGATCCCGAGCTGCGCGCGCAGCGACGCGACCGTCAGGTCGCGGACGTCCACGCCGTCCACGGTGATGCGACCCGCGGTCGCGTCGTAGAAGCGCGCGAGCAGGTCCATGGCGGTGCTCTTGCCCGCGCCGCTCGAGCCCACCAGCGCCACCACCTCGCCGCGCCCGATCTCGAAGCTCACGTCGCGCAGCACCGGCTGGCCGGGCTGGTAGGCGAAACCCACGCTCTCGAAGCGGATCCGATCCGTGAAACCCTTGAGCGTGCGGGCGCCGGGCGCATCCACCACCGTGGGAGGCGTGTCGAGCAGCCCGAAGAGGCGCTGGCCCGCCGCCACGCCCTGCTGCACGTTCGCGTTGACCTCGGACAGGCTCTTGAGCGGCGAGATCGTGGAGAGCAGCGCGGTCACGAAAAGGACGAACTGCTGGGGCGCGAGCGAGCGGCTCTCGAAGATCTCGCGGCCGCCGAACCACAGCATCGCCACCGCCACCAGCACGATCGCGTACTCGCTCACCGGCCGCGCCGCCGCCGAGACGCGCCGCAGGCGCACGAACGCGCGATAGTAGCGCTGGTTCGCATCGTCGAACTTGCGCTGCTCGAACCCCTCCATCCCGAACGCCTTCACGACGCGGGCGCCCGCGATCGTCTCCTGCAGGATGCTCGTGAGATCGGCCATGCGCTCCTGGGCGGCGCCTGAGCGCTTGCGCATCTTGCGCCCGATCGCGACCAGCGCGAGCGCGATCGGCGGGAGGACCGCGAGCGAGAGCAGCGCCAGCTTCCACGATGCGATGAACACCCAGGCCAGGCAGCCGATGAGCGTGAGCGAGTCCTTGATCAGGTTGCTGATGCCCGAGGCGAGCGAGGCCCGCAGGTACTCGACGTCGTTGGTGACGCGCGACACCAGCGCTCCGGTCTTTCGTCCATGGTAGAAGTCGAGCGAGAGGCGCTGGAGGTGCGCGTAGAGCCCGCTCCGGAGATCCCGGATCGCCGCCTGCTCCACCGAGACCATCAGGAAGGCCTGGACGTAGTCGGCCAGGTTCTTGAGCAGGAGCGCGATCAGGATGAAGAGGCAGAGGCGCTCAAGCGCCACGAGCGGCTTCGCGTTCAGCAGCGTGCGGTTCGCCCACTCGCGGAGCGGCGCGGGCCAGCCGATGAGCCGCGTCGCGCCCGCGCTCGCGGCCGGCGCCGTGCCCGGAGCCGTCGCGTGCGCCTCCCCCGTGACCGCGGGCGCCGACGGGGCGCCTTCGAAGAGCACCTTCATGAACGGCGCGACGAAGCCGAGCGAGATCGCCGACATGGCGGCGTAGACCACCATGCAGCCGATCGCGGAAGCCAGGCGCAGGCGGTACGGCCCGAGATAGCTCAGCAGCCGGAGGTAGACGTTCATCTCAACGGCGCCGGCGCGGCGGGCCGGCCGGGCGCACGCGTCAGCCCTTCGTTTCCGGCTCGCGGCGGCTCGGGCGGCCCGAGCGTTCTTCGGCCGCGCGCGTGAAGCCGAAGTCGAGGTCGGCGGTGAGCGCCGCGAACAGGTCGCCGCCGCGAAAATCGTCGATCGAATCCTCGCGCCGCGCGCTCAACTGCCTCGATTCCACGAGCTGGAACACGATGCGGCCCACGTCTTCGCCGCTCGCGATTCCCCACTCGCGGAACACCACGGGGGAGAACCGGCCGAATTCCTGGCGCGCGAGCTGGATCACGCCCTGGAGAAGCTCCTGGCCGCTGAGGTGACGGGTCGCCGGGTCGCTGCGGCGCTCGGGCGGCAGGGCGTGCACCGTGGCCCCGAGGGCGGCCATCACGAATCCGTAGGCCTCGCGGCGGAAGTGGCCCTCACGGCTGCAGATCTCGTCCACGGCTTCCCAGAAGCCGACCTCGGCGGTTCCCATGGTCCCTCCGGTGTTGCGGCGACCCGACAACTATAGGTCGGGCGCCGGGCGAGCGGCAAACGGGAACGCGGCGCCGCGCGGGAAGGGCGGGAAGACTCGCGCCACCCGGTTGGAACGGCGAGGGTTGGCCCGGAACGAACGGAGCCCCGGGAGCGACTTCCCGGGGCTCCGTCGAAACGCGGGACTCTGCGACTACGGCTGGCGCTTCTCCACGGTGATCTCGTCGCCATGGACCGTGACCACCGCATCGATGCCGGCGGCGAGCAGCCGCGACTGGATCTCGGCCCCGAGCGCCGCATCCCCCAGCGATTCGGCATTCGGGATCTCCACGCTCGTGGCCTTCCCCTCCAGCGTCACGGCCACCAGCAGCGTGACCGCGCCCGAGGCGTCCTTCTTCTTCCGGACCTGGACCATGTCGCCGCCCAGCGGCTTGCCGTCCCGGGTGAGGACCAGCTCCGGCATCTCCTCGTGCGACGCACCGCTCTCGGACGTGCGCTGAGCGTTGATCCTGACCTCGCGACCATGCTCACCCACATCGGTGACCGAGACGTCGGCCTGCATCACGCCCGCCGCCAGGAGCCGCTGGCGGATCTCCGACTCGAGCTGGGCCGCCGACTTGCCGTCGGTGCTGATCTCGATCACCCGGCTCATCGCGTAGGCGTAGACGCTGGTGGAGACCGTCTCCCGGCGGGGCGTGGCGGTCACCTTCGCGCTGTAGCCGAGGTTCTCGAGCCCCCGGGCGAATGCCTGCGCCGGCCCGCGCACGTCGCGCGACGCCGAGGCCTCGAGCACGTAGGTGAGGCGCCCGTTCTCCATCGACGCCATCACCGTGGCGCCCGTAGCACCCAGCGTCTCCTTGAAGCCCCGGGCGATCTCCCGGACCTGCGGCTCGGCGACGTTTCCGCCCGCGAGCGTCAGCGTGACATCGTAGCCGACCGTGCGCTCGTAGGAGATCGGGATCACCAGCAGCCCCGCCGCCACCACGATCACGCCCAGCACCGTGGCCAGAGCCGGCCGCGCTCTCAGGAACTGAATCGCCATTGCGAACCCCTCCCGTTTCACGCCCGGCGCGCGACGCCGTGCCGCGCCCAGGCTGGTTTCGAGCTCCGGCGAACCCTGATCGCTCAGGCTTCGCAGGGCCTCGAGATCATGACCGATGGTCTCCGGACCCCAGCGCGCGTCCCCGCCGCCGCGCCGGTCGGATCTTCGTTGCTCACTCATGAGACCGCTCCTTCACGGATTCGTAGGCCGGTGCCGTCGCCAGACGGGGCGCCGCGATGGCGTGGCGGGCCGGGTCTTCGCGATTCCGGCCTGCATCCTCCCGCGCCGCCGCGGGGTCCGCCGGGGCGGCGCCGCCCCAGCCGCGCCGTTCGTAGAAGCGACGGAGCTTCCGGCGCCCGCGGGACAGCCGGGACTTCACGGCCGAGATGGATGCACGCTGCATGTCCGCAACCTCCTCGATCGTGTATCCGTCGATCTCGAACAGCACGATGACCTCCCGTTGCACCGCTTCCAGCGTCGAGAGCGCCTCGGCCGCGCGAACCGCGCCCTGCATCCGCTCCCACCACCGCCCGCCGTCCTCGCCGACCGGCTCGCGCTCTCCGGAGAACGCCTGCTCCAGCGGAACCTGGCGCTTCCAGAAGAGCCTCCGGGAGCGGCTCCGGTGACGCGACAGCAGCGTGGCGTAGAACCAGGAGCGAAACCGGGACTCGTCGCGCAGGGTGTGGAGCTTCTCGAACGCCCTCAGCACCGATTCCTGGTAGAGGTCGTCGCCGTCCCCGCGCGAGCGGCACAGCCGCCGCGCGGTCGCGATCGCACTCCGGTGAATCGGTCCCAGGAGCGTTGCCAGCCGCTCCCAGGTGGCTTGCGCCGAACGAGACTCCATCTCTCCTCCTGCCTGCAGGCCCGAGGCGTCGCTACACACCGGAGACGCTTCGAAGGGGTCGAAAGGTCGCAGGTTTCTTCGGGCCGGGGGCTCCGGCGCACGCCACGACTCGGTACCCCTGAGCCCATGGATCGGCACCGTGACCGGCCGGGGCGAGCCTTCGCGCGGGACCTGCACAGGCGGAGCTGTCGGCGTGCCGGGAAACTCAGCGGGGCTTGAACGAGACCGGGACCGATACCCACACCGGAACCGGTCGGCCCTCGCTGGTTGCGGGTTTGAATCGCCAATGCCGAACCGCGCTGACCGCAGCTTCCTCGAGGCCGGGGATCGACCAGATGACTCGCGTGTCCTTTACCATTCCGTCCTTCCCTACCAGCGCCATCACGAGGACGGTACCACGAGTGCCGCGCTCATCTGCGTCCGGAGGGTAGTACGGTTCCTCCCGGTGGATGGCCTCGGGGAGCGACTCCACGTACACGTAATCGCTCGGCGCCTGACTCGGTCGCACGGGAGCCGGCGCTGGCAGCGCGGTCGCCTGAAGAGCGGAATCGGCCGGCAGGCACTGCTTGAGGAGATCAAGAACGGACTGCGAGATCGCTTCGAACCGCACGGTGCCCCCGCGCCCTTGATCAAACCGGAATTCGGCGCAACGCTCGCGGAAGAGCAGGAGGACCTGGAGCGTGAACGCCCCGCGATTGAAGCTGACCAGCCCCGCGAGTTGATCCGCCTGACTGCAGGGCCAGCAACCGGTGCACGCGGCCCGTGCCACGTACTGCTTCTCGACCATCAGCGACTTCACTAATCGACGACGCCACGCGACGTCCGCGGGTGCGCTGCTCGCGAGTCGGGATGACCTGATGATCCCCCGAGCTTCGGTCGAGTCGGCTCTCGCCGAATCTCGCGGGACCAGCCGTGCGACCATCACGGCGTCGGCCTGCTCCATGAACCTGCGCACCTCGTCGAAGCCCGGTGGCTCCGCCCACTGGGCCGACGACGTCCCAGGGCCGAGAATCAGAACCCAGCACGCTATTGCCGATACGATCGGAACACGCGGCACCGGACCCTCCAATGGCGGCATGACGTGCGGATTCGACTGCGTGGCAGCTGCGCTCCGTCTTGCCCCAACGCGATGCAGGTGGGACTTCGAATCATGTCATGCTCGAAGACCATGAACAACAGGGTGCGTCGTGGCGCCGCGCGACACTCCGGATGGCCTCGCGCGCCGCAGAGACCGCGCGGGTCCCTTGCCGCGGAACGCCCTTTCCGGGACCACCTCGAGCGCCTCCGTGCCGAGGCGGGACCTTCTCATCGTGCCCGTACGACGGTCGGCCGGCGCCAGCGCGGGCCTCCCGCGCGAGGGGTGTCCAGGTTGAAGTGCAGCCCCCGGCTCTCCCGCCGCTTCCGCGCGCACTCCACGATCAGGCTTCCGACCAGCGCGATGTTGCGCAGCTCGATCAGGTCGGGCGAGAGCTTGAGGCGGTCGTAGTCCTCCTCGATCTGTTCGCGCAGCAGGGCCAGCCGGCGCGAGGCGGTCGCGAGCCGGGCGTCGGTGCGCACGATGCCGACCAGGTCCCACATCACGCGCCGCACCGAGTCCCAGTTGTGGTCGAAGACCACGGTTTCGAGCGGCGGCCGCGCTCCCCGCGTTCGCCACGGTTCGGCGCGCGGGGGGCGCCCGGGCGCGAGCAGGCGCTTGCGCACCTCCTCGGCCGCCAGATGGGCGCCCACCAGCGCCTCGAGCAGCGAGTTGCTGGCCAGCCGGTTCGCGCCGTGGAGCCCGGTGCACGCGACCTCGCCCAGGGCCAGCAGCCCGGAGAGCGCGGTGCGTCCGGAAAGGCCCGCGACCACGCCGCCGCACATGTAGTGCGCGGCCGGCACCACCGGGATGGGCTCGCGGGTGAGATCGAGCCCGTAGCGCTCGAGCGCGGCCGCGATGTTCGGGAAGCGCGCCCGCACTTCGGCCGCGGGGCGGTGGCTGATGTCGAGGAAGACATGGGGCTCGCCGCGGCGCTTCATCTCGCGGTCCATCGCGCGGGCCACGACGTCGCGCGGCGCCAGCTCGGCCTGGCGGTGGTAGCGCGGCATGAAGCGCGTGCCGTCGAGCGTGCGCAGCACGGCGCCCTCGCCGCGCAGCGCCTCACTCAGCAGGAACGACTTGGCCTGCGGGTGATAGAGGCAGGTCGGGTGGAACTGGACGAACTCGAGGTTGGCGACCGGCGCGCCCGCCCGCCACGCCATGGCGAGGCCGTCGCCGGTCGCGACGTCGGGGTTGGTGGTGTAGAGGTAGACCTTCCCGCAGCCGCCGGTGGCGAGCACCGTCACGCGCGCCACCACCGGGCGGATCGCGCCGCTGCCGCGGTCCATCACGTAGGCGCCCCAGCAGGCGTCCGGTCCGCGCCTTCGCGCGCCCTGCATGCGCGACGCCAGGATGAGGTCCACCGCGAGGTGGTCCTCGAGCATCCGGATCCGCGGATGGCTCCGCACGCGCTCGACCAGGGCGCGCTCGATCGCCTGCCCGGTGAAGTCGCTGGCGTGGACGATGCGCCGCGCCGAGTGCCCGCCCTCCCGCCCCAGGGTGTAGCCGCGCCCGGTGCGGTTGAAGTCCACGCCCAGCGCCTCCAGCTCGCGCACGCGCTCGGGAGCCTCGCGCACCACCTCGCGCACGACCGCGGGATCGCACAGGCCCGCGCCGGTGCGCAGCGTGTCGCGCTCGTGCGCGCGGAACGAGTCGTGCGGGTCGAACACCGCAGCGATCCCGCCCTGGGCGAAGTTGGTGTTCGCGTCCTCGGCGCGCTTCTTGGTGAGCACGAGCACCTGGCCGTGACGCGCGGCCTTGAGCGCCAGCATCAGGCCGCCGATGCCGCTGCCCAGCACCAGCACGTCCGGGTCGGTCATGACGCCTCGAGACCTTCGAGCACTCGGGCTTCCACCTCGGGGCCGCGGCACACCCATTCCCACTCCACCTCGAGCACCGCCGCGTCCTGCGACGCATGGGCCACGGGCCAGCGCACGGCGTCCTTGGCCGTGAGCAGCAGCGTGGCGCGGGCCGCCGCCGCCTGCCGCCGCTCGCGCGCGATCTCCTCCGCGCTGAACCAGTGATGGTCGCGGTAGATCGAACGGCCGGCCACCTCGAGGCCGGCCTCGCGCGCGCTCTTCTCCACGGCGCCGGGATTCCCGGTGGCGGTGAGGATCCACACCCGCCCGCCCGCCGCCAGCGGCTGCCCTGCCAGACTCCGCACGCCGCACACGCGGTGGCGCCCGGCGGCGAGGAGCGGCCCCGGGTCTTCGCCCCGGCCGAGCCGGCTCACGATCACGACGCCGGCGCGCTGGAGCGCGCGGCGCGGCTCGCGCAGCCGGCCCCGCGGCAGCAGGTGGCCTCCGCCCCACAGGTCCTGCGAGTCGAGCAGGACGACATCGAGGTCGCGCGCGAGATCCCAGGTCGAGAACCCGTCGTCCACCACCACCAGGCGGCATCCCGACCCGGCGGCCGCCGCCGCGAGGGCCGCCTTGCTCCCGCCCACGAAGACGTCGCCCCCGGGAAAGGCGCGCCGATAGAGCAGCCCCTCGTCCCCCGACCCGCCCGGGCCCGGCCGGTAGTTCTTCGCCACAACTGCGGTGCGGATTCCGCGCGCGCGCGCGAGTGCCAAGAGGTGGAGCGTGAGCGTGGTCTTGCCCGCCCCGCCGACCGAGAGGTTGCCGACGCTCACGACGCGCGCGGAGACCGCCCGGGGCTTGAGCCAGCCGCGCGCGTAGGCGCGCCGCTGCCACTCCCAGGCGGCGGCGTAGAGCGACTCGCCGGCGCCGAGCAGCGCAGCGCTCACGCGGGCGGCCACAGCTTCCACTCGGCGAGCCGCGCCACCGCCCGGCGCGCGGCGCCGCGCATCACCTCGGCCACCGTGCGTCCGGCCTCGGCCTGGCGCTGCCGCTCGTCTCCGTCCACGAGCAGCGTCTCCAGCGCCTGTTGCAGCTCGGCTCCCGGGGATACCACGCGCACCGCCTGCCGCCGCTCGAGGGCCCGCACCGCGTCCGCCTGGGAAGGGTGGTGCCGGCCGATGACGACCGCAGCACCGGTGGCGGCGGGCTCGAGCGGATTGTGCCCGCCGTAGGGCAGCAGGCTTCCACCCACGAACGCGACGTCGGCGGCGGCGTAGTACGCGTTGAGCACTCCGGTGCGATCGTCCCATCGCCACGCGCCGGCGGCGCCTTCTTCCGCGCTCCAGGCTCCATGCGCGCCGGTGCCCGCGTCGTTGCGGCGCACGACCGGCTGCCCGGCGGCGCGCGCCTCGGCCGCGAGCTCTGCGGATGCGGGTGGGTGGCGCGGCACGGCCACCACCTGCCAACCCGCGCGGAGCCGTTCGGGCAGGCCAAGCCAGGCGCGCGCCAGCAGACGCACCTCTCCGGGCCGAACACTCCCGAGCACGAACAGGGGCAGGTCGGGCGTAAGGCCCAGAGCCGCGCGCGCCTCTCTCACGCTCGGGGCGCGGCGCGGGAGCGCGTCGTTCTTGAGATTACCGACCACCTCGGTGCGCCGTTCGGGGGAGCCGAGCGCACGCCAGCGTCGCGCGTCCTCCTCGCTCTGGCACAGCACCCCGGCCAATCCCGAAACCAGCGAGCGAAGCCCGCCTCCGAGCACGCGGTAGCTCCGCACCGAGCGCTCGGCGAGGCGCGCGCTCACGATCACGACTGGAACCCGGGAGAGCCGCGCGCGCAGCAGCCAGTGGGGCCAGAGCTCGGTCTCGACGATCAGCACGAGGCGCGGCGAAACCCCCGCGAAGAAGCGCGCGACCGCCTGCGGCGAGTCGATGGGCGCCAGCGAGACCGGCAGGCCCAGCTCCCCGAGCCGGGCTCTCCCGGTCCGGGTCTGGGCCGTGAGCCAGAGCCGCGCGCGGGGCTCGAGCGCGAGCAGGGCGTGCGCGAGCGGCCCGGCCGCCGCGGCCTCTCCGAGCGATGCCGCGTGAATCCAGGCGTCGCAGCCGCCCTTCAGCGAGACGCGGCCCATGCGCTCGGACCACAGCCTGCGCTCCGCGGGCGACGCGAAGATCGCGGCCGCCGGCGCAATCGCGCCAATCGATGGCGCGAGCAGCCGGTAGGCAAGCCATAGCGGGCTCACGGAGTCTCCCCCGCGCGCGCCCGCACCACCGCGGTGTGGGCCTCGAGCGCCTCCTGCACCCGGGCGCGCCACGACTCGAGGGCAGCGCCCTCCAGCCCCGGGGGCACCGGGATCGGATCGCCGTAGGCCACGACCACCCGCGTGAACGGGCGCGGGACGCGGAAGCGGTCCCACGAGCGCAACGTCCAGCAGGAGCGCGCGGCGGAGGCGACCGGAAGGATGGGAAGGCCGCTGCGGCTCGCGAGGTAGACGAGCCCGGGCTTGAGCACCTCGGCCGGCCCGCGCGGGCCGTCCGGCGTGATCGCGAGCAGGCGGCCCTCCTGCGCCTGGCGCAGCATGTCCATCACGCCCTCCTCGCCGCCGCGCGTGCTCGAGCCGCGGCTGGTGAGGTAACCGAGCCGCTCGATGATCCGCGTGATCAGCTGGCCGTCGCGGTGGCGGCTCACCAGCACGACGACGCCGCGGCCGCGATGGCTCCAGACCAGGGGCAGGAGTCGCGCGTGCCAGAGGGCGAAGATACACCTCCCTCCCTGCGCGATCGCCTCGTCGAACGGGACGAGGCCACTCCGGTCCACGCGCCAGGTGGCGCCGAGCAGACGAAGGAGCAGCGCGCCCGCAGCTGCGGCCGGCTCGATCCACCACGGATACCGGCCGCGGGTCACGGTCGAGCGGCCCCGGGCCCGGCGCGCCGCGGGCTCATCGGCCGGCGGCCGGCGCGCGGCCGGCGGGCGGCGAGGCTCACGCCGCGAGCGCCCACAGCAGTTCGGCGGCGCGCCGGGATGCGCCGGGTCCGCCGAGACGCTCGCGCACGATTGCGAGTGCTGCGCTGCGTGCCGCGCGCTCGCGCGGATCGTCGAGGCAGGGGGCGAGGCTCGCGGCCAGACGCTCGGGCGTGAGCGCGTCCTGGACCAGCTCGGGGGCCACCTCGGCGCCGGCCACGATGTTGGGGAGCCCGATGTGCGAGAGGCGGACCAGCCGCCGCGCGATCGCGTAGTTGATCCATCCCACGCGATAGACCACGGTGAGCGGCGTGCCGAAGAGCGCGGTCTCGAGCGTGGCCGTGCCCGACGCCACCGCGCAGGCGGTGGCGTGCTTCTGCACCGCGTGCGTCCTGCCGTGCACGACGCGCACGCCGTGCCGCGCGGCCTTCGCCCGGATGGAATCGTCGAGCCCGGCGGCGGCTGCCACCACCGCCGTGAGCGCCGGGCGATCGCGGCAGAGGACGGCCGCCGCCCGGCACAGAGGCTCGAGCAGCATCTGCACCTCCTGTGCGCGGCTGCCGGGCAGGAGCCCGAGCACGGGGGCTTCGGGCGGGATTCCGAGCTCGGCGCGCAGGGTCCTCGCGTCCACCTCGGGCTCGAGCGCGTCCAGCAGCGGGTGGCCGACGAAGGTAGCCGCCACGCCCGCGGCGCGGAAGATCTCCTCCTCGAACGGGAACACGACGGCGAGACGGTCCACCCAGCGACTCATCGCGGCGGCGCGCTCCGGATGCCATGCCCAGACCTGGGGCGCGATGTAGCAGAAGACGCGGGCGCCACGCCGCTTGAATTCGGGCCCGATGCGCAGGTTGAAGCCGGGATAGTCCACCAGCGCCACGGCGTGCGGGGCGAAACGCGCGCACTCGTCGAGCAGCCGGGCGCGCGCGCCGAACAGGGCGGGCAGGCGCGCCACGATCTCGGCGAAGCCCATCACCGCCAGGGACTCCATCGGCACGATCGGCTCGACGCCGGCGGCGCGCATCGCGGGCCCCGCGACGCCGCGCACACGGCACGGCCCGCGCTCGGCGAGCGCCCGGACCAGGCGCGCCGCGTGCGCGTCGCCCGACGGCTCGCCGGCGACGATCAGGAAACGGCGCTGGGCCGCGTCGTCCACCGGCGCGTCCGCTGCTTCATCTCCGCGCGCACGCGCTCGGCCACGCGCAGCGCCTCGCGGCCCGCCTCGGCCGATGCCGCCCCGGCGCCCTCGCCCCGCAGCGAGCGCAGGAACGCGGAGAGCTCGAGCGCCAGCGGCTCCCCCTCGCCCACCTCGACGCTTCCGCGGCGGATCGCAGCCGCCGCTGCGAGCGGGTCGGCGCGCGCCTCCCGCAGGCGGGCCACGTCCACCCGCAGCAGGTCCGCCTCGCGGGCGAAGAGGTCCACCGAGAGATACGCGTCGGACTGGAAGAAGCGGATGCGCCGCAGGCGTTCCTGCGAGACGCGGCTCGCGGTCAGGTTCGCCACGCACCCGTCTGCGAACTCGAGCCGGGCGTTGGCGATGTCCTCGTTGTCCGACAGCACCGCCACGCCCACCGCCGAGACCGCTTCCGGGACCGCGCCCACGCAGTCCAGCACGATGTCGATGTCGTGG
>Ga0184629_10000761_pt1 | contig 13936 bp, 15 predicted proteins | sample PLM4_32_b1_FD_133158 | JGI IMG/M metagenome (GOLD analysis project Ga0184629, IMG submission 133158) | Groundwater sediment microbial communities from an aquifer in East River, Colorado, USA - PLM4_32_b1 | ecosystem: Environmental > Terrestrial > Soil > Riparian zone | place: USA: East River... | reverse complement strand
TCAACACCCCGGGCAACCCGTCGGGGCGCGTGCTCACCCGGGCCGAGCTGGAAGGCATCGCCGCGCTCTGCCGCACCCACGACGCCTGGGCCGTCACCGACGAGATCTACGAGCACATCCGGTACAGCGGCGAGCACATTCCCATGGCCACGCTGCCGGGGATGCGGGAGCGCACCGTCACCATCTCCGGCGCCTCCAAGACCTACAGCATCACCGGCTGGCGGATCGGCACCATCGTCGCCCCGGCCGCCGTCACCGACGCGATCCGCAAGGTCCACGACTTCCTCACCGTCGGCGCGCCCGCCCCTCTCATGGAGGGCCTCGCCGTCGCCATGGACACCCTGGGCCGTGACTACTACGACAACCTCGCCGGCGAGTACCGGGCTCGCCGCGAGATCCTGATGGGTGCCCTGGTCCAGGCGGGCTTCCGCTGCGTGGCCCCGGAGGGCGCCTACTACATCCTGGCCGATTTTTCCGCCCTCTCCGACCTGCCCGCGCCGGAGTTCGCCACCTGGCTCACCGTCGAGGGCGGCATCGCCACGGTGCCGGGCACCAGCTTCTTCAGCCAACCGGAAGACGGCGCCCGCCAGACCCGATTCGCCTTCTGCAAGACGCTCGAGCTCCTCGATCAGGCGGCTATCCGCCTCGAGGCCTTGTCTCGCTCGGGAGTGCGCGGATGAATCCCACTCCGGTGGTCCTCTACGGCGACGCCGTCACGCTGGAGCCGCTCGACCCGTCGCACGCCGAAGATCTCCTCGCGGCCGGCGCCGATCCCGAGATTTGGAGCTACCTCCCGATCGCCCAGCCCAACACCGTGGCCGAGGTCGCCCGGTGGATCGACGAGGCGTGGAAGCTCGCCGCCACCGGCGAACAGCTCCCCTTCGCGATCGTGGATCCGGGAACCGGGCGCGCCATCGGATCCACCCGCTATCTGGAGATCCATCGCAACTGGCGGACGCTGGAGATCGGCTGGACCTGGCTCGCCGCCTCGGCCCAGCGCAGCGGGGTGAACACCGAATGCAAGCTCCTGCTTCTCACGCATGCGTTCGAGGATCTGGGCGCACTCCGGGTCCAGTTCACCACCGACGGCCGCGACCTGCGGTCCCAGGAAGCGCTGGAGCGGATCGGGGCGGTGAAGGAGGGCGTGTTCCGGAAACAGCGCGTCAACCACGACGGCTACGTGCGCGACGCGGTGTGCTACAGCATCCTGGACGACGAGTGGCCGGCGGCAAAGGAGCGGCTGACCGCCACGCTCGGTCGATGACTCCCCCGTTCGCCCCCCGCCGCCCCCACCCGACGGTGATCCACGGCGAGCGGCTCGACGACGACTACTCCTGGCTTCGCGAGCGCGACGACCCCGCCGTCCGCGCCTACCTCGAGGCCGAGAACGCCTACGGCGAAGCGCTGCTCGCCCCCATCAAAGACCTGGAGCAGCGACTTTACGACGAGATGCTGGGCCGCATCAAGCAGACCGACCTCTCGGTTCCCTATCTCGACGGCGGCTATTGGTACTACTCCCGCACCGAGGAGGGGAAGCAATACCCGATCTACTGCCGCAAGCAGGGGTCCCTCGATGCTCCGGAAATCGTGCTGCTTGATCTCAACGCCCTGGCCCAGGGCCACAGCTTCATGGCCCTGGGTGTGCTCGAGGTCAGCGACGACGGCCGGCTCATGGCGTACTCCACCGACACCACCGGCTACCGCGAGTACACCCTGGTGGTGCGGGAGATCGCCACCGGCGCCATCGTCCTCGGCCCCATCGAGAAGGCCGGCGCCACCGCCTGGGCGGCCGACAATCGCACCCTCTTCCACGCCGTGGAGGACAGCGCCAAGCGCTTTTACCAGATCTGGCGCAGAGTCATCCCGGGCGAAGCGAACCGTGTCATCCCGAGCGAAGCGAAGGGATCTCTGGTCTACCAGGAAGACGACGAGCGGTTCCGGGTGTCGGTCGAGCGCACCCGGAGCCGCGCCCACATGCTCCTCTCGATCGACAGCCACACCACCTCCGAGCTCCGCTTCCTCCCGGCCGCCGCCCCCGCATCGCCCTGGACGATGCTCGCGCCGCGGGTCGCCGGCCGCGAGGTGGAAGCCGATCACCTGGGCCAGGGCTGGTTGCTCCGGATGAACGATATCGGTCCCGGCTTCCGCGTGGTCCAGGTGCCCGACGACGATCCCGAGAAGGCTCCCTGGGCCGAGGTGCTGCCCCACCGCGAGGCTGTGATGATCGAGGGCGTGGACGCCTTTGCCGGCCACTGGGTGGCCTGGGAGCGCGAGGCGGGGCTGGTCCAGATCCGCATCACCCACCGGACCAGCGGCGCCGCGCGCTACGTCACCTTTCCCGAGCCGGTCTACGAAGCCTACGCCGGCCCTAACCCGGAATGGAACACCGGGCAGCTCCGCTACGGGTACGAGTCGCCTGTCACCCCCGGCTCGGTGTACGACTACGACCTGGGCACCGGCGAGAGCACCCTGCTCAAGCGCCGCGAGGTGCTGGGCGGCTTCGACCCCGAGCGCTACGGCTGCGCCCGCCTCTCGGTGCCCGCCCCCGACGGCACCCCGATTCCGGTCTCCCTGGTGTTCCGCCGCGAGCCACCGCTCGGAGCGCCGGCGCCGGCGCTGCTCACCGGCTACGGCGCGTACGGGATCCCTTTTCCGGTGGGCTTCTCCTCCAACCGGCTCTCGCTGCTCGACCGGGGTGTGTTGATCGCCTTTGCCCATGTGCGGGGCGGCGGCGAGCTGGGCAAACGCTGGCACGACGCCGGCCGCATGGCCCACAAGATGAACAGCTTCACTGATTTTCTGGCGGTGGCCGAGGCGCTGATTCGGGAAGGACGCACCGCGCCGGAGCTTCTGGCCATCGAGGGCGGCAGCGCCGGTGGCCTTCTCGTGAGCGCGGTGACCAACTTCCGTCCGGACCTTTTCCAGGCGGTGCTGGCCCAGGTACCGTTCGTGGACGTCATCAACACGATGCTGGACGACTCGCTCCCCCTTACCGTGGGCGAGTACGAGGAGTGGGGCAACCCGAAGATTCTGGAACAGTACCGCTGGATCCGGCCCTATTGTCCCTACACCAACCTCGCCCGAAGGGACTACCCGACGATGCTGGTACGCACCTCGCTCAACGACAGCCAGGTGATGTACTGGGAGCCGGCCAAATACGTGGCGCGCCTGCGCACGCTCAAGACCGACGCCAACCCGCTGGTTTTCCTCACCAACATGGGCGCGGGGCACGGAGGCGCCTCGGGCCGTTATGACCGGCTCCGGGAGATCGCCCTCGACTACGCCTTCGTGCTCTGGCGGCTCGGCGCATGGCAAGCCTGATCCAGGAGCTGATGCCCGAGCCGGACATCGTGATGAAGCACGTCCGGGGGGTGCACGCGCCCCCCGGCAAAGTGTTCGCCGCGCTCAGCAGCGTCGACTTCGGCAAGTCCAGGCTCATCGCCCTGCTCTTTGCCCTGCGGGCGATTCCGGCACTCCTGGTCGCCCCCCGGGAAACCGCGGACCGGCTCCGCCGGCGCAAGCGCAATTCGACGCTCACGCTCGACCGGATCACCAAGGATGGGTTCGGGCTGGTGGCGGAGCGCCCCGGCCAGGAAATCGTTCTGGGGGTGACTGGGCGCTTCTGGAAGGCATCCGCCAAGCTGCAGCCGGCCGGGCGGGAGCTCTTCCGTGCCGGACCGGCAGAGGGCGAGGCCCTGGTGGCGTGGAACTTCCTGGTCGAGCCGGCCCCGAAAGAACACAGCCGACTCACCACCGAGACCCGGATCAAGACCGCCGACGTGGACACGCTGCTCACCGTCAAGCGCTACTGGCGGGTGGTCCACCCCGGCAGTGCGCTGATCCGCCGCTCGATGCTGGCGGCGATCGCGCGGGAAGCCGGCCGGCCGGTCTAGGCGCTGTCATTGCGAGGACGTGAAACGTCCGAAGCAATCTCCGGCCTGGTACCGAGCCCCACCCCCACCATGATCGCCACCGGGTAGAGCGCGATCCCGAACACCCAGAACCAGATCGGGTGCGGGAACAGGGTCATGTTGGCAATCGCGGCGACCAGCAGCAGCAGTCCCAGCAGCCACGCCGTCCACCGGGCTCCCCGCGCAATCCGCACCGCCACCCATGCGCTCGCCACCGCCGCCAGAAACCACCCGACCAGCACTCCGATAAGCGCCGGTGGAGGCAGCGTGGCCATGGCCGCCCGCATCGACGCGGCGTCCCGGTAATCGGTGCCCGGAGGCAGCGGATATATCCGGGAATTGACGTACTCGATGCCGAAGGTGATCGCGAAGGCCACGATCAGACCCATCAGCACCGACGCGAGCTGGCGCACGAACGGATGCATCGTTCCTCCTGTCCCCAAGGGCGCGAGTTGCGCCGGGGCGATTCCTAGGGGACCTTATCTGTATGCTCTCCGACCAAGAATACCTCGGCCAGGACGCCACCGGGCTCGCCGAGCTGGTGCGGCGGAAAGAGGTCACGCCCGAAGATCTGGTCGAGACCGCGATCGGCCGCATCGAGCGCCTGAATCCACAGGTGAACGCGGTCATTCACCGTATGGACGAGAGCGCCCGCACCGCGACGAAGAACGAAATCCCCGACGGGCCGTTCCGCGGCGTGCCGCTCCTGCTCAAGGACCTCATCTCCACCGTCGAGGGCGAGCCGTTCCGCTGCGGCAGTCGATTCCTCCAGGGCTATGTGCCCCCCAACGACAGCGAGCTGGTCAAGCGGTACCGCCGGGCCGGCTTCGTGTTCCTCGGAAAAACCAACACCCCGGAATTCGGCCTCACGCCCGTCACCGAGCCCGTGCTCTTCGGGCCGACCAACAATCCCTGGGACCTCTCCCGCACCAGCGGCGGCTCCAGCGGCGGCTCGGCCGCCGCGGTGGCCAGCGGCATGGTCCCGGTGGCCACCGGCGGAGACGGCGGCGGCTCGATCCGGATTCCCGCCGCCTGCTGCGGCCTCTTCGGAATGAAGCCCAGCCGGGGACGGGTGCCCACCGGTCCCGACTTCGGCGAGATCTGGCACGGCGCGGTGGTGGAGCACGTGCTCACCCGCTCGGTGCGCGACAGCGCCGCGATCCTCGACGCCACCGCCGGTGCCGACGCCGGCGCGCCCTACGCCGCGCCGCACCAGGAGCGGCCCTTCCTCGAGGAAAGCCGCCGGGCGCCGGGCCAGCTCCGCATCGCCTTCACCGACCGCGCCTGGCTCGGCGGGGCGGTCCATCCCGATTGCCTGCTCGCGCTCCGGGAGACGGCGCACTTCCTGGAGGGATTGGGCCATCATGTCGAAGAGGCCACGCCCTCGTTCAACGGCCGCGCCTTCGCCCGCGCCTTCCTCACCATGATCGTGGCCGAGCTCGCCGGCGACATCGCCGACGCGGAAGTGGTGCTGGGCCGCAAGGCTCGTCCCGCCGATTTCGAGCCCGCCACCTGGGGACTGACGCTCCTGGGCAGGGCACTGCCCGCGTCGCAGTTTTCCCAGGCGATCCGGCGCCTGCAGCGCACCGCGCGGGAGATCGCGCCCTTCTTCTCCACCTACGACGTGTTGCTCACCCCGACCCTCGCCGCGCCGCCGGTCCCCACCGGGTCGCTCCAGCCGACCGGCACCGAGCGCGTGCTGCTGACCGTGCTGGGCGGACTCCGCGCCGGCGCGGTGCTCCGGATGGCCGGCATCCTGGAGCAAACCGCCGACAAGGTGTTCGAGTTCATTCCGTGGACGCCGGTGATCAACGCCACCGGGCAGCCGGCGATGTCGCTCCCGCTCTGCAAGAGCGCCGGCGGGCTTCCCATCGGCATGCATTTCATCGGGAGGTTCGGCGACGAGGCCACGCTCTACCGTCTCGCCGGGCAGCTGGAGCGCGCCCGTCCCTGGCTCATGGACCTGCCGCCCCTGGCGCTCGCGACCCGGGTCACCTGAACGGCGAAGGGGCCGGGTGTGTGGCCCGGCCCCCTCGGCATTCTCTCGGGAACCGGCTACTTGAGGTGGCGACTCACCAGCTTGGTCATCTCGAACATGTTGACGGTGCCCCTGCCGCCGAAGACCGTCTTGAGCGCCGCGTCGGCGTTGATGTTGCGCCGGTTCTTCTTGTCCTGGAGGCCCTTCCGCTTGATGTACTGCCACAGCTTCTTGGTCACTTCCGTCCGGGGGATGGGCTTGGAGCCGACGACTTCACTGAGCGCAGCACTGGGCTGCATCGGCTTCATGAATGCCGCACTCGGCTTCCGCTTACCGGCCTTCTTGGCGACCTTCCGCTTCGCGGACTTCTTGGCGGCCTTCTTCTTCTTCGCCATCGATACGTCTCCTGTCGAGAGTCGGAACATGACCTGCGGGGGCGGAACGAAGAACTGTCGAAGCAAAAGTTAAGCATCTTCGCCGAGGACACAATAGGGAAAACCTCGATTTTCCCTCGGAAAGCGCCCGATGCGACCCTTCTCGACCCTCTGGCTGCTGCTATTTCCCCTCTGGACGGGCCCCCTGGCCGGTCAGCGCGGTCCGTCATTTCCCTCGGAAATCCTCCGGATCGAGGACCGCCGCGCACCCGGGGACGCGGACCTCGCGGCACTGCGGAAGACCCTCTCGGACCGCGATCCCCGGGTGATTTCCCTGGGGGCCAGGGCGCTGGGACGGCTGGAGCGCCCGCCCGTCATCCCCTGGCTGGTTCCGCTGCTCGCCCATCCGGAACCGCTGGTGCGCGCCACGGCGGCGGAGGCGCTCGCCCAGGCGGCCCAGGGCTTTCGGCGGGATTCCTCCGGGGGAGACGCGGCGCGGCGCGCTGCTCTCGATGCGCTGGCGGGGCGGGTTAGCCAGGAGAAGGACTCGATCGTCCGGGGAGCGCTGGCGCTTTCTCTGGGGAGATTGCCCCTGGTCACGGCGGAGGAAGTCCGCGCCGCTCGGGAGAACCTGCTGCTGCTGGCGGGCAGCGTCGGGATCGACGGGCCGGAATCGCGGGCCATAGCACGGGGCGTGGAGCGGCTGGTGCGTTCCACCTGGCGGCAAGTGCCGCTCGACGATGCGCTGGTCACCCATCTCGTGGCGCTGGTCTCCGGGAGCCGGGATGAGCCGACCCGGCGGCACGCGCTGGGCGCCCTGCTCGTGGCCGAGCGGGCCGACTCGCGCCCGATTTCGTTGCTGCTCGCCTCGGAGGATGCCCAGAGCCGCCGTCTCGCCCTGACCGGGCTGCCGCGGTTTCCCGCCGGGGTGGAGCGCGACCGCCTCCGGGACGCGAGCATCGGCGATCCCTCGCCGATGGTGCGCATCGAGGCGCTCCGCGCGACCGCCCGCATGGACAGCACGTCGGGATGCGATCGGCTGGCGGCCGCAGCCGTGGCGGATCCGGCCCTCGACGTGGCCCTGATCGCGATCGACCTCCTGGCGCAATGTGGCTCATCCGCCGTCGCTCCGCTGCTCGCCGCCATGACGCCTCGGCCGGGAGATGCCTGGCACCGGGTCGCGCACGGGCTGGTGAGTCTGGCCCGACTCGCTCCGGAGCGGACCCGTGCGCCGCTGGCGCAGGCGAGCGTCGCGACGGGGTGGCAAACCCGGATGTACGCCGCGCGCGCCGCGGGGCAGCTCCGCGACACGGCGACGCTGCTTCGGCTCGCGGGAGACCGGGAGCCCAACGTGCGCGAGGCGGCCATCGCCGCGCTCGTCACCGTGATGGGCCATGCCGCCGACAGCGTGTATCGCGCCGGTCTTGGCGCCTCCGACTACCAGCTCGTGATCACCGCGGCGGGGGCGCTCGCCGGAAGCTCCGCGGCCGATGCGGCGGTGCCGGCGCTGCTCGCCGCGCTCCGCCGGATCACGCTCCGGCGGGAAGCGACCTCGCGCGATGCGCGCATCGCCCTGGTCACGCGGCTGCGCGCGCTGGGCGGTCCACGTCAGGCGTCGGCACTCCAGCCCTACCTGCTGGACTTCGATCCCGTGGTCGCCGATTCGGCCGCGGCCATCCGGCACGATTGGACCGGCCGTCCCCAGCGCGCGGCCCCCCGCCGGATCCTGCCCGCGGTGGTCCCCTCGGCCGAAGTGCAGGCCCTGTATGGCAAGGTGTTTCGGGTGACGATGGCGTCGGGAAAGCAGTTCGACGTGGAGCTCTTCCTCCAGGAAGCGCCGCTCACCGTGGCCCGGCTGGCGCGGTTGATCCGGCGGCGCTACTTCGATGGCCTGACCTTTCATCGGATCGCCCCGAACTTCGTGATCCAGGGCGGCAGTCCCGGCGCCAACGAATACGCCGGCGACGGCCCCTTCATGCGGGACGAGCTGAGCTCCCGTTCCCACGAGCGTGGCAGCCTCGGCGTGTCCACCCGCGGGCGCGACACCGGAGATGGCCAGATCTTCGTCAACCTGGTCGATAATCCCGGTCTGGACTTCGATTACACCGTCTGGGGTCGCCTCATCGGGCCCGCCGGCCTGGCGGTGGTGGACGCGGTCCGCGAGGGGGATCAGATCCGTCGAGTCGAAATCCGGGCAGGGGGTCGGTTGAGATGACAATCCCTTTGGCTTGCGATATGACCGCGATTCCTTCCGCCGAGCGGGAGAATCACCGGCGCGCGACCCGTCGCCTGGTGGCGTCGGCGTCGGACATTCAGGAAACCCCGGACGGCTTCGCGTTCCAGCTTTCGTCCGACGACTATCAGGCCGCTGCGCAGTTTGTCGCTCTTGAGCGACTGTGCTGCCCCTTCCTCGGGTTCGCACTGGAGGTGACGCCGGGACAGGGGCTGGTGTGGCTTCGCATACACGGTCCCCCAGGGGCGGGAGCGTTCCTTCGTTTCGAGCTACGACTACCCTGATTGATCGCCTGACCGTCGCGGCTGTTACAATCAGACTGACCCACTACCCGAAATCCGGCCGCGTTGACCCCGCGCCGGGCGGGCTCTAGGTTCCGGGTATTCCAGTTTCGGAGAGATCCTCATGCATATGCGCCGTTGGACCGCCCTCGCGCTTGCCGGCATCGCGGCAGGCGTCCTCGTTTCCCCTATGGCGGCCCAGGAAGTCGACCTCAAGCCCGCCAAGGTGAAGCGGGACAAGTACGTCCTGACCGCGGAGGAGATCGCGGAGCGGTCGGACATCACCAACGCGTACGACGCGGTGAAGCTGCTTCGCCCCAATTTCCTGAAGACGACTCGCCCGAAAGGGACCATCGGAGCGGGCAGTTCCAGCGCCTACCCCGCCGGCAGCGCGGGCTCGGCCGGATCCCCCGATCCGTACAAGCCAGGCGGTGGCGGGATGGAGCCGGCTGGAAGCAACTCCACCGGACCCCTCACGGCGGTGCTGTATGTCGACGACATGAAGCAGCAGGACCTCGAGCGGCTGAAGTACGTAACGGTGCCCGAGATCGTGGAGATTCGTTACGTCGCCGGGTCCGAGGCCACCGGCCGGTATGGGAACGGTCATGAGGCCGGGGCCATCCTGCTCAAGACCAAGAGACTCGCCAAGCCGTGATCTGCCCCTCAGGGGCTGGAGTAGTGACGCGCGCCGGCCTTCTGGCCGGCGCGCTCGCGCTGGGGGTGGCCGGGGTGGCCCCGGTGGCATTTGCGCAGGGAATTCGCACCGCCGATACCGCGGCCCTGATGGCGACGGTGCGGGTGCTGGCCGCCGATTCGATGGAGGGCCGGAAGGCCGGCTCACCGGGCGGGGCCCGGGCCCGTGCCTATCTGGAGCGCCGACTGGTGGCGCTGAGCATCCCGCCGCTGGGGCGCGAATACCGGCAGAACTTTGCGCTGCCACGAGGCGTCGGCGCCGCGGCGAATCTGCTGGGTGTTATTCGCGGCACCCGTTACCCGGGCCGCTACCTCGTGCTTTCGGCCCACTACGACCACGTCGGGGTGCGCGGGGGACAGATCTACAACGGCGCCGACGACAACGCCTCCGGCACGGCGGCAGTGCTTGCCCTCGCCGAAGCGTTTCGCCACACGCCGCTCGATCACTCGGTGGTCGTGGCGCTGCTGGACGCGGAGGAGATCGGGTCGCCCGGTGCCAGAGCGTTTCTCGACTCCGGGCTGGTGCCCCGGGACGCGATCGTCCTCAACGTCAACCTGGACATGGTGGGCCACAGTGAAACCGGCGAGCTCTGGGCCGCGGGCAGCGGGCGGACACCGGCATTACGGCCCGTGCTGGATTCAGTGGCGAGAGTGGCGCCCGTCACGGTGCGCCTGGGCACGATCGGGCCGGTGTAGCCGGGGAGGAGGATTGGACCGGGTCCTCGGATCACCGGGTGTTCCAGAAGGCCGGGATCCCGTTCATCTACTTTGGCGTGGAGGACCACAAGGACTACCACCGTCCGACCGATGACGCGGGAACGTTGACCCCGGATTTCTTCGGAAAGGCGGTGGGGACGATTCTGGAGGCGGTGCGCCGGCTGGACAAGCTACTGCTTTAACAGCACAAACGTCGCCGTGATCGCCACCGTCCCGCCCTGCGAGCACTCGGTCCCACCGGTGAGTGTGCTCACGGCCGTCAGGTGCGCCAGGGTCTTGCACTCCATGTCCATGATGTCCTGAATCCAGGTAATCTCGTTGCCCTCCACCTTGAAGTCGCGCACTTCCGCCGCGTCGATCGGCTGTTCGGACACCACGGCAAGCGTCACTTTCCACACCGCGCCCTCCATGGCGATGACCAGCTTTATCCCGCCGGGAGGTGCCGTCTCGGACTGGTAGGGGCCCTGCCAGGTGCCCAGGAGCTTGGGAGTGATGTCCTCGGTTTTTGGCTCGGGCCGGACCTGCGCCGCCGCTGGGCCGAAGCCTAAGGCGGAGAGTCCGACAGCGAGTATCGCGAAACGGACCATGGGACTGCACCTCGTTGATTGGTTGCCGCCAGAACGCACCGCGCGCCCTCAAAGTTTCATTACAAGTCATTGCGAGCCGCCTTGGGCGGCGAAGCAATCTCAGAGATCGCCACGGCACCGTCGGGGCCTCGCGATGACTGGTTCAGCTCCTACAACCTCCTCAACCTCACCCGCTCCACCCGGTGATCGGCGCTCTTCTCCAGAATCAGGTGCGCCCGCTCCCGGGTGGGAAGAATATTCTCTCGCAGGTTCGCCCCGTTGATTTCGTCCCAGACCCGGCCGGCGAACCCGACCGCCTCCTCGTCCGACAGATGCGCGTACTTCCGAAAATACGACTTCGGGTCGCGGAATGCCGTTTCCCGGAGTTTGCGGAACCGCTGGAGGAACCATTCCTTCACGTGCGCCTCGGCGGCGTCCACGTAGATCGAAAAGTCGAAGTAGTCCGACACGAACATCCGGGCCCCGTCTTCTGGTTGTCGTGGGCCCCCCTCCAGGACGTTCAGCCCTTCCAGGATCAGGATGTCGGGCTGGCGAACCACCTGCGCCGCGTCCGGTACGATGTCGTACACCAGGTGGGAATACACCGGCGCGGACACTTCTTCCACGCCGGCCTTGAGGTTCCCGATGAAGCGCAGCAGCCGCCGCACGTCGTAGCTTTCCGGGAACCCCTTGCGGGCCATGAGGCCGCGCTCTTCGAGGACCTTGTTCGGATGGAGGAATCCGTCGGTGGTGACGAGATCCACCCGCGGATGGTCGGGCCACCGGGCCAGCAGGGCGCGGAGCACCCGCGCGGTGGTACTCTTGCCCACCGCGACGCTGCCGGCGATTCCCAGAATGTACGGGCTCCGCGCGACGGTCTTGCCGAGAAAGCGGTCGGTGACCAGCTCGAGCTCGCGGGTGGCGGCCACGTGCAGATTGAGCAGGCGCGAGAGCGGAAGGTAGACCTCTTCCACTTCGTCGAGCGAAAGCTCTTCGTTCAGGCCCTTGAGCTCGGCCAGGTCCGCTTCGGAGAGCGTGAGGGGCGTCGTGTCGCGCAGCCGGGCCCATTCGGCCCGGCCGAAATTCGTGTATGCCGAGACGGTCATCGCCGGAATCAACACCACAGATGCGAGCCGGGCAATCGAATGCTCGGAAGGGAGGCGGCATGAGGGAGTCGGGCCTGCTGGCGGGCAAGGTGGCCCTGGTGACTGGCGGCGGCCGCGGCATCGGGCGGGCCATCGCCGCGCGGCTCGCCGGCGCGGGCGCGGCGGTGGCCATCGCGAGCCGGAAGCTCGCGGTGCTCACCCGGACCGCGGAGGAGCTCGCTCACCTGCCGGGCAAGGTGCATCCGATCGCCTGTCACGTGGGCCGGCGGGAAGATCTGGAGCGCGCGGTGCGGGAAACCGAGAGCGTGCTGGGCCCGGTGGATATCCTGGTGAACAACAGCGCCACCAACGTACAGACCGGCCCGGCCCTCGAGGCCACTGACGAGCAGCTCGACAAGATGGTCGAGGTGAATCTGAAATCGGCGTTCCGGCTGGTGAATCTGGTGGCGCCCACCATGATTGCGCGGGGCAACGGGGGCTCGATCATCAACCTCGCCTCGATCTCGGGGCTCCAGCCCCAGGTGGGCGGGATGCTGTACAGCATGACCAAGGCGGCGTTGATCATGCTTACCCGGTCGTGGGCCCGCGAGCTGGGCGCCCACCGGATCCGGGTCAACGCTATCGCGCCGGGTCTGATCCAGACCGAGTTCAGCGAATACCTCTGGAAGGACCCGGCGCGGCGGGAGGAATTTGCCGGAGACCAGGTGCTCCCCCATCTCGGGCAGCCCGATGAGGTCGGGGCGGCGGCACTGTTCCTGGCGAGCGACGAGGCGTCCTTCGTGACGGGGCAGGTGCTGGTGGTGGACGGAGGGTTGCTGGCATGAGGCTTACGCTGCTGGTTCTCGGGTTGGTGGTGGCATGCGGCTCCGGCACCGAGCCGCCGGCGCGCGCATCGACACGGGACAGCGCCGGCGTCACCATCGTCGAGAATGCCAGACCGCTCGCGGCCGACAGCGTCGCGTTCCTGGTGGACTCGGCGCCGGCGGTGGAGATTGGCGATGCCGCCGATCCCCACGAAGAGTTCGGCCGCATCTCGGGCGTTGTTCGTCTGTCGGAAGGGGTGATCGTGGTCGCTGACGGAGGCAGCCAGGAGCTCCGGTTCTTCGACTCGACCGGTGTCTGGACCCGCACCGCCGGCGGGAAGGGCGGAGGACCGGGCGAATTCGACATGATTGGGGCGGTGTTTCCGCTCGGTCCGGACAGCCTGGCGGTGTATGACATCAATCACCGCCGGATTTCGGTGTTCGGAGCGGATGGAAGCCTGGGTCGCGAGATGACGCTCTCGCAGGCGCCGGGTGGATTTCCTTCCGTGCTCGGGGTGCTCAGTGCGGATCTCCTGGTGCGGACCGAGCAGTTTTCTCAATCGCTGCAGAGCGGCTCGCGCCGGGATACGGTGCCGGTTGTGCGCTATCCGCGCTGGACCGCGCCGGCCGTGCCGCTCGGGCGATTCCCCGGTACGGAAATGTACGTCAGCGTGCAGAGAAACTCGGCAGGACTGATAGCGTCGACCATGAACACCATGCTGCCATTCGGAAGGAATCTCACGCTGGCTGCCGCCGGCACCCGGCTCTATGTCGGAACCGCGGATCGGTATGAGATATCCGCCTATGACTCCGCGGGTACGCTCATCCGGCTCATGAGGTGGACCCATTCGTCCGTCCCGGTGACCGACGCGGAGGTCGCCGCGATGAAGCGACAGCGGCTGGAAGGGTTCGCGCCAGGCGAGGAAAGGTTCCGGGACCGGGTGAAAGACATTCTCGAGGGTATGACCTTCCCGTCCACCAAGCCGGCCTACGACGGCTTCGTGGTCGGAGACGACGGCCGGCTCTGGGTGCGGCAGTACGATCAGCCCGCCGAGAATCCTCCGTCGCGCTACGACGTCTTCGATCCCGATGGCCAATGGCTCGGTCACGTTACCTTTCCGCCCCGCTTTGCCCTGCACCACGCGGGACCCGGCTATGCCCTCGGCGTCTGGACCGACCCGGATGACGTGGGACACGTGCGCCTTTATGGCTTCCACCCCGGCCAATGACCGACACTCCCCCGGAGTCCGCCCCCGCACCACCCGAGCCGCCGC
>Ga0184629_10000760_pt1 | contig 13951 bp, 21 predicted proteins | sample PLM4_32_b1_FD_133158 | JGI IMG/M metagenome (GOLD analysis project Ga0184629, IMG submission 133158) | Groundwater sediment microbial communities from an aquifer in East River, Colorado, USA - PLM4_32_b1 | ecosystem: Environmental > Terrestrial > Soil > Riparian zone | place: USA: East River... | reverse complement strand
TTGAGGCCGCGGGTCAGGGGGGCCCGCCGCCGCCGCACCGGCCGGCCGTGCTGCAGCTCGTGGTCGGCGCTCGAGTGGGTCACCACCGCTAACCCGGCGTAGGCCCAGAGGTGCCGCTTGGTCCGGAACCGCCAGGGCGTCTGCAGCGTGGCGAGCAGCAGCGCTACTCGCACGGGCCCCAGGTACGGAATCCCCCGCAACACGCGCCAGGCCGGATCCCGCCGCGCCTCGGCGAGCATGGCGGTTTTCGCCTTGGGCCGCAACGCGCGGAGCACGTCGAGCTCAGCATACAGCGCCTCAGCCCGAAACCGCGCTCCCCGATCCAGAAGCTTCTCCAGCCAGCTCGCTCGGTCCCGAACCGGGTAGACCCGGGTGCCGCGGGTGGAAATCGCCCGGGCCCGGAACAGCGCTTTGAGCCGGAGCATCACCCGGGTGGCGTCCTCCACCAGGTTCTGATAGGCGCGGGTCAGGTCCTTCAGCGCGGCACGCTCCGCGCTGCCGTGATAGACCGCCCGCAGCTCACCTCGCCAGAGCCGGGCCGAGAGCTGGTCGGCATCGACCCGATCGCCTTTGTTCCCGCGCCGCTGTTCTCCATGGCGATCGCAGACCACCACCCGGTGGACGAGCGGGATGAGCAGATCGTGAAGCCACTGGGCCTGGGTGCCTTCCTCGAACGCAACGTGTACGGCACCTCGCATGCCCCGGAAGAACTCCGCGAGCGGCGGCGCCTCGGTCGGAAGAACGGTCCGGGCGATCACCTGCCCGGTCTCCGTCCGCACGGAGGCGAGGGTAGTTGCCTGATGCACGTCGAGCGCGACATACTTGATGGTCCGGGTCATGAGAGCCGCTCCTTGCTGCTGGGGTCCATGGGACTTCGACAACTCCATGGTAGCATCAAGGGGCGTGCTCTCAACATGCGTTAGGCAACTTTCGATCGTCGTCGGACCGAGAGGTTTACCCGGACCCCGGCCTGAGCCAGCATGTCGATGAGGGTATCGACACTGAAGAGATCGATGCGCCCGCGGACCAAGTTGCTGATTCTGGGCTGGGTAACGCCGAACAGCTTCGCCGCACGCGCTTGAGTCAACCGCCGCGCCTTGATCAGCCGTCGGACCTCGATCATCAGGTCGGCGCGAATCCGCAGATGCTCGGCTTCCTCCGGACCGAAGCCGACGTCCCTGAATACGTTACCGGATGATCGCTGAATCTTGAGAGTCATCGGTTCCCCCTCTGGTGTTCGCGCTCGCGGCGCAACTGCCGGAGCCGCGTCCTGGCTATCGTGAGCGCGAGCTGAGGCGTCCGTCGCGTGCGCTTCTGGAATGCGTGAAGGACGTAGATCGCCTCCTCAAACTTGGCGAGGTAGAGCACCCGGAACTCGCCGCCCAGATGGATGCGAATCTCTGCGACACCCGGTCCGACACTCCTCATCGGCTTCCAGTCCGAGGGTTCCATGCCCCGTTGGACTTGCCGGAGTTCGTACCCGGCCAAGCGTCGAGCATCGGGCGCGAAGCCGCGGACGTCAGCTCGGGAGGAGCCCAACCACGCGAGCGGCTTGTCCGCCATGACCCACTATACAAGTCTTTGTATTATTGCGCAAGTTGCCTAACCAGCAGTTGCTGCAGACGGGGGCCTCAGCGCCTCAGCCGCCGCGGGGTATCTTTCGGTGGGTTGATCGCGGCGGCTTCGGCAGGCCCCCGCAGCTGAAATGCATTGCGTTAGGCGCACGCGCAACGAAGGTCGAGTTGTAGACAGGGATTTTGAATGATCCTCGGCTTGCTTGGCGCTATCCCAAACATTACCTCTTGCGCAGCCAGATGCCCCTGTGCCGCTTTGCCCGCGCACGATTCGGTCTCTCGAACGACCATTGTTCGGCAAGCACGTAGCGATGCCTACGCCGTCATCCGGGGAAGAGTCGCACGAGTCGATACCTTGGCGTGGGACTCACTTTTCCTCGCCAACAGTCGACGCCCGATCATCGAGCCTCGGCTGGTGCGATATCGCCTTGATTCTCTGACGAGTTGGAAAGGGCCACGCCAAGATCAGATCTACGTTTTTGTGCAGCAGTCCTATATGACCTGCGGCCGGACGCTCGAGCTGAATCAGGAGTACTTGCTGTTTACTTATCAAAGTCACTCGGCCGACAGAAAAGGTGTCGAGATCGACGCCTGCTCACGGGTTGAGGTGAAGCACGAATTGGATTCTACGGTTGCCGTTCTGGGGCGACCACGGCACCGGCCTCGCAATCGCCGCAGCAGAAGCGCGATCCGTTAGGCGGCGCCGGAGGTTAGGTGATGACTTCATGGAGGGACGCGGGCGCCCTGCTGCAGGTTATCACGTTGGCGAACATTGCCGGTGTACTATGGAGCGAGGCCGCCACACTCTGGGTGTGGGCTCTGTACCTTATCGGCCTGGTGGCCCTCGGATATCTCGCATCGCGCCGCTCCGACCGCCGGATTCGCGCCGTCCGGGACGCGGTGCCAGCCGATCGCGCGGCGAAGCTGGCAACTTCTTAGCGACGACGAGCAAGCACTCGCGCGCCTCGCCTCGGAGACGGTATCGCATGAGAAAATCCAACAACTGCCAATCGACGGCGACGTCTTCGACTACGACCGCGACCCTCCCGCACTACACGCCTTGCTCTTCTGGGCACGTATCATCATAAGTGGTCTCCCCCTACTCGCCGTCGCAATCGGTCGCCTGCAGCCTGACGACCGGCTCCTAGCCTTCGCCGTGGGGCTTGCCTTTGCGGCTTGCACTTGGGTCATGCAGTGGGCTCATACTGAGCTCGGTTCCCAAGTTATTGTGACCCCATTTGGCATCGTTGAACGGACCGCAGGCGGTGGACGCGTGGGGATTCTTTGGAGCGAATTGGCGTCGATCCGGCACCGGCGCTGGCTCATGGCCCTGGAAATCGATGCGCGCGATGGTCGGCGCCGCATTCGGGTCTCATACGCGCTGAGACGCTTTCCCCAGTTCCTGGAGTTGTTGGTCTCTGCGCTAAAGATGCTCGACGAGCGCGCCGCCTAACCCGCGCTTGTTGCTGCGCTGGGCGTTAGGTCGAAGCCTCTCTCAGGAGAAGGAACAATGCGCCGGTCGGTTTCGTGGCCGCTCTGTGTCTGCCTCCTCAGTGATCTCGTAGCCTGCAGCCCGCACCCCGTGTCCGGCGCGTTCGGGCCCGCACCCAAATGCGAGGTGGCACTAGCTCCCCGAATCAGTGTACGACCAGCCGTAACAATGTCGGGCCTCGCGGTGCTGGTCTTGGATGCATCTACGAATGGGCCGCTTCCCCAAGCGCAGATTGGTGTTCTGGAGGAATCATGGGGAGCCTACACGGACAGCACGGGCTTTGCACGACTCGCTCGGCTCACCACGGGGAGCTACACGATTCGCATACGGGCGATAGGGTACAAATCGGTCGACGACACCCTCATAATACCCCCAGGTGGCGGTCGCTTTCTTATTGTTCAGCTATCTCGGGATCTCTTTTGCTTTCCTTATCCTCTCTGAAGACTTTCGCCGCTCGGTATCGCGGCCCCCACGGGCCCCAGGCGGCAAGGCCCTTGAGAGTCGCAACCTCTGCCCCTTCCACGTGGTCTGCGAACATCACCGGTTGCCGGCCGAGCTTGAGCCGCTGACGTCGATCCTGCGCGACGTGGGCGGCCCGGTGACCGTGACGGTGGAGGCGACGCTCCAATGGACGTGGTGGCATGATCGGCTGACGGCGGCCGGGTTCACCGTGCAGGTCGCGCATCCCCAGCAGGTGAACTAAGCGGCTCGGCCGCCCGTCTGATCCGCTTCCTGCAGCTAGTTGCGTGCTCGTCCTAAGCCACCTAGCCTTCAACGCTCACGCCAGGAGAGTAGCCCTTGGCCACTACCAATTCCCCTCACACATATCTGGCTCGATGACCCCGATTACCCTGTCCACGCTCGCTGCGTTTCCTGAGCAACTGGAAGCACACTATCTCGCGGTCCCGGCTGCCTTCAGGAGTTGGGCGCCGCCTTCATGGGAGGGGATGCCAAGCGAGCACCTTTCGGCCATCGAGCAGGTGTGCCACGTGCGCGACATCGAGATCGAGGGTTATCATGTGCGCTTCCGCCGCATCCTGAACGAGGACACCCCATCGTTAGAGTCCCTTGACAGCGAAGGCATGGCCATTGCCCGATCCTACGCCACGGCAGATGCTAGGGCCGTCTTCGCGGCCTTTCGCGAAGCCCGCGCGAAGACCATTGGGCTCATTGCCGACCTGGCTCCCGAACAATGGGCACGTACGGCGGTATTTGAAGGCTATGGCCCTTTGACCGTGAAAAGCTTGGTGCACTTCCTCTGCAGCCATGACCAACAGCATCTGGCCGGTCTGCAGTGGCTCCTCGGCAAGATCGAGGCTGCCCCTCGGTCGCCGCGAGCGGGGGTTGGTGCATAGGCTGCATCGGAGGCGATCAACGTGCGGATCTCCCAACAAACGGCATTCATCGTGCTCCCGGTCCTCGTCGGTGCCGGGTCGCTAGCGGGCCAGACGATTCGGATGCGGGATGCCGCTGGGCGGGAGCGGCTCTGCCAGCCTGCGCAAATCCCAAACAACCTTCCGCCGGTCGATGCGGTGCTCGATACGGCGGCCTTTGGCGCACGCATCGGTAGCGTCGCGTCGGAGGCCGATTCGACCCCTTATCTCCTTAGCCTGCTCTTCGCAGAGGGGGGGGTAGCGGCGACGGTTCGGCTGCTCGCGCCCGCGGTCGACGATTCACCGCTCCCAGAGGCGGTCCGCGCCACCATTCGGCCGCAACGGCCTGGCCCCTGGGGCCTCAGGCTGCGGGTGACGCCCGGACCACCCCTGGCCCTCGCCGTCCAGCGGTCCGTCTATTGCCCCCCGGCCCCGGACACGGCATCTGGGCCGGGGGGGGAGAAGGTTGCAACATTCGGCGCAAGGCCCGGCGATTGGCCGACCCCCGCGGGCGAAAAGGCGTCGCAACGGATCCGGTTGGCCGCCAAAGTGACGCTGTCAGCGGCCGGCACGGTCGTTCAGGTCCAGCTCACGCGTCGGTCCGGCGTAAAGCAACTCGACGACTGGTTTGTCAGCGGCCTCCAGGCAGCCCAGTACCTCCCCGCGCTGTTAGATGGCTTGCCGATCCCGAGTTGGTATCGGACCAATGGCACTCGGCTTCGTCTCTGACATGCAGCCTAACCCGAGCTTGGAGCCGTCGAGGCCGCCGGGCGTGCGAGGCTCGGGCTGGCGTCGCCGGCGCGTCCGCTTCATGATTCTGCGAGGCGGCGGCCACGCCGGCACTCAGCGGCCTCGCGGCTCAAGCACCGCGCACCTGGTTTCAGTGACGCGCGTTGCAGACCGCGCGGATTGGAGATGGTCGTGACGTCGAGAAGCCGGCCGGTGATATCTGTGATGCTCGCAGTTGCCGATGCTCCGGCAGCGCTCGCGTGGTACCAGCGAGCGCTTGGCGCGACGGAGCTCTGGAACCTCGGGTCGGTCGTGGGAATGGAGATCGACGGTGCGCCAGTGTTCCTCGGTGAGCCGGCGAAGAACGGCTGGGAGACACCAGCGAAGCTCGGTGCACCGTCGGCCAGGGTGGAGGTGTTCTGCGACGATCCGGATGCGTTGATCGCTCGCGCGCTGGAGGCTGGCGCGAAGGGCAGTCTCGCCGGCATCAGGGACCATATGATGCCTTGGGGAACTCACCGGCAAGGCAGCTTCATCGACCCGTTCGGGCACAAATGGTTGGTCGGCGACAGGTCTCCGCTGAGCCGCCATCCATGATCTTGCGTGCTCGCTACGGCGCCGCGGCCCAGGACGCGAAGTCAGACGGGCGCGGGCTGCTGGGGCTGGCCGCGGTTCGCCGGCGCACGCAACGTCGTGATTCCTGCCGGGGCCACATGGTCAACCTTGTCGAACCATACCGCTACAATAGAGTCATTCTCACGTTTCTTCGTGGTGCCGATGCCCCACACTAGCGTTGCCACATCTTGCCGGGAGGCTGAGCATGACGCACCCCAACGAAATCGACACCTTTCGCGCAGTGTGGGACTCCGAAGCGGAGAATACCATCCGACTCCTCGAGGCGCTTCCGGTCGATCAATATGGTTTTCGCCCGGATCCCAAGGGGCGTTCGATCGGCGAGCTGGCGTGGCATCTCAGCGAGATCGATGCGTGCTTGAGCTTCGCCATAGCCGAGGGACGCTTCAGCCTCGAGGACGACCCGCCCGATCTCAAGCGCCCGCGAGAGATCAGGCTGCTCGCTCCCGGCTATCGCCGAGTGCATGAGCAGGCAGCGGCACGACTCCGCAACGTCCAGAACGATCAGCTCGATCGCGCGGTGACCTTCTTTGATGACCGCCAGCTCACGATCCGCGAAGTACTCTGGGATCAGCTGCTACATCACCTCATTCATCATCGCGCGCAGCTCGTCCTGTTGTGTCGAATCGCCGGGGGCACGCCACCCGGACTCTACGGCCCCAATCGCGAGGAGATGCAGGCCATGCGCGATCGTATGGCGGCCGGCAAGGCGTAGCGAGCGCCCTTGCCCCACGACGAGTCTGGCCTTATTGCTGTCCGGTTAAGTCGGCCAGCTTTCGAAGCTTAACTGTCGGGTCGTTGGCGATGTCATGCCGTAACCATCCGAGGTGACGATAGGACATCGTCAGCTGGCATGTTGTGGACATCGCGTCCCGGGTTCGACATATGGTACGTCCCGAGCACCAGAATCTCCGGGCGGGTGTCCGATTGGGGCCAAGCAGCTATCGGTATCACCAGTAGTCTCGCTTGGCAACCGTTCCATGAATGACATCTCATTTAGCCCCTGGAGCGGCTGGTAACTGCAGTAGTCACCATGGCGTGAGACCACTTACCAGATTGCTTCTATAGTGGTCTTAGGTTAGACATACCGATTCCGGCAAATTGCTGGAACCCGGCCCTGGTGCTCGATAGTCTCGGCAGACGGCCCCAGCAGGCGCCGAAGGCTTCGTGCCCAACGGCGGGCAAAGCGCAGCCCAGTGTACCTCAAGGGTTCGGGGAATGCCTTGCTGAAGCTGCCTCGCTAAGGGTGACCGGGCTTGCCGAGGGACGCATTCACAACGAGCGCCCTTGCATGGGCGGTGGTGTCGGTCGCAGTCGGGGTGGCGCTACGCGACCGCTCACCGGCTAACCAGCCCTCCCTCAGACCTTCGTGAGCACTTTCTCTATTCGTCCCGCCCGGGCATCCGATGAGGCGCGAATCCTGGCCATCGCGGATCGCTTGGCCGCATTCGATCCAACGACGCGCCCGGCGATTGAGATCGCCAGTCGAGAGCGCCGGGCCCTGGCGGAGGCGCTGGCGCGACCTGCCCCGGACTCGGCGCTGTTCGTGGCCGATAGCCTCCAGCTCGGGCTCGTGGGCATCCTGCTCCTGGAGACCAGGCGCGACTACTTCACAGACGAACCTCATGGTCACATCGCGATTCTCGCGGTGGCGCCGGAGGCAGAAGGCCAAGGTCTTGGTAAAGCACTGCTCAAGACAGCGGAAGACTGGGGACCAGCCCGGGGCTTTCGACGTTTGACCTTAACCGTGTTCGTCGACAATCGTCGGGCGACAGAGTTCTACGCGCGCCAGGGGTGGCGACCGGAGCTGGAGACATACTACAAGAACCTGGGCTAGCCCTTCGGGCTCCACCGCCGGCCCCCGACCGAAGTATGTTTGATCTGGACGGCGGGGCCTCCGGTGGCCCCCGCAGCTGCAATACAGTCCGGTAGGCCGGCGTCGACGGGATCATGAGGCCGTTGCCGTTCGTGTGGCCCTATGCAGGGGAATTCTGGATCGCAGACTTCTGGGCCTTCTGGCCGGAGTTCCGCCTCGTCCGCCGTGCGCAGCGTTGGCGCACCGTAACTGACTCCAAGTCGATGCAGGTCATCATACCGGGATCGGTATCGCGCTGGGGAGCTGGGTCTCGACGGTTTTGCTGGCCGTTGCTTCCGTTGCGGTGTACGGGTTTCGCATGGTCGTCGAGGAGCGCGCACTGTTGGCGGCCATCGGCACACCGTATCAAGAGTTCATGAACACGCGCAAGCGGCTCATTCCCTTCATCTATTAGCCGCGCAACGTCCCCTGTTGGAAAGGAAGCGTCTCCGGAAACTGTGTCTGTGCCATACCCCAACCCGGGAGATCCCAATGTCTGGCGTTTCAGTGCTCGCCGGTGTGTGCGCGCTCATCGCCCTGAATTTGGGCACCGCACGGGCCCAGGCCCCATCGGCCGGCTCGGGGCAGCCCGCGCCCCTTCCACGCGCAGGCGCGGTGGGCGCCCGCCCCGAGAACGGGCCCTTCCTCGTGACTCGATCGTCGAGCGCGCCCGCCGATCGCGGCGTGTGGCGCACGGCTGGGACTCCCTCGGCCCCGCTGCGGTTTGACCAGTCGCTCGTCGGCTCAGCTCGCCTCGGAATCTCCCCGCCGCCGGTGTCCAGTGCCATCGTGGCGCGCGACGCGCACAGCGCCGTCCAGTCCACCAGCCTCCGTCACCGCGGACCCGGCGTAGCGCTGATGATCGTGGGCGCCGCCGGGGTGATCACGGGCCTGCTCCTCGACGAGAGCGTCGTTACGGTCGCGGGCGCCGGGGTAGGCCTCGTCGGGCTGTATTTGTACTTGCGCTGACGCTGCGGGTGAGCCGTGAGACACATCGCATTGATGTGCGGCGTGGGGTTTGGGCTCTCCAGTGGAGCCGCTTGCTCTGGAGGCAGCCGCCCCGGCGCGACAGATTCGGCCGCGACCGTTGCCTCGCACGCAGTTCCAGCGGTCTCAGATTCCACGGTTGATACTGCCGCGCAGGCTGCGTGCCGAGCCGGCGACTCCTTGCTCCGGCAGGTGCCGGGAACCGTGCTGCGCTGGTCGTCCGCGATCGCGTTCGATTCCCTTTGGCATGGTGCGACGAATCGCTGGGCTTGCCGCCTTGCCGCGGCGGGACAGGTGCCCTCACACTACGAGCCCATCGACTCCCTCCTGGAGTGGCTCAAGCTCCGCGGGTGGATCGACCGCACGACGCTGAGCGCGGACGGCCCCGATGGGACAATGCAGGGTGTTCGCCGGGACGGTGTCACGTGCCTGGTGGAAGGGCGATGGGACGGCGGCGATGACAGCGATACCACCTACGTGCCGAGCGACACCATCGAGGTCCGCTTTGCCTGTACGCGCACCGTAGCCGCCGATACCCTGGCCCCATTCTAGAGGACGCTTTTCACGCGGTCCAACCGGCGCTTGCGCTGCCGGAGTCCTACGGTTCGGCTACCGCGGGCTACATTTCCCGGGCGGGACGGCGGCGGCATCACCCCCCCGCAGCAGCAGCGCAGGGCGTCAGGCAACTCCACCAAGCTTCAACGGCAAGGGGCGTGCGTGCCTACCAAAGCTGTCTATCTCCTGGTCGTTCCCGGTTTCGCAGACTGGGAGCCGGCCCACGCGCTCGCTGAACTGCGCCGCCACGGAGGCTACCGCGTCGAAGTCGTCGGGCTCACCCGTGCGCCCGTGGAATCCATGGGAGGGCTCATGGTGCAGCCCAATCGCGTGCTCGCCGACGTTGATCCGGCCGATGTGGCCGTATTCATCTTGCCCGGCGGAGACCGCTGGGAAAGCTCGCCGCTGGAACCAGAGCTCGTGGCGCTCTTATCTCGGCTCGACGCTGCGCGCATCCCTCTGGCGGCAATCTGCGCCGCGACGGTCGCCGTCACGCGGGCCGGCCTCCTGCGCGGCCGTCGCCACACGAGCAATGGGCGAGCCTACCTGGAAAAGCAGGTCCCCTATTACCAGGCCGGCGCAGACTACGTGGAGGCGCCCGCGGTCCGGGACCGCGGTCTCATCACCGCGAGCGGCCTTGCGGACGTGGAGTTCGCCGCGGAGCTGCTTGGTGAGCTCGACGTGCTCAGCGAGAAGGGCCGACGGCTCTGGACCGACCTCTTTCGAAGCGGGCGCGTCCCTTCCACAGTGTCCTAACCCGCGCTTGCCGTGGTCGGGGCCAGTCCGGGTCGAAGCGGCGGATGTACGGCGGCGATCGCGAGCGAGATCAACTCGCCTGAGTGCCGGCCACGCGATGAAGCAATCCTCCTTCGAGTCATCGCTCTGTTCGGCGGCACCGCCTGCAGTTCGCCCAAGCCGGATGCGACGCCTGCGCTGAGTTTCGGCATGGGTATTGTTGCGCGCGCTCCTGGACCGAACGTGCTGCCTTACGTGGTGAGTGGCACATCCGACACGATCCTGGTGACGACGCCGCTGGCCCTGTCAGGCCCCGACCTAAGGGAAGTGAAGTCGGTTACCCGCAGTTCCTGGTCGATTCTGAGCGGACGGCACCGCACCACGACATTGGTACTCATCTTGAATCCCGAGGCGGTTGTCCGCTTTCAGAACGAAGTCAGCCTCGCGGTCAGCCGGGCGGACCGATTCGCAATCCTGCTTGGTGGGGAGGCGATCGGAACGATGATTGGCCAGTTTCAGCTCGAAGGCAGCGCATTCGCCATCGATGCGTCGTTCTTCTCAGTCGGGACCGAGCGAGAGAAGGAGCGGGAGACCAGGACTCTGGCGCGGCAGATCAATGCGGCACTCCGATAGAATGAAGCGACAGAAAACGGCTGCTCGGCGACCCAAGCCACCGGCTCGAGCGCGCGACTACGCCGCCATCAACGCAGCGCTGGAGGAGCACCTCGGCTTGGCATTCACCGCATCGACCCTGGAGCAGATCAAGTGCCGCGTCGGAGACGATGACTTCAAGACGATCCAGGAGATCCTCGCGTTCACCTCGAATCGGGATGTGTGGCTGCAAGCCGGCAACCTCTCCGCGGCGGCAGACATCGTTGCAGGACGCCTGCGTCAGACCTATCCGCTCCTCTCGGAATTGGCCGTTTTCAGGATCATCAGCCAGGCGACCTACGGCTGGCGGTGACTCCGGCGAGGATGCGCGCCGTGCGGCTGATGCCGAGTGGCGCGCGCGACGTTTCCCTGGTCTTCGCATCGTCCTCGGCCGATGATTACAGAGCGCCTCCAACTCATCGCCGCCACCCTCGATCTATGTCTTGCCGAGGGGGTGGGCCCCGACGCGGTCGGCCGCGCACTGGGAGCCCAAGTGCCTCCCTCCTGGCCACCCCCAGTATTCGAGCCCGACGATGTCGACCGCGTCCGCAGACGGCTGGAGAGGGATCCAGCCACTGCACCTTGGACGCTCTGTTACGTCGTGCGCAGGTCCGCCAATGCTGACAACCTCCCCTCGCTCGTCGGCGTCGCGGGGTTCGCGGGGCCACCGAGCCCAGACGGAGCGGTCGAGATCGGATACGCCATTGCCGTTGAGCATCAGCGCCGAGGCTATGCCACGGAAGCAGTCCGAGCCCTGGTAACCCACGCGTTTGCGGAGCCCGGCGTGGCCGTGATTGTCGCCTTCACCTTTGCCACGCTGGAGCCGTCCATCGGCGTGCTGCGAAAGACCGGCTTTGAATATGTGGGAAGGGATCCGGACAGTGGATTGATGCGCTTTGAACGGCGCCGTGATCCAACAGACCCACCGGTCCAGGCTGCCGCCTGAGGATTTGGTTTCACGCCGAGACACTACCAGCCGCACGCGTAGAACCCCGGTGAGCATTGGACAGTGCCGAGTGTCTGCGCGCTTGTGTTTGACTCACTGGCAAGTGAACTTGGGCGTCAGGCGGCACCCGGAGGTGTTCAGTGAAAGCGTCGGTCTTTATCGGCACGAGCCTCGACGGCTTCATCGCTCGGGTCAATGGTGACTTCGATTTTCTCCCGCTGGGCGGCGGCGAATCCCACGGCTATGAGGAGTTCATCGCGTCCGTGGATGCCCTGGTCATCGGTCGAAAGACCTATGAAACTGTTTTGGCGTTCCAGGCTTGGCCCTACGGGGTCAAGCCCGTGTTCGTCCTCAGCACAAGTCCCCTTGCCCCTTCCCCGGGCGGGGCTACCGTGGAGCATATGTCGGGTGATCCGACGGCGATCGTGTCGCAACTCGACGCGCGGGGCGTCCGGCACGCGTACATAGACGGCGGGATCACGATTCAACGGTTTCTTCAGGCGGGACTCATTCAACGCCTCATCATCACCCGCGTTCCCGTACTGATCGGCACCGGGATACCCCTGTTTGGCCCGCTGCAGCGCGACATCAGGCTCCGGCACATCGAGACGCGTCAGTACGCCAGCGGGTTGGTCCAAAGTGAGTACGTGCTTGCCGCCTGACCGGGCGTGCGGCGGCGTACCATCTCCGAGGGAATCCGTCAGGCTGCTCAACCCCTCACGGTAGAAGCAATGTCCTGAGACGTTCTGTTCAGTATCGCAAACGAGGTCGGCCTGTCTTCGTATGCCGGCAGTCTTGGGGCAGCCGCATGCGACCGTGTCCGCCTCTGCCCCGAGCCCGTTGACGGCCACGAGCTTCCGCTAGGGGCCTCACGAGCGACGAGATTCGCGCGCGGGCGTCCATCGGGTACTTTCTATTTACGCCGCTGGGCCTCAATGAACGGCTTTTGAAGCAGGCCGGATACATCGTGCGTGAGGTGCGCGACGTGACCGAGGCCATGGCGTCGGTCTCAAACAATTGGAGAAGGCGGCGCGATCGCCTCACCGCCCCGGAAGGCGAAGAGGTATGAGGGCTTGCAGTGGCTCGCACAGTGACGCCTGAACTTGCGATCGGGTTTTGCGCGGAGCACATTGGGGCTGGAGTGCGATGCTCATTGCCGCGACCGGATAGGACATTCTCCCATGAGTGCCAGGCCTTCTTTCAATTCTCTTAGCCGGGCTTGTGCGATAGGGGGGCTCGCCGTCCTTGCCGGCTGCAGCTCAAGTCCGCCGGCCCGGCCAGCGGTGAATGCGGACTCCGAGACGGCCCAGACACCCGTCGCCGGGTCAGTGGTCGTCGAGGGTCCGGACGGCACATACGAGCTCGTGATTCCGGCGCGCTGGACCGGTCACTATCGTGTCGACTCCCTCTCCACCGGGGAACGCGGCCGTGCCTTGCCTGGGGCATTTGTGATCGAATACCTCCCCTCAGACACCACGATCCGCCCTCAGGCGCTTCTGGCCCTGGCTGTGTATGACTCGGCCACCTGGCGGACCGTTCGCGCCGAGGAAGGGCCGCCCCCTGGCGATTCAGTCGCGGTCCATGCCGGACGGGTCTACGTGATCGGCCTGCCTCAATCGAACCCGTTCGCACCAGGCAGCCCGGACGCGAGGTTCTTTCAGTTCCTCGAACTTCACCCGAACGAGCTCGTCGGCCTCATCCGCTTTCGGTAATTGAGGACGGACCATGAGGCAGAGGACCAGCCGAGGCACTTTCTCGTGATAGAGCGCTTCCATAACGGAGACCCTCTTCCCGTGTACCAACGCTTCCGGGCTCACGGCCGGCTCATACCCGAGGGACTCGGGTACATTTCCAGCTGGATCACAGAGGACCTGACTCGATGCTACCAGGTTTGCTTAGCCGCGCGCCATCTTCGCTCCTGGACTGCCCGGCTGCCGTGGGCCATCGGACGTTTCTCATGTCGGGAGCTCGCGCGGCCTTCGTAGCTCTGGCGCTTGGGGGGTGCACCTACGGCGCCCCGCGCCTCGAAGTACGCCTCACGAACCATCAGTTTGCCCCAGCGTCCTCCCTGGCGGCATTCGCGGTGTCCGCTGTCTGGCTTCGGCCCCCGACCGGGCTCTCGACCTTTCCTGATGGCGGCAGACCGCGAATCCTTGCGGAGGCAGCCGCGGTGTACACCTGCGACACCGTCACACAAACCGTGCATCAAGTGTGGCGCGTCGACCGCCCCGCGGAGCTCCGCTCGGGCTTCACCCCTTGGTTGGGGCCCTGGGTCCCCGAAGGCCTGTATGTCAGCCTTCGCGGCAACGTGACAACGACGTCCGAGCCGTCCGGCTTCCGTCGCGCGAATTACCGGATTGATCCCGATGGAGGCGTCGAGTCCGGGGTCGTCGAGCCGGATCCCGGGCTCGCGACCAACAC
>Ga0184629_10000759_pt1 | contig 13981 bp, 24 predicted proteins | sample PLM4_32_b1_FD_133158 | JGI IMG/M metagenome (GOLD analysis project Ga0184629, IMG submission 133158) | Groundwater sediment microbial communities from an aquifer in East River, Colorado, USA - PLM4_32_b1 | ecosystem: Environmental > Terrestrial > Soil > Riparian zone | place: USA: East River... | reverse complement strand
CCAGACCTTTGAGGTGTCCTCGTCTGTGTAGCCGAACTCGTTTGGCCACTTCCAGACTTGTGGGAGGGCCTTGGGATACTTGTTTTCCCCGAACTTATCCTCGCTGGTGACCTCGATGAAGAGGTCCTCATATACGGTGAAGAAGTTCGCCAAAATTCCGTCTACGTCAATTCCTACGACCATGTTAGCTCCAGTTTGCAGGTGTTACATACGTGAGTCAGGTTAAGGACCCACATTGCGGGTCGTTCCTTGCACTTTTGGCAGGTCATACTATAGTTGCTACTCCCTTGTTAATGGTTACCTTCTCTGCGAAGCCCCGCATGACTAAGTTTGGCTGTGTCTTGTTCCACTTCGTCTCACATGGAACCATGCAGTTTATATTGTCTACTACGTAGCAGGCGTCCTTGAAATGAACTGTCATGGCTTTCTTTGGTTTGTTATAATGGTAAAAGAATCTGTACTTTTTCATTACCATGTTCCATCCGTAAGCCAATCCCACAAATCAAATGCTGCGAGTATTGGAAGAACCAATAGATATAAGCATCCACGAATAAACTCTTTAATCATTATCCTTTCATCCTCAGTAAGCCTAGCGTGAGCAGAACTGCCCCTATCCAATAGAGACACTTCCCTGGTTCTTTCCACTGATAAACGTAGAAACTTGCAATTCCTATGTTCATGACTAGTGGGAGAAGCTCGATTTTTAATGACATTTTCTTCTCCCAGTCCAACATTTCTGTTTTGGGTTACAAATATTATAAACATATCCAACAGATATATCAAACTTACTAGCTAGTACTTTAGCCGGTATACCAGTTTTTCTCCAATATCTAATGGAATCTATTTGAACTTTGGTTAACCTGGAATTAGGGTTGCGTTCCCCCGCTCGTAATTCGTCCCGTTCCTTCTTAACCATGTCAGCTAAATTTTCTTTTTGTGTTCCTAGAAACAAATGTTTAGGGTTTACACATTTTGTATTGTCACATCTGTGACATACAAATTTAGTAGGAACCTCTCCATAGTAAAATTCCCACATTACTCTACTGGCAATGAGAAATTTCTGTTTTCCTTCTATCTTTACAGGGAATTTTCCGTATCCCTGACCATCTAAATTACCCTGCCACTCCCAACAATCATCACCTTTGTTAACCTTGGACCAGAATCGATTTATATCCTTTAATTCCATACTAAATCATGATTCCCCATTTGTCTCCCATCTTTTCCTCAGTTAGGATTTCTAAACAGTCGCCCATGCCCCAACTAGTGGGCATTCGGAGTTCAGGAACAGGCCTCTCCATTTCCTCTTTGACAATCTTGTCTAGGTTACTTAGATAACCTTTGGGACACTCAAAGAGCAACTCATCGTGAACTTGGAGCCTAAGATATTTTCCAGCTTCCTCAAATCGCTCATGAAATAGCCGCAGGATTGCCTCAGTAATAATTCCGACCGCTGTTGACTGTGGTTTGAAGGAAATGACCCTGTTAGCGTCAGCTCCAGGCTTCCTAACCCACTCTCCAAACTCATGTTTATAGTCGTAGACCCTGCTGAATTTGTGAACGTATCCAAACGGGTTACGGAGATAGCCATCTTTTTCTGCCTCGTCTAAAACGCTTTTGTGCCAAGTTCTAATCTTAGGAAATAGAGTATAGTAAACGTCCATGACCTTCTTGACGGTCGCGACTGGATACTCGATTCCGGTCTCACTAAAGATTTTATCCCTAGCTCCCATAGCCCCCTGCATGAAGTTCGCAGCGTGGACTAGATGCTTATAGAGATTGTTTCGTTCTTTCTTGAAGGACTTTTTGAGTTCTGCAAGATATGGGAACAACCTATCATCAGGCCAATCAATGTCGGGAAGGTCTGAAGCCTTAATTCTGGCTCCGCCCTCTAGCTCGTACAGCGCATACACCGTATAGTAAGTATGGATGTCCTGCTTCGCGAGCCTTATATATTTCGGGTCCAGACTGAAGTATCCTGTAAGCACTGCTTCAATGCCAGAGAAGTCTCTTGCATAGAGCGTGTTTCCAGGTCCCGCAACAATGAGATTCCTGATGATGTTAGCAATATCGTCAGGGTCATTCGGGTTGGGTCGTGGTAAGTTTTGAAGATTTGGCTCCTCACTAGTGAATCTAAGCGTGCTCGCATTCCTACCAAAGACTGTATGTATACGTCCGTCAGAACCAACTGGCATTCCGCCGTGAAGTTTGCCATTCGGTAGAGTGTATCCGATATAGGTTCCAAGCAGTTTGCTTACCTTCCGGTGGTCGAGTATGAGCGGGTAAAGTGGGTCCCTTGGATATTTTTTAGCCAGCTTGACAATCGCGTCAGCATCGAATGTAACCTTTCCTGCTCGTCTATCTACTATTGCTTGGTGCTTCAGGGCAGCTTGATAGCTTGTGAGCCCTACTTTTGAGACCTTGAACTCCTGGGGTTCGAGCCAGATAGTTTGTGGCAAAGGTAGTGAAACAACTGTTGTCGTTTCGCATCGCTTTTTGTGGGACTTCGTAGGGCGATATTCACCGCATACTTCGCAATACTTTGCGGGATACTCTTTGGTTGCTTCAACGAGAGTTTTTGATTCATCTTTTGGCCTCTTCTTGTAAGGCTTAAACTTCCTAGCTTCCTTCGGGACTACCATTTCCATCTTCTCTTCGATGGAGTTTAGGTCTCGCGTGAGCTGTTCCTCAGCAGTAGCTCTAGCCCCGGCGTCTAGGAGAACTCCCTCACCACTCATATAGTTTAGAGCCTTGTTTAGTTCAATCCAGTGTCGCTCGTAGACCGCCCATAGACCGTTCTCTAGGAGATAGTTTTTCGTCCCCATAAAACATCGTAGGGCTGCGTCTGCGTCCTTGGCATTGTAGAAGGCTGGCTTCGAATCCGCTAGATGCTTCCACATTAGTGTGTTCTTCCAGAAATATGGAGTTACGAACCCTAATGCCTTCGGCATCGCGGAGTTTAGGATGTGCCAAGCCACCATCCCATCAAGACAAACGCCCCTAATACGGATATAACGGGAAACCCTAGGATAATCATACTTGTCAGAGTTCCAACCAAGAACAAACGGCGCAACGGTGAAAAGTTCCTCAATCCCCGCCATGTTTTCGGCGGACCATTTGACGGAAACAGTATATGTACGGCCGTTAAGCCAGTAACTAAAACTAATCCGAAGAATTGTATGGTCAGAGTCCTCATCTTTGCCTAGCTCGTCCTCTGCGTCAGTTTTCTTTTTATAGGGGGTCTCAATATCGTAGCTTAGTGGGTTGTCTGGGACGACCGTTAGGCTTAGCTTGTATCCTTCAATCCAGGACTGAAAGGGATAAACACTCGGGTCTAGGAGGTAATTCTCCCCGTTCTCGATAACGAGCCCATTGTTTGATATCTCTACTGCACGCTCGAAGACACTAGCAACCACAGGCCAAAGGTGAGTATTGCCTCGAAGAAGATAAGCAGGATGAGGCGCGTTAAGGACCCAGGCTCCATAGGTTGTGTTCCAGAATGGATAGGCGTAGTAGTCCTTTTTAAGGAGTTCTGCGTCCTTCTTAGAATCAAGCCCTTGGATTCGCTTGAACGGAGAAACTCCCAAAGTAACGATAACGAACGTTTTCCCAGCTTCTCGAGCTCTTTCTTTAGTCTCATAAATGGTCTTGTCTAGGTTCGGACTACAATGCTCAACTGCACCATACTCGTATGGCATCTTGACGAGTTTGTTGTCAGGTGGCCTACAGCTCAGGACGTTGTGAATCGTAAAGCTGTCCTTCGAGATATTATGCCGACTTAATTCAGTCCATAACGTTTGACCTGACTTCCCAACCAGGGGGGCTCCTTCGTATTCCTCGTCTGCCCCTGCCGCCTCTGCGACGACTAGGATATGACCTGAACCGGATGCCGGAACGTATCCCTTAGACTTCCCGTAGGGCTTCTCGAATAGTGGGCATCCCCCACAAGTCTCTGGTTTAGGTATCATAGTTTTTAATCACAATCCAGAAGGCTGGTTTTCTTAGTTCAATTGTTTTTAGTGCGGTCCAACAGCCACCGCTCTTGATATGCTCTGTAGACTTCCCTGCCTTCGCGCAATGATAACAGACCTTGAAGGACATGCCTTTGTATTCTTCCGGGAGCTTATCTACTACGATGTTATAGAGGATATCCGAGCTATGAGCGATTTGGAGGTTCCTGGGCTTATACCCATGGGACCAATTGAGTTCTCTCGGCTTGAAGATTAGCTTCTCAAGGCCTAGCTCGTCAGCCATCTCCTCAGCGTATATGTCTGCACCACCTAGGTGGCACCCACCACTGACTAGAGTAGTCTTGTGTGACATACACTGTTTCGTGTCCTCCTCTAGGATGGACTTAATGATGGCCCTAGTCCTTGCTGCACTGTCTTGGGTGAACTTAGCTGCTTCGGCTCCAACTATTCCTACCTTCATTAGAATTCCCAGTCTGCGACTTCGATTTCATCGATGTCGACATCCTTGTCGACTAACTTCCTAACTGCGTCGATGAAGCCCTGGGTTTTCTCTTGTCCGTTGTCGTGGTATGCATCCCCGTAGGTAGCTAGGACAGTTTTACCCTCTTTAATGATGACTTCCGCGTAGTCACCGCCACAATCTGGGTCTTCCTTGTCATATCTCGTTATGATGGTGAGTTTCATAATTTAATCTGCCCAGAAATCTGGATCAATATGGTGAAGTGATGTTTGGTGGCACTTTGGGCAAATCCTTGGATCTGCCCCTATAGCCCCACACCAGTCGCAAACCCAAACGAATGGGTCATCCTGTGGGAATTCATCAAAATAATCTAGCTCGTGCTTAAACTCGTCAAGAGGGTTCATATTTAATTCCTTTGTAAGGACATCCCTTATCGTGATCGGCAGCATTGACCTTCTGGTCACAAAATCTACAGAGGGGGCCAGGAACGTCCTGACAAGGACACCTGACCACCCCATGTGCACGACAACTAGTTCCGGCCGAATCGTCTGACCTTAAGGACATTGGAACGCTCACCTGTCGGAAGAAACATTTTGGGTCCCCATTCTGCCTCACGGTCTAGGGCAACAGCAACAACACTATATTTCCCCGTATTGTGCTCAGCGTTGCCTAAGACAACCTCTGTGGTTCCGTCCACTACTGGGTCCTGTGGATAGTATAGGCCAGACCTATATGATAGGACGAATACCTGAACTGTTCGGTCTGGTGGAGCATCGACTACCTTAACAGTATGTCGGAGTCCTCTAACTACTCGTTTTAAGCCTTTAATTTTCATACTTCTGTTGTATCCTCGTTTCTACTTCTAGTCCAACTCATGATTCCGTCACGGAGCTTCATAATGCGCTCACTACCATCGTCGCAGAGGGTAAAGAGACCTTGCCAATCCCGTTTGATATCCTTGCTTGGATCAAACGCTAACTCCGCTAGGAGGTTCGATCTATCAATATACTTCCGGTCTTTTTTACGGCCGTGGAAATAATGAAGTATTGAACCCTTCATGTAGCCAACGTTCCTACGAATGTGGCGTTCTGCTAGGGCTTGCCAGTCGAGAATTGCTTCTACGAATCTTGGATGTGAACCCTTCGGAATATACTTCTCGGCGAGTCCGATTAGTCCCCAAGCCATATACCAATCTGCTGCGCCTGTGATGGGAAAGTCTATAAGTCCGCCAACAGCGTCCCAGGCTTCTCTCGTGCAAGCCCATGCTAGGCCGCTCCATGCTCCAAGTCCTGGTCTCGCATCATAATAGTAGTCTTTCTGGACTTTCATGAGCTCAAAAAGGCTCTTGTTATCGTAAGCCTTGATGAATCCAGGCTTCCCACTTATGACTTCATAGTCTGGGTCTAGGTCTTGTGCATGTCCAAACATCTGGATGAACTTGTAGTGCTGGAGTTGGTGAATCGTCTCGCCTACCCAATTGGGTCGAGCGAATTGAACGTCACCGTCAATCCACGCTACATATTTCCAATCACTCGGAAGGAACCTGACTCCAGCGTTGATGGCTGCTTCCTTGTGCCAAAGTTCTTGGTCTGTCCTTAGGGTAATCCACCGATGCTGGCGAATCATTTCTTCTCGGAAGTTACACTTAGCCTCTTGCTCGTCTCTGGAGCCGAACTCTGTGGCATGGTCGCGCTCACCGAAGGCAACCTCAACCGTGTATAGGACTCCACCACTGTCTGCTACGTGCTTGGCGAAGCGCTCGTAATGCTTCCAACGAGACTGCCAGCGAAGCGGGTTAAAGACTGGACACACTACATATAGTGGTTCGTGGATAGCGTCTGGAACGACGTATCCAGAGGGCCGTTTTGGTCGTAGTTCTAATTCGAGTTCTTTAAGTTCCATTTTTCCAATTCCAAACCGAATACCATGGTCCGTCTTCGAAGGGCTCAACCCCATAAAGTAGAAGTGCGCAGTCTTTCGGGTAGAGCCACTTTGGCCTGTCCCTCATGAAAGCTAGTCTTCCATTTAGGAAGAGCACTACAGCTTTACGGTCTACCCAATCACGCCACCAGTTAGCCCCCACACTTGCGGGGAGTAGGACTGCAATCTTGGACTCACTCTCGTAGGCTTTCTTCACCCACGGCTCTATGTGAGCGTACGGAGGGTTTAGCCACATCCAGCCATCTATTACATGCCAGTCCTGGACTAGGGAGTCATCTTCCTCGGTAAAGTACCCTGGAGCTACTGCATTTGAACTATCTGCTGCAAGGTCGTAGCTAAACTCGTCAATCTTGAGGAGTTTCTGGACTGCTCTCAGGAATTCTGTGGGGGTTGCGTAGTCCTGTTTACTTCGTCCCGGCTTTTGTTTTGGCGCCATTCTTTTTAGTTTTCTTACAACTTCCGCATTCTTTTGCCATAGTTTCCTTCCTCCATTCCCTACAGAGGGGACATCGCCACTTATGGGTCCTACGCTCAGGGTCTTGCGACGGGTCCGAGAATAGTCTGAGCTTCGTTAAGGGCTCTCGTCCAATCCACAAACCGCAAGGCTCTATCGTCAATGAGGAGGTCATACATGGGTTTAGCTCCGTCTCCTGACTTCCACATATAATCATATCTAATGTCGAATTCATTCATCCACCTTTCGATCCAAACTGGACTATTACAGGAAAAAATCATGATTTTATGTCCTGCCTCCCTTAGCACGTTTAGTGCCTCACGAGCGCCTGCGAGCGGGGGAGGAAAGACGCCTATCTTAGCTCCCCCTGTGTCGCAAATAGTGTTGTCGAAATCGACGGCGATGAGGCCCATTAGAGCAAATAGCCCAGGACGATGGATGCCGCGGTCATGCCGAAGCCAAAACCGAAACCGAAAAGTAGTCCGTTGAGAATCTGTTTAATTGAATTCATTAGTTTACCTTCATTGGGTCTAGACCGGCTGTATTTTCCCCTATACCGGTAACATATAGGACAATCCACTGGGATGCTCCTTTAACACCTTCGACTAGGGCATCCGTTTCGATATCAGGATTCTGAAGAATTAGGCTCCATGAGAGTAATGCCATCATTGCATGCGTTCTTGGGACCGAGACAATAACTGGCTCTAATGCGTCCATAATAGCTTCAATTTCAGCGCCTGTTGCGTGAGTCTGTCTGATAATTTCATTCATTAATTTATAGGTTAAACCTCCAAACTGAGATTGATTACAACGGATGCTCCAACTAACCTGAGCTGTCTAACCAACTCAATCAATGACTCTGAACTTAAACATGTTGTCAATGAGTTCTCCTTTCAAAGAGCAAAAGGGGAGCTTTATGGGCTCCCCCAAAGTTCGGTACGAGAGACAGGACTTAAACCTGCACGATGGGCCTTACGGACACCATCGACCACTTAATGTGGCTGCGTCTATGCTATTCCGCCACTCTCGAATCTGAAGTTCTCCCGGTTGGGACTAGAGGGCTCTAAACCCTTTATCCCCACGTTAATCTAGCCACCACCGTCTGACCACGGCGGTCCAGGCGAACCTTGTTAGCCCCTCGCTACAGGCTTGAACTCACGAATGAAGAGGTTTGCACGGAGTCGCTTGTGGATGGGATTACCATCACCATCGACCTTCTGTGAGCCAACTTCATCTGTTTCGAAGTCGTTCGGGTCCTCAACCCAGGACTGGTACTCGCCAGCAATGGCGTTACCCTTTGCGTCCTTCTTTAGGGGGAACCGCTTCATACCTTCGAGAGAGAAACCAGTGGTTCGATTGAAAACCTTCCAATCGACGTAGGCATTGTAGGTAGTGTTCGCCGTGGATTCCACTGCGTCTGCCTGTTCCTGCTCGTCGCTTAGGGTTCTGTCAACTCCACAAGCTCTGAGATAGTCTCCGATTTGGGAAACCATTTTACCGTCTCGCTTGTAGAGGGTCCCACTGACCTTGACGAACTTGATGAGGAATCCCTCATGCTCTGGTCCGACGATTGTGGGGTCAATCTGGATACTGAGGGCTCCGGTCTTCTGTGTTCGAGAGAACGCAGAGGGCGGGAAGCTGTCCGGTGCTCGAAGGGTATAGATACCCGCCGAAGGGAGTTGAAATTTCCGCTCCTTAACATCCGCGTATTCTCCGGTTCCGAGATTGAGAGGTTCGATTGGCTTAAGGCCACCGAGTGCGCTAAGATCTGCCATACTTTTGTGTTTTCCTTCCTGATTTGTTTATGCTCTTACTTCTATCTTCGTGTTTGAGAGTCGTTTCTTGATGTCTTCCATGACCTTGGTCTCTGCTTGTTCGATGGCTTTTAGAGCCTTAACGAGACTTGCAGGGTTAATCGAAGTTGGAAGCTCTGAGCCTAGGGGGACTCTCGTGTTCGCTAAACCGACTGCGTTACCAGCAGCTACGTCTACCGAGTTACCAAGGTAAAGTATGTGCTGTTCGGGCTTCCCTGCCGCAGCGGGGAGACAGTCTAGCCTGAATGTTAGGTCGAAGTGTCTTGGAATCTCGGCTGTGAGGGCCTTCCCTACGACTGCCGGACCAATTACCTTTCCACCTGCTGTTTGGTCATCGTCTCTCGAAGCAGAAGCGGTCCATACGATGTATGGGACGTTGAGCTTCTGCGACTTCCACAGTTCATCGAGAATTCTAGTCTGAACCACGTTGTAGTGGCCCATATTGGAACCACCAACTTTTAGGGTTTCACCGTCTCCCTGAACTACGAAGTTGATATTCCCACTTCCGCCGATATTGACTCCATTCGCAGACTTAACTGCGAGGTCTGCCATGAGTGCGTCCGCAAATCCAGTCATAGATTCAAAGGCAATCATAGCATACGACTCTGGGGTCCCTGTGACCCACTTACCCTCTTTCCTAACCTTGCCCTTGCAGGCATTGTTTAGGAAAATCCACGGCTCTGAGTCGTCTTGAGAGATGACTTCAACGATTCCTAACTCGATGTAGGGATAAAGTGGCCCTACGCCTCCTTTGTCAATTGAGTAAACTAGTGTTGGCTTTCCTGTCTCTTTGTATAGGCTTTCTGCAAGTTCGCCGATGAGAGTGCTCTTACCGCTACGTGACCGGCCATACATCAAAATAGTCCGCTTACGATTCATTAAAATCCTTCTCGCCTAGGGGCTCCGAGCTGCTCCATAGCTGCCACGCCCATTGTGGTGATTTTTCGGAGAGTGTTTAGCTCTGCCTCGGTTGGCAAACCATTCTGTCGCCACACACGCGAAAGGCTGTGGGTTAGCTCATCCAAGTAATCCTGAATGTAGATTGTCCACTCTTCGAGTGAGTGCTTGTGCTCTTCTGGATCGCCAATACCTAGTGCAAGGGACTTTTGATATTCTCGTTCTCCGTTAATCGCTGTATAAACTTCGTCTCTACGTGCCATCTTCCTCCTTTTTGTAATTTACTTCTCCTAGGGGTTGGATGTTGATGTCCTCAATACCTTCCGTTCGAAGGCCGTCATAAAACTGAGACAGGGCAGCGATTATTTCCATTGGTTGAATCTCTCGGTTCCCTGTTATCGTCATCAGATACCCCCACTCCAAAACTCTATCTTTACGCAGGATTCGCCTCCTTCCATTTTCCTAATCATTGATTCGGCCCGTTTTAGCGCGTCCGCGTAGTTCTTGCCGGGGACCTTAATCGTTAGGGCTGTGCTTCGCCACTGACACCGAAATTTGTATTCTTTATACATAGGTTTTGGCTTCATGAGACTTGGCCGGACTCCTAGGGTTTACACCTAGACCGTCCCCTTTCATGGGGGGAGTTCAGAAATTAAACTAGAGCCCGATAAGTTTTGTTCTCAGACTGTTGGACATAAGGTATGTTCTACCTTATTCTTCTTAAATTTATTTCCATGTCGGTCTTTTTGAACGCAATCTTGCATGTTTTCGGCCTGACTTCCTGGAAATAAATGGTCTGGATTTACACATCTTGGCTGGTCACATTTATGACATATACTCAAGCCTTGCGGTATGTCTCCATTTTTGTATTCCCACATCCATCTATGAGCATACCTTATTAGACCATTAAACGAAAATATTCCGTATCCAGCAGAATTCCTTCCGCCTTCCCAAAGCCAACACGAATCTCCTCTTTTAACCCGAGAGAAAAACTCTGTGATTTCTTTGTTTTTGTTCGTTTTTCGTTTCCTCATTGTTTTGAAATAAGTGTAGCAAAAACCATGCCAAAGGTCAATCCACAAGTTATTGTGCCTCTACGAAAGCACCCACTACATCTTGTGGTTCTGGCCCCTCGAACTCCCTGTAGGTGGCAAGGTCAGAAACCAAATGGCTGAGTTCGCTCCGCGAAGCGGGGGGAATACCAATCGAGAGCATTTGGCCCTCGTAGTAGGGGTTCGAGTCAAACACAGTCGTATGCTTGACCTTGTTCCCGTGTAGCTTCATAGAGCGTTTCCTAAGCTCCTTCTCGTTCCGAACCCCCAAGACTGCAACCGTGCGGTGGTAGCTATTAGTGCTTAGGGCCGCAGCGTGTGCGACCATAGCTAGGGTGACTCCAAAGGGGAGGTCCCTACGGACGAGGATGTAGTGGATTGTGTCAATCATTAGTTCTTAGCTTCTTCCTCCACATCGAAGCGCCAATCCTCTTGGCATGAGGGACATCGGCCTTCCTTGATACATTTTGGGCATAGGTCTTCCCCACAGTCTTTGCAGTTTAGTTCAAGCTTTGCGTCGATAACATCAAAGGAGTCAACCTGCTCTATGTGGTTACAGAAAGTGCATTGAAAGTAGTATCCCATACCTATACTGCCCAACTGTCGTCATCTGTCTCGTCTCCAGGGTCCCGGTCGGAGTCAAACTCCTTGGGTTCCTCATACTGCTTGATGCTTCCACACTCTTGACAATATGCCGTGTTGTGTACCATACCGTGGGGGACAATCATGGCTCCCCCACAGCTAGTGCAAGTTCCTACTCTATCCATTAAGCTGTTCCCGTAGTTGTTGTGCTCTCAACATCGAGGTCTGTCTTGGTTGCTGACCTGGAGCGTGTCTGTTCATCGAACGCTAGGCTTGAAGACATTCCCCTCATTCCGCCAATGTTTGAGGCATACGAGACGGTTGAGCCTACTAAGCCCTTCCAGGCATTGTCGATATGGAATGGGTCTGGGCTATACTTCAGGACGTTCGTGTATGGAATTCCTAAGCTCAAGCTTTCGCTGAAAGCGTCCTGGTTTGCGCCCAGATAGATGAAATTCCAGTTAAACTTTTCTCTCTGGTTCGTGACGCGAGAAGACACATCGCTGCGCTTATGGGACCTAGACGCATTCTCTTCCCCATCCGTGATGATGATAAAAAGAACTTGGTCAGGCCGGACTGACTCGTCCATGTTGCTGTAGCGCTTTCCAGTATTGTCGATAGCGGTGCAGAGAGCGTCGAGCAGTGGGGTACCCCCTCTCGGCTTAATCTTGAGGGGTTCCACATACTTGACGGGAACTCCAAGGTATACAATTTCCTGTGGGTCTGTGTCATCGAACTGGATTAGGCTAATCTTGGTCGTCGGGATTGCTTGATGTTCCTTAATGAAGGAATTAAAGGCTGTCTCCATAGCCTCTTTGATGCTCGCCATACTGCCGCTGCGGTCTAGCAACACGGTAATATCGGTATAAATAGCCATTATTTTTTCTGTCTCCTATTAAATGTTCTAATTCTGTGGCAGTTCGAACAAACTAACTCACATTTTGCTACTTCTTCTAGAATTGTCTTCCAGGCCATGACAGAATTTAGCATGTTTGATATGTTATAGCGTTTCTGTCCAACAACGTGGTCAAAATCAAGGGCTGCATGATGTTTATTATAGCCACAGTCTATACACTTTCCGCCCTTGAGTTTTATAAGCTCCAGCCTCATACTAGATTTTACTTTTGTTCTTTTTCCCCATGATTTCTTACGACTCTTATTTCCTAAGGACAAATGAATCTGGCAATAAAATCTGTTTTCAGCCGCAGATTTCCCACATCGTTTGCACAATCCTTTACTAGCACGTTCTTCACGCTTTTGCTTGGTTCTCTCTTTGTTTCTATGATACCATTCTACTGCGTGTCGTCTGATAGCCTCCAGCTTTGCCTTCTTTGTTTTGTATTTTCTTGGGGCCATCCTAAATTTGTGCCTCCAAATACTCGCGTGTTTTCGTGACGTAAACTACCATGGATTGGGTATATTCCCCGTCGCTCAGTGGGGGGTCCTGCTTGAACTGCTTGATGAGCCTGAGGGCCTGGGCCTTGTCCTTCGTTCGCTTGACCTGAACGAAATGGACTCGTCCGGAGCGGTGAATTCCAATGAGATCGTAGGCTCCATGAGACCCTGCCGTCCGCATGACCATGACCATCCCTGCCTTGAGCAAGCGCTTTCGGACAGTATACTCGGTCGAGCGTCCTGCGTTATAGTTATAGTTTGGCATGTTTAGTCCCAGGAATTGGATCTAGCTTCCTAGATTCATCAACGTAACCACACATATCGCAAATAGGGTGCCTGTGGTCTACCCATGTGCCCCAATCAGCGTAGCGATGAACATGACTCCAAGTAGCTGAACACCAATTCTCGTCGGAGTCCGCAGCGTACGCTGCTCTAGTCTTCTGTAGGCGCTTCTCTGGCATCCAATTCCCTTGCGTGGTGTGGCGTTCGGTACTCGAACCCTTCGGAGAACGGGTCATCGACACTCCCGTGGCATAGTTTACGGTATTCACATGGTCTGCCCCATCCCGGCATGCACTGGTCGAAGCGTTGAGGGAAGGTTTTGTTTAGCATATAAGGCCCCCACGGAATACCAGATTGACGCTCAATAGATTTGAAGTCTTCGATCTCGGCCTCTCTTGTAGCCCGTTGCGCGAAGAATGAGTCTACTAGGTCCTCGTTGATGAAAATTGGAGGAGTCTGTGGAAACTGATTCGTAAGCACAGTCACTGGCATCTTCTCGACCCATTCCTTTACTCCACCACTGAGTTCCCATGTGGGGTAGCGTTTGAAGCCCGACTTGTACTCGTACGCTACTTCGTCGTGCGAGAATGGGGGAGTCCCATGCCTCTTGTAGGCGTAACAAAAGGGAGAGGACTGTTTCCCGTAGCTCTCGTAGCCCTTGTATAGGCCCTGGACGATTACCGCATCAACCTTAGTACCTGTCGTAGTCTCGACCGCTCTGCATGTAGAGTGGAGCTGAACAGCAGTGTCCCAGGAGTTAATCCAGGTGTCTTTCTTAGAGCTAGTACTCTTATATTCGATGTATACGACCTGTTCATCATTCCCCAGGATTAGGTCAGGCTTGGACATGAAGACTAGTCCATCGTGGGCGTACTCCATTTCTTCCTCAACATACAAGATGTTGGGGTACTGCTCGATTAGTCTCGGCCAGACGTGCTTCCAGAATCCACGAATAAGTCCCTCAACGAGGCTAGCTTGTTCTGCTGCGAAATCTCGAACTCCGACTTCTCCTGCACCGGCGCTGAGGAGGGCGTCATGCATTTGCTTGAAAGCAGTTGCTGCCAGTAAATCAATATCGACTCCTGTGCCTTCCTTAGTTCCTTTGGCGATATAGGCAAGAGCGTCATGGATTGTGG
>Ga0184629_10000758_pt1 | contig 13985 bp, 12 predicted proteins | sample PLM4_32_b1_FD_133158 | JGI IMG/M metagenome (GOLD analysis project Ga0184629, IMG submission 133158) | Groundwater sediment microbial communities from an aquifer in East River, Colorado, USA - PLM4_32_b1 | ecosystem: Environmental > Terrestrial > Soil > Riparian zone | place: USA: East River... | reverse complement strand
CCGGTGCCGCTCCACATTCGCAACGCGCCGACGCCGCTGATGAAGGAACTCGGGTACGGCAAGGACTACGCCTACCCGCCCGACCATCCCGACGCCGTGCCGCAGTCGTTCCTCCCCGACGAGCTTCGTGACCGGCGCTTCTACGAGCCCGGTGGCGAGGGCCTCGAAGCCGAGTTGAAGCGCCGGCTGGAGGCGTTTCTGGCGCGGCGACGGAAGTAGGACTTTCACCGGCGCCGCGGGTCCTGTCGTCTCGACCCGCCGCGGGTCCCGTCGTCCAACAGCCCACGGCGGGCGGGCCTACCGCGCCTCCGCACTAGTAGTCCCGCCCTTGTGGGCGCCCGTTGGCCGCCACCCGCGGCGTCCGGCACATGACCGCGTCGCGACCTCGGTGCTGATCTGCTACCATCCGCGCGTGTCTCACCATGCCGACGTTCAGCGCTATCTGGGTCGCCCACCCGGTCACGCCCGCGTGATCGGCCCGCCGGGAAGCGGTAAGACGACCCTGCTCATCGAGCGCTTCCGCGCACTCGTCGCGCGCGGGCACCGACCCGGCATCGTGGCGTTCGGGCGCGAACATCGCGACCGGCTGCTGGAGCGCGTGATCCCGCCCGGTGGGGCACACTTGGGCGCGCACCCGGTGACTACGCACGCGCTTGTCGCATCCGCGGTACTCAACGCCGCCCGCCCCGCGCGCCCGCGCACGCTGCGCGACGTCGACGAGCTGCTGGTCCTGGCGAGGCTTGTGCGTCGCGAGCCCACGCTGCTCTCAAGCGATCTTTCCGCCATCTCCGGCTCGTCCACCTTCCTGCGCGATTTGCTGGACGCCTTGCACGCGCTCGCGCAGCACGGCATCTCCGCGGAGGCTGCGCGCGCGTGCGCGCAATCCTGCGCGGACCCGCGCGTGCGCGACGTGCTCGTTGTGTACGCACGCCATCGCGAAACGTGCGAGGAGCGCGGACTGGTGTCGTTCTACGACGCAGCGTGGCGCGCGGCCGAGTGCGTCGGCCGCCCCGGGATGATCTCGCCGCTCTCGGAGTTCGACGTGGTGCTGATCGACGATTTCCACGACCTCGACCCCGGCCAGTACCACCTGCTCACGCGTCTCGTGCCGCCAGATGGCGACACCGCGCTGGAAGTGTTCGGCGATCCCACCGGCGCGCGTTTTTCGTTCCGCGGTACGAGCGACCGCTTTTTCACAGGACGATTCCCGGATGACTACGCACCCCTGGATCTCGATCTGGCGGCACCGGGGTGCAACGACGCCGCCCTGCGCGACACCGTAGCTTCGCTGATCGCCGTGACGACGCCCGCGCTGAACGCCGCTGCTCCCGCCGACCCGGATCTGCCCTTGTTCGCGGGCGCGCCGTGGCGAAGCGTAGCGCCTGCCGCGCGGGACCTGTGGGCGTGCTCGGTGTCGCTGGTCATCGCCGACGACGAGATCGCGGAGGCGCAAGCCGTCGCGGCGCGCGCGCGTGCCGTCATCGATGCGGGCGTGCCGCTGCGCTCCATCGCCGTCATTACGCGCGACGCGGAGCGTTCCCGCGCCGTGCTGCAGATTGCTTGTCACGAGTGGGGCGTTCCCCTGGACGCGGGCGGGAACGAGAACGGCGCGGCGGAGGACTTCCTGCGCTCGCTGCTCGGGGCCCTCGGCTCGGACCCGGACGGCCGCTTCGCCGACGCGCTGGCGACCTCGCCGTTCTTTCCTTCGTTTTGCGGAGATCACGGAGACACGGAGAGCCTCCTGCGCACACACAAGCGCGATTATTCCTCGCGCGACGGATTCGACATGGAGCGTCTGTGGGGAGAGCGCGTGACCCCGCTGCTCGCGACCGGCGACGCCACCTCGCGGGCCGCTCTGGCGGCCGTGGCTGACGAATGGCGCCGCTACCGCGAAGTGGTGGAGCACGCCGGAGGGGGTGTCTCGCTGGACGAGTTCCGCGCCACGTACCTCGCGGAGCGCTCGGAACGCGCACCCGCGGGCAACCGCGTCACCCTCCTCTCCGCGCGCGAGGCCACCGGCCGATCGTTCGCAATGGCGTTCGTGTGCGGCTGCGCCGAGGGCTTCTTTCCCGGTGCGGCCGCGCGCGACGGGTACATCCCACTGCTCGCCCTGGCGCGCGCAATCGAGCCTGCGAACGCGGACGCCGCGCACGACATCGCCGCGCGCCTCGACGAGTCCGCGGTGGAGCGCGCGGAGAACGCTCTCCTTCTGACGGCGCTCACGCGCGCCGCGGATTCTCTCGTGATCACCGTCCCGTCGCGGATCGGCGGCGAGTCGACCCTGCCCGCGCGCGTGCTGGCCACGGATGAGCGCCCCTTTACGATCGAAGTTGCGCAGCGCAGCGAGTCCCCCTGCGCGCGCGCGGCACTCGGGGTGGCGCGCACGCTCGCCGACGAGTCGCGCGCAGAGCGCCTGCGCGCCATCGATCCCGTGGCGGGATGGTGGGTGACGCCGCCGCCGCCGGAGCGATTGCCCGCGCTGGCGTCGTTCTCGATGAGTGCCTCCAAGCTTAACTCGTATGCGCGCTGCGCCCGGCAGTTCTTCTACCGAAACGTGCTCAAGCTCGAGGAGCCCGAGTCCGTCTACCTGCGGGTGGGCACGCTGGTGCACGACGCGCTCAAGGAGATCATCCCGCCGGGGGCGACGCGCGACGAGGTGCGCGCGGCACTCCGCGACGCCGGCACGCGCGAGATCGCCGAACGCCTCGTGTCGGCCGCCATGGGAGAAGCGGGGGAGTGGATGCGCGACCTGTCGGTGACATACCTGCAGGACATGCTGGAGCGCGTGGCGGAGCTGGAGGCGCAGCGCGAGGGGGACTACCGCGTACGCATGCTAGAGGAAAAGGTAGAGGCCGAGGTCGAGGGCATGCCGCTGCGCGGGCGTATGGACCGCGTGGACGACGTGGAGGGCCTGGGGCCGGTCGTCATCGACTACAAGACCTCGGGCAGCATCGCCAAGACGTTTCCGACGCTGGTGGAGAAGATCGAGACCGAGTACTGGCAGATCCCGGTGTACGCCACCATGGCGGCGGTCACGGGACTGTCTGCGGCCGGGTTCGTGTACTACGCGCTTCCACCCGGCGACGAGAGCTTTGCGGTGGGGGTGCAGCTTGCGCCCGGCAATCGTCCGGCGCCCGTTCCGTTGGGCTTTCGGAAGCCGCACCGGTACGGACCCGTCAACACGGAGATCGTCGCCGGCGCCATGGCCCGTGCCGTCGAGATTCATCGCTCCATAGTGGAGGGCGAGTGCCGCTACGAGCGTACCGAGAATCGCCAGATCTGTCCCAACTGTCACTTTGCAAGGATATGTCAGCGAAGCAAAGCATCGATCTAGACGACGGGCAGCGCGCCGCGGTGGAAGCATCCGTCGCCGACGCCACCAACGTGATCGCGGGGGCGGGCACGGGGAAGACCAGCGTGCTCGTCGAGCGCTATGTCAAGCTCATCGGGGACGGCGTGCCCATCGAGCGGCTGCTCGCACTCACCTTCACCCTCAAGGCGGCAGGCGAGATGCGCGAGCGCGTGCGCCGGGCGGTGGCCGAGCGCCGTCCCGCGCTGGTGCGGCACATGTCGGGCGCGTGGATCATGAACTTCCACCAGTTCGGCTACCGCTTCATCAAGGAGAACGCACCCGCGCTGGGCATCGACCCCGGCGTGGATGTCGTCTCCATCGCGGAGTTCGAGCGCATCCAGCGCATCCTGCGCGCGCGCTTCGAGAACGGCCGCGTGGCCGGTGTGCCGTCGGATTTCGGCGGAGAGCCGCCGCCGCCCACCAAGCTGGGGTCGCTGTTCGACACCCTCATGAAGGTGGCGCTCCACTGTCGCGGCATCATGCTGGAGCCGCAGGCGTTGCGCGCGATGGTGACCGCGGACGACCACCCCGCCTACATCGCGCGCGTGGACACCGTGGTGGCGCTGGCACGCGAGTACGAGGGCGAGCTGGCGCGGCGCGGCCTGCTGGACTTCAGCGACATGATCACCATTCCCGCGCGCGCCCTGCACGAGAACCCCGCGCTGGGGCGGGCGTACGGTGCCGCGTTCGATCACATACTGGTGGACGAGTTCCAGGACACCAGTGCGGCGCAGAACGAGCTTTTGCGCGCTCTCTCTGGCGGCAACTTCTCGCGCGTCACCGTGGTGGGGGACAAGAAGCAGTCGATCTATCGCTGGCGCGACGCGCGCGTGGAAAACATCGGCGAGTTCCCGGACCCCGATCCGCGCGAGCTGACCATTAACTATCGCTCCCGGCAGGAGATTCTGGATCTCGCGCACGCGCTGGTGACGGGCGAGGAAGAGCTGCGCGACGCGGCTGTGCCGCTCACCGCGCACCGCGGCGCCGGCGAGGCGAGCGTACTCTTGTTCCATCCGACGAACGGCCAGGAGCGCCACGACGACGAGGCCGAGGCGCTGGGGGCGTGGGTGGACCGCCTCTTGGGATGCGTTCCCGCGCCCGCACACTGGGAGCTGGAGCCCATGGCGACGCCGCTCGAGCCGCACGACATCGCCGTGCTGCTGCGGCGTTTCGCGAGCAGCAAGCTCATGCCCGCGGTCGAGCGCGTCTTCCAGCGCCGCGGCATTCCCTTTGCCGTGGTGGGTGGCGCGAACCGCGTGGAGGCGCGCGCGCTGGAGAGCTGGCACGCGTGGCTCTCGCTCCTCTTGCCGGGCGACCGCTCGGTGGACCTCGTGGCCGTGCTGGAAGCACCGCCATACACGGTAACGGAGGCCTCGCTGGCGGAGCTGTTCGCCGCGCCCACGCCCGCGCCCGGCGCGGCGGAGTGGCTTCGCGAGGAGAGAATCGCGTGCGTGCAGAACGAGCGCGATGCCGCCGCCATGCGCGACGCGCGCGCGTCGGCGGAGCAGGCCGTCGACGTGTGGCGCGCGCGCGGATTCCGCGAGTTCCTCGTGTGGAGCATCGAGTCCAGCCCGCTGCGCACGCGACTCTTGCGCGACGGTGCGCAGCCGGCCGCGGTGGACGAATTGCTCCGGGAGCTGCTCGACCTGGCCGACGGCCTCGCACGCCGCGGCGAGCTGAACCTCGCCACGTTCCTGGACCACCTCCGCGCCTCGCTGGACGAGCGCAAGTTCCACGAGGACGGAGACGCCGTGCTGCCGCGCGAGCGCGTGGCGGTGATGACCGTGCATCAGGCCAAGGGGCTCGAGTTCCCGGCGGTGGCCGTGGTGGGCGTGGTAGACAGCACCTCGCGAGCGGAGGGTTTCCTCGTATCGCGCGAAGAAGGTCTATACTTCGGCGAGAAGACCGGAGCGCCATGGAAACGCGAGAAGAGGTTGGCGAAGATCCACGCGCGCGAGGAGCGCATGGAAGACGTCGAGGAACGCTGTGTCCTCTACGTCGCCCTCACCCGCGCCCGCGATCACCTGTGGGTCAGCGCGCCGTCGGTGGAGGGGAGGAAGCTGCTGAAGGGCACCACACGACCGTGGCTGTTCACCGAACTCGTGGAGCGCGCGCGCACGCTGAATCTGGCCCGCGAGATCCGCGAAGTGGGCGACGTGTCATCGATCGCTGCATCGTCGCCCCGCGGTGAGCAAGAGAACGGCAACGCCGAGGAAGCGCTTCGCGAGTGGATATCTCTCCGCGACCGTAGCATTTCGACAGCCGACGCACTTCCCGCGGGCGGTGTAGTAACCGTCACATGGTCCGACCTGACGTCGTTCGCGCGCTGTCCGTTGCAGTTCGCGTTCGACCGCGCGGGCTTCGGGGAATCCGAAGAGGCGCCGCCGCGCCGCGCCGCCGAGGCATCGTCCGCGCTGCCCAAGGGAATCGATGCCGCCGAATTCGGCGCGTTCGTGCACGCGGGTCTGGAGGCGCTGGCATCGCGACCGACGGCGTCGACAGGCGACGTGCTCGCGGCGCTGTCGGCGCGCTTCGACTTCGGCAAGAACACCGCCGAAGTCGTCCGTGCCGCGCGCGCCCGCATCGAGCCGGTTCTCGTGCAACTCCCGTTTGCCGTGACAACGCGCGCCGAGATGCCATTCGCCGTTCGTGTGGATACGGTCCTGGTCCAGGGCGTGATCGATCGCTTGGACGACGCCGTCGTCACCGACTATAAGGTGGGCGAGCGCGCGGACGAGCACGCGAAGCAGGCGCGCGTGTACGCGTGGGCGGTAGACCGCGCGCGGGGGGAGTCGAACGCGACGGGGCGCATTGCGTATCTCCGCGACGGAAGTGTCGATGTCGTCGAAGTCGCCTCGCCGAAGACGAGCGCCGAGATCGATCGCGTGGCGCGAGAGATCGACGCTGCGATTAGAGAAGGAAGCTTTGTCGCCACCCCGGGAGCGGTGTGCGCTGCCTGCCCGCATCGGGCAGGGTGCGAGTATGCGGTGTGATGGCCGATCGCGCACAGTGCGCTGTGGACAGAAACACTTCGAGACGATCGGCGTGCCCTTCGCGTCTATCGTGGAAGAAGTATTTACTCACGCCGGTCCGCTGCGCGGCCTGCCGCTAAACCGGAGCGTTCGTTTGGCATACGGGAGGGAGAAGAGCCGTTGACAGCCAGCGGTTTCGAAAGGCGCGGAGGGCCTGAGCCTCATCGGGTTCCTCCGCTGGGCCTGGTCGGCTCTGCCGCGCTGTTCGGGGCGGGCGCTCTGCTGCTGTTCCTGACAACGCGGGTAGCCGTCCCGGCATTCAAGTCCGCCACCGGGGCTGAGACGGTCGTGATGTGGTTCTTGGCCGCAAGCGTCGTCCTTTTTGGCCCTCTACTGCTCACGGCTGCCCTGTTGTTGTATCGAGAACTGCGTCTAGGAGGGCAGGGCTCGTTGAGCGCGCGGCTGTGGCTTCGCCCGATGAGTGGAGGCGACTGGCTCTGGGCTGTCGGAGGGCTGGTTGCCATCGGCGTGCTGACCGGCGGCATCGGCGCCGCGTTCGGAAAGCTGCAAGACGAGTCGAATCTCCATCCGTCGTTCATGGCTTTCGAGCCGCTCGGTCCCGGCCGGTACTGGATTCTCGGCACGTGGCTCCCGTTCTTTGTGCTGAACATCGTTGGGGAAGAGTTTGTCTGGCGGGGTGTCGCGCTGCCGCGGCAAGAGGTTGCCTTCGGGGGGCGGGCTTGGCTGGTCAATGGGATCCTGTGGTTGCTGTTCCACGCTGCCTTCCCCTGGCAAGTCCTGTTGACCCTTGTGCCGATTACGTTGATCCTGCCCTACATTGTCCAGCGTCGGCGCAGCACATGGACCGGGATGGTCATCCACGCCGGGTTCGGAGCGATGGGCTTCTTGGTCCTGGCATTCGGGCTTGCCTGAGAGTCCGCATAGCCCGAACCAGCCGCTGCTGAGCTTGGTCGTTACACGCAGTTCTCAACGAGGGCGGGCTTGGCGTAAAGAGCCCTCTGGATCGGTGAATCTCGCGGTGGTGGGCAGCGTTTATCTCGTTAGGTTGCGGCCTTCGCGGTACTATTTTGCGCGTGGTGTGCCGAAATGGCGCCGCGATAGGTGATTACACCGTAGCCCATGTAGATAGGCTGCGAAGCAGGCAGTAGAAGATAGATAGAAAAAAGTAGTTAGGCGTGGCAGGCACCCACTCTGGTGCTCCCGCATGAGAATCCCACCGCTGCTCTTTGTCTTGCCTTGGATGGTCTTGCCCGCGCTGGTGCTCGCGCAGACGCCAGCACACGTCGGAGCGCGAGTATCGGCAAGTACGGATATTCAGGCCATTGAGAAGGTACCCGTGGACTTTCGGACGGCCTTGACGACGAAAAACGCAAAACTGCTATCGAGCCTGCTGCTGAATGACAGGATTCTCTTCGTCAGCCCAAGGTCACCCTCCGACACTCGGAAGCAGCGTGAAGACTCCAACGTTCACGCGGATGGCATACCCGCCGCTGGCGCGCAGGACTTCCTCCGATTCATCGCGACATCAAAGGTTCCAATCGAGGAGCGGTTCTACAACATCAAGATCCTGCAGATGGGGTAGTGGGTCAGTTTGCCTGACCCACTACCCAGGATGGGCATGTTGCCTGGGTGACTTTCGACTTCGACTTTCTCGAGAACGGCAAGGTTGAGAACTACGGGGTTGAGGTCTGGCAGATGATCAAGGACGCGGACGATACGTGGAAGATCCTGAGTGTCGTCTGGTCTTCCAATGGCTCGCCGCGCTGAGAGCGACGCCTAACCCCTCGCTCAAGCGGTTAGACGTCTGAAAGGTTGACCTGCAGTGCTCCTACTCAAGAATCTGCTGTTCTCCGTGGTGGTTCCTGGCATCGTCGCCGTCTATGTGCCGTTGCTGCTGGTTCGCGGGTATTCTCTGGCTTCCGGGGTGGTGGTCGTGGTGGGGCTTGCTGCCGTGCTGATCGGGAGTGGGATGTATGCCTGCGCCCTTGTTATCTCGTTCGCGGAACCAACTTCCCGGCGACCGCGCACCCCCGCCAGACGGTTTCACCGCGCTGGAGATGCGCGCTCAAGGGATACTCGCCGGTGTTCGGACTCTTCTCGCACTTAGACGTTGAGATACTCAAGCTGATGGTCTCGTCGGGGTTGTCGGTGCGAGCGCCTTCCCAGGTCCACACGGCGCTGCACTCCGCATACCAGCTTCCGGTGTAGCGCACCGTCCCATCCTTCGCGGTTCGGAGCGTCGCCTGCTCGTTCTCAACCCAGAAGAGCCACGCGGGGTCGTCACCACTGGCGGTGACCTCATGCTTTCCCGGGTCGAATTCGACGGGGCGCGTGGTGTCGGGCATGGACGGAGTGGCGGGAACGAGCGTGAGATCGAAGTGGCGGCCCATGTTCATGTGGTTGATCCGAATCTGAAACGTGGAATCGGTGAGCGACAGGATCTCGACGTTCGACGGAACGGAATCGTCGATGATGGTGAGTTTGGTGCCGTCCCAACTCCACTTTCCGATAGCGGGTGCGCCGTCCTTGTGCGCTCGGATGTACGTACCGTCGTACAGAAAAACGTAGCGATCCCAGGTCCGCCCGGCGGGCGACTCCCTGACCATCCAGACCTTGTCGAGGAAACCCGCGGGCGGTGGTGTGGAGTCGGGCGCGCCGGCTTGAAGCGCGACCGCCGAAAGGGCTATCAGGAAACGGCTAACCATCGTGCGACACCCGATCGGTGAATGCAAGAAGGCTGCCGCTTTCCCGATCGTGCGGCCCAGCCGAAGCACCTCGGGCACCGTCAGCGCTCCCTTTTCATCATGCTCACGCAGGCGGGCCCGAAGTTGATGGACTTCGGGTTGGCGCGGAGCGCGGGCCGGTGCCGCTTTCAAGTCAGTTTCGGAAACGTGCAGATCGGCCGGTCTTGGTTCGCGCCCGATGGCCAGTCGGTGGTCTACTTGCATGCCCGCACGGACGGCCAGCCGGTGCTTGTGCGCCGCGCGCTCTCCGCGTGGCAGTCACGCGGCGGGGTCGCGGACACGCTGTTCAGCCGGATGCCACGGAGGCGGTGGAGTCGTTCGGGATCGCGGCGGACCGAAGACGAGTCGTGGTGTCCGTGATCGACTGGCTCTCGGGCTGACCATCGCGGAAGTCCCGGGCATCGTCCCGCCGGAGCGGAGCCGGTAGGAATAGTGGCACTCGTCGTCTTTCTCAGATAATCGCAAAGGTTCTGGACGGGGGAACGACATTTGCCGCCCTCATCATCGCCACTAGTCCGTGCGGTGTTTATCTTGTTAGCCCGCGGCCTTCGCGATACTATTTTGCCGTGCAGTGCCCAAGATCGCGCCGCAACAAGAGCTTACGTCGCAGTGTATGGAGTTAGGCTGCAAGGCGAAGGCGTAGAAGATCGATCGAAGAATAGTTAGGCCGATAGAAAGTGAGTGAGCGAGATGGCCGGCGAGATGATGCGGCTGGAGGAGCAGATTCGGCTGGCGCTCGAGGGTGAGGCCTGGCACGGCCCTTCTGTACTCGAAGCCCTTGCAGGCGTGTCGGCTGAGCAAGCCAGCAGCCATCCAATCCCGGATGCACACAGCATTTGGGAGCTCGTCCTGCACATCGGCAGCGATTACGCTCTTGTTTTGCGCAGACTGGCGGGAGATGGGCGCCGGCTCACGCCGGAAGAGGATTGGCCTTCGTGTCCGCCGGCGACGGTCGAAAACTGGCAGCAAACTGTGGAAGCGCTCCGCCGGTTGAATCGGCAGCTCCGGGAAGCGGTGCGCGCATTTCCGGCAGAGCGGCTCGACGAGCCGCTCGTCCCGGAGGTTCCGTACACGGCGTACACTCAGTTCATCGGTGTGACCCAGCACAACCTGTATCATGCGGGCCAGATATCGCTACTGAAGCGAGCACTGGCCACCGTTTGATCATTACGGCTGCATGCAGGGAGGACGGCTTGGTGAACGTCCCTCCACTTGACAAACGTTACCACGAGAGGTAACGTATGTTCGTGGGGAAGGTGAAGCGGGGGAACTCCGTGTTCGTGACTTGGACGGGCGATCATACGCCGCGCCATGTTCATGTGTATCGAAACGGCCGGCTCGTCCTCAAGTGGGACCTCGAGAACCACCTGCCCATGAAGGGCAAACCGACCGCCCGAATCCTCCGACTGATCTACGAACTCGAGGAAGAAGGTTTGCTGTGAAGATCCGGACAGTCAGTTACAACAATCGCAAGAAGGCGTTCGAGGTCCGGATGGGCAGCCGCACGTACATTTATCCCTACAGCCGGGCCAAGAACGGCCCCAGGGCGGGAGACCTCGTGCGCGACGTGCACGTGGACCAGGAACTGGGCTGCGAGGGATTCAATTATGTTCTGGATTCGGGGCGCGAGGGGACGATCCACGGCGAGCAGGTTCTGGACTACAACGAGGATCCGGACTACCTGCGCGACGCCATGATCTACAAGCTCACCGTGGAGGTGCAGAACCGTCTCAAGAGCAGCCGGCTAACCCGACGCGAGATCGTCCGCCGCCTGGGAACGTCGGCCACGCAGTTCTACCGGCTCATCGACCAGACCAACACGCGCAAGTCTTTTGGTCAGTTGCTCGCACTGCTGCACATCCTTGACTGCGAGGTCGATCTGGTGGTGCGGAAGCGAAGGTCGGCTTGAAGCGGGAGTAACAAGAGGCGCTTACCGAAACACCCGTCTCGCCAGCTCCACCAGTTCGCCGTGAGACTCCAGAACCAGGTCGGCGCCGTGGAAGTCGATCGCGCGCGTCTCTTTCGTGCGCACGACCACCACGGGGACGCCTGCCGCGATGGCGGCACCGACGCCCTTCTCTGCGTCTTCGAGCACCACCGCCTCGCCGGGCCGTGCGCCCACTTCCTGCAGCACCCGTAGGAAGATATCCGGCGCCGGCTTCAGCGCCGACACCGTGTCGCTGCCGACGATCGCGGCGAAGGAATCCATCAGGCCTTCGTTGTGCAGGATCGCCTCGATGTCGGTGCGCATGGTTCCGCTGGCGATCGCGAGCGTTTTTTGCGCACGCCATATCCGATCGACGAACTCCCGCGCCTCGGGAAAGAAGCGAATCGTTCCGTCGCGGCAGTACTCGCTGAAAAGCGGTCGCTTCTCGTCGCGAATCATGCGCGGGTCGAGCGCCAGGTGATGGCGCTCGATCTCGCCCCTCGGGCCGAGCCCGAGCGAGGTCCAGTACTTGTAGTACTCGGTCTCGTCGATGGTGTGGCCGTGCTTTTGAAACACAGCGTTGTACGCTTGGTAGTGGAAGCGCTCGCTGTCGACGAGCACGCCGTCGAAATCGAAGATCACGACGCGCGCGGAAAAGAGTGCCTCGAAAAGCGCGAGGCGCCGGGTGGGCGATCCGGGGTCAGCCAAGGTAACGCGCCTCGTCGCGTATCGGGACGAAGCGGCGGGTGAAACGGTAGATCGCCAGGCTCTCGATGATAAAGGGCATGAAACCGAGGAACCCGAGCACCGGCATCTCGAAGATCTTGATGTGCCCGAGGTAGGGCACGTCGTACTCCCACTTGGCGAGCGCCCAGTAGTTCCAGAACTCCCACAGCAACCCGGCCGTTAGGCCGGCCAAAAAGAACACCAGCATCGAACGAAACCGGCCGGTGAAGAACTCGGAGAGGATCGAACGTTCGCCGAGGCGTCCGTTGATCGGGTCGAGGAAGAACGCGAATCCCATCCACACCAAGGGGGTCATGTACCGCGAAGGCCAGACGAAGGGCACCACCAGGCAGGCGGCTCCGAATACCACGAAGGGCCAGAAGGTGTGATTCGGCAAGCGGGGATAGGTGGTGTGGTCGTTGCCGGGCAACAGATCCGAGAGCGTTTCGTAGATGAGGAACATGCCCGGGGAGATGGTGGCGAAGGCCCAGATGTACCCGGGAAAACGGACCCACGGGTTCTCCGGCAGGCCGACGTACGCCCAGTTGTTGAGCAGCAGGTTGTACGCTTCGAACACCAGCCAGCTTCCGATGGAGATGATGCCGAGCAGCAGCAGCTCGCCGGGGTGGTCGGACGCCAGCGATTTTCCGCAGCGCCGCTTGCGCAAGCCGTCGAGGAACAGGATGAGGCCGGTCCACTGGATGGGCGTGAAAAACCAGCCGATAATCGCGCTGTCGGTGGTGAAAAGCAGCGCCTGGAACACGACCAGCGACGCCAGCCCCACCCACCCGTAGGCCGGCATGCGCCGGGCCGCGGCCACGGCCACGTTGCTTGACTTGGGGAGTTCCTGCGGTATCATGTGCCTTCCGTTCGGGCCTTCTTACGGCTGCACCGAGCTGGCCGCGGGTCCTGCCGCCGACAGCCCGGCGCGGCTCGCTTCGTCCGCGCCTGCGCACTAGACTCGCTCGCCGCGCGGGCGCCCGTCGGCGCCACCCGCGGCAGGGGACGCCGGACGAATCACTGAGGTTACCGCAAGTCGGCGGCGCGTGGCAACCGCGGGAACCGTCCGCTCGTGGCGACGTTGAATACCGGGCACGAGCGGGGCGAGATGACAGGACCCGCGGGGGTTCCACGGAGGTGACGATGCAGCACGAAATTCAGGCCCTGAACGAGCGCGTCCAGCGCGAAAGCCACTTCATCCCGATCCTGCAGAGGTCGATCCAGCGCGCCATCATCGGCCAGCGCTATCTCGTGGATCGGCTGCTGATCGGTATTCTGTGCGACGGACACGTGCTCATCGAAGGCGTTCCCGGGCTCGCGAAGACGCTTTCGGTCAAGACGTTGGCGGCGTCGGTCGACACGACGTTTCGCCGCATCCAGTTCACCCCGGACCTCCTGCCCGCCGATCTCATCGGCACCGAGGTCTACAACCCGCGCGACCATTCCTTCACGGCCAAGAAGGGACCCATCTTCGCGAATTTCATCCTGGCGGACGAAATTAACCGTGCGCCGGCGAAGGTGCAGAGTGCGTTGCTCGAGTGCATGCAGGAACGCCAGGTGACGATCGGCGACAAGACGTATCCGCTCGCGTTTCCGTTCCTGGTGCTTGCCACCCAGAACCCGATCGAGCAGGAAGGGACCTACCCGCTCCCGGAGGCGCAGGTCGACCGCTTCATGCTCAAGCTCAAGGTGACCTACCCGTCGCGCGAGGAAGAGAAGGCGATCATGGAAATGGTCACCTCCGGCGCGGTGCCGACCATCGACCCGGTGATCAACCCGCAGGTGCTCAAGCAGGCGCAGCAAACGGTGCGCGAAATCTACATGGACGAGAAGGTGAAGAACTACATCCTCGACATCGTCTTTGCCACCCGGGACCCCGAGTCGTTCAAGCTGCCCATCAAGCATCTGATCGCCTATGGCGGCTCGCCCCGCGCCACCATCTTTCTCGCCGAAGGGGCCAAGGCGCACGCGTTTCTGCGCGGGCGCGGCTACGCCACCCCCGAGGACGTCAAGGCCATCGGGTTCGACGTGCTCCGTCACCGGGTGATCGTGACCTACGAGGCCGAGGCGGAGGGGCTGGATTCCGAGGCCGTGCTCCAGCGCATCTTCGACCACATCGAGGTGCCTTGATCCGATGGCGCGCCCGATCCGAAGCGTGAACCCGCCGTCGCCGGCGGGAGAGAAAAGCATCGCGGAGATTCTCAAGAAGGTCCGCCGCGTCGAGATCACGACCCGCCGGCTGG
>Ga0184629_10000756_pt1 | contig 13993 bp, 13 predicted proteins | sample PLM4_32_b1_FD_133158 | JGI IMG/M metagenome (GOLD analysis project Ga0184629, IMG submission 133158) | Groundwater sediment microbial communities from an aquifer in East River, Colorado, USA - PLM4_32_b1 | ecosystem: Environmental > Terrestrial > Soil > Riparian zone | place: USA: East River... | reverse complement strand
GGCGCTGCGCATCACCGGTGAGGTTTCGACGATCTCGAACACCACTTCGTTGGGCAGCTCGACCCCGATCGGCCGGCCCTCGAAGTACTCGGCGATGACCTGCATCCCGTCGGCCATCCACTGGGCGTGGTCGCCGAGCGCTTCCTCGTCCATTTCGTACTGCTCGTAGTTCTGCGTGTTCATGAAGTGGTACGAGTGTCCGTCGTGATACATGTACTGGAGCTCATGGGTCTCGAGCAGCGCTTCCTCCACCGTGTCGGAAGCCCGAAATCGATGTTCGACGGTCACCCCGGTCTTCAACTTGCGGAGCTTGGCGTGGACCATGGCGCGCAGGTTGCCCGGCGTGTGGTGATGGAACTCGATGACGCGGCAGGGCTCGCCCTCGAACATGATGGCGATGCCCCGGCGGATGTTGGTGGCGGTGATCGACATACGCGGTCCTGCCGGGTGATGAGTGAGCGGGCGCCCGGCCGCCCCCGGGGGCGGTGTGCGACGGGCGGGGAATCTAAACGCGCGGCGGGGCGGGCGGCACCCGGGCCGCGCGTGACCGCCGGGGCGCCGCGGAAGTCTAGGGAAACGTGAGCCGACACCTCCTCCTTCTCACCATGCTCGGGGCCGCGGCGTGCAGCCGTGCCCGGTCCAAACCACTTGCCGAGCGGTCCTCCCGGGCGTTGCGGACGCTGCTCGGCTGCTCCCCGGGATGCCGCCGCCGCTCGACCCTGCCAACGTCCATGCCGCAGGACATCCGTCTCGCGCCCGATGGCAGCGTCTTCTTCGTCGCCGACATGCAGGCCGATGGCGTCTTCATCGTCGACCCCGGCAGCCTGACTCGGATCGGGTTCATCCCGACCTGCGTCGGCACGCACGGCATCTATCCGAGCCGCGATGGGCGGCTGTTCTTCGTGTCCAACCGCGGGTCGCACATCCTGCGGGGCCGTCCGCACGGCCCGGGCGACGTGAGCGTCCTCGACCCGCTTCGGCGGAAGGTCGTGGCGACCTGGAGGATCCCGGGCGGCGGCAGCCCGGACATGGGGAACGTGACGGCGGACGGGAGGGAGCTGTGGCTTTCCGGCCGCTACGATCATGAGGTGTACGTGTTCGACACCGGCACGGGCAAGCTCCTGCACCGTATCAAGGTCGGACGCGACCCGCACGGGCTCACGGTGTGGCCCCAGCCGGGGCGATACTCGCTCGGTCACACCGGCAACATGCGGTAGTCTCGTGTTCCCCCTCTCCGGAACGGAGAGGGGGCCAGGGGGTGAGGCCTAGAGGGCGAGCTCAGGGAGATCCCGGAACAACTCCAGCGATTCAGGGTTCGCCAGCGCTTCGCTGTTTTTCACCGGCTGGCCGTGCACCACCGCCCGGACCGCCAGCTCGCTGATCTTGCCGCTGATGGTGCGTGGCAGATCGGCCACCTGGACGATCCGCTGCGGCACGTGGTGCGGGCTGGCATGAGCCCGCAGGCGCTGGCGGATCCGCTCCCGCAACGCCTCATCCAGCTGCACGCCGTCCCGCAAGCGTACGAACAGCACGATCCGCACGTCGCCGCCCGTTCCGATTACCTGAGCGATGGCGAGGCTCTCGATCACTTCCGGGAACTGCTCCACTTGGCGATACAGCTCCGCCGTCCCGATGCGGACTCCACCCGGATTGAGCGTGGCGTCGCTGCGGCCGTAGATGACGATGCCGTCGTGCACGGTGAGGGTCGCCCAGTCGCCGTGGCGCCAGGCGTTGGGGAAATGCTCGAAATAGGCGGCGCGGTACTTCGCCCCATCCGGGTCGTTCCAGAAGGCGACCGGCATCGACGGGAACGGCGCGGTGCAGACCAGCTCCCCGGGCCGGCCCCGCAGCGGCCGGCCGTCGCCATCGAAGATCTCGACCGCCATGCCGAGGCCGCGTCCCTGCATCTCGCCCCGCCAGACGGGCTCGGTCGGCACGCCGAGGGCGAAGCAGGAGATCAGCTCCGTGCCGCCGCTGATGTTGCTCAGGTGCAGGTCCGGCTTGATGCGCTCGTAGACGTAGTCGTAGGCGTGCTCGGCGAGTGGGCTGCCCGTGGAGAGCAGGGCGCGCAGCGCGCCGAGATCGTGGGTGCGCGCCGGTTCGAGTCCCTCCTTCTGAGAGAGGGCCAGGTACTTCGCGCTCGTGCCGAACACCGTCACCCGCTCGCGCTCCACCAGGTCCCATAGGACGCGGGGCTCGGGCGCCAGCGGTGCGCCGTCGTAGAGTACGATGGTCCCCCCGCACGCCAGCGCGCTCGCCTGCCAGTTCCACATCATCCACCCGGTCGTCGTGTAATAGCACAGCCGGTCGTCGCGCCTCAGATCGCAGTGCAGCACGTGCTCCTTCTGATGTTGCAACAGGGTTCCCCCGGCCCCGTGCACCATGCACTTCGGGAGTCCGGTCGTGCCGGACGAATACAGGATGTAGAGGGGATGGTCGAACGGCAGGCGATTGAACTGCAGCGGGGCGGACGAATCCCCGAGCCACTCGTCCCACAGGACGGCGCCGGGGATCCCGCCGATCGCGGGGTGCTCGTCCAGGTACGGGATGACGACGACCCGCTCGATCGCGGGAATCTGGGCGGCCACCTCGGTCGCGCGCGCCAGCAGGTCGATCCGCTTTCCGGCGTAGCGGTAACCGTCCACGACGAGCAGCACCTTCGGCGCGATCTGCCCGAACCGGTCCACGATGCCCGCCACCCCGAAGTCGGGCGAGCACGTGGACCAGACCCCCCCGGCGCTCGCCGCGGCGAGCATCCCGATGACGGCCTCCGGGATGTTCGGCACGACCGCCGCCACCCGGTCGCCGGCTTGAATGCCGTCGGCCGCCAGTGCGGCCGCCGCCCGCGCGGTTTGGACGCGCAGTCCGGCGTGGGTGAGCTCGCGGCGCTCCCGACCTTCGGCCAACGCGATCAGTGCGGGACGGGAATCGTCCCAACGCAGCAGATTCTCGGCGAAATTGAGACGCGCGCCGGGGAACCAGCGTGGCCCGTGGTCGCGGTCGGGCGGGGCCATCCGATCGAGCCCGATCCCCACGGCATCCCACGGATCCGGCCCCGGCCGCTCGGCGGCGACTACTCCCGTGAATCGCCACACCGCCGCCCAGAAGTGCTCCGGCTCGCGCACCGACCAGCGGTACAGCGACGGATAGTCGGCGACTTCCGCTGCCACTGTGGGGTAATCGGCAGAGAGCGCTCGCATGAACGCGGTCAGGTTGGCGCGGGCGATGCGTTCCGGCGCCGGGGACCAGAGCGGGACGTCGTGTCGAGCGCGAGCCACGGAAAAACCAATATACGGGACTTGACATGACCATCGGCCACGCTAGAATGCGCGCAGGGAGTCGCGTTCCGCTGTTCGTTGGTCGCCCGGTGGCGGCCTGACCTGAGCCTGTGTGGCGGAGGGGAGAACGGTCGGTGAGGCGACTTTTTTTATTGGCACGATGCGATACGACGTGGAGTGTCTAGGGAAGATGGGGCTGATCGTTACAACAGGTTCGAGTCTCTACGCGCTCCCGACAGCGGCCCGCACGGCCCCGGTCGGGAAAGCGGAGCGCCCCTGGAGTCGGGGCGGACGCGATGTGAAGCACGCCGGCACAGGTGGGGGTGGCTGAGTCGTAACGGCTGCCGCTCCTACGGTGAGCGATCCCATCGCCCCGCCTGTGCAACACGACAGACGGGGCGATCGGGCTTACAGGGGTTGATGAATGAATGAGCCCGGCCGGGCGGCCGCGAGGCCCCCGCGGTGTGGACACGCGACTCCCCCGCGATCGGGTGGAGCGGTCCGGTGCCGGCCGGCATACCTGCCACCCGGAGGAGACCATGGAGCATCCCCGCAGTGAGGTCCGTCTGGGCGATTTTTTCGTGGTATCGACCGAGGGAGACACCTGGTGCGTGAGCACCGAAATGGCGCGGCATATCGACGCCTGTCTCGAAGCCGATCCCATGCCGCGCTGGGTCGTGTTTGTGGATGTGACCGGCGCGCGCGTGCGTGTGCGCAGCGACCGCATCGAGTCGCTCACACAACGCAGTGTCGAGCAGCGGGCAATCAGCCGGACGTTCGAGCGGATGGCGATGGAGGAGCGTCGAGCGGACGGACTCGTGAAGGAAGACAAGGAAGACGAGGAGTAAGAACCGGCCGGGGCAGGCTCGCGGGGGCGCACCCTCCTGCCCCGGTCATGGGGGAGGAATGGATGGCCGCGACCGTGAAGGTGTTCGGGAACCACGAGCCGAAGACGCTACAGCAGCTGGCGGACGTGGCATCCCGGGCCGCACGGGCGGCCCTGATGGCCGACGGCCATCTCGGGTACGTGATGCCGATCGGGGGCGTCGCCGCCTACCACAACGCGGTGTCCGTCGTGGGGGTCGGGTTCGACATCGCCTGCGGCAATGCCGCGATCCGCACCGACCTGAGTCTCGCCGCGCTGGGCGACGCCGGTGCCGCCCGAAACGCGGCGCTCGCGGCCTGGGCCGACGAAATCCAGACAACCCTCAGTTTCGGCGTCGGGCGGAAGAATCGGGCCGACGACGCACCCGTGGACCATCCCCTGTTCGAGGATCCCGCCTGGGAGGCTGCGCCGGCGCGTCACCGTCAGGCGTTGCGGGACAAGGCTCGGGCGCAGCTGGGCACCGTCGGGAGCGGCAACCACTACGTCGATGTGTTCGCCGACGCGGCGGGCTCCGTATGGGTTGGGGTCCACTTCGGGAGCCGCGGCTTCGGGTACGGCGTGGCGCACGGATTCCTCGCGTTGAGCCAGGGGAAGGAGTGGACGGAGCGGGTCCCCGAGCAGGAGCGCCTGCTCCCGCTCGACCAGCCGCTCGGCCACGACTACTGGGCGCTGATGTCGCTGGCGGGGCGCTACGCGTACGCCGGACGGGAATGGGTCGCGCGCAAGGTCGTGGCCCTTTTGGGCGCGCGTGAGGTCGAGCTCGTCCACAATCATCACAACTTCGCCTGGAAGGAGACGCACGACGGGGAGGAGCTGATCGTCGTCCGCAAAGGGGCGACGCCCGCGTTTCCCGGCCAGCTGGGCTTCGTCGGGGGTTCGATGGGGGACGACGCCGTGATCGTCCGGGGCGCGTCGGTCGATGCGCTGGCCCAGCCCGACCGGGCGCAGGCGCAGCGAGCCGCGCTGTTCTCGACCGTGCACGGTGCCGGACGGGTGATGTCACGGACGCAGGCCGCGGGGAAGCGGAACCGGCGCACCGGGGCCGTCATCAGCCCCGGGCAGATCAGCCCGGAGATGATGCGCGCGTGGGTCAAGCGGATGGGAGTCGTGCTGCGCGGCGGCGGCACGGACGAAAGCCCCCACGTGTACCGTCGCCTCCCGGACGTGCTCGCGGCGCAGGAGGGTACGATCGAGGTTCTCCAGACGCTGCACCCGCTCATCGTGGTGATGGCGGGTGAGAACGAATTCGATCCCTACAAGGATTGAGGTTCCGCTGATTAGCGGCGGGCGAGCTCCGCGCCCAGCTCGTTGATTCGTTGCACCAGGGCCTGCGGCGACAGCGCTTCCACGGGAAGGGCGATCAGGCGCTCGATCAACGCCACAATGGTGTCGCGCGAGCGCCGGAAGGCCTCGCGCACCTCCTCCTCGCTCCCCAGCGCGTCCATGGGGTCGGGGAGATCCCAGTGGGCGACGGCCCGGGCGCCCGTGAACACCGGGCACGCCTGTCGCGCCGAATCGCACACCGTGATGACCAGATCCCACGGCTCCTGTTCGAGCCCGGCCAATCCGCGCGGCGTTTTCCCGGACCAGTCGATGCCCAGCTCGGCCAGCGCCGCGACCGCCCGGCGGCTCACCCGGCCGGCCGGCTGCGCCCCGGCGCTCTCCGCCGCGAAGCGCCCGCCGCCGCGCGTGGTGAGCAACGCCTCGGCCATCTGGCTGCGCGCCGAGTTCCCGGTGCAGACGATGAGAATGCGGAACGGCTGCGACGTCTGTCCCTCCATGTCGTTCCCCTCTCCCGAAGGGAGCAGGGCCAGGGGTGAGGCTACTGGAGGTTGGCTCTGCGGATCGAATCGTCGAGCGCAAGCGCCCGGCGCGGAAGCCACTTGTAATACAGCTGGAGACAGGCGCCGGTGCCGACACGGCGCCGGCTCAGGCAGGCTCGGATCTGCCGCTGGTGCTCCGCCGAGCGAGTGTTCCACAGCGAGTCGTCGGTCCGCGTCGCCAGGTCTTCGTCCCAGCCGTACTGGGTGATCAGGCAGGACTTCAGGTCAACCAGCCGTCGATCGCAGTCCTTCAGCTCCCCTCCGTGCTGAGAGTCCGCGCGCGCCGCGAGGCCCCCGATCTCGGCCTGCACGCTGTCCACCTCGTGCTCTTGAGCCCGGCCGGCCGACTCGGCCGCGGCGGCTCGCCAGCCGATCTCCCGCAGGCATTGGGCGATCGCGGCGGCACGCGTGCTCGTCACGCTACAGCTCTCGACCTCCACCGCTCGATCCCCGGGCGACTTGCTGCAGGCCACGAGGACGACGCCGCAGAGGGACAGGAGGTGGAGTGGGCAGCGCATGCCCGAATATAGAGGAGCCCAGCCGATCGCCGATAGCTGATAGCCGATAGCGGCTCGCTTCAACGCAGCAACAGAAACAGGTCGTAGAGCGCATGCGTCCACGCCGTGATCCCGAAGCCGCGCAGTAGGAACAGCGCGCTGAACGCGAGCCCGGCGATGGTCCGGAAGACGAACGAATACACTTCGAGCCGGTCGCCGTACGGTCCGATATAGTGGAACGCAGCGAACACCACGGCGCCGAGCAACGCCGCCCACAGACCCGCCACGAACGGCCGGAAGCCGAGCAGCCGCCGCCCGGCCCACGCCAGCGTGCCGACCAGCAGCACACGGAACAGCAGCTCCTCGTACAGCCCGGCGCCCAGCGACAGCATCACCCGGGCCCCCGGACCGAGCTGGTTCAGCTGGGGCGGCGGGAGCATCGTGGTTGCGTGCAGGATCTCCGATGTAATGAGGCTTACGACGCCGCCGAACACGACCGCCAGCAACACCGCCTCGACGAGCATCAAGGCGAAGACCGCGGGGCGCAGGTCGCGATCGTGGGCCCGCGCGTCGCGCACGACCAGCCACAGCCCGGCGGCGACGAGGCACACCATGAAGATCAGCGGCCCCCGGCTGCCGGCGATGCTGGTGAACAGCGTTTGCAGGATGACGTCGGCCCCGTTGCGCAGGCCCCCGCCGGCGTCGCTCGGGGACAAGGCTACGAGCACCTGATAGAGAAGGAGGAGCGGGAGCGCGAACAGCAGGCTGTAGCGCGGCGCGTGGCTGTCCCGCCAGTAACCCCTCATCGCTCCTCGCCCGACACGCTAGGAGAGGCCGAGCCGTTTTTCCAGGTGCTCTTTGACGCTGGGAGTGATGACGCCGCGTTGCAGCAGCTGATCGATGGTCGCTTGAATGGCGGCGCGGTTCGCCTCGAGCCCCCGTTCACGCAGCTCTTGAATCGCCCGGGCGAGCCGTTGGTCGTACTCCCCGTGCCGCAGGCTCCCCGAATCCATCTCGGCCTTCATGTTCTCCATCGTTTGCACGAACCGCTCGACCGATACCGGAGTCGTCATCGCTTCCTCGGGTGAATGGGGCCGTTGCACGTCCATTGAAGATATCGGGTGCCGCCCCGTGCGGCGAGCGGGCTCAGCCCCGCGCGGCGGCGGCGAACCGCCGGACGATGGCGCCGGCGGGCTCGATCGACCGGATCCCGGCCACGCTCCGGCCCGCCTGCCAGTAGTCGCGCGAGGAGCGGCCGTTCATCAGGGAGTGCTTCAGCTTCCAGATCGATCGCACCGCGTACATCGTACGCATGAAATGCTTCGTCCGGCGACCGCGGAGCAGCCAGCGGGCGATGGGTCCGGCGCGGGTGCCCACGCGCTCCACGTACGGCGTGCGGATCACGGCCAGGGGGACTCCGGTGACTCGCTCGGTGAGCACGATGTCGTCCGCGCCGGCAGCGACGATCGCCTGCTTGTACTCCGGTGCCGCGTGGCACTCGTCGGTCGCGATGAAGCGCGTGCCGAGCTGGGCTCCGGCGTAACCCATGCGTAACGCCGCGACAAACGCGTCCGCGTCGCCGATGCCGCCGGCGCAGACCACCGGCACGCCGAGATCGGCGATCTCGGCCAGGAGGGGCTCGGCGCTGGTGGGGCCCGCGTGACCGCCCGCCCGATCGTTCACCGCGATCAAGCCATGCACGCCGCCCGCGAGCCCCTTTTGCGCCCACTTCCGCTCCGTGACGTCGTGATAGACGAGTCCGCCGAGCGGCGCCACCCGCTCGACCACCCAGCGCGGGTTGCCGAGCGAGGTCACGAAGAACCGGATCCCTTCTTCGAGCGCGACCTCCAGGTAGCGGCGCATCCGCTCCAGGTAGGCCTTCGAGCTTTGCTCGATCAACACGTTCATGCCGATCGGCTTGGTGGTGAGCCGCCGGATCAGCCGGAGGCCTTCGCGAAAGTCGTACCCGTGCACGTACGTCAGCGACAGGGGCTGGACGATCCCGATCCCGCCGGCTTCGGAGACGGCGGCGACGAGCTCGGGGTTGGAGCAGGGGTACATCGCCCCGCACAGGAGCGGCACTTCGATCTTCAGCGCCCGCGTGAGCGGCGTATCGAGCAGGGTCACGCCGGCTTCTGGATGCCCAGTCGCCAGTGCGCGACGGCGCGCGCGACGACGTCACCCGCCGCATCGGTGATGGTCGCGACCGCCTCGTAATCGACGTTCCCGGTGACCGGCGGAATCGCGCAGCGGCACTCCGCCACCAGCCGCCCACGGGCCTTCTTGAGATAGGTGATCGAGAGTCCCGTCAGGATGCCGCGGGTCGCCGCCGAGAGCCCCATCAACACCGCGAGCCCGCTCGCCTGCTCCGCGAGGTTCACGAGCGCCACCGCGTGGATGGAATCGAGGTGGTTGCGCACGCGGCGCCGATCTCGCAGGGTGACCCGGGCGTATCCCGGCTCGAGCTCCACCACCCGGGCGCCGATGGTTCCGCTATAGGGCGCCGTCCACCCCAGCAGCCGACTGAAGAGCCACTTGCCCCCGGGATATGGCGCCAGGCGGCGCCAGGCGGTCTGCAATCGTTGTCCGGGGGCGGGAAGGACGGGTGTCATGCGTGCTGGAATCTGGCCCGGCTGGGGGGCGCCGCCAAGTGCCAGCGATCCGGAAACTTCCCCGGTCACCGGTCGTATGTTTCGACGCATGCTCGCGGCCGCAGCCCTGCTCCTCGCGTTTCAGTCGCCGTCCGATTCCACCGCCTACCTCGATGCCGGGGCGCGCGACCTCGTGCAGCGCGCCCGGGAACGACGAACCTCGGCCGAGGAAACGATCACCGACTACCACGCCCAGGTTCAGGAGCGGATCTCGCTCGGCCTGCGCGCCCTGCGACGCGACCGGACCTTCTACCAGCGGGAAATGGCGGCGCGCCTCGCCTGGCACCGCGACGGCCCCGACACTGTCACGATGCTCGGTGCGCGCGAAGCGATCCCCGTGATCTATCGGGGTGTTCGCCTCCCCGAGGACCTCGAACGTGACGCGCCGGACCTGGGGTTCGAGCCGGGCCGTGGACGCATGAGCGTCGGGATCGGCGATTCGGAATTCGTCTACGATCCACTCGCGCCGGGAAGCGAATCGCGCTATCGCTTCCAATCCGGCGACACCACCATCATCGCGTTGCAGGACGGCCGCACGATCCGGCTGCTCGAGCTGCGCATCATCCCGCGGCGGGACGACTTTCACCTGCTCACCGGATCGTTCTGGCTCGAGGACGAGCACGCCGCCCTGGTGCGGGCGGTGTTCCGTCCGGCGCGGCCCTGGGACATGGAGCGGGATCTGGCTCAGGAGGATGCGAAGGACGCCCAGGACATCCCCGGGTTCCTGAAACCGATTCGTGCCGAGGTCCGCTACATCACGGCCGAGTACGCGCTGATCGAAGGGAAGTGGTGGTTACCGCGTCTCGTCGCGGTGGATGCGGTCGCAACCGCCGGCACTCTTCTCGCCACCCCGCTGCGATACGAGCGAGTGTACTCGGATTTCGATGTGGTCACGGCGCCGCCAGGCACCCCGCGTCCGGGTGTGGCTGCCGGGGAGGACTCCGTGGCGGCCGACACCACCCCCACCCCCGCCGACTCCGCGGCGATCGCGGCTTGCCAGGGGCGCGCCGGCTGTCGCTGCACGCGCCGCCGCTGCCACACCGCGGTCGTCGTCGTCCCGGACGATACGGCGAGCCTGTTGGCGAGCCCGTTGCTGCCGAAGTCCTTCGATGATGCCGGGCCCTTCCTCTCGTCCGGCGAAGCTCGGGAGCTGGGCCGCGCGGTGGGCGTCCTGCCGCAGACGCCGTGGCATGCGCATGCGCCCTCGCTCAGCCTCGGTCCCGGCGGCGCCGGCCTGCTGCGCTACAACCGCATCGAAGGGTTGTCGGTCGGGGCCCGCCTGGGCCTCGATTTCGGTCGCCTCACGTCCGACGTCACTGCGCGTGTCGGCGTGTCCGACGGTTGGCCCAATCTCGAGCTTGGACTCGGCCACGAATCACCCTACGTCTCGGTGCGGCTCGCGGCCTATCGCCGTCTCGCGGCGGCGAATCCCGACGCCCGGCCGCTCGGGATCGGGAATTCCCTCGGGGCCCTGTTCCTGGGCCGCGATGACGGAGTCTATTATCGCAGCTGGGGCGGGGAGCTGCTGCTCCGCCCCGCGGCCACCGCGGCCCACAGCTACGAGTGGCGCCTGTTCGCCGAGTGGCAGCGTCCGGCGGACAAGGAAACCGATCTCAGCCTGCCGCACCTGTTGCGCGACCGGCATCGGTTCCGTCCCAACATTGCGGCCACGGCCGCGCGAGAGCTCGGCACGTCGCTCGTGCTGCGGGGAGCCCGCGGCGTCTCGACGCGCGGCATCACGATCGGGGCCGAGCTGGGCATGGCCGCGAGCCTGGGGACGTATGACTTCGCTCGCGCCAGCGTCACGACCCGGCTCACCACGCCACTCCCGCAGCGGCTCCTCGGCGCGCTGGAGCTGGCGGCGGGCGCCACCGGCGGATCCGCGCCGTTGCAGAGTCTGTGGTACCTCGGCGGGCCGGCCTCACTGCGCGGATATCCGGGAGGCGCGATCGCCGGCCCGGATTTCTGGCGGGCACGGGTGGAAGTGGCGACCGCGTCACCCGGCGTCCGGCTAGCGACGTTCGCCGATGCCGGCTGGGCCGGTGTCGGGACCGCATTCGCGACGGGGCGCCCGCTGGTCGCCGTGGGGATCGGGGCCTCATTCCTCGACGGCATCCTCCGTTTTGATCTCGCCCGCGCGCTCGTCATTCCCAAGGGGTGGCGGATGGATTTCTACGTGGATGGGATACTGTAATCGGTAGTCGGTATTCGGTAGTCAGGGGAGCGGCCCGCAGGCATTACCGATTACCGATTACCGATTACCGACTACCGAAGTAGTTTCTCGCCCGTGCCCGATCCGCTCCCCGACATCGATCCCGTCGATCTCGAGTCCGTGCCCGTCGAGCGGGCGGAGACGATCCCTTCCGCATGGTACACCGAGTCCCGGTTTCACGAGCTCGACCGCCAGGCCGTGTTCGGAGGTACCTGGCAATACGTGGCGGACCAGAGCGCGCTGGCCGCGCCGGGGGACGTCGTCGCCACCGACGTCGGCGGGGAGCCGATCATCGCGGTGCGGGACCGGGCCGGTGCCCTCCATGCGTTCTTCAACGTGTGCCGCCACCGCGGCGGGCCGCTCGCCCTGAAGGACGAGCACTGCGACATGCTGATCTGCAAATACCACGGCTGGACCTACCGGTTGGACGGCATGCTGCGCGGTGTGCCGCACTTCAATCACGTGGAGCTGTTCGACAAGGAGGACTACGGGCTGACCCGCGTGCCGTTGGCGCTGTGGGAAGGGCTGGCGTTCGTGCACCTCGGGCGCTCGCCCGAGGCGATCGAGTCCACCTTCGCCGGCATCCGGGAGCGCGTCGCGCCGACGCGGCTCGCCCGGTTGCGCTTCGTGCGGCAGGTGACCTATGAGGTGCGCAGCAACTGGAAGGTGTACGTGGACAACTTCCTCGAGGGCTACCACGTGCCCTACGTCCATCCCGAGCTGTACAGCCTGTACGACTACCAGAACTATGTCACCGAGGTCCACGACCGCTACAGCGTCCAGGTCGGTCCGCTGACCGGGGAGCGGAACGTCTATACCGCCGGGGGCGGAGAAGGGTTGTACTACTGCGTCTTTCCGAACCTGATGCTGAACGTGGTGCCCGGCCGGCTGCAGCTGAACATCGTCATTCCCGTGGCCGCCGATCACTGCCGCGTGGTGTTCCGTTACTACTACGACGACCCCGAGGCGGCGGGGGCCCGCGAGCGGATCGAGACTGACGTCACCTTCTCCGACCGGGTGCAGCAGGAGGACGCCGAGATCTGCGAGCGGGTGCAGCGTGGGCTGCGCAGCCGCGCCTACGACCGCGGCAGGTTTTCGGTGCGATTCGAGGAAGGGGTGCATCACTTCCAGCAGCTCCTCAAGCGGGCCTATCGCGATCACCTGGCGGTTTCGTGACCGATCTCAAGCGGCAGCTCAGCCTCCTCGACGCGACGATGATCAACGTGGGCACCATCATCGCGTCCGCGATCTTCATCGTACCCGCGGAAATCGCGCTCCGGCTCCATGCCACCTCGCTCACCGTGGCGGTCTGGGTCGTGGGCGGGATCGTGTCCCTGCTGGGGGCGCTGTCGATCGCCGAGCTCGCGGCCGCGATGCCCGAAGCGGGCGGCGGGTTCGTCTACCTGCGCGAAGCCTACAGTCCGGTCTGGGGCTGGCTCTACGGGTGGGCCAACGGCGTCGTCATCAATCCTGCCTCCATCGCCGCCATCGCCGTGGGGTTTGCGGGCTACCTCGGTCACTTCGTGCCGCTCTCGGCGCCGGGGATCAAGTGGGTGGCGATCGCGTCGATCCTCGGGTTGACCGGGTTGAACATCCTCGGGGTGAGAGCGGGGGCGATCACGCAGAACGTGCTCACGTTCATGAAGGTCGGAGTGGTCGGCGCGCTGATCGTGACCGGGTTCGTGCTGTCGGGTGGAGGCGTGGCGAACTTCCAGCCGGTGTGGCCGACCGGGCAGGGCCATCTGATCGGGGCATTCGGCGTGGCGATGGTCGCCGTGCTGTGGGCCTACGACGGGTGGATCGAGACGACCTACGTGGGCAGCGAGGTCCGCGATCCGGAGCGCAATCTCCCCCGGGCGATCATCTATTCCGCCGTCATCTGCATGGCGCTCTACGTCCTCGTCACCCTGTCGTTCACCTACGTGCTGGGCCCCGATCGCGTGGCGGGCTCCAAGCTCGTGGCGAGCGACGCCGCCCTGGTGACGCTCGGCGCGCTGGGCGCGGGGCTCGTCGCCGCGGGGATCCTGGTCTCGACCCTCGGCGCCAACAACGGCATCGTGCTGACCGCCGCCCGGATCCCGTATGCGATGGCGCGCGATGGGCTGTTGTTCCGGTCGCTCGGCACGGTGCATCCGCGCTGGCTGACCCCGGCGAACTCCCTGCTCGTGCAGGCCGGGATCTCGATCGCGCTCACGGTCACCGGAGAATACAACAGGCTCTACACCTACGTTGTGTTCGCGCAGTTCCTCTTCTACGCCCTGTTGTGCGGGGCGGTCATCCGCCTCCGGACCCGGCGCGCCGATATGCCGCGCCCCTACCGAGCGTGGGGGTATCCGGTGACGCCGGTCCTGTTCATCGGTTTCGCGATCTGGCTGGTGCTCAACACGATTCGGGAAGATCCCCTGGACTCGGTCGTCGGGGCCGTGCTGATTCTCGTGGGGCTGCCGGTGTACTTCTACTTCAAGAACCGGCGGTCAGCCATCGGCCATCAGCCATCGGCTTGATCAGCATTTCCCGCTGATGACCGATAGCCGATAGCCGATAGCCGCCGTTTCTTACCGCACCAGCAACCCGTCCACCGAAATCGCCCCGGCGCCGATCACCAGCAGCGCCGCGCAGATCGCGAGCACGAGCAGGTGGTACTCG
>Ga0184629_10000755_pt1 | contig 13995 bp, 11 predicted proteins | sample PLM4_32_b1_FD_133158 | JGI IMG/M metagenome (GOLD analysis project Ga0184629, IMG submission 133158) | Groundwater sediment microbial communities from an aquifer in East River, Colorado, USA - PLM4_32_b1 | ecosystem: Environmental > Terrestrial > Soil > Riparian zone | place: USA: East River... | reverse complement strand
CACCCCCAGCGCGAACAGCCACGGCCATGTCAGCACGGCGAGGATGGCGCTTGCGATGGCCGGCCCTGCCGCCGCCGATACGGCAATGACAACCGCCGTGATGCCGATGCCATAGCCCAAGCGATGGGACGGATGAATGAAACGGACGAGCGCCTGATTGACGCTCATCACCCCGGCCGCGCCGATGCCTTGGGCAATGCGCGCAATCACGAGCGCGATGAGCGATGGCGACAACGCGCAGGCGAGCGACGCGGCAGTGAACAGCACGAGGCCCGAGAGATAAACACGCCGGTAGCCGATGATGTCGCCGAGCGAGGCCAGCGGCAGCAGCGAAATGAGAATCGCAACTTGATAGGCGTTCACGATCCACACGGCGGCCGATGGCTCCACTCCAAGATCGGCCGCAATGGTCGGCAGCGCCACGTTGGCGACGGAGGCGCCGACCACGGTGAGGAACACAGCGATGGCCGTCGTCACAATCGCCCAGAAGCGTTGCGGCTGTGGCAACCCATCGCTCGTGATGGAGGTCTCGGCGTTCAACGCGGTCGTCTCAAGCTGCGGTGCGCTTGAGCATGCCGGCTGCGCGCAGGGCCTCTTCGATCGCCTTCAACTCCATGCCCGAGGGCAGCCTGGTCGGCGGCTGGACCGCCGGCGATTTCAGGATACCGGCCATGTACATGGCCATCTTCATTCGCCCGTGCGCGTCGCCCGTAGGCTCGCCGCCGCCGTAGACCACATCCTTGAGCGGATTGATGCGCGCTTGCAGTGCCATCGCGGTTTTGAGGTCACCTTCCGTCACCGCTGCATAGAGGTCGACGATCATCTGCGGAATGAACGAGCCGAACCCGACCAGCGCGCCGTCGACGCCCTGCACCATCGAGGCGAGCAGATACTCGTCGTGGCAGGTGAGCACGGTGACGTTTGCGTTGGCTTCTCGGATGACACGGACATCGCGCGCGTACTTGTTCATGTCGCGCGTGCCGACTTTCATGCTTTTTACCCACGGTAAGCGCGCGAGCTCGGCGAGCGTGTCGAACGTGTAGGACGCGCGCGTCCAGGCGGGATAGACGTGCACGACGAGATCGAGTCCCGACATCCTGCCGATGGCGGCAAAGTAATCGACCACGTTCTCAGGCTGCCTCATCCCAAATCGCAGCCATTGGTGGGGCGGCATGACGAGCAGACCGCGGGCGCCGGCATCGCGCGCCATCAATGCGTGTTCGACCGCATCGCTGATGCCTTCGCAACAGATGCCTGAGACCACGGGGAGTTTGCCCTGAACCTCGTCCGCAACGATGCGGGTCACCGCTGCACGCTGCTTTGCCGTAAGCGCAAACACCTCCCCCGTGTGGCCGTTGGTCACAAGACCTCCGATGCCGCTATGTCCGGCGAGCCAACTCGCGAACTTGCGCAGCTCTTCTTCGTCGATGTCCAGATTCTGATCGAACGGACATTGCATGGCGGGAAGAATGCCGCGATAGGACGTCGTCATGGCGGATGCCTTTCGATGCGCGCCGTCCGAAGAATAGGCGTCAATTCGCGACGACGCCACGCGACATCAGCGGCCGCAGCGCAACATGTCGCGAAGGCCAACTCTGTCGTATCATTCAGCGAATGACTGGCGATTGGTTTGCCGGCCATTGAGAGGCTATCGCACTTATGTCGGGTCAGTTTCCTTCAATCGAGCCATACGACCATGGGATGCTCGACGTAGGCGGCCGTCACCGCGTCTATTGGGAGTGCTGCGGCAATCCAACGGGCAGGCCCGCTCTTTTCCTCCATGGTGGTCCCGGCTCCGGCTGTTCAGTCAATCAACGGCGCTTCTTCGACCCGAGCCTCTACAACGCAGTGCTTTTCGATCAGCGCGGCGCGGGCCGTAGCCGGCCATTGGCCAGCGATCCCGATGCCGATCTCAGCGCCAATACGACCGCGCATCTGATCGCCGACATCGAGGCTCTGCGTGAGCTGCGCCGCGTCGATCGGTGGACCACTCTTGGCCTGTCGTGGGGCTCAACGCTCGGACTGGCCTACGCCCAGACTTACCCCAATCGGGTCAATGCGCTGGTACTCGCGGGCGTCACAACGACTTCGCATCGCGAAGTGCAATGGATGACCGAGGACATCGGGCGCGTGTTTCCGCAGCAATGGGAACGTTTCATCGATGCCATCCCGGAACAGCTTCGGCGCTTAAGGCCGGTCGAAGCCTATTCCCGGATGCTTGCGGATCATGATCCGATTGCCCGTGATCTCGCTGCGCGAGAATGGTGCGCCTGGGAAGACGCGCACATATCCCTGACCCCGGGTCACACGCCAGATCCGCGCTACCAGGATCCCGCGCTTCGTCTCACGTTCGCGCGCCTCGTGACTCATTATTGGCAGCACGCCGCGTTTCTCGAGGAAGACCAGCTGATTCGGGACGCCGCAAAGTTGAACGGGATCCCGGGCCTGCTCATCCATGGACGCTTCGACATAAGCGGACCATTGATCACCGCTTGGCGGTTGTCCCAGCGATGGACCACCTGCCGGCTGCAGGTTCTCGACGACGCTGGACATGGCGGAAACAGCATCGTGCCGGCCGTGATTGATGCATTGAACAGGTTCGCGTCCTGCTGAGCGGCTCCGCGTCCTGATGCCCTACTCGATCCGCGGCCGGCCGACGCTGACATAGGTAAAGCCCGCCTTCGCCATCTCGTCAGGCCGGTAGATGTTGCGCAGATCCACCATCAGAGGGTGTTTCAGCAGGCGTTTTGCGGCTTTGAGATCGAGGGCACGAAACTCGTTCCATTCGGTCAGGATCACAACGCCGTCGGCGCCTTCGAGCGCGGCATAGGCGTCCGGACACATCTCCACGTCGAGCACTTTCTTCGCTTCGCTCATGCCCTCGGGATCGTAGGCGCGGATTTTGGCGCCCTCTTTCGCGAGTGCGGGCAAGATGACAAGGCTCGCCGCGTCGCGCATGTCGTCGGTATTGGGCTTGAACGTGAGACCCAGCACGGCGATCCGTTTCCCGGCAACGCCGCCGAACGCTTCCACGATCTTCGCCGCCATGCGCGTCTTGCGCGCATCGTTCGCACCGGCCACCGCTTCGACGATCCGCGAGGGCGCCCCGACTTCGCCAGCGGTCCGGATGAGCGCGAGCGCGTCTTTTGGAAAGCACGAGCCGCCATAGCCGGGGCCTGCATGGAGGAACTTCGAGCCGATGCGGCCATCCAATCCCATGCCGCGCGCGACATCCTGCACGTTGGCGCCAACACGCTCGCAGATGTCGGCCATCTCATTGATGAAGGTGATCTTGGTCGCAAGAAATGCGTTGGCCGCGTACTTGATCAGCTCCGCCGTCTCGCGCGAGGTGAAGAGCAACGGCGTCTCGTTGAGGTAGAGCGGCCGATAGAGCTCACGGAGCACGGTACGCGCTCTATCGCTCGTCGTCCCGCAGACGATGCGGTCGGGCCTGCGGAAATCTTCGATGGCCGATCCCTCGCGCAAGAATTCGGGGTTCGACGCGACGTCGAAGTCGGCATCGGGCCGGATGCGGCGGATCGTTTCTTCGACCTTGAGCCCGGTGCCCACGGGCACGGTCGACTTCGTGATGACGACCGTATAGCCGTCCATCGCTTCCGCGATCTCTTCGGACGCCTTGAACACATAAGTGAGGTCGGCGTGGCCGTCGCCGCGGCGGCTCGGCGTACCCACGGCGATGAAGACGGCCTCCGCGGCCCGCACACTCTCTTTAAGATCGGCGGTGAACGAGAGGCGTCCCGCGGTGACATTGTCCGCGACCACGTCCTCGAGCCCGGGCTCGTAGATCGGCATGCGGCCGGCCTTCAGCGCATCGATCTTGCTCTCGTCCTTGTCGACACAGACGACATGATGGCCGAACTCGGAGAAGCACGCTCCGGACACGAGGCCGACATAGCCCGTTCCGATCATGGCAAGTCGCATGGACACCTATCCTGCAAACGCATGCTGGCGCGCAGGTCTACTAATTGCGGCATCGTCTGATGAGACCACAAGCGCGCTCGCGCAGAGGGCTTTTCAACCTGTTGATAACGCCAGAAAATTTCCTTTTTAAATAGTTCGCTCGCTCGAATTTTGAAATTCTCGAACTCCTCCCTTGCGTGAATGAATGAGTCAAAACGCCGGCCTTTCGCGCCGCAAGAATGTAACCCGTTTTGAATCTCGCAACGCACTTGTTGGCTTTCTCCACTATAATGTTCACTTTCCGTTCTCTTATATATGCTGAGCGAGCCCGGAAGTCCATGTTGCAAAACCACCGATGAACGGCACAAGCCCGGCCGCGCGACGCGGCGCATAGATCCGAGAGTGGATCATTTGAATCTTTTCGCGAGATCAATTCCTATGATCGAAATGTCCTCGACGTGGGGGTGCTTATCCGCGATGGATTTCCAGTGGTTCTCAAGGGCTTCGATTAGTTTGTCAAAGCCCACGCGATCACCGGAGGGCGTTTGCCACCGCGTTTCGGACGAAAGGTCGACGAGGGCGAAAATCCCTCGTGCAGAGCGATTATCGCGAAGGTAATCGCCAGACAGCTGATTTTCCAGTCGCTCGAAAAGCTTCGGCCCACTCCATCTGTCAGCGAGCTTGAGTTCGGCGGGTACGGGCGCGTCGAAGCCAGCTCCGTGAAAACGGAGATCTGGGCGCTTATCGTCAGCGAACTCTTCTTCCTGAGTGATTGTGTAGCGACCCCGCGCCTTCTCGCGGAGTTCATGCGCGAGGAAGTTCCGCATCTCGGGCTCTTCCTTCACACGGAGGAGCACCTTCGCAATGCTTTCGTCTCCGTTCTCAAGGTCGTCCTTGAGATCGAGAAGGCGCGTAATTGCCAAGTCGGCGAGCTCGCGGTGGTTCCTTGGAGTGCGATCAAGATGTTCATGAAAGTCGCGCACTTGCCCAGGCGACCAGGCCGAGCCGTCAGAATCTTGTTCCGCCTTGGTCCTGGCATAGGAGGCGAGCCACGGTCTCGATTGCGCTTTCGGATGTTGCTTGGCGAGTTCGTCCAACGCGACGAAGGCCTCCTTGCCAGGGATTCGCTTAAGTTGATCGAGTAGGACGTCGCGCGCATCTTGAGCATCGTCGCGTAGGGTTGGCGAGTACACACCGCTTCCGGCACGATTGATATCGTCATCCTCCCGAATGTACGCCTGCATCAGCAGGAACAACTCCTTTAGATAATTGGGGATCACATAAGCCTGTCGAACGCCGGCCGTGTCAAAGCGCCTGACTGCCGAGAGCCGCGTGACGAAGGTCATTGCAAAGTCCATTTGGTCGTTGGCGCTTGAGAGTAACGAGAGGTGAGCAGTAAGCGCAGGAATCGCTCGCTGCGGCGCTACACCCACCCACACGGCATGCCAGATAGCGGCAAGCGTGATGGACTTCGAGGATTTCGTCTTTTCCTCTGCGAGCTGGGCCAGATTGTGATTTGTGACCGAGGTGCTGCCCTGCACAATGGTCAGCAGCTTGCCGAGATTGAACGTATTGGCGACGTCGGTCGTCTTGAGGAACTGAAACAGGGCTGGCGCCAACCGCTCCCATGCCCATCGGCCCGACCAACTGACGTCGCTTAGCAGGTAGTGGGACTCGACGTCAGGCTCTTCGGATGCCACCTCCTGCTCGAGTTCGCTCAGGAGAAATTCGCCAACTATGTCGGGATGTGCTCCAAAGAGGTTGGGGAACCACGGTGGAAATCCGTTCAGTTCATAAACGGCGTAGCGGCATGCAAGGAGAACGTCTTCCGTGGATATTTTCGCTGGCCAATCAGGGGTTTCGGCCGCTTCGATCTCGAGACCAGCTAGCCCGAAAATGATCTGTATTGTCGTGGAGTTGGACGACGCTCCCTCGGATCGAAGGACCGGTCGATATTTTCGCCAAAAGGTCGTAACGCCTTCGCGATAGGCCCGTGCAACGTCTTCTCCATATTTTGGAATCAGTTCGCGCCAGCGACCGACCGTCCACCGATTGGACCGTTCTGCCTTCTCCCTGAGACGCTCGTGCAAATACCACTGTGCTCTTGAGATATCTGTCGGCTGTTCCAGCTGAGGATCGCGAATAAGTTCGACGTGCGAGTGAAGGTAATTTTTCCATTTCGCGTCGTTTTCTCGCTCCAATTTCTCCTGCGCTGCGGCACGCTTCTTCCACTTTTTCTCTTCGCGCTCGTGCTTGCTGACAGGTGGATTGAGAAGAATCTGCAGGCACCCCTCGAGTTCAGGGTTGCCCTTGACCAAATCAGTGAGCCGCTCTCGCCATATCGGCGGGTGATCGCCCTTTGCGTAGATGTCGAATGCTAGGGTCAGGGCAACAAGCTTGTCGTCTTGATCCGGAACAGTCCGAATAGACTCGGCTACGTAGTCGAAGTCATCGACACCGAACCGCCAGTAAGCGCCGCCCCAGCCAGACGCCTGCCAAAAGTTAGTAAGGCGTCCAGCGTTTTCGATATAACGAGCGTTCTGACGGGTTTTCCAGACATCATACCAGAACGCGGCTCTATTGAGCTCAGGCCACTGGGTCACGAGTTTGCCGAGCTCTGCCTTTGTTTCACTTAGGTCCTCACCCCAGTCGCGAACAGCTCGAAGATTGTGAAGGATGCCGAGCGTGTCGTCGCTGAGAGCTTCGGGTCTCCGTTCGGACATGAGCCTTTCGGCAGTGGCCGATGCTGCCTTGGTCAGCCAAAAATTTTTCTTCGAGACCTTACAAAAGCTTCGCTCGATAACTGGTGGGTCTTCCAGCAACTGGTTCAGGCCCTTAGCGAGCGCGGGCATGATTTCGAGCGGCGCGGTCTCGACGAACTTGGCGACCGCATCCGTCAGCGTATCCACGCTGAACTCCTCCTTTACCTCCACCTTGGCTAACGCAGCCAGAAGCCATGTCGCGGTCTCGGCTGATGGAATCGAAGCAGCGATTATTTCGCTGAGCCAGTCGCGTTTTAGGACTGGCCCCTCATTCACAAAGGATTGCCGCAACTCTTCGAGGTCCTCGTTCGTCCCTACCGCGCGAAGGGCACGGATAGCGAAGATGCGCGTGTATTTGGGTTTAGAAGGAGCTAGAGCTAGGGCTTTAGCTTCGTTCTTTAGCGCTGTGAGCCGCCCAAGCCACACCATCCTTATGAGAAAGCTCACCAGGTCGGTGTTGGAGGCGTACTGCATAAGGAAAGCGCGAATACTTTCTGCCAGATCGGGGTTGGCGAACCGTTGCACGGCTGAGTAGTCTAGCGCGCTCCGTCCGGACGTGCCGGCTGCCAGCTCCTTACAAACTTGGGTCAGGATCGCCTTGCGCGTTTCGAGCGGCAATGCACTCGGGTCTCCGCCCTCGAAGAGAACCTCTGGCGCAACGCGTAGAGTTCGTTGTCGGATACGTTCGTCCAGAATGGCAAGCCAGGGCAGCACTGGCCGCATGGTGGGCACGATGACCTCGACGCCGTACTGGACGCGGAAAAGCAGCGCTTCAACTTCCCGCCTCGATGCCGATTGCTGAAGCAGCGCCGCCAGCCATTCAGCAGCAAGAAACTCACGTACCGATCGATGGTGAAAGCGAACCGTGCCGTAGATCGCTTCGTCGAATATCGGGCGTGAGAGGAGCGTCAGTTGGTCACTGTCATTCCAATCTGGAAGCACCGCGTGAACAGGGATGCCCTTATTGTTGTGAGAGCCATCGGGGACTTGGATGGTAGGCTCTCGGGCAAGAATGGACGCTGCCGCTAACAGGCGAGCGCCCTCTCTTGCTCGCGTTGCGGAAAGCGGATGGGCCTCGCGGTGGTTTTGGTGGGGCTCCTCAAGACGACGCTGGACACTGTTTTGCATCAGTTCCAGGCGCGTGCCCATACGCTGCTTCTTGGTCCAAAACTCGACGAGTTCCTCAAGGTCTTGCGGTCTAGTCGTAAAGGACCGCGCATCAGCTCGCTCGATCTCCTCGAGAAAGCCCCTTGTGTCCAAAACGCCGCGGGCGCTGGCAAATGCTTCGATCTGCGAGGTGGACAGGTCGTCCAGCGCGACAATTCGAAACCCCGAGCAAGCCTCCTTCGCCTTCGAGTCCTCCGTATCAAGTGCCTCAAGTTCGAAATCATCTTCTATGTCGGGTTGTTCGCTAGGCTCTGGCGAACTCACACGCGTCGTTTCGGGAGGGACCGGGAACTGTTGTTCGCAGAGAGCGAGGTCGGTCTTGGGGCGCCAGGCGAATGTACGACCAGTCAGGATGACATGGGCACGCGCATTGGCTGTCTGGATGCGTCGTCCAAGCTTCCGAATGGCGCGCTCGAAATCCCCAGGGTTTCGCAGGCGCGCTTCATCGACGGAATCAAGCAGCAGCCACGCCTCATCCGTTGACGCGAGCCATTCAGTGAATTCGACAAAGGTGCCAACCTCGAACGCTTCCTCAAGATCGTCGGGAATATGCTCAAGACGCACGAAGAAAGCTTTCTTGCCTTCCGCCCTGAGGCGTTTTGCCGTTTGGCGTACTTCCTCGGTCTTTCCTGTCCCAGCTTCAGACAAGATCACGACGCGATAGTCTTTAAGCAAATCGTCCCAACCAAGCTGTGGGCCCGCGAAGAATGCTTGGTTCAACTCAAGGGAGTCGCTTTCACGAGCATGCTTGGCAAGCTCGTGAAACGTTCGACCTAACTGGACGAAGCTGTTTAGACTATCGGACATGCGGGAGACGCACGGTTTTTTACCTTCGCTCGGGTCGGCACTGTGGCGTCGGGTAAGATTCGCCTTCAGTCATCGCTGTCAAAATCAAATTCCCTCCGGCTGGCATAGGCGGCCTGCGTCCGCTCTACTCCCGCCATGTTGAGTGTTCCAGATACGAAGCGCTGTTCGAGCTGCTCTATTTCCCCCACGCGCGCACTTAATTGTTCGGGAGTTTCGACGGTGTTGTTACCCCAGGTGTTACCCGACCGTCGCTATTGGGACGTATCCACCCGTAGGTAATTGATTTTTTGGTCGGAGCGGCGAGATTTGAACTCGCGACCCCCAGTCCCCCAGACTGGTGCGCTAACCAGGCTGCGCCACGCTCCGAACCTGAGCCAAGGGCTTGTCGCCTCGGCCAATAAACAGGGGACGGGGACTATAGTCTTGCCCCTCTAACGCCGCAAATCGCGTGCGCTGCCCCCCTCACCCGCTTCGTGCGTTTCGCGCACTCAGCACCCTCTCCCACAACGGGGAGAGGGAGAGTTTGTGCGTAATCGCTCGTTCTACCGGCCTCGGGAGGCGACGCCGCGGCGCGCGGCGTGCAGGCGCGATTTCAGATCGAGCAGCTCATCGAGCAGCGCGCTGAAGTGCGCGCGCTCGGTATCCGTCACCTGCTCGCCCGCGGTGCGGCGGAACGGATGCACGTTGGACGCGCGTTCGGCGGGCTCATCGACCGCCTCGATGTCGCGATCGCGGCCGCGCCTAGAGGGTACGAGGCTCATCGCGCCACGACCAAGCTCCATCACATAGCGCGGGCCCTGCTCGCGAAGAATCTTCTGAGCGCCCTTGATCGTGAGTCCATCCTTGTAAAGAAGCGAGCGGATGCCGCGGAGAAGATCGAGATCCTCGGGCCGATAATAGCGACGGCCACCGGCGCGCTTGAGAGGCTTCACATGAGGGAATTTGGTTTCCCAGAACCGCAGAACATGCTGCGGCACGTCAAGCTCGACAGCCACCTCACTGATCGTACGGAAAGCCTGAGGTGATTTCTCTACTGCGAGCGCTACCGCCATTTACTCAGTCCTCTTCGTCAGCACCGACGCCTTCGACCCCGTTGATCTGCGCCTTCAACACATGCGAGGGACGGAAGACGAGAACGCGTCTCGGCGCGATCGGAACTTCGTCTCCGGTCTTGGGATTGCGGCCCACACGCTGCGACTTCTGGCGCACCTGAAAAGTTCCGAAGGACGACAATTTCACGGTCTCGCCGCGCGAAAGCGCGCCGCAGACCTCTTCCAGGATGTCTTCCACCATCTGCGAAGATTCATTGCGCGACAGACCGACAGCGTTGAAGACGGCCTCGGTCAGATCGGCCCGTGTCAGTGTTCTTGTGCTCATCCCTGCCCCCAAAGCGCGACTCTCCCCCTCGCGCAAGGAAACGGTAGGCGCTGGTTCATTTCCCGTCAATATCAGAGGCTTAGAGCGCGATCTGATTCTATCGGATCGGATGCGGGCTCCTGGTTCTTGATTTTGTCGTGCTTTCCAGCGCCGAACCGGTGCGGCTTTGCCGCCCATTTATGGAGGGCGCGCCACGCGCGCCGGGGCCGCGTCGGCGGAAAACGCTCGGAAAGCTGCCTTTTGAACTACCAGCGTACCAGGGCGGCGCCCCAGGTGAAGCCGCCGCCCATAGCCTCCATGAGGACGAGCTGGCCGCGCTTGATTCGGCCATCCTGGACGGCCGCGGTGAGCGCCAAGGGCACGGAGGCGGCTGAGGTGTTTCCGTGCTCGGCGATGGTCGAGATCACGCGCTCGGGCGCGATGCCGACCTTGCGCGCGGTGCCGTCCAAGATGCGCTGATTGGCCTGATGGGGCACGAACCAATCGATGTCGTGCGGCGTCAAACCCGCGGCCTCCGTCGACTGTTGTATCGCGCTCGCGATGTTGGTCACTGCGTGCTTGAACACTTCCTTGCCCTGCATGCGCAGATAGCCGGCAGTGCGCGTGGAGGACACGCCACCGTCCGTGTACAGAAGATCGTGCAGGCGTCCGTCAGAAAAGATCCGCGTGTTGAGGATGCCGCGATCCTTATTCGTGCCCTGGCCTTCGGTCGCGGTGAGCACGGCCGCACCCGCGCCGTCCCCGAACAGCACGCAGGTGCCGCGGTCCTTCCAATCGAGAATGCGCGACATGGTCTCCGCACCGACGACGAGCACGGTCTTGGCTTGGCCGGAGCGTATGAAGCTGTCGGCGACGGAGAGGCCGTAGATGAATCCGGTGCACACCGCCTGGACGTCGAAGGCGGCGCCGCGCGTCATGCCGAGCCGCGCTTGGATCCTCGTTGCGGTGGCCGGAAACGTCTCATCGGGCGTGGTCGTCGCGACGATGACGAGATCAAGATCGGAGGCCGCGATATCGGCGTGCTTCAGCGCGCGCTTGGCGGCCTCGAGCGCGAGATCGGACGTGGTTTCGCCTTCGCTCGCGATGTGCCGCTGCTTGATGCCCGTGCGCTCGACGATCCAGGAATCGCTGGTGTCGATCATCTGCGCGAGATCGTTATTGGAGAGCACGCGCGAGGGCAGATAGGAGCCGCAGCCCAGGATGACGGAACGGGTTACGGTCACGAAACGGCCGCCTGGGCCTTGCCGGCGCCGTTGGAGGTGGGTTCGGAATCCTCTCCAACATCGATGATGCCGGCGCGGTCCGCCGAAATGCGCGAGATCATGTCGGAGGAGGCCATGTCGATAGCGAGATCGACAGCGCTCGCAAAGCCGAGCGCGTCTGCGCTGCCGTGGCTCTTCACGACAACGCCGTTCAGTCCCAGGAATACGCCGCCATTGAGCGAGCGGGGATCGAGCTTCTTGCGGACCGTGCGGAGCGCACCGCGCGCGAGGATCGCACCCAAGCGGCCGAAGAACGAGCGCTTGAGCGCGCTCCGAAGATAGTGCGTGACGAGCTTGGCGGTGCCTTCGGCGGTCTTCAGCGCGACGTTGCCGGTGAACCCGTCTGCGACAACGACATCGACCGCGCCAGCACCGATATCATCGCCCTCAACGAAGCCGCAGAACTCGATCGGAAGCTTCGAAGCACGCAGAATGTGAGCCGCGCGCTTGACCGGCTCGATGCCTTTCACTTCTTCCTCGCCGATGTTCAGAAGACCGACGGTCGGGCGGTCGATCCCGAAGATCGCGCGCGCAAACGCTTCGCCCATGATGGCGAAGTCGACGAGCTGGCTCGCATCGCACCCGGCGTTCGCGCCGACATCGAGCACGATGCTCTGCCCCCGCATGGTGGGCCAGATGACTGCGATGGCAGGACGCTGGATCCCTTCGATCAAACCCAGGCGGACCATCGACATCGCCATCAGCGCGCCGGTATTGCCCGATGACACGGCAACGTCCGCCTCGCGCTTGGCGACTGACTCGATCGCGTTCCACATGCTGGAGTTGCGACCGCGGCGCAGCGCCTGGCTTGGCTTCTCCGACATATGCACGATGCCAGGCGCGTGACGGATTTCTGCGCATTTTAGCAGTACGCGGTGACGGGCGAGCAAAGGTTTCAGAACGGCCTCGTCGCCATGCAGCAGGAAGCGCACCTTGGGATGGCGGCGACGGGCAATCGCGGCCCCGGCAAGGATCGCCGCAGGACCGGCATCGCCGCCCATCGCATCAAGTGAAAGAATCAATTCCCGGACCACGTCCTAACAGTGCCCCCCGCGAGGTGCGCGGCCAAACGATTAGACTCAGGCAAACGCCCGAACCGCCGGGCTTCAGTCCTCAGCGGCAACAACCTCGCGGCCATCATAGTGTCCACATGCAGGACAGACATGGTGGGGCCGCTTCAGTTCGCCACAATTGGCGCATTCGCCGTGGGCCTCGACCCCAAGCGCGTGATGCGACCGGCGCATGTTGCGCTTGGAAGGCGAGGTCTTTCGTTTTGGAACCGCCATGGCGAAACACTCTCCTTAAACCAGCAAATCCACCCATCCGGCCGCAAAGTACAGGACGGTCGGCGGGAAAAACAGGGCGCGGAGCTAAACCCGAACCAGTCAGAGGATGCAAGAGCGTTTTCAGCGGGAAAAAGCAAGAGCTTTCAGCCGCCCGCTCCGGGCTCTTTCGGCGGGGTGACCTTCAGCTTGGCCAACACGCCAAAGGGCTTATCGGCGCTCCTGGACTCCTCCTTGGGGGCCTCGAAGGTAACCCCTGGAGCCCGGGGATATGGGTCGAGTATCAGACTCAACTCCTCCAGTACCGGAGCGGCCAAATCGAGGAGGGAGCTCGATAGCGCCTCTGGCGCGTCCTCGTCATCGCCGGGCTCGATTTCGACGTCGCGCGAGGCGCGGCGGCGAGCTTTGGCGATAAACCGGTAGCGCCGCGTCGCCGTGCCGGAGTGGTGCGCGGGGACGGGTTCGAGCGTGACGACGCACGCTTGCACCACATCGGCGGTGAATTCGGCGATGTAGCTGTAGACACTGTCATCGAGGCGCGCGAGGCGGACCGTCGCATCCAAATGCGGGACGTCAAGGGCTCCGAGCCAGGCCGCGATACGGGCACGCTGGGCGGCATCGGGTACGAGCGAAAGCTCCGCACCCCGTTCGGAAAGACCGGCGAGCTCGAAAGGATAGGCGTAAGGCGGCGGTTGATCGGACATTTGCTTACACATGGGGTAAAGCGCCTCGCTTGACAATTCCCTGGCCGAAGGCGGGTTTCGGTCATCCCTATCCCTCTGGACTTGAACGCACTTCTGAATGAAGCTACGTCAACTTGTCGGGGTTACCCCTTTCGCGGAGGATTTCCGGATGCGCACGGTCGCAGTCGCGTTGCTTGGAGCTGCTGTGCTCGGGATCACAGCCTGCGCGCCGGTGCAAAACCAGCGTGGCTACGTTCCCAACCAGGAAGCCATCTCCAGCATCACCGTCGGGACGGATACCAAGGAGATGGTGTCCATGAAGCTAGGCGAACCCTCGACGCTCGCCACGTTCGGCGGCGACACGTGGTACTACATTTCCTCTCTGGTTGAGCAGAACGCATTCTTCGCGCCGCGGGCGACCGACCGCAACATCCTCGCCGTCGAGTTCGGCAACGATGGGAAAGTCGCCGCCCTCCAGCGCTACACGCTGGCCGATGGCCGCATCGTCGATTTCCAGACACGCGAGACGCCAACGCGCGGCCGTGAGCTGACGATCCTCCAGCAGTTCTTCAACGCGGTGCCAGGCAATATCGGCACGCCTGGCCAGCAACAGCCTGTCGGCCCGAACGCGCCGGTGCCGGGTCCGAACCCGCCCCCGCCCCGCTTCCCCTCCCCACCCGGCCCCGCTGCGCGCCACCACGGCGACGAGCAGTAGCGCGACAACATTGATGCT
>Ga0184629_10000754_pt1 | contig 14018 bp, 12 predicted proteins | sample PLM4_32_b1_FD_133158 | JGI IMG/M metagenome (GOLD analysis project Ga0184629, IMG submission 133158) | Groundwater sediment microbial communities from an aquifer in East River, Colorado, USA - PLM4_32_b1 | ecosystem: Environmental > Terrestrial > Soil > Riparian zone | place: USA: East River... | reverse complement strand
TGAAGAGGGTGAGATCGGCGTTCGCCGCGCGCGCGCGGCTGTGGGCTTCACGGGCGCGCGCGAGGTTGCCCCCAATGTCGCCGACAACGGGATTGAGCTGGGCAAGGGCGATGGCCATGCGATCGGACATGGCGCGTGTTTAGAGCATATTGCGGATGGATTGAACGGGCGCGGAGGCCCGGGGTTTCGCGTGTTCACTTTCCCTCCCTTGAAAAGGGAGGGCGGATCGACAAGAGCGGAGCGAGTGTCGATCCGGGAGGGATCATGCCAGCGGCGACGCCGAATGATCCCCACCCGCCCTGCTTCGCGCGCCGCGCTACGCAGGGCGACCTCCCCCTTTTCAAGGGGAGGAAAATTTCATGGCAGGTTCGGGTGCTTAGGCGACGAGGGCGACTTCCTCGGGACCGGCGATGGCACGCTCGAGCAGAGCCGCGTCCTCGATCATGAGCGCGGTCTCGAGCGCGTGGCGCGCTTCCTCGGGCCGCACGAGCGCGGTGCCGCCGGCCTGGACGGCGGTCACGAACGCCGCAACCGATTCACCCAGCGGATCGTGGAGCGCGAGCGGACGGATGACCCGCGATGTGCTGTTGCGCACGGTGCGCGTAAGGAAATCGACCTCAATCGTGCCGTCGCTGTAGACGAGACGCATCGAACGCTTGCGCGCATCGGCGACGCGGCTCGCGAACAGCTCGACGCACTGGCCGCCCTCGAAGGTGAGCTGGGCGGAGACTTCGTCGGGCAATCGTCCGTGGACGGAGCGTGAATTCGCGTTGACGTCGGTCACAGCACCTGGAACCAGGCGGTGGACCAAATCGAGATCATGGATCATGAGGTCGAGCACGACGCCCACATCGGCGCCCCTGCCCGTCCAGGGACCGGCGCGGACGCACTCGACGAGCTCGGGGGCGTCGTCGTGATCGAACAGGCCGCTCTGAGCGAAGACGTAGCGCTCCTGGTGGCCGACGGTCAGCACCAAGCCGACTTCCGCGGCGAGCCTGACCAGCTCATCGGCTTCATCGAGCTCGGTCGCGATCGGCTTTTCCACGAGAACGTGGGTTCCCGCGGACAAGAAGGCGCGGACGATCTCGGCATGCGTGCTCGCCGGCGTGCAGACGCTGACGATGTCGACCTGGCCCAAGAGATCGTGCCAATCCGCGAATACGGGAGCGCGAAGGGTCATCGCGTTCTGGCGACGGGCTTCGTGGCTGGGGTCAGCGATTGCGGAGAGCGTGACGCCCGGCAGCCGCATGTACTTGGCGGCATGATGACGTCCAAACACTCCCCCGCCGACCACTGCCGCCCTCAGCGCGCGCGAGGTTACTACTGGATGACTCTTCAAGCGCTACTCCGTCCCCTACGACCGAATCGGCCGAATCAGTTGCCAACCTGAATGCCCGGGAACCGCGGATTCGCGCCACTCATAAAATGTTTCGCCTTGTTACACGGATCCATGACAAGGTTTTAAGCATTGAAACTAAAGGGAAATTTTATACGGCTCCGGTTGAGCCTGCAATCAGCCGAACGCTGTACGTGTGGGCGCGAACTGATGCGCCTTCCGTTCTTCGCGCAGATTCTCTGCGATCAGGAAGGCGAGCTCCAGCGACTGGGAGGCGTTGAGCCGCGGGTCGCAGTGCGTGTCGTAGCGCGAGGACAGGTCCTTTTCGGAGATGTCCTGAGGGCCGCCCAGGCACTCGGTGACGTCCTTGCCGGTGAGCTCCAGGTGTATGCCGCCGGCGTGGGTTCCCTCGGCCCGGTGGACTTCGAAGAAAGTCCGGATCTCCTTCAGAACGCGATCGAAAGGCCGCGTCTTGTGGCCGGTCGAGGACTTGATCGTGTTCCCGTGCATGGGATCGCAGGACCACACGACCTTGCGCCCTTCTCGCAGGACCGAGCGCAGCAGCTTGGGGAACTTCTCCGCTGCCTTGTCCGAGCCGAAGCGGCAGATCAGGGTTAACCGGCCGGGCTTGTCCTCGGGATTCAGGATGTCGATCAGGCGTAAGAGATCGTCCTCGGCGAGGCTAGGACCGCATTTGAGCCCCAGCGGGTTCTTGATGCCGCGGCAGTATTCGACGTGGGCGCCATCGGGCGCACGCGTGCGGTCGCCGATCCAGACCATGTGCGCAGAGGTGCAGTACCAATCGCCGGTGGTGGAATCGACGCGGGTCATCGCCTGCTCGTAGCCGAGGAAAAGCGCCTCGTGGCTGGTGTAGAAATCGGTCGAGCGCAGCTGCGGCACGAGCTCAGGCGTGATGCCGCAGGCTTCCATGAAGGCGAGCGATTCACCAATACGCGACGCCAGAGCCCGGTACTTCTCGCTCGACGGCGAGCCCGCGATGAAGTCCAGCGTCCAGCGATGCACATTGTGCAGGTCGGCGTAGCCGCCGGTCGCGAATGCGCGCAGCAGATTGAGCGTCGCCGCGGACTGGCCGTAGGCCTGGAGCAGGCGACCGGGATCGGGGATGCGGCCCTTGGGGTCGAACTCGATGCTGTTGATGTTGTCGCCGCGATAGGAGGGCAGCGTGACGCTTCCCTGGGTCTCGAAATCCTCGGACCTGGGCTTGGCGAACTGACCGGCGATGCGGCCGACTTTGACCACGGGAAGCGCGCCCGCGAAGGTCAGCACGACGGCCATCTGAAGGATGACGCGGAACGTGTCGCGGATGTTGTCGGGGTGGAACTCGGCGAAGCTTTCCGCGCAATCGCCGCCCTGGAGCAGGAAAGCCTTCCCCTGGGCAACCTGACCGAGCGACGCCATCAGGTTGCGCGCTTCGCCGGCAAACACGAGCGGCGGATAGGTCTTGAGCCGCGTCTCGACCGTGGCGAGCGCGGGGGCGTCCGGATAGTCCGGAACCTGCTTGATCGGCCGCGACCGCCAAGTGCTGGGTGACCAAGTTTGGACCGGCTCCGTCACGCGAAAGTTCCTCAATTTCGAGGTGGGGATATAGGCGAAGCGATCCGGTAACGCCAGCCGTTTCACGGGCTTCGGCCAGTATCCTCAACCGCCTGTGCAAAAGCGGTGAATCGTTTGTGCCTAAGGCCCGTGGGTCGGCGCCTTGTTCCTGATGGTGACGAGCTCCTCGGCCATCGTCGGATGGACGGAGACGGTCGCGTCGAACTGGGCCTTGGTCGCGCCCATCTTGAGCGCGATGGCGACCAGCTGAACCATCTCGCCCGCCTCCGGCCCGAAGATGTGGCAGCCGAGCACCTTGTCGGTCTTGGCATCGACCACGAGCTTCATCAGCATCCGCTCGTGCCGGCCCGAGAGCGTATGCTTCAAAGGCAGGAAACTCGTCTTGTAGATGTCGAGCGTGTGCCCGCGCTCGCGGGCTTTGGTTTCCGTTAGGCCGACGGTGCCGATCTCGGGGCGCGTGAACACGGCGGTCGCGACCAGCTCATGCTGGGGTGCTGAGGGCACGCCGCCGAAGGCGGTCTTCACGAAGCACATCGCCTCGTGGATGGCGACGGGGGTGAGCTCGAGCCGGCCGGTCACGTCGCCGACGGCGTAGATGTTGTCGACGGAGGTGCGCGAATATTGGTCCACCTCGACATGGCCGCGCGGGGTGAGCTTCACCCCGACATTCTCGAGGCCGAGCCCATCGATATTCGGCTTGCGCCCGATCGCGAGCATCACCTGCTCGACGTCGACGGTCTCGTCGGCGGCCGTGGCGACGTGGAGCCCGCGGCTGGTGCGCCGGCACGACGTGAACATGGTCTCGAGGATCATGCGGATGCCCTTCTTGCGCATCGAGTCCTGGAGCGCATCGCGCAAATCTTCGTCGAAGCCGCGCAAGACCTTGGCCCCGCGATAGATCAGCGTCACCTCGCTGCCGAGGCCATGGAAGATGTGCGCGAATTCGAGCGCGATGTAACCGCCGCCGATGATGGCGATGCTCTTGGGCAGCGACTTCAGATGGAACGCTTCGTCGGACGTGATGCAATGCTCGACACCTTCTGCCTCGGTCTCGCGTGAGGGATAGCCGCCGGTGGCGATAAGGATTGTTCCCGCGGTGACATCTTTGTCGGCGCGAACGAGGTGGATCGTGTGGCGGTCCTTCAGCACCGCGCGGTCCTCGATGATCACGCCGCCGGGTCGTTCGACCGCGCGGCGGTAATAGCCGTTCAGCCGTTCGAGCTGCTTGTCTTTGTTGGCGATCAGCGTGGGCCAGTCGAAGGCCGCGTTCTCGACGGTCCAGCCATAACCAACGGCGTCCTGGAACTCTTCAGGGAAGGCGCAGGCGTAGACGAGGAACTTCTTCGGGATGCAGCCGCGATTGACGCATGTGCCGCCGAAGCTCGACTCCTCGGCGATCGCCGTGCGCACGCCGCGTTCGGCCGCCATTCGCGCGGCGCGAACACCACCCGAGCCACCACCGATCACGAACAGGTCATAGTCGTATTGCGTCGTCATTTGCGCTCGATGACGCGCACGCCGGAAGCGCTCGCGATGACCAGATGCGACGCGAGCCCGACGAACAGACCGTGCTCGACCACGCCGGTGATCACCGAGAGGGAGGCTGCGAGCGCGGGCGCGTCGGCGATCTCCTGGAATGGGCAATCGTAGATGACGTTGCCGCTGTCGGTGCGGAACGGCTGGCCGTCCTTCATGCGCAATTTCGGCGTCATGTGCGCGTAGCCGAGCGCGCTTGCGACCGCGGCGATGCGCGACGCCGTCGTGCGGTGGCCGAAGGCGATCACCTCGATCGGGAGCGGAAAGGCGCCGAGACGGCGGACGAGCTTGCTCTCGTCCGCGATGACGAGCATGCGCGCGGCGGATGCGGCAACGATCTTCTCGCGCAGGAGCGCGCCGCCGCCGCCTTTGATGAGATCCAGATTGTGATCCGCTTCATCGGCACCGTCGATGACGAGGTCGAGGGGCGCGAGTGCGTCGAGCTCGGAGACCGGAATGCTGAGCGCGCTCGCCTTCTCGCGGGTTCGTTCGGAGGTGGGCGTGCCGATGACCTTCAGCCCCGCGCGCACGCGTTCGGCGAGCACATCGAGGAAGGCCTCGGCCGTGCTGCCGGTGCCGAGGCCGAGCTTCATGCCGTCGTGGACAAACTCAAGGGCTCGCGCGGCGGCGGCGCGCTTTAGGGCGTTGGCGTCGGCAGGACTCGGCATCGGGTCAGGCTTACCACATCCGGCTAAGCCTGGAGAACGCCCGCCTCCTGCACGCGGGCGGTTCCGCTATACGGCCTTATTCGGCCGGAACCGCGACCTTGTCGTGCTCATGCTCCCGGCGCGACCGCGTCAGCAGCGCACGATGCAGACGGGCGGTGAGCGCGAGAAGGAACTTGCGCAGTCCCGTCGGCGGATCGAAATGCTCGGCGAACTGGCGGTTGATCTCGAGCGGACGCCAGTAGCCGGCGCGCCACTCGTTGAACGCCTCGAAAAGCGGCGTCTGCTGTTCGTCGCGGACTCGCAAGGTCGCGCAACTACATTGCGCGTCCAAGCGCACGTGGCCTGTGGAATCAAACTGGAACCGGTGCTGGCTCGGAATGTGGTGAAGCTGGCCGCCTCGCGTGAATTCGAACGTGTCGGGGCTGGTACGGAGAGCTGTGATCATCGGACTGACGTCGAGATATGCCATGAGAACCTCCGGCGATGTCCGTCACCGGTAATGCCCAGCCCGGGCCTGGGGTTCCTAGGTGCTGACAGATTTGATTGCGCGCTGCTTCGATTATTCCACCGTCACGGATTTGGCGAGGTTGCGCGGCTGATCGACGTCCGTGCCCTTGGCGACGGCGGTGTGGTAAGCGAGCAACTGGATCGGAATCGCGTAGAGCAGCGGCGCGATGAAGGGATCGGCGTCCGGCACCTCGATATGCGCCCAGGTGTTCTCGCCCGCTTGCGCGAGGCCGCGCTTGTCCGAGATCAGCACCACTCGTCCGCCACGCGCCATCACTTCGTGCATGTTGGAGATGGTCTTCTCGAACAGCGCGTCATACGGCGCGAGCACGATCACGGGCACGTTCTTGTCGATGAGCGCGATCGGGCCGTGCTTCATCTCGCCGGCCGCATAGCCTTCGGCGTGGATGTAGGAGATCTCTTTCAGCTTCAGCGCGCCTTCGAGCGCGAGCGGGAAATGCACGCCGCGGCCGAGATAGAGCACGTCTTGCGCTTCGGCGATCTGGCGACCGAGCGCTTCGATCTTCGCCGATTGGCTGAGTGCCGCCACCATGTGGCGCGGCGTTTCGAGGAGCAGCCCGCAAAGCCGCTTCTCCTCGGCGTCGTCGATCTGGCCGCGGGCGCGCGCGGCTGCGATCGCAAGCGAGGCAAGAACCGTGAGCTGGCAGGTGAAGGCTTTGGTCGAAGCGACGCCGATCTCGGGACCGGCATAGGTGCGCCAGACGGTCTCGGATTCGCGCGCGATGGAGCTCTCGGGGACGTTGATGACCGAGGCGATGCGCTGGCCCGCTTCCTTTGCGCCGCGCAGCGCGGCGAGCGTGTCGGCCGTTTCGCCCGACTGCGAGACGAAGAGCGCGAGCCCGCCCTCGGGATAGACGGGGCTGCGATAGCGCAGCTCGGAGGCAACATCGACCTCGACGGGGAGACGCGCGAGCTTCTCGAACCAGTATTTGCCGACGAGAGCGGCGTAATAGGCGGTGCCGCAGGCGGACATGGTGACGCGCGGCGCGTTCTTGAACAGCGCGAGCTGGTCGTCGGGGAGATCGACGCGCGGCCCCGCGGCATCGAGATAGCGCGACAACGTGTGGCCGACCACTTCCGGCTGCTCGTGAATTTCCTTGGCCATGAAGTGATCATGGCTGCCTTTGTCGACCATGCCGGCCGAGACGGGCACGGTCTGGATGGGGCGCTTCACCTTGTTGCCGGCGGCGTCGTAGATCGTGATGGCAGCACCCTTGGCCACCGCGACGTCGCCGTCTTCGAGATAGGTGACGCGGTTGGTGAAGGGCGCGAGCGAGAACGCGTCCGAGCCGAGATAGGATTCCTTATCGCCGTAACCCACCGCGAGCGGGCTGCCGCGGCGGGCGGCGACAAGAAGCGATTCCTCCTTGTTGAAGATCATCACCAGCGCAAAGGCGCCGGTCAGCCGCCTGACCGCGGCGGTCGCCGCTTCGACGGGCGACATGCCCTGGTCGAGATAATGCGTCACCAGATGGACGGCGACTTCGGTATCGGTCTCGGATTCAAACTGGTGGCCCGCTTCGCGGAGCTCGTTCTTCAGCTCGCGGAAATTCTCGATGATGCCGTTGTGCACGAGCGCCACGCGCGAGGACGCGTGCGGATGGGCGTTGCGCTCGGTCGGCGCGCCGTGCGTCGCCCAACGGGTGTGACCGATGCCGGTGAAGCCCGCGAGCGGCTTCTCTTTCAGGAGTTGCACCAGCTCGACAAGCTTGCCGGGGCTGCGACGGCGCTCGATGTGGCCCTTGACGAGGGTGGCGACGCCCGCGGAGTCATAGCCGCGATATTCGAGCCGCTTCAGCGCCTCGACGATCAGCGGCGCAACCTCGCGCGTACCCGCAATGCCGATGATGCCGCACATGGTTCAGGCACCCTTCTTGCGCGATTTGTTCCGGGTACGGATGATGTTGGCGCGGCCGGGCTTCGTCACCTGGCGGGCGCGGCCGAGAGCCAGCGCGTCGGGCGGAACTTCTTCGGTGATGACGGAGCCCGCGGCGACGATCGCGCCCTCGCCTATTCTGATCGGAGCGACAAGCGCTGCGTTCGAGCCGATGAACGCGTTCGCGCCGATCTCGGTGCGATGCTTCGAGACGCCGTCGTAATTGCAGGTGATGGTGCCCGCACCGATATTGGCGTGCGCACCGACATGGGCGTCGCCGATATAGGTCAAGTGGTGGGCTTTGACGCCCGTCTCAAGATGCGCGTTCTTGAGCTCGACGAAATTGCCGATGTCGACGCCGTCGTCGAGCTTCGCGCCGCCGCGCAATCGTGCGAACGGGCCGACGATGGCGTTAGCGCCGATCTCGGCGTTCTCGATGTGGCAGAAGGCGCGGATCTCGGCACCCTTGCGCACGGTGACGCCGGGACCGAAGACGACATATTGCGCGATGGTCGCATCGGATTCGATCACGGTATCGGCCGAGAGGAACACCGTATCGGGCGCCAAGAAGGTGACGCCCTGCTCCATCAGCTCATGGCGGCGGCGTGTTTGGAACGCGGTTTCGGCCTCCGCCAGCTGCGCACGGGAATTGACGCCGAGCATCTCGCTCTCCGGGCCTTCGACCACGGCGCATTTTAGCCCGCGGCCGCGCGCGATTGCGATGAGATCAGTGAGATAGAATTCGCCTTGCGCGTTCTGGTTCCCGACCTTTCCGAGAAGGTCGAATACTGTGGCGGCGTTGCCCGCGAGCATGCCGGCGAAAACGCGGGTCATCTTGCGCTCGTCGGGGCTCGCATCCTTCTCCTCGACGATGCGGATGAGCGCATCGCCGTCCGTGATCATCCGTCCGTAGCCGGTGGGATTGGCGGCCAGGAAACCGAGCGTCGCGATGTCCGCGCCGGCTTGGAGGCGGTTCACCAGCTTTCCGAGCGTCGCGGCGGTCAGAAGCGGCGCGTCGCCGAATAGGACGAGCACGTTGCCCGGGAACTCGCCGAGGGCTGCTCTCGCGGCGAGCACCGCATGGCCGGTGCCGAGCTGGCGATCCTGGATGGCGGTCTCGGCGCCCCACTCCTTGGCGAGTGCTGCAACCTGCTCCGCATCGGGCGCGGTCACGACGACCATGCGCTTGGCGCCGAGCGCGCGGGCGACCGCGAGCACGTGGCCGAGCATCGGACGGCCCGCGATCCTGTGCAGCACTTTGGGAAGCGCCGACTTCATCCGCGTGCCCTGACCCGCGGCGAGGATGACGACGGCCAAGGGGGAGTCGGTCATGGGGGGCGTGACAATCCTTTACTCGCGGCGTGCGCGCACGTGGCCAATCGGACTAATCCCAAGGGTAGTGACGGTAAATTGACGATTTGTTGCCTATTCTTTCCCTGTGGCGGTTTTCGGGCACGGTTCGCCACGTCTGTGGCCAAATTCGCTGACAGAGTCGCCTCGCCCCGTCAAATCTGACACGATCCGCTACCCGCCCATGCCGCACGCCCCGCTCGCCATCCTGTTCGACCTCGACGGCACGCTTGTCGACACGGCGCCGGACCTGCTCGCCTCGCTGAACGCGGTGCTGACGCGGGTCGGTCACCGCCCCGTCGTGCCGCGCGAGCTCCGGAGCATGGTCGGGCATGGGGTCAAGGTGCTGTTCGAGCGCGCTTTCAAGGAGACGGGGACTCCGGTTTCGGCGACCGAACTCGCGGGCTATGGCGATGAGTTCCTGGCCCATTACCGGGCCAACATCGCGCGCGAGAGCCGGCCGTTTCCGCGTGTGCCCGAGACGCTGAAACTGCTCGCCGATGAGGGCGCGAAGCTCGGCGTCTGCTCGAACAAGCCGCAGGAGCTGACGGATTTGCTGCTCGCTCAGCTAGATCTCGCCCGCCATTTCGGCGCGGTCTATGGCGGCGGGAAAGCGCGGCACAACAAACCCGATCCGCATCATGTGCTGGAGCTGGTCGACGCGCTCAACGGCTCGCGGGCGCGCGCCGTGATGGTCGGCGATTCGACGGTGGACGTAGCGGCGGCGCGGGCGGCGCAGATCCCGGTGATCGTGATGAGCTACGGCTACACGCCCATTCACCCGCGCGAGCTGGGCGCGGACGCGGTGGCGGACGATTTTGCGGCCTTGCCCGAGCTGATCTCCAGGCTGGAAAAGAACCAGTCCGTTCAATTCGCGTGATCGTCTTAATCGCGCGGTGACCTCGCGCCCGTAGCCTCCGACCCATGAACAGCCACTGGCCTCGCGCGCTCATCTCATTCGGCAGTCTCGGCGGCGCGGCGATGATCGCGGCGGTGCAGATTCCGCCGGAGACCGCGACATCCAATCTCGCGGCGTGGGCCACGATGTTCGGCTTCAACCGCATCGCGCTGGCGCTGCCGCCCTCCATCGATATTTGGGTCACGGCCTTCGCGCTTGCGTTTATCGTTACGTGCCTGCTCGTCGGCATCGACCTTATGCGCGTCGCGGCAAAAGCGGCAAAGACGGCGCGCAAGCGGAAAGCCAGATCGCGATAGCGGCCGGCGGGCGAACGGGCCCGGTTGACTGGGGCTCGGCGGGTGCTTATGCCCGTTGCCTCTTAAGCGCCGTTCAATAGACTGCGGCCTCAATGGGTGCGTAGCTCAGCGGGAGAGCACTCCCTTCACACGGGAGGGGTCACAGGTTCAATCCCTGTCGCGCCCACCATTTAACCCTCCAAAATAAAGTAGTCGAAAAGTCACCCAAAAATGGATTTACTCCTATTCGGAGGGGGCACAATGCTTCAACGGATAGGCTTAGGACGCTCAACCAGAAATGATTGACTCTTTGCATATCGGCAACTTTCGTTGCTTCGAGAAGCTGGAACTGCGCGGATTGAAGCGAGTCAATGTGGTCACGGGCGACAATGGCTCGGGAAAAACCGCTCTGTTGGAGGCGCTCCATATTGGCACCCGTGGAACTCCAGAGTCAGTAATCCAGCTAAATCGCATAAGAGGACTTCCCAATCCTTCAGACGTGCCATTCCCCTTCCAGCTTGCAATGGGAGGCATCACCGCTGCGTCGTTCAGGGATATCTGGCTACACCTATTTCGCGACGAGAATCAGCACATTTCCATCAAGTACACTGACCAGAATAAGCGAACGTGGAACCTCGAAATTTATTTTAGTACAGACGAGGCAACATCGGCCCCTCTGCTGGGTCAAAACGAGCGGCAAGGGGAAAGTGTACGGCCCATCATTTTTGACCGCCGCGATAATGCGGGTAAGACTTCGAAATTGACCGGAAGCGTGAACCCGCAAGGCCATCTCGCTTTCAGACCGGCCGGGCCATTCGGTCCTCCATCGTTTCCATTCATGTCGATGACACCGCCTAGCACAGCGGACGCCATCAGTTGGTTCTCCGATCTCCGAATGAGCGGTCGCTCGGAAGAAGTCGTACAGTTCATCAGGGAGGAATTCCCATTCATCAGCAACATTGAAGTGCTGGCGCCCGGAGGCGCGCAACAAGGCATTTACGCCACCTTGACAAGCGGTGGGGCCAGGAGCCTTTCGTTGATATCGGCTGGACTACAGAAACTTTTTTCAGTTGTCGTTGCGTTGGCAGACGCGAAAAAAGGTATTGTGCTAATCGATGAGATAGAAAACGGAATCTTCTACGAAAAGTATGCGTCCACATGGGCAACGCTTTATAATTTATCGAAGAAGACCGACAGTCAGCTTTTTGTATCCTCACATAGTTCAGAATGCTTAGAGGCACTCCTTCCAACACTTAATATAGATAATAACGCTGACGATTTCTGTTTATTGAGAACGGAACGCGAAAACGGCAAATGCTCAGTCCGCCACATCAGCGGCGCGTCCATGAAGGCCGCATTGAAGCGAGGGGGCGAATTGCGAGGAGCGGCGCTTGACCAAAAAACTCAAGCGCATAACTGAGCCATTTGTTCTTTTGTGCGAAGGTCAGCACGATAGCCAATTTTTTGAGTGGCTATTGCGCTCCGATACCAGCCTGCCAACCTTTACGATCAGCAGTGTCAGTTACATGCTTGGCGGAGTCAGCCAGGGTGGGAATTCGAGATTTACGGAAGTTCTGGATGAACTGGTGGGCATTCCAGGATTCGAGCACGTCCAAAAGGTTCTTATCGTTTCCGACAATGACTTGGTTCCGCAGGATTCATTCGACAGCATTGTGGCGCAAATCAACGCAACGGCTGAGATTATTGGTCCTCCCGCCCGGCGGTATACTGCACCAGCTGAACCAAAAAAGAAGGCTGGGAATAACCCAAGTCTGTGCGTTTACATGCTCCCAGATACGGGTGTCGTGGGAAACTTTGACGCGATGTGCTGGAGCGCAGCTGAAGCGAAGCGCCCGGACATTGCAAAGTGCGTCGACGCTTTCGCTGCCTGCACGAAAGCTGATCTGTGGCCAATCACCAAAGCCAGCAAGATGAAGCTGAGATCGTTGCTGAGTTCATCGAACAAGGACAATCCATACATTAGCCCAGCCTACGTCTGGAGCCAGGGCACCGATTATGTGCCTTTGGACCACCCAATCTTTAGCGACATAATCGCATTTCTTCGAGGCTTTCCAGCTATGTGACCCTGGAAAGCCTTGCGAAGAAACCAGCGAGTAATTTTGCACGCGGCCTAGGATCGCAGGCCATTCGTTGGCCGCATTAAAGAGCTTTTGCCGAGGGCAGCGCAATTGAGATGTCCATGGCGAACATGCAGAGCATCTGAACGAAGTAGACGCTGAAGCGCACGGCGACGGCGCGATCGGTCTGTACGAAGGCGGTGGACCTATCGGAGGGTCTTGCGCGCCGATCGGCGCCTGCTCTGTTCGAGTGGCCCGGTCTGCGCGAGCTTGCTGGTCAGATAGTCGCCAAGCACGGCGACGCGCTTCGGCATCGGGCCTTCGGGCGGGGTCACCCAGTAAACCGCGCCAAGCGGTATCGACCAATCCGGCAGAAGACGTTCAAGCCGTTTTGCTTCGAGCGCGTCACGGAGGAAGAATTCCGGCAAGACGCCGATGCCGGTCCCTGCAATCAATGCCGGCATCATTGCATCACCGTTGTTGACGCGCAGCGGACCCGACGGCCGCACGCTGACGGATTGTCTTCCCTTCGTGAACCGCCAGACTTCGCTCGCCATCGCGTAGCTGTAACCGACGCAGCGATGCCCGGCGAGGTGGAGCGGGTGCGTCGGCCGTCCGTGGCGCTTGAGATAGAAGGGAGACGCGACCAGGTAGCGCGGCATTTCGCAAAGACGTTGCACGGCGAGGGACGCACCCGGTTGAACCGCGATGCGGATCGCCGCGTTGAACCCTTCGCCGATCACGTCCGCTTGCGCATCGTTCAAGTGCAGATCGATCGAGATGTCGGGATAGGCCGCGAGGAACTCCGGCAGCAGCGGCGCGACGTAAGACACGCCGAATGACATCGGCGCTGCGAGGCGAACGAGGCCTCGCGGCATTCGCGCTTGAGCCTGCGTGAGGTCCTCGGCGGCTTCGCCTTCGGACAATATGTGCGCCGCGCGGCCAACGAGCTGACGCCCCGCATCGGTGAGGCCGAACCGGCGCGCGTTGCGCACGATGAGACGGGCGCCGAGGCGCTGCTCGATCCGTGCAACCGCCTTGGAGACGGTCGCCTTCGACAGCCGAAGCTCAGCGGCCGCGCCGGCAAACGAGCGCAGCTCTGCGACTTTCGCAAAGATCGCGAGGCCTTCGAGGTCGGGAAGCTTGGCCATGAAACTAAAACTGGAAACCATGGGTTTCGAGAGTTTCTATTTCGAAATGGGTGCGCCGTCGATAGGCTCGCCGTGGGGCAGGTGAGCGCTTGGAACAAGGAGAACGAGCATGAGCAAACAGCTCGGCGTTTGGACGTATCAGGACTGCGCGCTTGTATTGATCGACTATCAGCCGGAGATATTCGAAACGATCCGTTCCGAGACGAAGGCGGACCTGGCGGCGCTCAACGTGCGGCTGCTCGCGCGCACCGCGAAAGCGTTCAATATGCCGATCGTGCTCTCAACGGTCGGCGTCAAATACAAGATCAACAGTCCGACGCATCCCGCGATCGCTGCCGAACTCCCAGGCCTCGAGCCGATCGACCGAACCTCCATGAACGCCTTTGAGGACCGTCAATTTCGCGAGGCCGTGAAGGAGACAGGGAAAAAGCGGCTCATTGTCGGCGGCCTGCACACCGAAATCTGTCTCGCCTTCGCGGTGATCGAGGCGCTCAAGAACGACTACGAGGTGATGTTTGTCACCGATGCCGTCGGCGGGCGATCACAGACGGCGCACCGCACGGCGATCGAGCGGTTAGAGCATGCCGGAGCAGTGCCCAACACGGCGCTCGCGGTGCTCTGCGAACTTTTCCGCGATTGGACCTCGCCTTTGGCCGGCAAGGCGCGCGAGGTCATCGGCTGGTATTTCGCCGAAATTCCGAAGGTCACTAAGGACGTGGGCGTGTA
>Ga0184629_10000753_pt1 | contig 14022 bp, 10 predicted proteins | sample PLM4_32_b1_FD_133158 | JGI IMG/M metagenome (GOLD analysis project Ga0184629, IMG submission 133158) | Groundwater sediment microbial communities from an aquifer in East River, Colorado, USA - PLM4_32_b1 | ecosystem: Environmental > Terrestrial > Soil > Riparian zone | place: USA: East River... | reverse complement strand
CCCTTGTCCTTTGTGGATGAGACCGCCCGGCCCGAATGAATTTTTTAACCGTTTTATTAACTGCGATGCTAAAACTCTTTTTTGAGGTCCATCCGCGGCGGTATTCCATTCCTTAGCTTCCATATCGTCAACAGAAACGAATGTTGGCTCTCCTCCCATTGTAAGTCGGACATCCCCTGCCTGTAAGTCCTCATCGGTTTTGTTGCCAAGTGCAAGGATAGTGGCCCATTGTTCTTCGCTGTAGGGTTTAGTGACACGCGGGTCTTCATGTATTCTGAATACTTCATTTTTATAGTCAAAGGTAACTTCGCACACATCTGTCATCCCGGTAACAGGTGCAGCGCTAACGGGGTCGGGGGTACAGCACAATGGAATGTGGCCCTCTCCGGCAAACAGTCCCGACGTTGGATCGAGGCCTATCCAGCCGGCACCGGGAACATAAACTTCAGTCCAGGCATGAAGGTCAGTAAAGTCATGGTCAGTCCCCGAAGGCCCGTCGAGCGCTTTTGCATCTGCTTTTAACTGGATAAGATAACCCGACACAAAACGTGCGGCCAACCCCAGATGACGAAATAATTGTACTAATAACCAGGCCGAGTCCCGGCATGAACCGCTATGGATTTTCAGCGTTTGTTCGCACGTCTGGACACCCGGTTCAAGCCTTATAGTATAATCAACACGACGCTGAACTGCCTGATTGAGATAAACCAACACATCGATCATCCGCATCCCCTTCTTGGCTGGATCAACATCCTTGAGCCAGGAGGCAAGCAGTGGACCGGATTCTGCTATCTCGAAATAAGGCAGCAGTTCTTTCTTGAGTTGTGTAGTATATGCAAATGGGAAATTCTCCGCATAATCTTCAATGAAAAAATCAAAAGGGTTTATGACGATTATCTCCACAATAACTTCGACTTCAAAATGAAGTGATGTTGTTTTCTCCGGGAACACCACACGGGCCAGAAAATTACCGAATGGATCTTGCTGCCAGTTGAGGAATTGATTTTCCGGTTTTACTTTCAGTGAGTAGGATAAAATAGGGGTACGGCAATGGGCGGCCGGCCTCAGCCGGAAGGTATGCGGAGAAAGATTTACCGGGCGATCATACGTGTACGTTGTTTGATGCCGTATAGCAACTTTAATGGGCATAGCGAAAAATGAAGCGATTTTTTCCTAATAACAAGCTTAAGCAAATGTTATATTTCTCGTGGAAATCACGGAATATCATATTTATATATTCTGCATGTGCTGTGCTTTCTGTGAGAAACCAATCAGATAACCTGCGTAAGTTCAGTTAATAATACTTCATTTTAGAAACAGATGCATCGTTACGGTAGGGATTCCATGAAATACTTTTAATGTATTCTTGTTTCAATCGATTGAAAAGATAATATTCAAAAAAATAGAGGAAGAGCTAAGAGGAGCGTCAACGCAGTTATGCCACGGCTTCTTCCGTCACAATTTCCAGTCCTGCATTTTGTATGGTACTGAAACCCCCTTCAACATTGATTAGGTTTTTAAACCCAAGATTTTTCAACATTGAAATGGCCGTCATTGATCTATATCCGCCTCCGCAATGAACGATGTAGGGTTTTTCCCTATCCAGGTCCCTTGTATTTCCGGGGAAGTCGCCTAAAGGCAAAAATGTTGCATCTTTCAGGTGACTGACATTCCATTCCCCATGTTTACGCACATCTAATACCACGGCACCTTTCTTTAGTTCTGATTTTACTTCATCCGCAGAAACTGACCTAATGCGTTCAAGTTTACCGCCAAATGAATCTACACCGCCGTTCAGGTATCCGATAACATTTTCATATCCAACACGGGCAAGTCTTAGTACAGTTTCACTTTCTCTGCCAGGTTGAGTTATCAATACCAATTTCTTGCTGATGTCAATCAATGTACCTACCCATACGGCAAACTGTCCATTGAGTCCAATATTGATTGATCCCGGAATGAACCCCTTTTCAAATTCATCTGCTTCTCGGGTGTCCAGGATTGTTGCCCCTTCTGCTACAATCTTATTAAATTCTTTCGGTGACAACGGCTTCGTATTTTCACGAATAACGTCCTCAATGGGATCGTAACCCATCTTATTAATGCGGGCATCTTCAAAGAAATATTGTGGCGGAGGAAGTATACCATCCGTTATCTTTCCGATAAATTCTTCGCGGCTCATATCTTTGAGCGCGTAGTTAAATTTTTTCTGTTCGCCTATAGTCGAAAATGTTTCTTGACCAATATTTTTACCACAAGCCGATCCGGGACCGTGGGCCGGATATACTATGACATCGTCTGGAAGCGTTTTAATTTTCTGTGTCAATGAATCATACATCATGCTGGCAAGTGCTTCAGGGCTCATCACGCCATCCAGTAAATCCGGCCGTCCGACATCGCCAACAAATAAGGTATCTCCGGTGAAGATGGCATGTTTTTTTCCACGCTCATCCAGCAATAAATAACACGAGGACTCCGGGGTATGGCCGGGTGTATGCAAAACTTTGATCGTTACCTTGCCCAGCGTGAATTCTTCGCCATCTTTTGCGTTGTGCACAGCATACTCCGTGTTAGCATTTGGGCCGTAAATAATCGGGGCGTTTACTTTCCGGGATAGATCAATATGACCAGAAACAAAGTCAGCATGAAAATGTGTTTCAAAAACATATTTGATCCTTGCACCACGCTTTTCAGCCAATTCGATGTAAGGCTCGGTTTCGCGAAGTGGGTCAATAATGGCAGCTTCTCCTTCTGATTCGATATAATACGCTGCTTCTGCCAAACAATTCGTATACAGTTGTTCGATGTACATGTCTATCTGTTCAAGTTCTTTAGTTTAGGCTCACAAACGAAGGATTTCGCATTGAACTCCTTCCTGATTTTACCCTTTCGACACAAATTTCACAAAAATTCCCCTGATTCCATGCAGCTTCCTAACTTTGCGCGCAAATGAAGCGCGCGAGTTGCATTTTTTGGCTTCTGCTGATTACTTTTTTTTCGGCTGCCAGCAGTTATAATGTTTTTGAGGAAAACGGGAAAGTTGGACTTAAGAACGAACAGGGTAAGGTTCTGATTCCTGCCAGATATGAGGCATTGGGCTGGAGCAATGGAAAATTTTCCGTACTCAACAATGTTACAGGCTACAAGGCGGATGGTCTCTGGGGCCTCATTGATCTTGATAACCACGTGGTCACCAAAGCGGTGTACCAAGACATATTGCCCGCTGATGGTTCATTAATAATCGCCCGCAAAAAATCAAATCTTTCCCTTCGTATGGTGATGGGATGCCTAAATGCTTCCGGAAAGGAGATTGTGCCCTTCGAATATGATGGCCTGAAATTATATTTCTTACGTGTTGTTGTATTTACAAAAGTTGGGAACCTATATAAGTATGGACTGATCGACTTAGAAAATAAAACACTCATTCCCCAACAATACAAAAACATTTACTCGATCGGGAGCCTTCGCTATGCTGTCGAAAACTTCGAAGACAAAATGGCGCTGTTTACAGAAAACGGAAAACAGGTTACAAACTTTAACATTGATAGTATTTCATCCTTCAAAAAGAATTATGCCATCATTTATCAAGGTTCAAGCCAAGGACTGATTGACCGCGAAGGACAAATCAAGGTTGAGCCAACGTATCGTGAAATCAGGATCGACGACGATGGCACGCTTCACACCAGGCAAATCGATGAGTGGCTATTCCTGGATGGTCAAAATAAGCTCCTTCAAAAAAAAGGAGCAGACTCCGTGATAGCGATCGGGAAAAACCTGCTCAATATCACTACGGCAGGATTTATTCAAGTAGAAGACTACCACCTGAAACCGATTTTTATAACTAAGTTTTCTACCCTCGGAAAGTTTATTCATGACAAAGCCATATTTTCAATAAATGACAAATACGGTATAGCCCGTAAGAATGGATCCATTCTTCTTGACGCCAGATTTGACAACCTCTATTCAGATCATCATTTCTTCATTGCTAACCAAAAGCGAGCGGGGAGAAATAACTGGGTCGTGTTAGATTCGGTGGGGAATGCGCTGAACACAAAACCCTACGATCATATTCATCCCTTCAATGGAAAAATATTTCCGGTAATGACCCGGAACTTTTGGGGGGCTATCAATGCTTCCGGGAAGGAAATTATTGCGTGTACCTACGATTCAATTCTTCAGCAGCTGGGCGAAAACATCGTGGTAAAATTCCGGGGACAGTTTGGCATTATAAATCATAACGCGGAGTGGATCGTTACACCAAGGCCTAATAAGTTGAAGCTAATAACGGATCAACGTTTTATTGAAATCACACCGAAGACAACTTACCTAAAATCTTTTGATGGGAATTCAATTTATTTTTCAGAGAATAAACTTGAAATCAGTGCAGCGCATATAATAGAATATCTCCCCTCCGGTACCTTATGGGAAATTGACTTGAATGGAATTATTGTCAATCGACAGGTTCAGCCGGAAGGATCAATTGAAAAAATCTTCCCGGAGTCCGAAGGGCTACGGGCTATCAAGAAAAATGGTCAATACGGTTTTGTGGATTCTCAAGGTAGACTAAGAATTGCAAACCGTTACGATGACATTCAATCCTTCCGTGAGGAATTGGCGGCTGTTAAAATTCGAAATAAATGGGGATTTATTAATCATGATGATAAAATTGCCATCCAACCGATTTATGAGGAAGTCTCTGCTTTCAAAAATGGAATTTCCCTGGTGAAACAAAAAGGTCTTCAGGGGCTAATTGATAAGAATGGAAAACAAATTCTACCCACGCGATACGAATCCGTGAAAGTTCTGGCGCATGGAAGTCTTTTGATACAACAGGATAAGTTATATGGTCTCGCGGATGAGGGGGGTAAACTATTAATCAATCCAAAATATCATACCCTGGTAGATCTTAATAACAACTATGTGATTGTCGAGCGGGATGGAAAGTATGGTGTAATTTCACTCCAGGGAATCAGCACCATTCCGCTGATCTATGATCTAATCACCTATGACGCATTCAATAATTTCTTCATTGCCCTGAAAAAATCAGAATGGACAAATTTCAAATTGTAGTTTAGGAGGAGAGGAGGAGAGCCTGCCTGCCGGTAGTCTGCCGGTAGGCAGGCAGAGTAGTTGAGGCGGTTATCCGATGATATTCAATCATAAATTTCGGTCAGACAAAAAAATAGCCACACCTTTCTACAGGCGTGGCCTTACTATTTACAATTTACTATTTACACATTAAGAAACTTACTAACCTTTTTTCTCTGCACCTGTAGTTCCTTTACCTGATCCTGAAATAGCCTGGCGCATTTCGGTGTCAGCCTGCACATTCTGCATCTTGTAGTAATCCATTATACCCAAATTGCCGCTTATAAATGCAGCCGCTATAGCTTTAGGAATTTCAGCTTCGGCTTCAATAACCTTCGCTCGCGCTTCTTGGGCTTTAGCTTTCATTTCCTGATCAAGCGCTACGGCCATCGCTCTTCGCTCTTCGGCACGGGCTTCGGCAACTTTCAAGTCAGCAGAGGCCTGATCGATCTGAAGTTTAGCGCCAATGTTTGCGCCTACATCCACATCAGCAATATCTATAGAAAGAATTTCAAATGCGGTACCTGCGTCCAGGCCGCGCGATAAAACAAGTTTTGATATTTTATCCGGACTTTCAAGCACTTCTTTGTGTGATTTAGCAGAACCTATCGATGATACAATACCTTCACCAACACGGGCAAGGATAGTGTCTTCTCCGGCACCACCGACGAGTTGGGCGATACTGGCTCGAACAGTAACCCTGGCAATCGCAATCAACTGGATACCATCGGAAGCAACCGCCGCTACTTTGGGGGTAGTGATTACTTTAGGATTAACGGAAATCTGAACAGCCTGAAATACATCACGGCCAGCCAGGTCTATGGCTGTTGCCTGTTTGAAGCTCAAGCTGATATTGGCTTTATCTGCTGAAATCAAAGCTCGTATTACATTGGGTACATTCCCTCCTGCGAGGTAATGGGTTTCCAACTCATTGGATGATATCTTTAACCCTGCCTTCGTCGCCGTAATGAGTGAATCAACGACTATGCGGGGTGGTACTTTTCGAATTCGCATGAATACCAACTCAAACAATCCAACTTTCACTCCGGAAAAAAGAGCTGTGATCCAAAGGTTAACCGGAACGAAATAAAGGAATACAAAAAACAAGATGATCCCGCCAAAGACCAAGATTAGTAATGACGCAGCTTCCATGGGCATTTTCTTAAGTGTTTATAGGTTCTACAACAATTTGATGTGATTCAATTTGGGTGATCTTCACTTTTTCACCACGCTCAACGTAATTACCCGAAGTTTTCACTTCAAAGGTCTTGCTGTTAAATTCAGCCTTGCCAGTAGGCCTCAAGGTAGAGACCGTTATTCCTTCATCACCAATATGAACAGAGGCCATGATGCCTTCATTTACTTTGCTGTCCATGGATGATTTAAGCGAAAACTTTGTCCATGCCCCGGATCGAAAACTATAGAATAATCCACCCAGGGTGGTAGCAAGCATTGCGAGCAAAACATAGAATCCGATAGCATTGCCGAAATGACTGAAGCTAATGACAATACCGACAATGGCGAAGATCAATCCCAGCAATCCTACTACGGTTGTTCCAGGAACAAAGACCAACTCAACGATGATGAGCGCGAGGCCTATCAGCAGGAGGGATAAGACGATAATCCACATCAACATATTTCAGGGGAAAATTCAAAAGTACACATAATTACCTCACTTCTAATTATTCTCCACGTGGCTTAAATTATAGGAACCCTTTTACATAGGCTCTTGCTAATAGGCTCTTGCAAATAATACACGTTTAGAAGAGGGCTTTCCGGAAAAAATACATTGTCCAGCTTCTTCAGGGCTATCCAACGGAATGCATCGAATAGTGGCTTTTGTCTCCTCCTTAATGGCCGTTTCTGTTTCAGGCGTTCCATCCCAATGGGCGAGTACAAATCCGGTTTTTTCATCCAGAACACGCTTAAACTCATCATACGAATCAGCTTTACTAATCATCGCTGTCCGGAACCTCAGGGCACGGTTATAAATATTTTCTTGAATTTCATCCAGGAGCTTCGGCACTGCGGTAATTACATCTGTGAGCTTCATGACTTGTTTTTCTTTCGTGTCTCTGCGAGCCACCTCAACAGTTCCATTTTCTAAGTCGCGTGGACCTATGGCAAGCCTGACCGGAACACCTTTTAATTCCCATTCCGCAAATTTAAATCCTGGTTTTTGCGTATCCCTATTGTCAAATTTTACGGCGTAACCCTCCTGCCGCAAAGCTTTTGCAAGTTTGTCAACCTCAACAGTAATTTTACCCAGTTCATCCTCATTTCTGAAAATTGGAACAATCACCACATGTATCGGAGCGAGTTTAGGGGGTAGCACTAGCCCCTCATCATCAGAATGAGCCATAATAAGGGCACCCATCAGCCGCGTACTAACGCCCCACGACGTCCCCCAGACATAATCGAGTTTGCCTTCTTTGTTAGCAAATTTAACGTCAAAGGCTTTTGCAAAATTTTGTCCCAGAAAATGTGATGTCCCCGCCTGTAAGGCCTTCCCATCCTGCATCATGGCCTCAATGCAATAGGTATCAACAGCACCGGGGAACTTCTCTCCTTCAGATTTAATACCCTTAATTACCGGCATAGCCATAAAACGCTCTGCGAAATCGGCATAGATATCCAGTATTTGGATCGTTTCGCGCACTGCTTCGCCTGATGTGGCGTGTGCTGTATGGCCTTCCTGCCATAAGAATTCGGCCGTGCGCAAGAATAGCCTGGTACGCATCTCCCAGCGAACCACGTTTGCCCATTGGTTGATCAAAAGGGGAAGATCGCGATAGGATTGAATCCACTTTTTATAGGTATTCCAGATAATGGCTTCACTGGTTGGGCGCACAATCAGCTCTTCTTCCAACTTTGCGTCCGGGTCAACCATCAGTTTACCCGGATTTTTTGGGTCTGTTTTCAGGCGATAGTGTGTCACAATAGCACACTCCTTTGCAAACCCCTCGGCATTTTTCTCCTCGGCTTCAAACATACTTTTGGGCACAAAAAGCGGGAAATAGGCATTCACGTGGCCTGTATCTTTAAACATCTTATCTAGTCCCTGTTGCATCTTTTCCCAGATGCTGTAGCCGTACGGCTTAATGACCATACACCCCCGCACATCAGAATGCTCTGCCAGGTCGGCCTTCTTCACTAATTCATTGTACCACAAAGAATAATCTTCACTGCGGCTTGGTAGTTCTTTGCCCATGCTTGGTATAATTATTGTTCAATATTTAGAATCGGACGGCAAATATAATTTTACGGAAACAAATACTCCTTAAATTTTGTAGCTTTATAGACACTTTTAAAACGATTTCGCGTTAGATTATTGATAGTTAACAGGATTAAAACCGGATGGATATGAAAAACAAGGTCATGATGTTTAATTTGGTTGCACTCCTCTTTGCTTCTGCAGCTTTTGGGCAGGCAGTGGAGAATGACGACATGTATTTCAATTCAAAAGACCGCGCTAAACTTAAGGCACAAAAGGCTGCGGAAGAGGCATCCTATCTAGCAAGTGCCAGGAAGATGAAGAAGAATCAGGTTTCTGAACAGGAATATATTAATCCAACTGACAGTTACTCTGCTCGAAACGTTAACCCGGAATTTGCCGCCCGCTCCAATTCACAAACAGCCCAGGCTGATAACCAGGATTATTTTGTCAATAACTATCGATACAACACTTCTTCCGATCTGAATAACTGGAACAATAATTTTAACAGCTGGTATAACAACCCCTGGTACAGTTCGAATTACTTTGGCTCATCTATAAATTCATGGAACAGTCCTTACTATGGCAGTTATTATGATAGCTGGGGAAATCCGTGGTGCAATCCCTATTACAGATCAGGATGGTCCAGTTCATTTAGCTATTACTGGGGAAACTCCTGGAATTACGGGTGGGGTAGTGGAATGGGTTTAAATTACGGGTATGGAAACCCCTCAATGAATTCATGGTCATCCTGGGGTCTTTCTTATGGATATGGTTCGGGATATGGTTCGGGGTGGTATGGCTATCCCAGTACAATTGTAATTGTAAATAACAATAATGGAGAAGGAGGCCGAAATGTTGTGTATGGCAAAAGAGCTTCTCATGGCGGCATGGTGACCACGCCACAGGATGGTATTAATCGCACGAGATCGAGTTATGTTGCAACCCCTACTGGAGGAAGAACAGATGCTGGCGGAAGAGTTTCGATGCCAACGACCAGTCAGCGCCAGGAAGATTATTATAATCGTGCGTGGAGAAATTCACAACAAAGTGAATCACACCCTACCAGAAGTTCTTCCAGCGGCTGGGGTAACAGTTCAAACCGTTCTTCCAATTCAGATTCCTTTCACCGGAGCAATTCAGATTCCAACTCATCATTTAGTCCAGGAAGAAGCAGTTCATCTGATGGTGGAGGAACACGAAGTAGTGCGCCGGCAAGCTCTGGCTCTAATGGTAGAACAAGGGGTAGAGATTAATTAAAACTATCTTTCGCGCTATGATTAATGGGAGGAAATTTTTTGCCCTCAGTGGAATACTATGGCTCGTCTCTTCTGCTTCTTTTGCACAAAGCTATGTTGAGTCCGCGCTACTATTCGGTCGGACACTACCCGGCGGAAGTGCTCGCATCCAGGGCATGGGAGCAAGTCAAATCGCATTAGGAGGTGATTATAGTTTGGCATTGTCTAATCCTGCCGGACTCGGCATGTATAACAGATCGGAAGTTACGCTGACCCCCGGCTTATCCTTCTATGATACTAAGGCTCAATACTTCGGCAATGTTGACAATTCCTCAAAATCAATTTTCAATATTCCCGGTTTAAGTTTTGTGTTTCATATGCCATTAGACAAAAGCGGATTCGTCGGTGGTTCTTTTGCGATTAGTATGAGCCGTACAAACGACTTTAACCGATCCACAACATATCATGGTACAAACGAAGATACTTCTATAATCGATTACTTTATTGACAATGCATTCGGCTCCACCACCGATCAATTCGACGGGTTCCAATACAATACTCCAACGGGGTTGGGCTATTTCAATTACCTTATAGGGCCTACCAGTTTAATTGATCCCTCCTTTCCGGACGATGAATATTTCAGTGATGTTGTAACCATTCCTGATCAACGTGAAGCGTTGGAGACAAAAGGAGCCTCCAATCAATGGAGTTTTTCATACGGAGCCAATTACAAAGACATACTTTTTATCGGTGGAGGATTCGGGGTCACATCACTGCACTACAAATCTCAAAAAGTTTACTCCGAAGGGTTCGACGATCCTTTTCTGAACGATCTTGAACTTGAAGAATCCCTTGAAATAAAAGGAACTGGTTTTAATGGAACACTCGGTGCTATTGTAAGGCCCGTAGATTTTCTTCAAGTCGGTGTATCATTTACATCGCCAACGTACTATGAATTAGAAGAAATTTATAGCGCCGAAATGAATACGAGTTGGAAAAACTTTGATTACTACGGAGATGGCTCTGAAATACTTAACAACGAGGCTGCATCTACCGATATCGTGACATCGGATTACACTTTAACCACACCACTCAAATTTAGTACAGGCCTGGCGCTTCTCTCGAAGTACGGTTTAATAACCGGTGATGTTGAATTTACAAATCCGGCAAAAGCAAAGTATTCATCCAATACTTCCGGTGTTTCGTTCGGCCAGGAGAATGATGACATTAAAGCAGTTTATAAATCTGTTGTTAATTACAGACTTGGGGGAGAATTCCGTTATAAAGTCTTCCGGCTCAGAGGTGGTTATGGTGTTCAGGCTAGCACCTACCAGGAAAATTTTAACCTTGACAATAGCATTAAAACAATTACCGGAGGTTTGGGTGTCAGGCTCCAGAATTTCTTTGCGGACTTTGCACTGATACAGAACAAAGGCAATAATCTTTATCAGCCTTATAATTTTAAAGAATATGACCTGCCAAACCCAACCGTTGAACTTGAAAACAAAACAATTACGGGTATGTTAACCTTGGGTTTCACTTTCTAAGGTGTATCGCTTCCATTAATTTCGACAAGTCTGCGTTATCAATGGTGATGGCTGCTTTTTGGTAAAATTTGAGGCGGGATGCTCGTAAAGCCTTTAACTTACCTTCTTTTTCTGCAGCGTCTAAAGCTTGTAATAACGGTCGGTCTGTCTTTTTACCAAGCCTGGAGAGAAGTATGCGCATTGGAACATCGAGGAAAATGCTTAATCCAGTTTGATTGATAACCTCTATACCGTTGTAAAAACAAGGGGTTCCTCCGCCCGTTGCCATAACAAAACTTTTTTCGGATACAGCCCATTCGAGCAACTCTTTCGATTCAATTTGACGGAAATAATCTTCGCCATTTTCGGCAAAAACTTGGGATACAGATCTTCCTTCTCGTTTTTCGATTTCTTCATCCAGATCGACAAATGACACCAGGAGCTCTTGCGCTATTTTTCGTCCCATCGTACTTTTACCGGATCCAGGCATGCCAATAAGGTAAATCTTCATGCGGCTACTTGTTGATTAACTCCATCACTTCAATGCTTTCGGGTGTATCATTATAATGCCACATACCCCGCACGGTGCCGTCGACCCAAAGCGTGATACCTGGGTTAGCACGAACTATGGTTTTTAGTACAGTGGCATCCGCGAAATAGTATGGCACCGCCAGCTGATGCTCATGACGAAATGCTTCAAATTGTTCAGCCGCCGATGCGGTAAGCACCATCATTTCTACTTTACCATCGAGCTCTTTTGTTAACTGACGAATCTTATCTATCTTTTTTGCTGATGCTTTGGTTGCATCATAAATAATAAACAGCAGCTTTGGACCTTCAAAAGTTCTTTGCGTTACATCTTCGCCGTCGACACTAGAAACCGAATAGTCTGTAATCTTTGCCTTCGTTTTGTCTTCATTAAGTTGTTCCACACCAACGTATTTGTAAACGAGCGTATCGGTAAGATACTTATTCGATTTTATCGTCTCACCATCTTTCTTTTGAAAGGTGTATTCAAAGACCGGTTGTTCTTGCGGTTGCATCTGTTGCGGAATATTGTTGCCAATTTTATAGGCTCGGAAATCAATGAAAGGTAAATGACGTATGGCATATATACCGAGAATAAAACTGATGATGGTGACGCTTATAATTGCTGCATGACCCTCCTTAGTATAAAGCACAGGTAGATATTTCCTTCGGTACCAAAATAAATGCAACACAAAAACCATCAGGATCACATCCTTGTAAAAAGATTTCCAAGGGGTAAGTTTGATAGCATCCCCAAAACATCCGCAGTCTGTAACTTTATCGAAATAGGCAGAGTAAAATGTAAGGAATGTAAAGAAGACCATTAACCCAAGCATAACTTTGGTCGTGAGGTTCATCCGGTAATAAATCAAAACGGCAACGCCAAGAACAACCTCTAAAATGATCAGCACCATCCCGATCTCCAAGGCATAAGGCTTAAACCACAAAAAGAATGAGCCAAAGTCTTCGGCAAATACTTCAAAATACTCCTCCAGTTTAATTTCCGTTCCAATGGGATCATTCAACTTAATGAGTCCTGAAAAAATAAAAAGTCCACCGACAAAAAAACGGGAAAACTGGTCAACAATCTTTCGTATCATAACTTTTATGCTTTCGATAATATCATGGCAAACACCGAATAGTTGATCATATCCTGATAGTTAGCTTTTACACCTTCGCTCACTAACGTTTTCCCTTGATTGTCTTCAATCTGTTTTACACGAAGCAGTTTCATAAGAATAATATCCGTAATCGATGTTACCCGCATGTCGCGCCAGGCTTCACCATAATCGTGATTCTTATTTTGAAGCAAGTCGAATGTTTCATGGACCACACGATCATACAGCGGCTCAAGTTCTTCAAATGTCATCTCCAGGGAAGAGGGTCCTTCGAGCTTCATCTGCAGTAAAGCGATGATGCAATAATTGATGATACCGATAAACTCATCTTTGATCGGATCATCTACTTTCTGCACGCCCTTTTCCTGAATGCTGCGAATGCGCTGTGCTTTAATGAAAATTTGGTCTGTGATAGACGGCAAACGCAGTATCCTCCATGCGGTGCCATAGTCGCGGGTCTTCTTTTCGAACAACGACTTACAGGTGGCCATCACTTCTTTATATTCCGTGGATGTTTTTTCAATCAAGGCGATATACTTTAGGAGGCAAACTTCTTAATTTGAATGATATTTCCATCAGAACCTTCCATGAAATCTGCACCCGAAAGTAAATTATTTTCAACAAACAAAACATTAAACATCCGCGGCCGGTTGCTGGACTTAAGTACCCCTAAAATAATGGGCGTTTTGAATGTAACGTCCGATAGTTTTTATGATGGCGACCGCTATAATACTGAAGAAGCGCTTCTAGGTCAGGTAGAGAGGATGTTGGATGAAGGTGCAACCTTTATAGATGTGGGCGCCTATTCATCCCGGCCCGGCGCTAAAGATATTCCACAGGATGAAGAATTGAGCCGGGCGATTAGTGCCATTAATTTCATTATTAAAAAATTTCCCCAAGCAATCATCTCCATTGATACTTTCAGAAGTAGCGTAGCGTATGCTGCCCTTCAGGAAGGCGCTAGTTTAATAAATGACATTTCAGCAGGTGAACTGGATCCCAAAATGTTTCAAACGGCCGCCAGTCTTCAGGTTCCTTTCATCGCCATGCATATGCGGGGTAACCCGATGACCATGAGCAACCTTTCATCCTATCAGCATCTGATCAAAGAGATCACGGATTATTTTCATAAAAAAATTTACCTGCTCCACCAGCATGGCATTAAAGACGTCATTATCGATCCAGGATTCGGATTTGCTAAAACCGTACAGCAAAACTTTGAATTACTTAACGACTTGGACTATTTTAAAATTCTAGGCAAGCCCATCATGGTAGGATTATCGCGTAAGTCTATGATATGGAAGACCTTG
>Ga0184629_10000752_pt1 | contig 14025 bp, 8 predicted proteins | sample PLM4_32_b1_FD_133158 | JGI IMG/M metagenome (GOLD analysis project Ga0184629, IMG submission 133158) | Groundwater sediment microbial communities from an aquifer in East River, Colorado, USA - PLM4_32_b1 | ecosystem: Environmental > Terrestrial > Soil > Riparian zone | place: USA: East River... | reverse complement strand
TGAGCTGGTCCGCGACGGACATCGATGGCAACCTGGCGGAGTACGATCTCTACCTGGGGACGAGCCCCTCGCCGCCGCTCGTCGCGGCCGGCCTTACGCAAGCCAACTACACTCCTTCCGCTGCGCTCGAGCCGTTGACGCGCTACTACTGGCGCGTGGTTGCGCGCGATGCCCTCGGGCTCGAGACGGTCGGCTTCACGTGGACCTTCACCACGCGGCTGCTCAACTCGCCGCCCTCCCCTCCAGGGGTCCTGGACCCTCCAGACGGGGAGCAGAACGTGCCGCTGGACGTCATTGTCAGGTGGTGGGCCTTTGACATCGACGACGACCCGCTGGTGTTCGACCTGTATTTCGGGCCGTCACCGACCCCTCCGCTCGTCGCCACGAATCTCGATTCGCTCACTTTTTCCCTCGCCCCGTTGAGCTACGAAACCCAGTACTACTGGAGAGTGGTTGCGCGCGATCCACTTGGCCATGAAGCGACCGGCCCGGTGTGGAACTTCCTCACACGGCCAGCCAATTTCCCGCCAAACCCGCCGGTGAATTTGTTGCCGCACAATGAATCGAAGGATCAACCCGTGACGGTGACTCTGACGTGGTCGGCGACCGACCCAGAAAACGACCCGCTAACGTTCGACGTATACGTGGGACTGCTTCCGAAATTCCCCCCTGTCCCCCCCGGGGAGCGCGTCGGGACCGGACTGACCACGAAGTACTATTCTCTCTCTGGCCTGGCGTTCTCCACCTGGTACTTCTGGATCATCGTCGCGCGGGATGATCATGGCGGAGAGGCGACCAGCCTGGGGTCGATTTTCCAGACGCGACCGGATAACTACCCGCCGACGGTTCCATCGAGTCCGTCGCCCGCCAACGGAGCGACCAATCAGCTGGTGACGACTACACTGTCGTGGCAGTCCACAGACGCCGATGGCCACGCGATCACCTACGACGTGTATTTCGGAACGGCGACGCCGTTGCCGCTGGTGGCGAGTAACATTGCGACGAACACGTTCGCGCCTGGACCGCTCCTGCTCGCGAAGACGTACCGCTGGAGAGTCGTGGCCCGCGACGAGCTGGGTGCCGAGACCCCGGGCCCCTTATGGACATTCTCGACCAAGAGCAATTCCGCGCCGAGCACTCCGTCGAATCCGGCGCCCGCCAACGGGGCGACGAATCGGCCGGTGGCGACCACGCTGGCGTGGCAGTCCAGCGACGCTGACGGGGACGCGATCACCTACGACGTGTATTTCGGAACGGCGTCGGTGCCGCCGCTGGTCGCGAGCAACGTCGCGACCAAGGCGTACGCGCCGGGGCCCCTCGCGTTCGCGACGACGTACCGCTGGAGAATCGTGGCGAGGGACGCTCCGGGCGCCGAGACCTCGGGCCCGAGCTGGAGCTTCACGACCAAGGTCAATTCCGCGCCGACCTTGCCATCGAGCCCCAATCCGTCGAACAACGGCGCGACGTTACTTTCGCCGACGCTTTCATGGACGGCGACGGATTCCGATGGGCAGGTGTTGACGCACAGCGTCTACTTCGGAACCACGTCACCTCCGCCGCTGGTTGCGTCGGGGCTGACGGTGCCCGCCTACACACCCGGCACGCTGGAGCCCCTGGCGCAGTATTTCTGGCGGGTGGTGGTTTCCGACGGCGTCCTGTCGACGAGCGGCCCCACGTGGAAATTCACCGCCGTTCGACCGGGAGACGTCGATATGGACGGCGCGATTACTCTCGCCGATGCCTCGTGTGCGCTCAAACTATTCGTGGGAAGCGGCACGTGCGCCGGCGCGGGCGGGACCGTCGTCGCGGACGTCAACTGCAGCGGAAGCGTCACGCCGCGCGACGCGCGATGCATCCACAAGCAGGTCGTCAACGGCTCTTGCGTATTCTGCGGAGAAACCGGGGAAGTGCTCGTCTCGGTTGCATCCACCCCGCTGGTCACCGCCGGCCCGGTCTGGGAGAGCGATGACACGCTGAATGTGAGCCTGTTCGTTGCGGGCGTTCCCTCGCTGGAGTCATTCGGTTTCAATCTGCGCCACGATCCTACGGTGCGGCTGGTAGGGTTCGTTCGGCGAGGTGCCACCACCGCCTTCGAGGCGATGGAGGTGGGCGCGGAGATCGCGTGGGAACCCACCTGGATAGGTGGCTATACGCTCGGGGGCGCGCCGGCTGGTTCCAAGGTCGAATTCGTTCGACTGCGCTTCGTGATCGACTCCGGTAATGGCGGTAGTGTGCTCATCGAAGACTTCGTCGACGACCTGGCGGGCGCGAGTCCGCTCTTTGTTGCGTTGGGAGGTGGCGGGTCGGTTCCCGTGCTGTTCACGCGCTTTGATGCCGTGCTCGATGATGGTGGCGTCGACGTGCGCTGGGAGCTGACGAACGACGAAGCAATGGAGAGCTTCACCCTGTATCGTCGCGAAGGGGCCGCTCCACTCGCCGACGTGATTGCCCAGGGGCAGATCAACACCGGCGCGGGTTCGTACCTCGATCGTTCGGCCGCGGCCGCGAAAACTTATCGCTACGAGATGCTGGTCCGAACGCAGGATGGAGACGCGTTCCGCTCACCCGTTGCCACGGTAACGACACCGACAAGCTTGCTCGTGCTCGGGCAGAACCACCCCAACCCGTTCAATCCACAAACGACGATTCCTTACGAGCTGCCAAACACGCCGCCATCGATGCGCGTACAGCTGTTGATCCTGGATACCGCGGGCCGCGTCGTTCGAAAACTGGTCGATGAAGATCAGACCGGAGGTTCACGCGAGGCGGCATGGAACGGGCGGGACGATGGGGGACACGCCGTCTCGAGCGGCGTCTACTTCTACATGCTGGACGTGGGCGGGGAGCGTAGAACGCGGAAGCTCGTCCTGCTGAAGTGACCGCCCCACTCGCGCGCCGCGTGTGCGCGACACCCAACGAGCAGTCTTGAAAGGAGACCATCGTGAAAATCGGAATCCTCGGGTCCGGTGAGGTCGCAAAGGCGCTCGCGATCGGATTCCTCAAGTATAAGCACGAGGTGCTGCTGGGCACGCGCAGCGCCGGGAAGCTTGCGGACTTCGTCAAGAAGAACCCGGGTGCCCGCGTCGGCACGGTCGCGGACGCGGCCGAGTTTGGCGAAGCGCTCGTGCTCGCGGTCCGCGGCGCCCCCGCGGCGGATGTACTGCGCACGGCGGGCAAAGCCAACCTCGCCGGCAAGGTCGTGATCGACGCCACCAATCCGATTCTGGACGGGCCGCCGGTGAACGGGGTGCTCAAGTTCTTCACCACCTACGACGAGTCGCTGATGGAACGGCTTCAGCGCGAGTTTCCCGCTGCGCGCTTCGTAAAGGCGTTCAACTCGGTGGGGAGCGCGTTCATGGTGGACCCGAAGTTCAAGGGCGGCAAACCCACCATGTTCATCTGCGGAAACGATGACGCGGCGCGCAAGACCGTCACCGGGATCCTGGAGCAGTTCGGTTGGGAGACCTCGGACATGGGCAAGGCGGAGGCCGCCCGCGCCATCGAGCCGCTGGCCATCCTGTGGTGCATCCCGGGCTTTCTGCGCGACGACTGGACGCACGCGTTCAAGGTCTTGAGCTAGAACGTTCCAGCGAGGGCGCTACGCTGCGACGGAGTCCGTAGGGTCCGGGCTCGCGCAACGGGCACCAGGATTGCTCGTCGATGAACAGTGGTTCGCGATGAGCGATTTTGAGCTTGCCCAGGAATTCCGCAGACGCCGCCGCGTGACACGCCGGTGCATGTTTGCCAGCGTGTTCGTGCTGCTCCTCGCCTGGCGGCTCGACCCACCCGGCCGGTTCATCGCGGGCGCCGTCGGTGTCGCGCTGTTCGTGGCGGTGTTCGTACTCTATTTCCGATGGTGCAACCGGTGCCCCCGCTGCCGCGCGTCGTTCTCCAGGGCTCCCGAATACGCCAGCGATGAGACCAGCGGCCTGCCGCTGCTCAATTCGATTGCATCCTGTCCGTTCTGCAAACAGGACCTGGATGGGGGAAGAAACTACCGCTAGAGATGACGCCTCACGGCCGCCGGGCCCCGGGCGGATTGCGATTCCGTTCTGCGCTGGAAACGATTCATCTCGTCCATGGCCATGCGGGCCAGATCCCCGCGCATCGCACCCGCCTTCGCGTTGACGTCCCAGAGCTTGTACTTCTGCATGTACATCGGATAGACCACGTACACGTCGTTGCCCATGACGACGGCGTGGTTCACATAGCTGGTGATGACGATCGGGCGTTCACCGCCCAGCGGCCCGAAGAGGTTGCGCCCGTTGCTGTAGGCGCCGATGTCCTGCCCGCAGCCGAGTCCTTCGACCATGAGCGTGGGCGGGATGTCGACGTGAGCCGTCACCTCGGTGACGCGGCGCGGTTTCTCCCCGGGCACGTAGACGATCAGGGGGACGCGGGTCTGGTACCCGGTGAAATTGCTAGTGTGGCCCCAGTAGTTGGCCCGGTTGTCGTTGAACTCCTCGGCGTGATCCGACGTGATCACGACGATCGTGTGCTCCAGGACCCCGCTCGCGTCGAGCGAGTCGATGACGTCACCCACCAGACCGTCCACGTAACTCACGGAGTTCCGGTAGTCGTTCAGGACCGGCACCGGGTCGCGTTCGCGCGAGGCGAGCGCGGGGTTGAGTTTGTGCGCCGGGCGGAAGCGCGCCGATTCTTTTGGGTAGTAGTAGCTGAAGTGCGTCGACTTGTAGAACGCAAACCCGAAGAACGGCTTTCCCGCGCGGTCCTGTTCGGTTGCAAACGCGATCAGCCGGTTGGTCAGATCCCGGTCCTTGGCATCCGCGCTCGACCCAGCGAAAGACTCCTGGACGTCGATCCCACGAAAGACCGTGTCCTTGATCTTGTGGCGTTGAAAGTGCGAGTCGGCGAAGATCCCGAACGCGTAGCCGTTGGCCTCGAGCGCGTCGATCAGGACCGGGTTGTCGATGGCGGGACTGTTCGCTTTGACCGCGGTCCAGTACGTGGGATGAATGCCGTAGAAGATCCCGAAGATGCCGCTCGGAGTGGAGTTCCCGGAGCTGAAGTGGTTCAGGAACACCGACGACCGGCGTGAGAACGCCTCCATGTGCGGGGAAACGACTTCGTCCATGGTGTCGAATCGCCAGCTTTCCAGGACGATCATCAGGATGTTCGGGAGCCGTTTGCCCACGGGCGCGACCAGCGGCACGTCGCGCAGCGGGTAGGCGAGGGACAGCGACGAGCCCGAGTCGGACGACGTCCCGGTATCGGCGATCATGGGCAGGAGACTCGCGTACTTGACCGCGTCGCGGTGGGACGTGATCGGATAATAGAACGGCAGCCGCGGCGTGATGTCGGTAAAGCGGGTGTCGTTCTTCTCGTATGCCACGACGTGGAGCGCCTGGCTGGCCACGAAGGCCACGACGGCGACGGTGGTGGCCCCGATCACGAAACGCCGGCGGTTGGGCAATCGTCTGGCGAGGCGAAAGAGGAACCACTCGAGACCCACGACGCATCCAAGTACGGCGACAGCCGTGGCCACCATGCGCGCGGAGATGCCGATGCCGCTGAAGGACGTGAACGCGAACTCCAGCCAGAACGCGTTCAGGTGGAACCGGTAGACCGGGTACACCACGCTGTCGAGAACGAAAAAGTACAACGCGCAGGCGAGGAAAGTCCCGCAGAGAGCCACGGCGACCCGCGTCGAGAACGCCGTCACGGCGAACACGAGGGTGACGAGGACGAGGAGGACGAGCACGTAGTAGCCAACGAGCACGAGACCGGCATAGATACCCGCCAGGCTCGTGAGGTCGACGCCCACGAGGTGGCGCATCAGGGCCAGCACGAGAAAGGGCGTGGTCAGGCACAGAGCGGCGACCACGCGTGAGTATTCCGAGGCTCGCTTCGAGAGCCACGCGTGCAAGGGAGAAGTGCTGCCAGAGGCTTCAGGCATCGGTCGATCCAAACTCAACAGGATCGGATGGCGAGCGGGGCACTCGTGCTCCGGCACATTATATAGGTCGTCTGGAGGGCAAAATCAAGGGGTGCCTCGCGAGGGAGCCCTGGAGCCGGGCGGCGCCCGCCACCGGGTGAAGTGCGGGCGCTTCCGTGCTAGAATAGCGCCGGGGACAAGGAGGCCGCCATGTTCCGCGGATTGCGAACCGTCATCTATCACGTCGATAATCTGGACAAGGGGAAGGCCTGGTATGCCGGCGTGCTCGACCGAGCGCCATACTTCGACCAGCCGTATTACGTCGGCTTCCAGGTGGGCGGCTTCGAGCTGGGGCTGGTGCCGGACGGCAAGTCGGGCCCGGGCGGAGCGGTGGCTTACTGGGGCGTGGCCGACGCCGCCAAGACGCTCGCCCGACTGGAGTCGCTCGGGGCGGCCGTGCGGGAACGGTTGCAAGATGTCGGCGAAGGCATCAAAGTCGCCGCGGTGGCGGACCCGTTCGGCAACACCATCGGGATCATCGAGAATCCCAATTTCGACACGAAGAAGGTCGATTGACCCATGGCCGTTTCCTACACCATCGAGAAGAACCTCCTCCGGCTGAACATGGAGGGCGAGTACACGCCCGAAGACATCGTCCGTCAGTTCCTGGTCGCGATCGACGATCCGAAGTGTCCGAAGCCGGTGGCACTGCTGGTGGACGTCAGCCGCTCTGCGTCGCTCGCGACGCGCCCGGTCGAACAGATCCGCATGATCGCGGAGCGGCTAGGCGAGTTCACCGAACGAATCGGCGGTCGCTGCGCGGTGCTGGCCTCCTCGGACGTGAACTTCGGGCTGAGCCGCCTGGGGTCGGTCTACAGCGAAGGGGTCGGCGTCAGCACCAGCGTGTTCCGCGACCTCCCCGAAGCGCTGGCGTGGCTCGGTGTCACGCGCCCGCCCGCCTCGTGAAAACCAGCCAACCAACCCCGTGACGCGCTCCTCGTGGAAATTGTGCGCCGCCGCACTGGTTGCGCTGGCCCTGGCCGCGTCGTCGGCCCGCGCCGCGGACATCGCGGAGCAGATCGACGCCTACGTCAAGCCGTTCGTGGACGCCGGACAGTTCTCCGGTTGCATTCTGGCCGTGCACGACGGGAAGGTGGTCTACGAACGCGCGTTCGGCAAGGCGGACGTCGAGCGCCGTGTCCCGAACACTATGGAGACACGCTTTTGCATCGCGTCCGTCACCAAAAGCATGACGCGTGCGCTGGCGATCCGCCTGATCGAGGAGAAGAAACTCGCGCCGACAGACTCCATCGCGAAGTGGATACCCGACTTTCCCCGCGGCAACGAGATCACCGTCGAGATGCTGATGCGGCATCAGTCGGGGATTCCGCACCGCGTGACCACCGACGCAGAAGAAACCCAGCGCTTCACGTCCGCGGCGATGGTGGAAAAGGCGAAGCGCGCGCCGCTGGAGTTCACGCCGGGTGAGAAGCGGGTCTACAGCTCCACCGGGTACTCGGTGCTCGCCCGCGTGCTCGAGCTGGCCACCGGCAAGTCGTACTCCGCACTCCTCGAGAAATGCATCTTCAAACCTGCGCGTATGACCGGGACCGTCGACTTCGACCGCAAGCGCACGATCCCGCAGCGTGCGCACGAGTATCTGCTCCAGGAGGAGGGTGCGGTATCGGCCCCACCCAAGGACTACTCGTTTCTGGTCGGCGCGGGGTCGCTGTTCAGTACGGTGCGCGACGTGCGCCGCTTCTGTGAGGCCGTGCTCGACAGCGTGTACGGGAACGGCGTGCGCCTCTCGCTTTCACAGCATGGCCAGATGGGTGCCAACGGCGCCGCGAACGGCTACCGCTGCTTCGCCGCGTTCGATCGCGGGCAAGGCTACGGCCTCGTGGTCGCCGCCAACCTGGAATCGGGGGCAAACGACCTCCTGCAGCGCGATCTGCAGCTGATCCTTTCCGGGAAAGAGGTGCCCGCGCCGGTGGTCCCGCATCCGACGCCGGTCCCGCTCGACGCCGCGCGCCTGAACGACTACGTCGGGACCTATGACATGTCGGGATCCGCCTTCGAAATACTGGTGGAAGGCGACCACCTCTTTGCGGGACGGTTCCGCCTCATGCCGGTTGGGAACGACCGCTTCTTTTCCTACGGGGGCTACGCCGAGATTGCATTTTTCCGTGAGGGTGGCCGCGTGACGGGTCTCTCGTGGGGCGGGCCTGCCGGAACCTCGGAGTGGCGCCGGCTGGACCCCGGCTCGGCGCGCTGACCCGGCCTGGAGGGCCTTCCGATCGAACGGCAATTGCGGCGGCCCGCCCCGGCAGGTTATTCTCTCCAAGGCCGCACCCGCACCGCCTGCCCAATACCGGTTCGGCGGCTCGCCCGGGACGCATGCGCCTCGGGCGAGTTCGTCGCGGCTTGCCGAATTCGTAGTATAATTCCGGGTTCCTCGGACCGGTGGCGTTCCACTGCAGCGGGTGTCCGCACCCCAGGGAGACTCTCGTATCATGTTGAAGCGTATTCTCATAGTCGTGGCGGTCATCGTCGTGGTCGTCGGGTCGCTCGCCTTCGTGAAGTACCGCCAGATCAAGGCCGCCATGTCGGGGGGGGCCTGGGCACCGCCGCCGGAGGCGGTCACCACCGTGGTGGCGAAGGAAGACAGCTGGCAGGGAACCCAGCACGCCATCGGCAGCGCGACCGCGGTGAGCGGGGTCACGGTGAGCGCGGACCTGCCCGGGATCGTGCAGGAGATCACCTTCGTTTCGGGCCGCACGGCGAACGCGGGCGACGTGCTCGTGCGCCTGGACACGACTCAGGAGCGCGCGCAGCTTGCCGCCTCCGAGGCCCAGCGTGACCTCGCCCACCTGAACCTCGACCGCGCGAAGGACCTCAAGGACAAGGAAGTCATCTCGCAGGCCGAATTCGACCGCGTCAACGCGGAAGCGAAAGGCGCGGACGCCAACGTGGAAGAGGTGCGCGCGATTATCGAACGCAAGACGATCCGCGCGCCGTTCAAGGGGATCCTCGGCATCCGGCGCGTGAACCTCGGCCAGTACCTCGCGGGTGGCGACCCGGTGGTCCCGCTGCAGGCGCTCGACCCGATCTACGTGAACTTCGGCGTGCCGCAGCAGGAGACCGGAGCGCTGCGCGTGGGCAACGAGGTGCAGGCCGTCGTCGAAGGTGTCGACGGCGTGGCGGCAACGGGGAAGATCACGGCGATCAACTCGGTGGTGGACGAGGCCACCCGCAACGTAGAGGTCCAGGCCACCTTCGCCAACTCCAAGGGCGTGTTGCGCCCCGGCATGTTCGTCGAGATCGACATGCTCCTGGATTCCAAGAGCGTGATGGTGGCGCTGCCGTCATCGGCGATCAACTTTGCGCCCTACGGCAACTCGGTGTTCATCGTGGAAGACGTGAAGGGCCCCAACGGCCAAACCTACCGCGGCGTGCGCCAGCAGTTCGTCAAGCTCGGCCCCGCGCGCGGTGATCAGGTGTCCGTCCTCTCCGGGGTCAAGCCCGGCGAAGAAGTGGTGAGCTCGGGCGTGTTCAAGCTCCGGCCCGGCGCCGCGGTCGAGGTCAACAATGAGATTCAGCCGTCCAACGACCCGGCGGCGAAGCCCGAGGACAGCTAGATGAAGATCACCGACGTCTTCATACGCCGGCCCGTCTTCGCGGTCGTCCTCAACCTGGTCATCCTGATCGCGGGCCTGCAGTCGATCCGGTCGCTCTCCGTGCGCCAGTACCCGCGCAGCGACATCGCCGTGATCTCCGTGACGACGGCATACATCGGCGCGAACGCCGACCTGGTGCGCGGTTTCATCACCACCCCGCTCGAGCGGGTGCTCGCGAGCGCCGACGGCATCGACTTCATGGAGTCGTCGAGCGTGCAGGGGCTGAGCACCATCACGGTGCACCTGAAGCTCAACTTCGACACCAGCGCGGCGCTCACGCAGATCCAGTCCAAGGTGGCGCAGGTGCGAAACGACCTCCCGCCCGAGGCGGAGGCGCCGATCATCCAGGTCAGCACGGCGGACGACGAATTCGCTGCGATGTACCTCGGCTTCGCCTCCGAGGACCTCGACCAGAACCAGATCACGGACTATCTCACGCGCGTCGTGCAGCCGAAGCTTTCTGCCGTGAGCGGGGTGCAGCGCGCGGAGATTCTCGGCGCGCGGACCTTCGCGATGCGGGTGTGGCTCAAGCCGGAGAAGATGGCCGCGCTCGGCATCGCGCCGTCGACGGTGCGCGACGTGCTCGCGGACAACAATTACCTCTCCGCGCTGGGCAGCACGAAGGGGTCGATGGTGTCGGTGAACCTGGTCGCCAACACCGACCTCAAGACTGCGGACGAGTTCCGCAAGATGGTGGTCAAGGAAGAGGGCGGGGCGGTGGTTCGGCTGGGCGACATCGCCGACGTCCAGCTCGGCGCGGAGAACTACGAGCAGGACGTCCGCTTCAATGGGCAGTCGGCCACGTTCATCGGCATCTGGGTGCTTCCCACCGCGAACTCGCTCGAGGTGGTGGGCCGGGTGCGCGAGCTCATGCCCGAGATCCAGGCGCAGCTACCCCGCGGCATGACTGCCGGCATCCCGTACGATTCGACCGAGTACATCGAGCACGCCATCCGGGAAGTGTTGAAGACGCTCTCCGAGACCCTGCTCATCGTCATCGCGGTCATCTTCATGTTCCTCGGCTCGTTGCGCGCCATGATCATCCCCGTCGTGGCCATCCCGATTTCGCTCATCGGTACCGTGTTCCTGATGGCGATGGCCGGCTTCACGATCAACCTGCTCACACTGCTCGCCGTGGTGCTGTCGGTCGGGCTGGTCGTCGACGACGCGATCGTCATGGTGGAGAACATCGAGCGGCACCTCCATATGGGAGAACGGCCGCTGCGCGCGGCCACGAAAGCGGCGCGCGAGCTGGTGGGGCCGATCGTCGCGATGACCATCACCCTGGCCGCGGTGTACACGCCGGTGGCCATTCAAGGCGGTCTCACCGGGGCGCTCTTCCGTGAGTTCGCATTCGCGCTCGCGGGAGCGGTGATCGTGTCGGGGGTGGTGGCGCTGACGCTCTCACCCGTGATGGGGGCGAAGATGCTCCGCTTCGGGGACACCGAACGGGGCTTCGCGGGGTTCGTCAACCGGCGCTTCGAGAGCCACCGCCGTCTCTACGTGCGCATGCTCACCAACACGCTCAGGTACCGGCCCGCCGTGTTCGTCGTGTGGGCGGTGGTGGTCGCGCTGATGGGTCCATTCTACATGTTCTCACAAAAAGAACTCGCGCCGAGCGAAGACCAGTCGGTGGTGTTCGGGATCGTGCAGGCCGCCGCGAACTCGACCCTCGATCAGACGATGCTCTTCGCGAGCGAGGTCAACAAGGTCTACGCGGCGTTTCCGGAGACCAAGGCGACGTTCCAGATCACGTTTCCCACCTTCGGGTTCGGCGGCATGGTGACGAAGCCGTGGAGCGAGCGCAAGAAGAGCACCGCGCAGCTCCACATGGAATCGTCGGTGGCGCTCGCGAAGATTCCCGGTGTGCGGGTCATCCCGATGGTCCCGCCGGCGCTTCCGGGCGGCAGCGGCTTTCCGGTGGATTTCGTGATTGCGTCGACGGCGGAGCCGCAGCAGCTGGTCGATTTCGCGAATCAGCTCGTGGGCAAGGCGTACCAGAGCGGGATGTTCATGTACGCGGACACCGACCTCAAGTTCGACCAGCCGCAGGCCGAGGTGGTCTTCAACCGCGACAAGGTTCGCTCCGAAGGCATCGACATGAGTCAGGTCGGCCGCGACCTCTCCACCCTGCTGAGCGGGAACTACGTGAATCGCTTCAGCATCCAGGGGCGCAGCTATAAGGTCATCCCGCAGATCAAGCGCAGCGAGCGCCTGACCCCCGACCAACTCTCGGACATCTACGTCTCGGGGCCGGAAGGCCGGCTCGTCCCGCTGTCGACGTTCGCGACGCTCACCACCTCCACCGAGCCGCGCGAGCTCAAGCGTTTCCAGCAGCTCAACGCCGTGCGCATCCAGGGGGTTATTCCACCGGGGGTATCGCTCGACAAGGCGCTGCGCTTTCTGGAAGACGAGTCGAGGAAGATCCTGCCGCCGGGCTACTCGCTCGACTATGCCGGCGAGTCGCGGCAGCTGCGCAAAGAGGGCAGCAAGTTCCTCGGCGTGTTCTTGCTGTCGGCGATTCTCATCTACCTCGTGCTCGCGGCGCAGTTCGAGAGCTTCCGCGACCCGTTTGTGATCCTGGCGGGCTCGGTCCCGCTGGCCCTTTCCGGCGCGCTCACGTTCTCGTTCCTCGGGTTCACGACGCTCAATATCTACAGCCAGGTGGGATTGATCACGCTCGTCGGACTGGTGGCGAAGAACGGCATTCTGATCGTCCAGTTCGCGAACGAGCTGCAGCTCGCGGGCAAGGCGAAGCTCGACGCCGTCATTGAAGCGGCGGGCACACGCCTGCGTCCGATCTTGATGACCACCTCCGCCACGGTGGTCGGCCACCTGCCGCTGGTATTCGCGAGCGGTCCGGGCGCGGGGGCGCGCAACAGCATCGGCATCATGCTGGTGAGCGGGATGATCATCGGTTCGGCTTTCACGCTGTTCATCGTGCCGTCGATCTACATGCTGATCGCCCGCACCCGCGGACCCGCGGTCGCGGACGCCGAGGAGATCGAGCTCGCGGCCGCGGAAGCCGTCTAGGGAGCGATCGCGGCGCCGCTCGGCGCGAAATCCTCCAGTTGACGTCCGCCGGGGACCGGAGCTAGCCTCCCCCCGACGGTCCAGAGTTCGTCTGCATCCTCCTGTCAGACCGCATCGGAGCAGTGCGTAGCCGCGAGGGGCGGGTGTGGGACAACCATACGAGTGCGCGGACTGCGGGCACGCCTTCGCAGTCGACTTTTCCGACGAGGAAGCATCGCCCTCCATACACGAAGGGCGCGTGGACGAGTGTCCGCAGTGCGGACAGCGCGTGGGTCACGGTCGCGTCGAGTGCGGACGGTGCACGCACGCGTTCGTGGTGCACCTGCCCCACTGGCACCGCCGCTGCGACCTGGCGAGCGCGAAATGCCCGATGTGCAGCGAGGTCTTCGTCGGATTCTGTTCCTGCTCGTGAGATCAGCCTGAGCGCTTGCGACCGGCTGCGGAATTGAGCGAACGCATCGCGCACGAAACATCCACGATCGTCCGGCCGTACATACTGCGGTTGCCAACCGACGCGCGCGTGGTCCCGGCGCAAGCCGCCGCGGTCGCGAGCGTACCCCGGCCCGCCAGGAGGTCCCCGTGTTAAGCACTCGTGGTCTTACCAAGATCTATCCCGGTCCTGTCACCGCCCTCAACGGGATCGACCTCGACGTTCCCGCCGGCATGTTCGGGCTCCTCGGGCCCAACGGCGCCGGGAAATCCACGTTCATGAAGATCCTCGCGGGGCTCCTGGAACCGACGTCGGGCCAGGTGACCCTTGACGGCGTGGACATCCTCGATGACCCCGAGTCGCTGTGGCCGCGTCTCGGTTACCTCCCGCAGGAATTCGGCTTCTATCCGCACCTCTCGGGCGAAGCGATGCTGTCGCACTTGCTCGCCCTCAAGGGTGTCGGCGCGCCGCAGGGACGCAAGCAGCTGGTAAAAGAGCTGCTCGAGCGCGTGAATCTCACCTTCGCGGCCAAGCGCGCGCTGAAGGGGTACTCGGGCGGCATGCGCCAGCGCCTGGGAATCGCGCAAGCGATCGCCGGAGACCCGCGCCTCATTATAGTAGACGAACCCACCGCGGGGCTGGACCCGGAGGAACGCCTGCGGTTCTATCAACTGCTCTCCGAGCTGGCGGTGAACCGCATCGTGCTGCTGTCGACGCATATCGTCGAGGACGTGGCCGTGTTGTGTCCGCGCTTCGCGATCATTCGCGAAGGACGCCTGCTCGCCGTGACGACGCCGGGCGAGGCGCGCGCCGCGATCAGCGGTCATATCTACGAGGGCGTCGTCGACGTGGCCGACCTGTCGCGCCTGCGCGCCGAGCGCACCGTGACGCAGGCGCTGCTGGTGGAGGGGCGCAATCGGGCGCGCATCTACGAGCCCGCGGGCGCGCCGCCCCCCGGGTTCTCCGCCGCGCCGGTGACGCTCGAAGAC
>Ga0184629_10000751_pt1 | contig 14031 bp, 6 predicted proteins | sample PLM4_32_b1_FD_133158 | JGI IMG/M metagenome (GOLD analysis project Ga0184629, IMG submission 133158) | Groundwater sediment microbial communities from an aquifer in East River, Colorado, USA - PLM4_32_b1 | ecosystem: Environmental > Terrestrial > Soil > Riparian zone | place: USA: East River... | reverse complement strand
GGTCGGGTGCTGCGATCCGTCGCTGTCTCGGCCGGTGGCCTCTCACTCGCTCCGAGATCGGGTACTCTCTGGTTGACTCATGGCGTTGTCCGTGCGGCGGGCCGACTCACATCGAGTGGGCGATGGCATGGAAAGCCCGGGGGAAGTCCTGAGCCAATTGACCGCGCAATACCTGGCACCGCTAAGAGGCCAGACGGTCGCGTTGTCGACCTCCGAAGCCGACGACCCGGCGACGCGGCACCTCTCACCTCTCCCTCAGCGGGAGCTTGTCGCCGAGTTGGCACGGGACCTGTTCGCAATGGAAGCCCGCATTGCGTACGGCGGCGATCTGCGCGAGGCTGGCTTCACGAGGCTCCTCGTAGAGGTTCAGCGTGCGCACGCTAGTTCGATGGGCACTGCAGCACCAGGGATCATCTCCTACCTTCTCGAGCCGCTCTCCGCGGAGGAGCGAGCGGACTACACGGACGCCGTCGATTTCGTCGATGTCAGGTTCATCGACTTCGACCGCGAGGGAGACGACTCGGCGGCGGCGAAAGCACTGGTCCAGGCGATGAGCCTACGGGCCATGCGCTGGGAGATCGCCCGCGACGTGGCCGCGCTCGTGGCGGTCGGCGGACGAACCTCCGGTTACACGGGATGGCGACCTGGGATCGCCGAGGAGATCGCCGCCGCAGTCAAGGCGGACAAGCCGATCTATCTCATTGGGGGCTGCGGTGGCGTGGCGAGTTGGTACGCGAGTGCGGCATTCCTGGAAGACGACCTTCCGAACGCTCCCGTGGCCCCGGGGCTGGGAGCGGAAACAACCGGAGAACTCGCCTTTCCGGATGTGGACGAGGTCGTCCGTGCGCTGCGAGGGGGGAGTTCCCCAAACGGACTCACGAAGGCGGAGAATGCGCATCTCGCGCGCACGCCGAACGCCAATGAGATCGTTACGCTCGTGCTGAGCGGTCTCGCCAAGGTCGCGGAATAGCGAAGCCGCGGCCTACGACCACGCGCTGCCGCCACGGTTCTTGCCGAAGAGGTCTCGGCGGTTGTCGGGCTGGACTCGGCCCCTTCGCAAGAACGCCGCGTGAATCCACGCCCTGACGTCGCTGCAGTCTTCGCTCCAGTGGTACAGCTTCGCATAGCCCGCCTCGACATTGTCGTGAAGTCGCGGCGGAAGCGTGTGCGGATTGCCCTTGCCGGGTGGGTCGCCGAGGTGGGCAGTGCGGTACGTGGGCAGCAGGATTCCGAGGAGCCCTCCTCGCGAGTGGAGCTTCGAATCGTGAAGAGTAGACGAGACTTCCCAGTCGACGTGTTTGCGCTGCCACGTCAATGCTCCTACCAGCACGACGGTGACCGACGCACCGCGCAGATACTCGTCCCGGATCTTCGTGCGGATCGTCTCGGCAGGTAGGTTCGGATCGATGTCGCCCATGTCGACACCCGCCGGAATGATCGTCCCGTGGGGGTCGCCGAAGCGGAGCACGAACCGCTGCTTGTAGTTCTCGTCGAGCTCGTGGTGATAGCTGACGAAGACCCTGTGGAGCTTGCTCATGTGGCCATCACCTGCTCGCGGACTCGGTTGACGTCCACCTCGAGGCGGACAGCGCGAGCCGAAGAGGGGTCCCTCCCGGTCAGCGCGCCAGTCGTAGTTGACCGTTCACCCTATGATTGGACCCATGATGCCCTGAAACGCCCAGCCGCTCAAGACGCTCGGGGACCGCTGCAGTTCTGGGGATGACGGGATCCGCTATGATGTGCCGCGTGACCCTCCCGACCATGACAATGCGGCCGACGCGCCGCGGGAGCCCGTTCCTGCCATGATCGACGACCTCCGCTACGCCTGGCGCCAGCTTCGCAAGTCCCCCGGGTTCTCTCTGCTCGCGGTCGTGGCTCTCGCGCTCGGCATCGGCGCGAACAGCGCCCTGTTCAGCATCGTCAACACGCTGTTCCTGCGACCGCTGCCGTACCCGGAGCCGGCGCGGTTGGTGCAGCTGACGTCGTCGGCGCCGGAGCGCCAGCTCGACAACGCCCCCTTCTCCTGGCCTCGCTACGTCGTCGTGCGCGACGGGCAGCAGGTGTTCAGCGACGTTGCGGTCGCGGCCTTCAACGCCTTCACGCTGACCGGACGCGGCGACCCGGAGCAGGTGCAGGGGGTGATGACCTCGGCCAACTTTCTGTCCGTGCTCGGCGTGCAGCCGTTCCGCGGGCGCGGCTTTTCCGCCGAGGAGGATCGAGCGGGCGGCCCCGACGTCGTCCTGATCAGCCACAGCTTCTGGCAGGCGCGGTTCGACGGCGGCGAGACCGCGCTCGGCCAGACGCTGACGCTCGACGGCCGGCCGCACACGATCGTCGGCATCCTGTCGCCGGCGCTGTCCCGCTTCCCGTTCAACCAGACCGACCTCTGGACGCCGCGCCCCAAGGAGGTGCCCTTCCTGGTGCCGGCGCAGGTGGACAACGGCGCCTTCACCTTCCAGGTCATCGCCCGGCTCAAGCCCGGGGTGACGCTGCAGCAGGCGCGGGAGAACGTGACGCTCCTCGCGAACAGCTACCAGGCGGCGCAGCCGGCCAACGTGGACGCGCCGTCGCGGGCGGTCGTGAACCCCCTGCTCGAGGATCTCGTCGGCAACCAGCGCCCGACGTTCGCGGTGCTCTTCGGCGCCGTCGGCTGCGTGCTCCTCATCGCCTGTGCCAACGTCGCCAACCTGCTGCTCGCGCGCTTCGCCGGCCGCCGCAAGGAGACCGCGGTGCGCTTCGCGCTCGGCGCGAGCCGCGGCCGGGTCATCCGCCCGTTCCTGATCGAGAGCCTCCTGGTGGCCGTGGGTGGGGCGGCGCTCGGGCTGCTCCTGGCGCAGTGGGGACTCGCGGCGTTTCTCCAGGTCGGACGCAACGTCATCCCGCGCTCCCTCGAGATCGACCCGGTCGTGCTCGCCTTCACCGTCGGCCTCGCTCTCGTCACCGGCCTGGCGATGGGCCTCGTGCCCGCGCTGCAGGCCGCGAGGTCGAACGTGAACGAGGCGCTGAACTCCTCCGCCCGCGGATCGACGGGCGCCGTCGCGGAGAGCCGCTTCCGCCGCGGGCTGCTCGTCGTCGAGATCGCGCTCTCCCTCGTGCTCCTCGTCTCCGCGAGCCTCCTGCTGACGAGCTTCGCGCGCCTCCAGCGCGTCGCACCCGGCTTCCAGCCCGAGGGGCTCTTCGTCGGCTTCCTCAACGTGCCGCCGGCGAGCTACGAGACCCAGCCGGAGCTCGCGAGCTTCTACCGCCGCACCCTGGAGCGCATGGCCGCGCTGCCGGGGGTGAGTTCGGTGGCGCTGAACGACGCCCTGCCGCTGAGCGGCGCCTCGCCGCTCGCGCCCGTCGCCGTCGTCGGCCGGGATCTGCCACCCTTGAGCGAACGCCCTCTCGCGCTCCGTCACCTCGTGAGCCCCGGGATGTTCGCGACGCTCGGGATCCCGCTGAAGGCGGGGCGCGACCTCGACGAGCGGGATCGCCCCGACACGCCGCACGTCGTGGTCGTCAACGAGACGATGGCGCGGCAGCTCTTCGGCACGGAGGACCCGATCGGCCGGCGACTGGTGACGGGCATGGGCCAGATCCAGTCGGAGGTCGTCGGCGTCGTGGCCGACAATCACTCGAACGATTTGACGTCGCCCCCGGTGGCGGAGTACTTCCTCCCCGTCCTGCAACGCCCCGAGAACTTCTCCAGCCTGGTGCTCCGCACCGACGGCGACCCGGCCGCGCTGACCGGCGCGGTGCGCGGCGCGCTGAAGGAGGTCGATCCGGGGTTACCGCTGCTGAACCCGCAGACGATGGTCGCGCTCATCGGCCAGACGAACGCAAACCGCCGCCTCGTCATGGTGCTGCTCGGGATCTTCGCCGGACTCGCGGTCGTCCTCGCCAGCATCGGGCTCTACGCCGTGATGGCTTACACGGTCGGGCAGCGCACGGGGGAGGTGGGTATCCGCATGGCGCTCGGTGCGAGCCCGGGCACCGTGCAGCGGATGGTCGTCATGGAAGGCCTGCGGCTCGCAGCCGTCGGCGTCGTGCTGGGGGCCGCCGCGGCGCTCGGCCTGACGCGCCTTCTGCGGACGTTCCTGTTCGACGTGCACCCGTCCGACCCGCTGACCTTCGCGGGCATCTCGGTCCTGATCTGCCTCGTCGCCCTGGTTGCGTGCTGGATCCCGGCGCGCCGCGCCGCCCGGATCGACCCGCTGGTGGCGTTGCGAGCCGAGTAGCACCCCTTGACGACGGTGGGAGCGGCGGACGTCCAGGCGACCGGGATGCGGATCGCGAGGCGATCAGAAGCCGCAGGCGGAGAGCCGATCGACTCCGATGGTGATCGCCAGGGTCCAGTTGCCGTAGCCGCACGCGAGGTTGTCATGCGCCTCGCAGTAGCCGACGTCCACCGGGTCGATGCCCAGACTGCGGCCCCACCCCAGATCCACCTCGGAGCACCAGACCCAGGGCCTGAAGCAGGCCTCGCCGTACAGGTTGTCGTAGAGACCTTCGTCGGGTCCTGTCCAAGCGCCTCCCTCGACGCGAGTCCAGCGCCGCCACGGTCCTGACGTCGCCATCCCACCGGCCTCGGCGAAAGCCAGGTAGGCGTCCCGGTAGAAATCGGCGCGCTCGGCGCACCACGCGAGGTCTACGACCCCTGACCCGCTCAGGGAAAGCCGGAAGTAGTGCGTCGGAAGCGCCGTGATGGGCGCAAGGAACTCCGCCAGGGCCGCCGGCGCGCCGTCGTCGCCCGGGCCGTCGACGAAGGCGAAGGTGCGAGAGACGCAACCACCCTTCCCGAAGCAGTCCGCGACGTCCTCGCAGTCAGCGGCGCCGTCGCCGTCCTCGTCGAGTCCGTCGTCGCAGTCGTTCTCGACGCCGCAGAGCGCCAGGCGCTCCTGGCCGTCGGAGCGCGCGCCCAGGCTTCCGACGTAGGGGGAGATCGACTGTACGAGGTAGTGCCACACGGCAGACGCGGGCGGCGCCTCCGGGTCGCGCCAGCAGGTCGAGCTGGTCCTCTCCCGCGCGCAGTTGGCCGCGAAGTCCGGGGAAGGCGACCGGATCACCTCGTAGCCCCCCGCTCCCTCCTGGGGCGGCCAGCAGAACGCCACCGGATCGAGCGGGTTGGAGAAGCCGGCGCTCCCGCTGATCTCGTCGACAAGGCCGTACCCGACGCCGCCCGTGCACTGGTTGTCGATCCCGTCGTTCATCTCGGGCGCGGCCGGATGGACCGTGGGATCGGAGTCATCGCAGTCGCCCGCGCAGATCCGGCTGCCGTCGGCATCGCCATCCGACTCGCCGGTCGGAACCAGGCCGTTGCAGTCGTTGTCGAGGCCGTCGCACCCCTCGGGAGTCGGCGCGTCCGGCACGCAGGAATCGACGCCGCCAGCGCAGAGACCGGTCGCGACGCACTCGCCGACGCCGCAGAGCGTGGCGAATCCGTCGATGGCGCCGTCGCAATCGTTGTCGCGGCCGTCGCAGAACTCGAGGTAGCCCGGGAACGAGGCTGCATCGCCGTCGTCGCAGTCTCCGGCGCAGACGCGGAACCCGTCGGCATCGGCGTCCGCCTCGGCCGCAAGCGGCGCCCCGTCGCAGTCGTTGTCGACCCCGTCGCAGGCCTCGGGAGCGCCGGGGTGGGTCGCAGGCTCGAAGTCGTCGCAGTCGCCGTCGTCGCAGACCGCGAATCCGTCCCCGTCGATGTCGTCGTAATGTCCCAGGAAGTACCCCCCGCCGGTCGCAGTGTTCACACCCCCGACGACGCCTCCCCACACGAGCATGAGTCCGGCGCCCCACACCGCCGAGTGCGACTCCTTCGCCTCGGGCGCGCCCGCGAGGGCCGTCGCCGCCCAGTCATCGGCGATCGGATCGTACGTGCCACCCGTGGACGTCAGCGCCCAGTCCGGCTCGACGATCCCCCCCCAGACGACCATTCTCCGACCTGTCCAGACGGCGTTGTGCCGCCAACGAGGCAGCGGTTCGTCGGGCCCGCCGGCCATCGGTGCCCAGGAGTCGAGGACCGGATCGTAGCGACCGCCAATGACCGGCACGCCCCCCCACACGATCATCTCCGTCCCGGTCCAGACCGCGGTGTGGCCAGTCATTGGATTGGGCGCGCCGTCCAGCGAGGTTGGCTCCCAGGCATCCGCGACCGGGTCGTAACGTCCCCCGGTGTCGACGTCCCCTTGAAAGGTGTAGCCCCCCCAGATGACCATGCGATCTCCCGTCCACACGGCGGTTTGGTACCGGCGTCCCAGCGGCGCATTCACGGTCGAGGTCGGCCGCCAGGCGTCGAGTGCTGGATCGTAGCGTCCACCGGTATCCAGGTAGGCTCCACCCCAGACGATCATCTCGGTCCCGGTCCAGACGGCGGTGGTCCCGTACCGCGGTCCGGGCGCTCCGACGGTCGAGGTTGGAGTCCAGGCGTCGGTGAAGGGGTTGTAGCGTGCTCCATTGCTGTAGCTCGACGACCCCCACACGATCATCTCGCTGCCGGTCCACACGGCGACCTCGGTGCCAGGGACGGGGGAGGCCGCCGTGGCGGTCCAGGAGTCGACCAGCGGGTCGTAGCGGTCACCGGTGAGGTGCGCGGTCGTGCTCCCGCCCCAGACGATCATCTCGGTGCCGGTCCAGATCGCGCTGTGACTCGATCGCGCCGGTGCCGGGGCCACGGCGGTGGGGGTCCAGGCGTCGGCGACGGGGTCGTAGCGGAGGCCGGTTCGCAGCTTCCCGTCCCACCCGTTCGTCCCTCCCCAGAACACCACGTGCCCCCCGGTCCAGATCGCCGTGGCGCCGCTCGAGCTGTTCACCCCGCTCGTGGTCGCGGTCGGGCTCCAGGTGTTCGCTGCCGGGTCGTAGCGTCCTCCCGAGGCGAGAGCGGAGAATGTCGACGCTCCTCCCCAGACGACCATCGTCGAGCCGGTCCAGGCGGCCGCGTGGTCCACGCGCGCCTCCGGCGCTCCGGTCGTGCTCGTGGCGGTCCAGGCGTCGGAGGCCGGGTCGTAGACCCCGCCCGTGGCGAGGTTAGCGCCTCCGCTCCTGCCTCCCCAGATCACCATCGCCGAACCCGTCCAGACGGCGGAGTGGTCCTGGCGAGCGGCCGGAGCCGCGAGGCCTGCGGTCGGGGTCCAGAGATCGATCGCGGGATCGTAGATCCCACCGCTGTCCAGCTCGGGTGTCGGGATGAGTGCAGCCTCGTCGCCCCGTAGTTGCTGCTCCTCGCCGGGAGATGCTGTGGATTCCGGCCCCTCACCCACGCCTCCCCAGACGATCAGGCGCGCTCCGGCCGCCACCGCCGTCGCCGCATGTCGCGCCGCCGGGGCGCCGGTGAGCGAGGTGGGTGCCCAGGTATCGGTCTGGGGGTTGTAGCGGCCGCCGTCCCCCCGCACCCCGGCGCCGTCCCGTCCACCCCAGACGATCATCCGGCCGCCGGCCCACGCCGCCACGTGTCCGCGGCGCGCCGCAGGGGCGCCCAGCGGTGCGACGGGCCTCCAGACGTCGGCGAGCGGGTTGTAGCGGCCGCCGGCGGCGAGAATCTCGCCCGGCCCGCCCCGGCCGCCCCACACGATCATCTCGTGGCCGGTCCAAACGGCGGTGTGCTCGAACCGCGGCGAGGGCGCCAGCTCGAGCGCGACGGGCCGCCATGCGTCGGTGAGCGGATCGTAGCGATGGCCGGTCTGCAGCAGGCCGGAAGCGCCGGATCCACCCCAGACGATCATCTCGGTGCCGGTCCACACCGCGGTGTGCCCGTCGCGAGCGTCGAGCACGAGGTCCATCACGTCACTCGCCCAGGTGCCGTCGGGGACGCAGGTGGTCGCGCCCGTTTCGGCCCGCGTCGGGCCGGTCCCGGCTAGGCCCGTTCCCTCGCCCGCGGCCCGGCCGGGCAGTGGGAGCCGGTCCGTGACCTCAGCGCCCGCCGCGACCCGTACCGTCGAGACGTCGAGCGCCGCGGCCGCCTCCGCCCACCACGCGTCCCAGGTCGCCTTCGCAACGGAGTGGAGCGCGATCCGGAACCGTGGCGGCTCGTCCGCGATCAGCACGGTGACCGTGAACGCGTCGCGCTCCTCGACCACCGGTCCCACGTCCCCCACCGCCCGGGGGGCGCGGCCGCGTGCGCGGCGGTAGTCCGCCGGAGCAAGCTCGATCCGTTCCGCGGCCGCCGCCGCGGGCGACCTTGGCTCGAGGACGACGACCGCCGCGTCCGCGCGCGCGAACTCCACGACCCGCCCGCCCGCGCGCGGTGCCGACGCGTCCAGCGTCCCGGCGACGAGCTGCCTTCGCAGCTCCTCCGCCTCCTCGGCGGCGGCGCGATGGATGCGCCGGTCGTAGGCATGGAAGCTCCGCGCCAGCCTGTCGACCAGCACCGGCCGCGCGAGACACTCCCTGACCAGGAAGGCATCGCCGCCGAGCGTGGCGTAGATCTCCTGCAGTCGCCCGGGAAGTCGGGTGTCCCGCGCGATGCGCGCTAGCTCCGCCTGCAGCATGGGAGCCGTGACGGAGGTCCGCCAGTGTTTCTCGAGAGCGGCCGACTTCAGGAGGTAGGTGCGGACCTTACCCTCGAGCGCCTCCGTCGAGACGGCCCGCTCGAACGGACCCTTCGCGCCCTCCTGGTGGCCGTAGTGGACGCGCTCGATCGCCGCCTGCGCCGCGATTCGCTCGGCGAGGGGGAGGTCCCGTGACGGCGCGGCAGCCGTGGTCGCGGCTGCCAGAGCGACCGCCGCGACGGCGGGCAACGCCATGGGGCGACGACGCCGCATCGAATCCATCTCCTCGCGCCGAGCTGTGGGACAAGCTGTTCCAGCTGCGTTTGGCTTGGGTTGGCTTGAGCATGGCCCCGATAGGTAGGGTCCGTCAACCCCGGCAGGCACACCCAGGCGGCAGGCGGCGCCTGGACCGTGCACCATCCCGGCGCCACCGACCTCCGGACTGCACTTCGCCGCATTCGACTTGGAGGCCTACGGCCGCGGCCTCCTCGCGCACCTGATCCGCGCCGCCCGTCAGCGGCGCGCGAGGGACAGTCGAAACGCGGCCATCTCCTGGGCGTTGCGAACCAGCAGGATGCCGCCGGCAAGCGCCGGGTGGTTCCAGGTCTTGCCCTGGATCGCCGGGAAGCGCGCGAGCTCCGTGAACTGATCGGGGGTTGCTGCGACCAGCGCCAGCTCACCTTCCTCCGACAGCACCAGCAGCAGATCCTGGTCGGCCAACAGGACGAGCTGGCCGTTGCCGTAGCGTCCGCCCTTCCACTTGCGCTCCCCGTCCGCAACGTCGATGCACGCCAGTATGAAGCCGTCGAAGCCGAAGGCATGTCCTTGGTGAACGACGAAGTCGTTGAAGTACGGCTTCAGCCCCGTCGAGGTCCAGCGCTCTTCGCTGGTCCATCCGCCGGGTCCGTGCGCGACCGCGATGCGACGTAGCCCGAGGCCGTGCATGGCGCCGGCGGTGCTGATCAGGAGATCGCCTCCCGCGATCAGGGCCGGCTGCACGATGGGGAGGCCCGGCCACGCGTGCTGCCAGAGCCGCGTGCCATCGGCCGGCACGACGCTCGTGGCGCCGTCTCGGCCCAGCAGCAGGACCTGCGCGACTCCGTCGATCGTCAATAGATGTGGAGAGCTGAAGCTGCCGCCGCGGACCTTGCCTTTCCAGCGCGGATTGCCGCCGGCCAGGTTGTAGGCGGCGAGCTGGCTCGCGGCGGCGACGATGACGACGTCTCCGACCACCAGCGGCGAACTCGAGAAGCCCCAGTCGGGAATCTTCGCGCCGGTGTCGGACACCACGTCGCGCGACCACACGACAGCGCCGTCATCGGCGTCGAGCGCGTTGAGGATTCCGGTCGCACCGAAGGTGTAAACGCGACCCTCGCTCAGGGTCGGCGTCCCACGCGGACCGGCGCCGGCACCCGGCTCCCAGAACCGGGCCGCGTCGCGATGCGTCCACACCGGCTCGCCGGTGGTCACGTTGTAGCAGGCGACGACCTCGTCGTCACCGCGCTGCTCCTGGGTGTAGAGGAAGTCGGCGTGGACCGCGAACGACGACCAGCCCGGTCCGATCGGTTGGCGCCACAGCTCGACCGGCGGTGACGCAGACCAGTCGGTCTCGATCCTCACGCCGCGAATGATGCTGTCACGATCGGGTCCGCGAAAGCCGGGCCAGTCGGCTTCCGTCTCCGCTGCCGCGGGAGCCGCCGGCGGGCGTGCCGCCGGCTCGACGCCGGCCTGGGCCAGCAGCCGTTCCTCGGCAGTCTTCGACCACCGCCAGGCGAGCTGTGAGGCGCCGACGCCGGTGATGCCATTGGTCCGAACGAGCGTCCACGCACTGCTCGCGAGCAGGATCGCTGCGACCAGCGCTGCGCGTCGCGGTACCGTAGCGAGGCGACGGCTGGCCACCACACACGCGACGAGGGCGAGGCACACGCCCGGGATGGCGTAGACGCCCAGCATCATCACCATCATCCCGCCCCTGATCGACTCGTGGAGGATCCGCGAGGTCGCGGACAGCCCGACTACCATCACGACGACGGCGCCCAAGCGCTCGGACCAGGGAGCCCGGCTGAAGAACACCCACCAGGCGAGGAGGACCACCGCGATTACGAGGCTCCCCGCTACCGCGAGTAGCATGGCGCCGGGAAGGACGATGGGCATGCCAAACCTGACCAGCCCCAGCAGCACCGCGGCGACTACGCCGGGCCACAGCCGGAGGGGCTCTCTAAGGGTCGGTTCGACGGTCGGTGCGATGGCCATGTCAGGCCTATACGCGTCAAGAGGCCGTTTGTTCTCTGGTTTCTTGGTGGGTGACGGGGTGTACTAGACCACCGATCAGTCCTCCTTGTGGCGGCGGTACCGCACCTCGAACACCTCATGAATTGCTCTCGCCGATCGCCAGGTCGTGGACCTCGAGCCTCATCTCGTCGTCCGAGACGAAGCGCCACACGGACTTGACCATCTTGTCGTGCTCGCCGGTCAGGTACTCGTCGAGGGTGCCATACATCAGGAGGGCCTTGGTCGAAGGATCGAGATCACCCTCCGAGTAGATCATGATGGTGTCGAGGCTGTTCATCGCCGCCGACACGTAGCTCATCTTGAAGATGTTGTAGCCGAGGATGAAGGAGGTCTGCATCGGTCCTTTCCGCGCTTTGGCCGAGGGACCGGTGCGGCTCCCCCGCTCCCGCGGCGGGGTCGCCTATGCCGCCGACTCGACCGCCATCGACAGGTGCGCCGCGAGCTCGGCGGCCGTCTGGAAGCGCTGGTCGCGGTCGGCAGCGAGCGCCTTCATGATCGCGTCCGACAGGGCGCGCGGCAGGCTCGCGTCGCGTGACCGCGGCGTCGGGGGACGTGCGGAGAGGTGTTTCGTGAGGATCTCCCGGAGGTCCCGGCCGGCGAAGGGCTCGATCCCGGTGAACAGGAAGTACAGCACCGCGCCGAGGGAGTAGATATCGGTGCGGCGATCGACTCCCTGGGCCTGGATCTGCTCCGGCGACATGTACATGGGGGAGCCGACGACGGCGCCGGTCCCGGTCACGGTGTGGCCGCGACTCTCCGGCCGCGCAATGCCGAAGTCGAGGATCTTCGGCTCGCCGGCCGCGGTGACCAGGATGTTCTCCGGCTTGATGTCGCGATGCACGACGCCGACGCGGTGCGCCGCCTCGAGAGCCGAGGCGAGCTCCACGGCGAGCTTGCGGCGGTCGAGCAGCGCCGGCGCAGGGCGGCGCGCCATCCAGCGCGGCAGGGAGATCCCGTCGATGTACTCCATCACGATGAAGCGGCGGTCCTCCCACCGCTCCAGGGTGAAGACGCGTACGACGTTGGGATGGTTCACCTTGCGGGCGCTCTTGATCTCCTGCACGAAACGGGCGGCGAGCTCGGCGTCGATCTCGCCGGTGAGGAACTTGAGCGCGACGGTCTCGTCCAGCTCGATGTCGCGGGCGCGGAAGATGGCGCCCATGCCACCGCGGCCGACCTCCGCCAGCACCTCGTAGCGCCCCGCGATTGTCATGCCGGGCACGATCTCCTTCAGCTCGAGGTCCTGCAGGACAGCCGACGCATCCGGGTAGCGCTGGTCCTTGTCCTTCTCCAGCAGCCTCAGGATGACCGACTTCAGGAAGTCGGGCAGCGGCCGCTCGCCCGGCCCGGGCAGCGGCACGGGGGCATGGGCGTGCTGGTGGCCGATGTCGCTCCCCTCGAAGGGCGGGCGCCCGACCGCCATCTCGAAGAGGATCACGCCGAACGCGTACAGGTCGGAGCGCGCGTCGACCCGGTCCTTCCGCAGGACCTCAGGCGGCGTGTACTTGATGATCCGGCCGGTCGAAAGCTCGTGGGTCGGAAGGTCGGTGAGGCGGACCCCCAGGCCGAAGTCGGAGACGCTGACGCGGTCGTCCTCCGTGACGAAGATGTTCTCCGGCCGCAGGTTCCGGTGCAAGACGCCGCGGCTGTGGGCGTGCTCGAGCGCCGAGAGGATCTGGCGGCCGATACCCACGACCCGATTCAGCTCGAAGCGCGTCTTCTGCTCCAGCAGGGCGTGCAGGGTGCTCCCCTCGGCCAGCGCGGAGACGATGAAGCGGCCGTGCTCGTCCACCCCCGTGTCGTGGATCGAGACGACGTTCGGGTGGCTGAGCTGGCAGGCGATCGCCGCCTCCTTCCGGAGGCGGTCGGCCTTGCCGACCTCGGTAGGACCCTCGGTGAGCCGGCGGATGGCGACCTTTCGCCCGAGTGCCGTGTCCACGCCGCGAAAGACCTCTCCGAGCGTCCCGCTGCCGAGCGACTCCTCGAGGCGGTAGCGGCGGGGCTCGGCGCCGCCGCCGTCCGGAGCAGCGCCCCCCTCCTTGCCACGGGCGCCCCCCCTCACCCCCGGCAGCTCCTCGAGGGCGTGCATCCGATCCAGTGCATCCCGGTAGGCGTAGTCGAACGCCAGGATCGCCTGGTAGGCGCCCAGCGCCTCGCGCGGCCGGAAGTTCGCCTCATGGGCGAGCGCCAGCGAGTAGTAGATCACGACCGTGTCCTGGTTGACGTCCTCGCCGTCGATGGCGGCCTGGTACTTGGCGGCCGCCAGCGTGTGAAGCCCCTTTTCCGCGAAGCTGCGGCCAAGGAGGAATGACGCCTTGCGGAAGTCCCTGTCCCTTGGCCCGACCTTCTGCAGCGCCTGGATGCACGCGTCGAGGTTCTTCAGGTTGTAGTGCAGCCTGGCCGCGGCGACCGGGTCGCCGGCCTTCAGGTAGACGCGCGCCGCCTCCTCCACCTTCCCAGCCTTGCGATACAGGTCGGCGGCGTTCTGGTAATCGCGCGCCGCCTCGAACAGTCGTGCGGCGTCATCGTGCTTCCCGGCGCGCACGTACAGATCGGCGGCCCGGTCGACCTCCCCGTCCTTCTCGAACAGCGCGGCCGCCCTCACCAGCTCGCCGGCCTGCTGCCACGCCTCGGCCGCCTGGAACAGGCTGCCCGCCCGTTCGAGGACCTCCGCGGCCTCGCGGTGCTTCCCCTGCCTCGCCAGCAGCTCCGCCTGCACCGCCGGCTCCAGAGTCGAGAGACTGCGCCCCGACTCCTGCAGGACGCGGAAGGCGTCCTCGGGGCGCTGCAGCTTCAGGAAGATGTCGGCCGCCTTCTCGGCGCACCCGGCGCGCCGCCACGCCTCGGCCGCCTGCTCGTACATTAGAGCCGACTCCAGGTGTGGGGCGGCCTGCCCCGGTCGGCCGAGCTTCAGCTGCAGGTCGCCACAGTAACGATGGTACTTCAGCAGCAGCGCCCGCTCCGCCTCGGAGCGGAATTCGCCGCGCTCCTGGCGGCTCAGCTCCGCGATTAGCTCCTCGAGGAGCGCGGCCGCGGGCTCTTGCTGCCCCGCCTTGGCGTAGAGGATCGCCGCCCTGTCCTTGAGGCCGCACCTGCGGTAGCTGTCGGCCGCCGCGCCGGGCTGGTCGAGACCCTCAAGGAGCTCCGCCGCCCGCTGGTACTGGCCTGCCCGGTTGAACATCCAGGCCGCCTTCTCGCGGTTCTCCTGCTTCAGCTCGACCTCGCCGGCGGCTGTCAGGTCGCCGGCCTTCAGGTAGTAGAGGGAGGCATTCGGGAGGTC
>Ga0184629_10000750_pt1 | contig 14035 bp, 10 predicted proteins | sample PLM4_32_b1_FD_133158 | JGI IMG/M metagenome (GOLD analysis project Ga0184629, IMG submission 133158) | Groundwater sediment microbial communities from an aquifer in East River, Colorado, USA - PLM4_32_b1 | ecosystem: Environmental > Terrestrial > Soil > Riparian zone | place: USA: East River... | reverse complement strand
GTTAATAGAGGTCGAATTTTATTAGCAAAGGGAGACTATACGGAAGCCGAGCAAACGGCCATCAGTGCCAATCAGATGGCGGTAAAAACTTATGGTGAAATATCCACTAAAACTGCTCCCACCCAAAAACTACTGAGTGATATCTACTACACGCTGGGAGATTATGAAAAGGCCGAAATGAATGTTACTAAAGCCATTGCCAGCCAGGAAAAACAATTTGGCAGGGACCATATTGAAGTGGCAAAGTCACTCTCTCAAATTGCGCTGATTAAATTTCACAAAGGAGATAATCGAAAAGAAGTCGAAAAAATCATGCTGGAGTCGCGTGATATCATGGCAGCAAAGCTCGGCAAGGACAATCCTCAATACGCTGAGATTCTAAAAAATATGGCCGTACTTTATATCTCTGAAAAGAATTTTGATGTTGCGTTTAATTCACTGACCGTTGCTGAAAATATTTGGCGCGCTAAAACCGGTAGAAAAAATAACATCAATGCAGCCAGCATCTACACCCTGACAGGAGATGTATACTATCAGCAGAAAAATTACAAGAAGGCGGAAGAGTTTTACAATCAGTCAAAAAACTTATACGAAAAGTTTTTCAGCACGACACACCCTGAGTATGTTAAGGTCCTCTCAAAACTGAGCAAAGTCTACTACATGCAAAAGGACTATAAACGCTCCAAACGACTTATTGAAGAATCGCTGACGAATTATGAGAGTTTTATTAAAGAATATTTTCCTGCGTTAAGTGAACGCGAAAAGGCTAAATACTGGAATACGATTAAAGGGGATTTTGAATTCTACAATACGCTGGCGTTTAGTAATCTGGATGATTTCAAGGACCTATCCGGAAAAATTTATAATTATCAGTTGCTTACCAAAGCATTACTGCTGAGCTCATCGATTAAGATCAGAGAGCGAATCCTGAATAGCACCGATGATGAACTTAAAACCCAATACGGCGATTGGCTGCAGAAGAAGGAATTGCTTACACTGGCACTTTCCATGAGCCCTACGCAGCTGACAGAAAGCGAAATAGATCCCGGAGCACTTCAGCAAGAAGTTGAGCGGTTAGAAAAAGAACTCAGTCAGCGGTCAGAACTCTTCGGACAAAGTTTTGAAAATAAACGCATTACTTTCGAAGATGTCAAAAAATCGTTGAATCCTAACGAAACGGCTATTGAAATGGTACGTTACCGTTACTTCAACCATGACTTCTCAGATTCCATAATTTATGCCGCCCTTTATTTGAAAACCGATTTCTCTAAACCGAAAGTCATAGTGTTAAGAGATGGAAAGAAAATGGAGACGCGATACTTTAAATTCTACCGGAATGCCATTACGGGGAAAATCCCGGATGGAGTTTCGTATGGAGTTTTTTGGAAGCCCTTAATAGACGGAATAGGCCAATCCTCCACGATCTACCTTTCTGCCGATGGCATTTACAACCAAATAAACCTGGAGGCCATACCAACCCCTGATGGAAAATATGTGATTGATAACGCCAACATTGTGTTGGTCAGTAACACGAAGGATATGTTCTTGAAAAAGTTGAAATCGAAGTCGACCGCATCAGAAAATACAGCTTCCATGTTTGGGAACCCAACGTTCTATGTCACCGCCTCAACGGATCAGTCTATTGCTGCGCTGCCAGGAACAGAAAAAGAAGTAAATCAGCTTCAGTTCATGTTAAGACAAAAAGGTTGGATAACCGCTGAATATGTTGAAAAGTCGGCTTCAGAAGAAAATGTAAAAGAGATGAACAGCCCTAAGATTTTTCACATTGCCACCCACGGATTCTATAAGCCCACGGCACAAGTGACCTTAGAAGAAGAGCTTGAAGGTAGTGAAGCCACGCTTAACCAAAACCCGCTGATGCGAACCGGTTTGTTGCTCCGGGGCGCTGGCGACCTCATGGAGAAAACCGACTACAACTACAATATGGAGAATGGTATCCTCACCGCATATGAAGCCATGAGCCTGAATCTCGACAAAACTGATCTTGTCGTACTTAGTGCCTGCGAAACGGGGCTTGGCGATTTGGAAGCAGGTGAAGGTGTTTACGGATTACAGCGTGCATTCCTGGTTGCCGGTGCAAAAGTATTAATCATGAGCATGTTTAAGGTTGACGATGATGCGACCCAAAAGCTCATGCTTAAATTTTACCAAAAGTGGCTAAACTCTGCAAACCTTCGCGAAAGCTTTATTGAAGCTAAAAAGGAATTACGAATGGAATATCCGGAGCCTATCTACTGGGGGGCTTTTATGATGATAGGGCTGGACTGATATTACAAGATATCTTGATCACAAGATTATCTCCTATTCCTGGGGCCATGGTGAAAACTCAAACCCTTCTTTAAAAAAGTTAGGGTAAATTTGTACGTGTTTTCGCTTCACTTCCTCGAAGATCATTCGTTTAAGCTCGGTAATATTTTGATTCGTAGTAGCCGAAACAAATATGACCTGTTCATACCCCAGTTGCCTATAATAACCTTTCATTTCATCGAGGTCTGCAACAGGATTTTGTTGCCGGTATAAATCAATTTTATTCAGTACTAAAATAGTCGTTATGTTTGCAGCGCCTATTTCTTGTAAAGTTTTCGAGACAACTTCTATTTGATGATCATGAAATGGGTGAGCGAAGTCTACCACATGGAGTAAAATGTCGGCTTCCCGAACTTCATCCAACGTTGATTTAAAAGACTCAATCAAATGGTGCGGGAGTTTACGAATAAACCCCACGGTATCTGAAAGTAGAAATGGGATATTACCAAACGTCACTTTCCTTACAGTAGCATCCACTGTTGCAAAGAGTTTGTTCTCCGCTAATACTCCAGACCCCGAAAGCAAGTTCATTAACGTCGATTTACCCACATTGGTATACCCAACGAGTGCCACACGCACAATATTGCCTCGTGATTTACGCTGTGTATACTTTTGCTTTTCGATTTTCTCCAACTTTTCTTTCAGCACACTTATTTGGGTGCGAATATTCCGGCGGTCGGTCTCAATTTCTCTTTCACCGGCTCCACCACGGGTTCCTGTACCGCCGCGTTGCCGCTCCAGGTGGGTCCATAGTCGTGTAAGCCGAGGGAGCAGATATTGATTTCGGGCTAGTTCAACCTGAGTTCTCGCTTGCGCTGTTTGTGCTCGCCATAAAAAGATGTCAAGAATTAAAAGACTGCGGTCATAAACCCTGACTTTAAAATCCTCTTCATTCTCCTTCGGATTAAACTCCTTTTCAAGGTTTCTTAACTGGGAAGGAGTGAGATCGTCATCAAAAATTACATGCATTATCTTTTCAGCCAAAACAAACTGTTTGATTTCCAAGAGCTTGCCCTTTCCAACGAAAGTGCGAGAATCGGGCCGAGGAAGATTTTGAATGTATTGTCTAACGGTCTTAATCCCCGCCGTTTCCGCTAAGAAAGCCAATTCGTCCAAGTGCTCTTGCGTGACTTCAGCATTTAGCGTGTTACCCAATGCAACCAGTACTGCTTTATGATCCTGTGGTGTCATTAATTTCCTAAAACAGGCCAAACATAAAGGATAAATATCAAACTAAGTTTTCTGAGAGTATTACTTTTATTATCTTTGAACGATCTAAACCAGAGATACTTAAGATAACCTGATTTTTCGACCGTTTGTCGAATTTAGGATCGAAGAAGTTCTCAGAATCAGAGCCCATGATCAAATGAGAATTGCGATCGTCCTTAATACTTCTTGGAATATTTATAATTTCAGGATGAATTTTGTGCAAGCCCTCCTTGAAAAGGGCCATGAAGTGCACACCATTGCGCCCGAAGATGATTACACTCACTTTTTAACAAGTGCAGGGTGCATTTATCACAGGGTCAAAATGGACAGTAGAGGTGCCAATCCCATAAAGGATTCTGCCCTGATCTTTGAATTATTCATGATTTACCGTCGGGTCAAACCTGACGTTATTCTTCATTACACCATCAAACCCAATATTTACGGGACGCTTGCGGCTTCTTTGTTGAAGATTCCTGTGGTTAATAATGTGTGCGGTCTGGGAACTGTCTTTCTGAAAAACAATTTAGTGTCGTTTATTGCTATTTCCTTATATAAAATCAGTTTCAGATTTGCCAATAAGGTGTTCTTTCAAAACCCGGAAGACCTGAAGCTATTTCTCGACAAAAAATTAGTTCCTTCCAAAGCGGTAGATATCCTTCCTGGTTCTGGTATCGATTTAAAAAGATTTCAACCTGTTCCTTTCAAACGAAATAATAAGTTTACTTTTCTTTTGATTTCAAGACTCATCACCGATAAGGGTGTCCTTGAATACGTTGAGGCCGTCCGGAAATTGAGAGCGAAGGGTATGAATGCAAACTTCCAGGTTCTGGGGGCGATGGATCCAGAGCATAAGAGAGGCATAAAAGTGAAAGTTATTCAGGAATGGATTAACTCCGGCACGATCGAATACTTGGGAACGACGAATGACGTTCGGGGTTTTATCGATAATGCGGATTGTATAGTTTTGCCTTCCTATCGCGAGGGGACACCAAGAACTCTTCTTGAAGCTGCAAGTTCTGCCAAACCTATTATCGCCACGGATGTTCCAGGTTGTAATCATGTTGTGCAAAACAACTTCAACGGCTTGCTCTGTAAGCTAAAAGATGCGAATGACCTTGCCGAAAAAATGCAGCTTATGGCTGGCCTTGAGGATGAAAAACTTAGAGTTTTCGGTCGGAACGGAAGGGCCAAAATGGAATCAGAGTACAATGAATCTGTTGTTATTAATAAATACCTTTTAGCACTCGCAAATTTTAAGAAGGCCTCATAATCAACTAACTGTTCATGGAAGTAAAAGCAACCGGTTTTGAAGGGTTGGTTGAAATTATTCCCTCAGTCTTCAAGGATAACAGAGGCTGGTTCTACGAATTTTATAAGGAAGAATCCTTCCACACGTTGGGGATAAAACATAGATTCGTGCAAGTCAATCAATCCTTTTCGAAGAAAGGTGTAATCCGGGGGCTTCACATGCAACTTGACCCATATTCTCAAGCTAAGCTTGCCACAGTAATCACGGGTAAAGTATTGGATGTTGTGGTTGATCTTCGCCAGGGATCCAAAACTTTTCGAGAAGTCTATTATTGCGTGCTCGAAAGCAGCAAACGAAACATGCTCCTGGTTCCTGAAGGATTTGCCCACGGATTTGCAGCCCTGGAAGACTCCATTTTTTTTTACAAATGTTCGAATCCCTATAATCGTGAGGCGGAAACAGGAGTTATCTGGAACGATCCTGACTTAAACATTGACTGGCAGGTTAAGAATCCGATCTTATCAGAGAAGGATTTACAGTTGCCTGCGTTGGCAGACTTGTTAAGAAAATCAGTAATTTTACGGTAATGAATCAATTCTTGATACGTTGAAAAAATTACTTTTTGGTAACGCCACCCTCTATCTATTTTTAGGTCTAATCCTTATTTCATGCGCCTCGTACAAGCAGAACATCATGTTCAAAGTACCGGAAGGATATGATGTGAAGCAACATGCCGAGGCCGCTGAAAGAAATTACATCATTCAAAAAAATGACTACTTACAACTTGATGTTTATACCAATAAAGGAGAAAGAATTATTGATCCGGACTTCGAACTCACTAAAGACCAGGGTAATCAAAGTGTTGATACAAGGCCTATACCAACTTACCTCGTAGATATTAATGGAGTATCAAAATTCCCCATGATTGGAGAAATCAAGTTGGAGGGCTTAAGCGTTCGACAAGCAGAAGAGATGCTTCAGAAAGCCTACTCCACCTTTTATCAGGAAGCCTTTGTTATTGTCAAGTATCTTAATAAACGCGTAATTGTTTTAGGTGCACAAGGCGGACAGGTGATTCCCCTACTAGACGAAAACATGCATCTGGTGGAAGTATTAGCCCTAGCCAAAGGTCTGAGTAACGATGCAAAAGCGCAAAATATAAGAGTCTTACGAGAAGATCAGGTCTTTGTAGCCGATCTCAGCACTATGGAAGGATACCTTAAAAACAATATTGCCATAGAACCCGGAGATATTGTATATGTTGAACCTGTTCGCAGACCAGTTAGTGAGGCTACAAAAGATTATGGTCCTATTATTAGTATCATGATAAGTTTAACGACACTGATTATTGTTATCTACGGATTATAGTAATGAATGGTGGAAAATCATAAGCACATAAAAGTTCAGTCCTTACATGCGGACGGTATAGACTTCAACAAACTCAAAATTGTTGTTCGGTCTAACTGGATATGGCTTGTCTCCATTTTTTTCGTGGTGAATTCAATCGCCTACCTCGCGGTGCGTTATACCAAAAACTTGTATGAATCAACATCCGTCCTGAAATTGGATATTAAAAAAGAAGCCTCTGAATTTGGTATCAAGACAGGCATTGAAGATCAAAATCTGAATTTGATCGCAGGGGAAATTGAGATCGTTCAATCCCGGCTTTTTTTAAGCCAAGTATTGGATTCCGCTTCTTTAGATGTAAGCTACTATAGCATTGGAAGGGTGCTGAACGATGAACTCTATCAAAGTCAGCCGTTTACGATCAAGTATAACGCTCGCAACCAGAACTCATTTAACAGACCAATATATTTTGATGAGACCGGGCCAAATGATTTCAGCTTAAAAGTCGGTAATAAGGATGAAGAAATAGACGGGAAGTACAACACCAGGATTGCACTGGATGGCGTGGATCTTTTTTTTCAGAAAAATGAAAAATTTGCGAAAGGTGACGAAATCGGATATTTCTTCGTCATCAACAGCAGGGAATTCCTATTGAATTATCTTCTTGGAAACCTCAATGCAGAACCCCTGAATTTTAATGCGAACACGGTTCGGATATCGTTCAAGGATAACAATCCTTTCAAAGCAAACGCAATCCTTGACAAAATTGACACCATCTACCTGCAATACAGCAACGCGCAAAAGAACCTTGCCACTAAACAAAAGATTGACTGGATCTCGCATGAACTGGTGAACATTGAAAAGAAAATGGAAAATTTTGAAGATTATTTCGAAAACTTCACTCTCCAAAATAAGACCAACAACCTGGATGATGATTTAGAAAAGACTGTTGCATCCATCAATCGAATTGATTCACAGCGATTTGAATTGACGCAAAAAATTAGCGAGGTAAATTCATTAATGGATGGACTGCAAGCCGGGGATGTTTTTATTTCATTGGCACAGCGGCACTTGCTCCCACCGGCGTTATCCAAAAACCTGGAGACATTGGAGCAACTTTATCTTGAACAAGAAAAACTAAAACTTTCTTATAACGAAATTACTTTTGCATACCGCGAAAAGCAAAAAGCAATTGAAACGATCCGCCAAAAATCTTACACTCAACTTGCTGAATTAAAATCGGAATCACTCAAGCTACTTCAGAGTGTCAATCAAAAGAAAATAAGATTAGAAAATGAGTTTGCCAACTTGCCGGATAAGACCACAGAATTTTCAAAGAATCTTCGTTACTACAAGCTTTATGAACAGTTTTACTTATCGCTGATGCAATCAAAATCAGAGTTCGAGATTACACAGGCTGGTAGTATTCCAGACTTCAAGATCTTATCTCCAGCAACGATGCCTAACAATCCAATTTCGCCTAATAAATTGATGATTGCTGGGATTGGATTTGTAGCCAGCGTCGTATTAATGCTGTTTTTTCTTGCTACCCTCTACGTGATTAATAATAAAATAACCAGCCTAAGCGAAATTGAAAAAATAGACGATGTCCCTGTACTCGGTGTAGTTCCTTCATCCAGGTACCTCAATGAAGTTGGTCTTCATATCATCGAACATCCCAAGTCAATGGTCAGTGAGGCGATTCGAACGCTCCGCACCAACCTTGACTTCTTTAATGCTCGCGCGAATAATAAGGTCATTGCTATCTCATCGACAGTTTCAGGAGAGGGAAAATCTTTTATTGCAATGAATCTGGGCGGTGTCATGGCGATGTCTAAGAAAAAGGTGATCCTGTTGGACTTAGACATGCGTAAGCCAAAAAATAATCTGTCTACTACTCTGGAAGATAGAGCAAGGGGCATGAGTACTATCTTGATCCGGAAGAACTCCTGGCAAGAATGCTTGACAAAAACACCACTGGAAAATTTCCATTATGTTCCTTCAGGTCCACACCCTCCTAATCCTTCCGAACTATTAATGAATGGCGAATTTGAAAGTCTGCTGGAAGATTTGAAGAAAAACTACGATTACATCATACTTGACACACCGCCTGTAGGAATCGTTACGGATGGAATTATGGCGATGAAGCGATCTGACATTTCAATCTACATCTTCCGGGCCAACTATTCGAAAAAAGATTTTCTTTTCAACCTGCAGCGCATCATCAACATCAATAAATTTTCTAATATTACCACGCTGCTTAATGCCCTGCCTAACACTGGAGAACAGGGTTTTGGCTATGGTTATTACGAGGAGCCCGGCAATGGTCATTGGTTGAAGAAAATTTTTAAGGCATAGTGTTCGACTGGGTCAGAAAAAAAGAGCCAAGTAAGGGTGTCAGTCCATTGCGCGTTGACATTCATTCCCATCTCCTGCCGGGATTGGATGATGGCGTGCAGTCATATGAGGAGTCTGAAGATGTCATTCTGCATTTTCAAAAATTAGGATATCGGAAGCTCATCACATCACCGCATGTAATGAGCGATACATACAAAAATACTACCGAAAGGATTTTGGCAAGACTTGGAAAACTTCGAACGTATCTGAAAAATCAACAGATTGATGTCGAAATTGAGTCGGCTGCAGAATATTATCTTGATGAGCAAGTTTTCAAGATGATTGAGGATAACCAAAAGATGCTGACCTTTGGCAAGAACCTGCTTCTTTTTGAAACCAATTTTCTGAATGAACCTTTCAACATGAGGGAGTTTATATTTCTGGCTACGACGAAAGGATATAAGCCAGTATTAGCACACCCTGAGCGTTACCTTTACCTCCAGAATAATTTAGGCAAAGCTCAGGATCTCCTTGATCGGGGTGTGCTTTTTCAGGTGAATATCAGTTCAATTACGGGATTCTATTCCAAAATAGTTCAGACAACTGCAAACAAATTAATTGACAGAGGTTGGGTCCATCTTCTGGGGAGTGATTGCCACCATCTCCAGCATGTCAGACTTGTGGAAGAAGCTCAACAACTGAAATATTTTCAAAAAGCACTTGCTTTGCCTCTTCTTAACAATTCACTTTAATGAAAGTGTTTTTGTGTCGATAACCTGTAAAACATTAAACTAAAATTCATGATTGCTGTTACAGGTGCAAATGGACTTCTTGGCAGTTTTGTCGTCCGGAAACTCATCGAGCAGAATGAAACTTTTATAGCGATTAAACGCAAAGGAAGTGATGTTTCATTGCTCGATGATGTCACAGAAAAAATTAACTGGTACGATGCTGATATTCTAGATACGGTATCCTTAAGCGAAGCCTTAATAAATGCAACACATGTCATTCATACCGCCGCTGTGGTTTCCTTTAATCCAAGGAGAGCAAATCAAGTAATGGACATCAATGTCCAGGGAACACGCAATGTGGTAAATACTTGCCTTGCCCATGGCATAAAGCGACTCGTTCATATTAGTTCTGTTGCAGCACTCGGCAGGCAGAAGGGACAAAGTATAATTAACGAAAATAACAAGTGGGTCGATACCTCACTGAATAGTGTCTACGCAAAGTCAAAATATTTTGCAGAACTCGAAGTATTCCGTGGGCAGGAAGAAGGGATCAGTTCAGTTATTATTAACCCTTCCCTAATCCTTGCCGGTGCCAACTGGAACCAAAGCAGCGCACAATTATTTAAATACGTGTGGCAACAACAACCTTTCTACATGGATGGCTATCTGAATTATGTTGATGTGACGGATGTGACGGATCTTATTTATACACTCCTGTACGCTAATGTTGAAGGAGAACGGTTCATTGCTTCTGCCGGGAAAATTTCTTATAAGGATTTTTTTGGAATGATTGCTAAGGAATTCAATAAAAAATCTCCCTCCGTTAAGCTCACAAAAAATTTCCTTAAAATTGGCGCCGTTGTAGAAAGTTTCCGTTCGTGGATTACGGGAGCGGAACCACGCCTTACTAGGGAAACTGCCCGCTTAGCGGGTCCTGAATTTCTGTTTGAAAACCAAAAAATTAGAAATAGCCTCAATTTTGAATTTCAACCGATCGACAAATCGCTGCAAAGGTGCTGCCGATATTACATGGAGAAAATGAAATCTAAAAAATAGCCTGAAAGGCCTTAGCTTTACGGGAGATTTACCTATTTTAGGAAAACCTTTAGTCCATGGCGAAAGAATATCGTAAAAGAGAAGAAGGAAACGAGTTGATTAAGCGATTTGAAGACCACCTCCGGAAAAAGAAAGCAGAGTTTTTTGATTTAGATGCTTACGAACAGATCATTGATCATTATATGTTACGTAGCAAGCATAACAAAGCCCTTCAGGCCGTAAATCAAGCCATTAGCCAATATCCATTCTCAACCGAGCTGATCACCCTCAAGGCACAGATTCTTTCGAACTTAGAAGAGTATAGCAAAGCCTTGGATTTGCTTGACCAAGCGCATGCCTTACAACCAAACGATCCTGAGATTTTTTTAACAAAAGGTTCAATCTTATCATTGCAAGGTAATCATGCGGAAGCTATCGAGAATTATCAACAAGCTTTACTGCTCGCCGATGACAAAGATGAAGTGTATTATAGTATTGGTCTTGCACATCAAAGCATGGACGACTATCAGCAGGCGATTGACGCTTATAAAAAATCCATCGAGATCAATATCAATCATGAGGGGTCTTTATATGAGCTCGCGTTTTGCCTTGATGTAACCGGCCAATTGGAAAGCAGTATAGAGTATTATCAAAAATTTATTGATGAAGATCCCTACTCCACAGCGGCATGGTACAATCTGGGTATTGTTTACAACAAGCTCGAAAAATTTCAGGAGGCCCTGCAAGCCTATGATTATGCCATAACCATTGATGAAACTTTTGCCTCCGCTTATTTTAACACCGGCAATACCTACATGAACCTGGGGGAATATACCAAGGCACTGGATGCATTCCGAAAAACCTTGGAGATAGAAGGCCCCAGCCCTGAAGTATATTGTTGCCTTGGGGCCGCCTACGAAAGCCTGGAACAATATGAGCTTGGATTGAAGTATTTTCAGAAGGCTACCAAACTGGACTCCCTGTATGATGAAGCCTGGTTCGGCGCAGGAGCTTGCTTGGAAAAACAAGAGAAGTGGTATCAGGCCCTGCATTTTTATAATAAGGCTTTAAAAATAAATACTGAAAATGCAGAATACTGGAAATCCGTTGCTCACGCAGAGTTCAAGGTTGGAAACAACGTATCCAGTATCGATGCCTACGAAGAGGCCAGCAAGCTTGAACCTGATGATAAGGAGATATGGCTGAATTGGTCATTTATCTTCTACGAACAAGGCGATCATGAAAAAGCAATTGAGACTCTATCCATAGGGTTTGAAGAAATCCCGGATGACGCTGAAATTTTTTATCGTATGACAGTGTACCTTATAGAAGCTGGTCGTTTTAAAGAAGCCTTTAATTATTTGGAAAATGCTTTAATTTTGGACTTCGATGGTCATACTGCATTGTTTGATTTTTTTCCAAAAATTGAAACTCAAAAGGCTTTGTACAAAATCATCGAACAGTTTAGAAAAGAAAACAGCTAATGAACTACGATATTAAAAACCTGCCTGAGCGTACTAGCAAGCCCAGGCAATACGGCTTTACTATGGCCATGGACAAAGGTCTGAGCATTCGTGAAGCCGAGGATTTTGTAAGTCTTTCTGCCGATTATGTTGATATTGTTAAACTTGGCTGGGGTACTTCCTTTGTAACGCCGAACCTTAAAGACAAATTGAAGGTTTATAAAGATGCTGGCCTGCCGGTTTACTTTGGAGGAACACTCTTTGAAGCCTTTGTAATTCGTGATCAGTTTGAAGAGTACCGTAAAATATTGGATAAGTTTGATATGTCCTTCGCAGAGGTATCAGACGGTTCAATGGATATCGATCACGATAAGAAATGTGATTACATTACAAAACTTTCAGAACAAGTAACCGTCCTTTCAGAAGTTGGGTCTAAAGATGCAGACAAAATCATCCCACCTTATATGTGGATTGACTTAATGCAAAAAGAACTCGATGCCGGTGCCTGGAAGGTGATCGGGGAAGCCCGCGAAGGTGGCAACGTGGGGTTGTTCAGATCAACTGGCGAAGTACGCTCGGGTCTGGTACAGGAAATACTTACAAAAATTCCGTACGAAAAAATTATTTGGGAGGCCCCACAAAAAGCGCAGCAAGTTTGGTTTATCAAATTGCTGGGTGCAAATGTAAACCTGGGGAACATTGCTCCTGAAGAAGTGATTCCACTGGAAACTATTCGACTAGGCCTTCGCGGCGATACATTTTTACATTTTCTTGGCATTGAAAGGAAGAACACCAACACCGCTCCTCCTTTTGAGGTTGATTAACATTTATCGATTTGAGAAAACCTAAAGATTATATTCTCCTTTACGTTAAAGGGTTAAGTATGGGTGCAGCTGAAGTTGTTCCGGGAGTATCCGGAGGTACGGTGGCTTTCATCACGGGTACCTATGATGAAGTGGTTCACTCCCTTGGCTCCATCGATCGGGAGGCATTTAAGCTGTTAGGAAAATTTAGATTCGTTGACTTTTGGAAGAAAATCAATGGTAATTTTCTTGCTACGCTCTTCGCTGGAATAGCTACCAGTCTTCTTACCTTCGCAAAACTGATGGTATATTTACTGAAACACCATCCCATTTTGATCTGGTCCTTCTTTTTTGGGTTGATTCTAATTTCAGCACCAATCGTGCTGCGCGAAATTAAGAATTGGAATCTGGCCATCGTTGTAACGTTCTTTATAGGAGCGGGCCTGGCATATGCTATTACCGTGTTATCGCCTGCCCAATCGCCAGAAGCAATCTGGTTTGTTTTTTTTGCCGGAACCTTGGCTATCTGTGCGATGATCCTTCCAGGAATTTCAGGAGCATTTATATTGCTACTTATTGGCAAGTATCAATACATGGTCAATGCCATTATAAACATTAATATACCTGTCATTCTTGTTTTTATGACGGGATGCGCCGTGGGATTAATCGGCATTTCAAGATTTTTAAGCTGGACACTGGATAGCTATCATAGCCCAACTGTAGCTTTGCTTGCCGGTTTCATGCTGGGATCACTAAACAAGCTCTGGCCGTGGCGTGAGGTATTAGAATATGTCACCAACAGTAAAGGCGAGCAAGTTCCGGCGTTCGATAAAAGTATTTTACCGTGGCATTACTTCGCCGCCACGGGTAAAGACCCTCAGGTTTTTCAGGCGATTCTGATGATGGCGCTTGGCGTTTTCATCGTGGTTTTGATTGAAAAGGTTGCAGTGAGACTTAAAACAAAAATCTGAACATGGAAAAAGTATTCGGACTAATCGGTGCCTCCGTTAGTCATTCGTTTTCAAAGGCTTATTTTGATGAAAAATTCTTTCGCGAGGGACTACGGGATTATCATTATGAACTATTCCCGCTGGGTAGCATCAAGGATATTGAGCCATTACTCAAAGATACAAAAGGCCTTGCAGGCCTTAACGTTACTATTCCATTTAAAGAACAAGTGCTCAAATACCTGGATGAAGTAGATGGATTTGCGAAAAAGATTGGTGCTGTTAATGTCATCAAAATTAAAGATGGTAAGCTTAAAGGGTTCAACACCGACTCTGAAGCCTTCTATGAAACTATTGAGAAGTGGTTACCCAAAGATAAAACTTTTAAAGGGCTTATTCTCGGGACCGGAGGATCATCCAAGGCCGTGCAAGAAGCATTGAAGAAATTAAAGATTGATTTTAAAGTTGTTTCGCGTCAGTCCAAAAAAGCAGACCTGACATATGAAGACCTGGAAAGAAATCCTAAGCTCATTAGTGATTCACTCCTCGTGATTAACACAACACCGCTGGGCATGAGCCCCAACAC
>Ga0184629_10000749_pt1 | contig 14035 bp, 11 predicted proteins | sample PLM4_32_b1_FD_133158 | JGI IMG/M metagenome (GOLD analysis project Ga0184629, IMG submission 133158) | Groundwater sediment microbial communities from an aquifer in East River, Colorado, USA - PLM4_32_b1 | ecosystem: Environmental > Terrestrial > Soil > Riparian zone | place: USA: East River... | reverse complement strand
TGAAAATGCAGGATAGTCTTCGGCTCCAAAAATGGACCAGGAAGACAAGCTGTCTGTTTCAACCGGAGAAGGGAGTTTTGGACCACCCGATTCAAAGTTGATTTTCCATTTTCCTGTCAAAGCATTCGGCACCCCGGTGATCTTGTAATATTTGTACAGCGGGAGTTCAATTTCATCTTCATACGTTTCAATTATTAACGTTTGCCGTGTCGTTAACTGAACGAAAACTTCTGTTAAATTCTGGTTCGTTTTATGAATTCTGGCAGCTCCGAATTCTCCTCGCACCGGATCGAATAAGACAACAGACGCTGCCTTTACCTGAAGCGGCAACCACCCCTCGAATGATCTACCATTACCATTCGAAATAAAATACAGCGTCCGGTTATCACTTCTTTTCTTTCGCATGAACTGTATTCCTTTGTCTACCATGATTTCTTTTCGTATCGATGCATACGAGAGCACAGTATCAAGGCTATCCCCTATCAATACCCTTCCCCTGCCGACTATAATCTCCTTAATGCCCGGAGAAACTTGTTTACCTCCTTCCAGTTTGTTCAGCAAGACTGCAAAATTTTTTTTATTCTGTTCGTAGTGACCATATCCCGACGCAGCAACAGGAAGTCCTTCAAGTGCAATAACTGTTGCACCTTCCGTTGCCAGTGAAATTATTTTTTGAAACGTTTTTATGGGAATATACTGACACCGGGGAATCACCATCGTTCTATAAAGGCTGCTACCTTCTGTTTGCAGATTCTCACTTTTCATTACAATGTTTCCGATCTGTTTGTCGGATATGTAGTCGAATGCATATCCATTTTCAAGCATTATTTCAGCGGCGCGTTTAAAAACGGAGTGCTCAAATTGTTTTCCGATGCCGTCAAAGTGTTCGATCATTTCATCACCCGGAGTGGAGAAGCGGTCGTAAATAGGATAGTACAATAGAATATCATTATCGGAAGTGGAATTCTGCAGGAAGGATTGACACCTGGCCGCATAAATATTCAACGCATCAAAATCATTCCACAAGGGATTGCGCGGATTAAGATGGACAGCAGCATAAAACAACCAGCCTGGCCAGGGTTCATCGGGAGGAGAATATGCAGTACCATGATAGAACAGGTGGTTAACGCCGTTCAGCATAAATCTATCCAACGCAATTTTTATGTCGGACAGATTGGATTCGAAATGTTCATTTAACCAAGTGGCTGATTCCGATGATATCAATTTCTTACCTGTAACATGACCCGCGGACGATGTCATTTTGATGCGCAAAGGATCAACACCTTCTATTTCGGGGATATCCACCGTAGCATAAAGATCGAGTATGTTGGAGGGTGACCCGTGTGCCTGGTTGCGAATGATCGCTGCTTTACCATGCGCCCACGCTTTCCATGGTTGTGTAAAATTATCGAGCAGGATTTCTGAAATGGTCTCCCGGTAATCACACAGTATGCGTTTATTATTTTCTGTATCATCGTGCCCAAACAAAGCCGGGAGGTGTTCTTCTAAATCATATCCTCTTCTTTTTCTGAACTCGTCTAACAAAGCAGGTGTCCAATCCGCTGTGCCCCGGGCATCATCTACTTCATAGGAATCATTAAAAAAAGCGCGAAGGTTTTGAATGTCTTTCCCGATAAAAGCACTATCAAACCGGCTCAGATAATGTTGAAGGGCAAGCGCTGAAAAATGATCGATTACATTTCCCTCGCCACCGGGTCCGGCACGCTCTACCATCTTACCGTGCCATCCTTCGAACAAAGCATATAGTTTCCAGTTCCCTTTCGGAGCTACCCAATGGAGTCTGCCGGTTTGGTCTACATTGCTCGTGAGATTAATGACCTGACCATTGTCACCAAACGCCATTAGCACTTTTAATGGAAGCGCTCGCTCAAATATTACCTGGTCTATCGCCAGGGCTTGTAAGTTTTTATTGGCGGCAATGGGTTGTTTCAATTGTGCGATATCAATCTTTTCAGGATCTAAGCGAACCAACGGTTCTTTACGCGTTCCCCCGGCTAAAGTTTTTTCAGTTGAAAAACTCTCATGCACTTCATACAGCTGATTGCCTACTGCCCGCAGATAAGGTTGTTGAATGAATTCAATTTTTTCCTGGAGACTCTCCCCGCTCATTAACGCATATATTTTGTGATGTAAATTTTTGCAGGCGTCGTCATCGTTTACCCATGGCCCACCGAACGGCCAGCCTGTGCCGGTGGCCATATCGATTCCCATATCCAAACGCTCCGCTTCCTTTAGGGTATGCAGGAACAGTTCTATCCATCGTGGGGACAAATAGTCTACAAATTGATCCTCGTATCCCAGCACACCATAAATAGGTGTGATCTCTAATCCACCAAGGCTTGCCTTTTGATACGCCTCCATTTCAGTTGTGATGCCTTCTTTTGTTAAGGCGCTACCATGCCACCACCATCGCGTCCAGGGCTTTGTTTCGTGGGTAATAGCCGGCCACCCAGGCTTAACTACAACCGACGGACGACAATGTTGAAAAAAGAAAAAGCACAACAAAACAACCATACAGCAGCAGGAAACCGAAGCTCTGATACGCTTAAAAAGTTTCATTTCTGCAGGTACCTTAATCCATGTAAAACACTTCACGTAAGGGAACCGTAATGGGAGATTGATCTTCATTAGTCTCCATAATATCTGCCATATAAGACCACCATTTTTTTACAATCAGATGCTTTCCGAGATCTTGTGATCCCTGCGACCCCGTAATTTTTTGAACGGCAAAAAGAGTATTCGTTTCCGAATCCAGAAAAATGGAGTAATCATGAATGCCATTTCCTTTCAACAATGCACTCAATTCCGGCCAGATGGCATCGTGTCTTTTTTTATATTCCGCTTCGCAGCCAGGCCTTAATTTCATTTTAAAGGCAAACCTTGAAAAGTGTTTAGGTGTTGATGTGTTCACGTGTTGAAGTGTTAGATTTAAAATCATGGGAAGTTATGACTTGAAGGTTAGTAATCCAATGATAGTACTTAAGGGTAAGATACGATTGTGACACAAAGATTCACAAAGGGTACCAAAAGCTCATAAAGGGTTTACTTTGTGAGACTCTGTGCCCTCTTCGTGTTCTTTGTGCTACGGATTTTAATAATAAACTGCACGTGCATTATCATCAACCATGACAGTGCATGATGGAGGAGAATTAGCGATTACTAATATTGCCTTTTTATATGCAATTTCCCATTTACTAAATTCTAACGGCGTGGGTGTTATTCTCGGGGTGATCTTTCATTTTATCGGTGGCTTTGCTTCCGGTAGTTTTTACATGCCCTATAAAAAAGTGAAAAGTTGGTCGTGGGAAAGTTATTGGATCGTTGGTGGTTTATTCTCCTGGTTAATTGTACCTCCGCTGGCTGCGTGGCTTACATTACCAGGATTTTCAGATATCATTAGTAATGCGTCGTCTGACGTTATTCTCTATACCATAATTTTTGGTGTGCTGTGGGGTATTGGAGGCCTTACCTATGGTTTAGGTGTACGCTACCTGGGGATGTCTCTGGGCAATTCCGTTGTACTTTGATTTTGTTCCGCTTTTGGCGCCTTAGTGCCATCAATCTACTACAACTTTTTTCCGGCACCCGGCAAGACCACCTTCGTTGAAATGCTCACCACGACATGGGGGCAAGTTGTTTTGCTAGGGGTGGTCATGTGCTTGTTTGGCATTTACATTTGTGGAAAAGCAGGTGTGCTGAAAGAGAGAGAAATGGGCGAAGATGACAAAAAGAAAAGTGTTGCTGAATTCAACCTGGTGAAAGGACTCGCAGTAGCCGTGACTTCCGGTATCCTGAGTTCATGTTTTAACTTTGGGATAGAAGCGGGGAAGCCTATGGCCGAAACCGCAGTGGCTACTGGATTAAATCCACTGTATCAAAATAATGTTACCTACGTTGTGTTATTATGGGGAGGGCTGACCACAAATTTTATTTGGTGCATGATACTGAATGCAGGCAATAAGACATTTGGTGATTACCTGAATCAAAAATCTCCGTTGCTGAACAATTATCTTTTCTCTGCTTTGGCAGGCACTACATGGTTTCTTCAGTTCTTCTTTTATGGGATGGGCGAAAGTAAACTTGGCAATGGCGCCAGTTCCTGGATACTTCACATGGCCTTCATCATATTGATTGCCAATATGTGGGGTATTGTTCTAAAAGAATGGCATGGTGTAAGTAATAAAACCAGGTCAACCATAATCATCGGCATCAGTACTATAATTCTCTCGGTACTGGTAGTCGGGTACGGAAATGCTATCAAATAATTTGAAATAAACTTTTTATCATATGTCAACAAATGTAACAACACGATTCAGCCACGTCAGCTACTTGTGGGATGAAAAAAAAGCCGAGGCACTGGCGGGAGATGAGGTTGGTCTTCTGATATATCGCTCGAATATATTGGGGGCCGATCTGCGATTGACAAACTATGGAGGCGGAAACACCTCTTGCAAAGCGATGGGGAAAGATCCGCTCACCGGAAAAGAAACCGAAGTCATGTGGGTGAAGGGGTCAGGCGGCGATATCGGGACATTGAAGCGAAGCGGTCTGGCGGCGTTATATGTTGACCGCCTTCGCGCCTTGAAGGATGTGTATCGGGGACTTGAATTCGAAGATGAGATGGTTGAACTGTTCAATCATTGTATTTATGATCTGGCATCAAAGGCCCCTTCAATCGATACTCCGCTTCATGGATTTCTACCCTTCAAACACATCGATCACCTGCATCCCGATGCCGCCATTGCTATGGCTGCAGCAAAAGATGGAAAAAAAATAACAAAAGAACTTTTCAACGGAACGGTTGGGTGGGTAGAATGGCAACGTCCTGGTTTTGATCTCGGCTTAAAACTTAAACATTGTCTGGATGAAAATCCGGGGATCCGTGGCATCATGTTAGGATCACATGGATTGTTCACCTGGGGTGATACGGCGTATGAGAGTTATGTGAATACACTGGAGGTAATTGAACGCTGCGCACAATACCTGGAAGATAATTATGGCAAACGCAGGCCTGTCTTTGGTGGTGCTAAAATAACAAGCCTTGAAAAAGAACAGCGTCTACAGCAAGCGTCACAATTAGCCCCTGTGTTGCGCGGTTTTTGTTCCAGCAATACCCGCATGATCGGACATTTTACCGATGATGATCGCGTGTTGGAATTTATTAACTCAAAAGATCAGGAACGGCTGGCGCCTTTGGGAACGAGTTGCCCGGATCACTTCTTGCGTACGAAGATCAGTCCACTTGTATTGGAGTTAAAAGCCGATGAAAATCTTTCGGATGTAAAGGCTATTAAAGAAAAACTTGCACCGGCTTTTGAAAGCTATTCTAAGCTGTACAAAGATTATTATGATAAGTGTAAGCATCCGAATAGTCCTGCTATGCGGGATGCTAACCCCGTCGTCATTTTATACCCGGGCATTGGAATGTTCACATTTGCTAGAGATAAACAAACTGCACGTGTAGCCGCTGAGTTTTACATCAATGCGATTAACGTCATGAAGGGTGCTGAAGCAGTTTCAGAATATACTTCCCTTCCACGGCAGGAAGCATTCAATATTGAGTACTGGTTGTTAGAAGAGGCCAAACTGCAACGTATGCCCAAACCAAAAACGTTGTCAGGTAAAATTGCCATGGTGACTGGCAGCGCCGGGGGCATCGGAAAAGCTATTGCTAAAAAATTTGCAGACGAAGGTGCTTGTGTGATTCTCAGTGATAATGATTCGGGTCGGTTAAAAGAAGCGGAAGAGGAATTCAAAAAGCAGTACGGCAAAGATGTGTTTGTGTCCACCTTGATGGATGTGACGAATGGCCAACAAATCGAACAATCCATGAGGGTTGCGGCCCTGGCCTTTGGTGGTATAGATATTGTCGTGAACAATGCAGGACTTTCAATTTCCAAGCCGCTTGAAGAACATACTGAAAAGGATTGGGATCTTTTATACGATGTTCTGGTGAAAGGGCAATTCTTGATCACACAGGCGAGCGTCAACACTATGCGAAAACAAGCCCTGGGGGGAGATGTAATAAACATTGTCAGCAAGAATGCATTAGTGTCAGGTCCTAACAATGCCGGGTATGGTTCCGCCAAGGCGGCCCAATTACACCTTAGCCGGTTGAATGCGGCGGAATTGGGAGTAGATAAGATCCGGGTGAATGTGATTAACCCTGATGCCGTGATCGCTGACAGTAAAATATGGGCAGGAGCCTGGGCGGAAGGAAGAGCTAAGGCGTATGGTGTGAAAGTCGAGGAGTTGCCGGCATTTTATGCAAAGCGTACGTTGCTTAATGAAATTATTTTACCGGTGGATATTGCTAACGCCTGCTTTGCCTTAGTTGGAGGTTTACTGAATAAATCAACCGGAAATGTGATTAATGTAGATGGTGGTGTGGCTGCAGGGTTTGTGAGATGAGGTATGGGGTATAGGGGTATAGGGTATAGGGAAAGACGGGAAGTCGGGAAGATGAATGTCGAATGTCGAACAGGGAATGTCGAATGTCGAAGGGGTACTAACTTCGGCGTTCGACATTCTGCCTTCGGCGTTGGACATTTTTCTTGCGAGGAAGAGAAGGAGGTAGAGGGGGCATAGAGGTATAGGGGTATAGGGCATAAAGGAGGAAAACTCTCCTAACTCTATACCTCTATACCCTTATACCCCTAAAATGTGCGCACAAGCCTTCCAGGAGTAAGTACTGCGCCGCGATGTAGGTGCCCATAATAAAGAAACCTGATTGTGTTATGGGTACTAAAAATTTATTGATCGCCAACAGCGAATCGGATATCATAAATAAAATTGCACCGCCAAATACCATCCAGAAACTTTTACTGTTTGTCCGGCCATACCGGAACAATCCATTGAGCACCATCAATACAAGCACCAGAGCGTACACCATCACCGGAAATTTCAATGGACCGAGCGTCGGATAAAGAATCACCACCAATCCTGTTCCTGCCAAGACAACCGGAAACGCAAAACGTATTTTTTGAATGCCTTGCAATGCATCTGTTATTTGTTCACGTTGATGGTGACGATAGGCCAGAATGTAAAAAATGTGGGCGACCAAAAATGCAATAAGGCCAACGATAAAGGAAAGCGCATAAAAAGCTTCAAACATCAGCGCTACGTCCCCGACAAGTGAAAAAAGGATTGCCAACAAGACGATCGGTGACCGGTGATTTGAAGCGTTCAGCCAGTAATAAATGCCCAGCATGATCATGATCATTGGCTTGCAAATCAGGTGAAGCTCCGTGGACTTAATTACACCCGCCAATAATTCGCCCAGGGCTATAGTGAAAAATAATAATAGTGTTAGCTTTTTCATGATGCTATCTTTGACGCCTGACGAATAGCGAGCAAATACAAGAAGGCAATGCCTGCCAGCGCACCACAGATCCCAAATGCCGCAACGAAACGGGATGGATCGTTACTGTAAATAAGGCCGGAGGCAAATGCACCGAAGCCGATTCCGAATTCCATAAAGATGTACACGGAAGCCACGCCCCTTCCCTTATATTGGATATCACTTAAATCGGTTGCCCAGGCAATTAATGTCGGCGACGTAGCACCTTGCGCTAAACCATAGAGCGTTACACCCACGATCAGCTGGAGTGAAGTTTCCGAAAATCCGATGATGAGCATCGAAAGAATTATAAACAAGGCGCAAACCTCTAATACAGGTTGCCTTCCCCAACGATCAGAAGCTTTACCGCCAATTAATCTTACGACGAGTGAAGCAACAGTCATATAAGTAAAAAGTAGACCTTTGTTTTTTATTCCAACAAAATGTCCAAAATCAGGGATAAGCGTAAACGATGCTCCATAGGCATAAGCCAGAAGCACCATCACAATGCAGGGTGCCAGCACACGTGGTTCAAAAAGATCTTCCTTTCTTACTTTTAATAACCCAATCCCGAAAATATGCTTTTCCTTCAGCGTTTCTTTTATTCCTATCAAAATCAGAACGGATATCAACCCAAAAGCAGAAGAGCAGTAAAAAACTGCGTCAAGCCCCAGGTTGTTGGCCAGCGTACCTCCAATTGCCGGACCTCCTGCCATGCCAAGTGAACCTGCAGTTCCCAGAAGTCCCATGGCTTCTCCCCTGCGCTCGGCCGGGATGACATCGGATAAATATGCCGCCGTACCTGTTGGTGTAAACCCGGTTGAGAATCCATGCACTAACCGGAGCAGCATAAAACCTGTTACGGAAGACAGTATCGGGTACACCGAGCTACATAAAAAGCATACTATTGAACCCACCATGATCACGGGCACGCGTCCAACTTTATCCGCCAGTTTTCCACTAAATGGACGCGAAAGCATAGCCGTAACGGTAAACAAGGAAATGATAAGTCCTTTGTATTCCGCACCACCCAAACTCGTGAGGTATTCTGGTAACTCGGGAATCAACATGTTAAAGCTGGCAAAGAAAAGCAGGGAGCTTATACAGAGCATCCAGAACTGGGCGGAATAAATTTTAGGTTTGATCAATGATGTAAAGTATTTACCAGCCCAAAAATTATTTACTTATCAACTTGTTCTGCAATGAGTTTTTCCAGGTCATGTTGCAGGTCAGGGTCACTGGGCCGCTTGGCGTCCACGTCCACAAAGTCACCGTTCCTGCTCACTAAAAGGTAACGTGGAATTTCATTCACCTGAAACATTCTTATAATATCTGCATGAGGACCAACTCTGAAGTGCTGCATTCCACGAACTTCAAGGTCCAGATTTTTAACCGCTTTACGCCACGCTTCAATATCTTCGTCAAGAGAAAGGTATACAAAAGCAACGCGCGATCTGTATTTTGCAAACAAATCTTTTGAGTGATCCATTTCCCGAATACATGGACCGCACCAACTCGCCCACAAGTCAATGTACACCGGCCGGTTTCCTTTTACTGCTTTTAAAAACTCAAGGAATTTTTCTTCATCCTCCTTACCTCCAAAATACCGATCGCGTTCTAGTTGAACATAATCGGAATATTGTTCTTCCAGGTCTTTGTCCTTCTGAAGGTCAGTCACAATGGATTCCTCCAACGGAGTTGCTTTCAGTGTATTATAATTCTTCCAAAAGGTTGAATCATAACTTATGTTGAGCAAACCTTCGCGGCCTGGTTCTTTTCCTTTAAAGGGCACATAATCCTTTAGCCGAATATCACTGGTCATCAACTCCACGTGAGACGTATGGCTATAGTGATCGTGCGTGTTGAAAGTGTAACCTTCCCTCATCGTGTGGTGATGGTAATATTTACCGTTGTACTTTTTATAAATAGAAAATGCTCTTACGGTTTCTGCCGGAGTTACTTGCGTAAATTCTGACTTCACAATAGCATAACCTTTTGTTGTTATATATAAAACTCCGGATTGTTTGAGATTGACCTTCATCCCGGACTTCAAGACAATGGTATCCTTTTTCAGGGCATAACTTATTTTGTAAACTTCAGTTCCGTCGTATTCACTTAGGCCGTCTAATGAAAAATCAAACAACCGCAGGTTCCTTCTCAAGGTACTTACTTCATATTTTTTAATAATGTCAAAAACGCCTGGACGGACAGTAGCCTGATACGAAACAGGATCTACCCCCATAACTGAAAACAAGGCAAATGGCAAGTGTGTATCCCTGACTTTTGAGTTGTCAAAACTTCTTCTGAGTTGCGTTACCTGTACTTCTTCTTTATATCCCGGGGATGGCGGCTGAAGTTTATATCCTTTCCGCTTATAGATATCAACTGCAGCTTCTATCAACCGGCCATAAACCGAGTCGTCTTTGCAATAGTGACGGTAGAATGATTTGTATACAAAAGGTCTGGTGTTGTAATTCTTTTTGATGTTTGAGAAGGACCGTTGTACAATTTTTTCAGGTCGTAAGTCCTTACTGAGGACGAGCACTTCTTTCAGCCTAATGGAGGAGGAAACAAGGCTAATAACTAAATTGTCCCCTGGGTTTTTCAAATAAAAGGTTTCAAAGCCAATGCAGGAAACGGTAACTGTAAATTCGGGGAAAGCCACCGTGGCAGGAACTTTCAACGAAAAAAAACCTTCGGCATTTGAGCTTGTTCCTAAGGACTGATTCTTAATTCCGACAGTGGCAAATGCTATGGCTTCTCCCGTACCGGCATCAGTAATTTTTCCTTCAATAATGCGTGCTGTAGATTGCTGAGGAAATACTACATGTGAAGTAAACAAAAGAATCAGTACAGGAAATATTCTCGCTGAAACCATGAGACTCAAGACTTGAAATTTACACCCTTTACTTTCCTCATATTGCTTCTTGCTTATTCAAACCAATGTCCTCCTGAACGTTTTTGCGCTTGTCTTATCATACACAATTTACCTGCTTAAACTGACTGAGGTTTTTCTTGTGCCCCTAATAAAAATGCTTTGATGAAATCATCTAAATCTCCATCCAATACATTTTGGGCATCGTGACGTTCTACTCCGGTGCGAGCGTCTTTTACGAGCTTGTAAGGATGCAACACATAGTTTCTGATCTGTGACCCAAAATCGATTTTCATTTTACCGGCCTCAATTTTATCGCGGGCCGCATTGCGCTTCTCCATCTCACGTTGATAAAGTTTTGATTTAAGCATCTGCATGGCGCGCTCGCGGTTAGCATGTTGGGAACGCTCTACCTGACAGACAATGACAATACCAGTAGGCTTGTGCGTAAGCTGAACCTTTGTTTCAACCTTGTTTACATTTTGTCCGCCGGCACCCCCGGATCGCGATGTCTGAATTTCAATATCTGCCGGGTTGACTTCAATTTCAATGGAATCATCCACTTTCGGATAAACAAAAACCGATGCGAAAGAAGTATGCCTGCGCTGATTGGAATCGAACGGCGATATTCTTACAAGACGATGAACACCAATTTCAGATTTTAGTTTTCCGTAGGCGAAGGGACCTTCCATTTCAAGCGTAGCCGATTTGATGCCCGCCACATCTCCGGATTGGTAATCTATCTGGGTAACTTTATAACCACCCTTTTCTCCCCACATGATATACATGCGGTTTAGCATATCGGCCCAATCCTGACTTTCTGTTCCGCCTGCCCCTGGATTTATTTCTATTACCGCCCCGAGTTGGTCTTCTTCCTTGCTCAGCATTTTTTTGAACTCCAATTCTTCAACCGCCTTCGCCGTGCGTTCATATTCACGGTCTAATTCCTCTTCTCCAACATCTCCTGCTGCATGAAATTCATTAAGCACATCCAGGTCATCAATCAGCTTAGTGACGTTATCAAAGGCATCTGTCCAAACTTTTTTCGTGCGGATGTTCTTTAAAATGGTTTCTGCTTCTTTGGGGTTATTCCAAAAATCAGCTTGGTGTGTTATCAGTTCTTCATCTTTTACTTCAACGCTCTTACGATCGTAGTCAAAGATACCCCCTCAAGGCACTAACGCGAGCCTTTAAATCCTTCAATTGATCTGTTGTCATGATTTACTGTTTTGTTTTTATATTTGAGGTTCAAATATATTCGAATATGAAGAAATCTTTACTGTTAGCCTCTTTTTTGATTACTTTTTACAGTCACGCGCAGTTTAAAAACTTTTCGCTTCATCTTTCAGCCAATTATCCCTGGATAAAAAACACAGAAGAAAGGCCAAAACCAAATGTGATCCCCTCCCCTTCAGGCTACTCATCTTTGACGATTCAGATGGGCACAAGACAATCATTTACTGAAAAAGTCGGATATGCCATCAGCGGCCGATTCGATTATTCTGTTTCAAGCCGATTTTTTATTACAACAGGATTATCGATGACGTGTTTACGTTTTCAACGATCAATAGAAGTCATCAATCAGAATGGTCAGTTGCTCTTTCCAACGGATTCTATAAAGTCCGGAACTCCGGTTGGCAGTATCTACGGCCCTATAATTTCCCGGGATGCGAATGGAAATTCGATCAGCCATCCTGCTCTATCGACGATGCCCATATCCAATAACTTAGGAAATACCACAACCTGGAATCTTCAAGTTCCCATTTTAGCAGGAACATCCTTTTTCAAGGATAAACTTCTGATGAAAGCGGGTGTATCGTTCTCTTATCTTCTTCGTGTTTCTGAAGTAAAACAGCAGTTCTCGTACTCGCCGACAACGGCAACCCTTTCAGATTATAAGGACCACAGCGATGAAGCTTATAACAAGTTCCTGACCGCCGGACTACTCGAAGTAACCTACCAGCTTACCAAAAGATTAGGAATTGATGTAACAGCTCAACATTTTTTTACACCCATTTATAAGAGTATTAGTCAACCTGCTGAAACACCAAGATACAATACCTTATCCTTTGGAGTGGGATATAACTTCTGAGAATTAAAATTGCATGTGCTGAAGTTCGCGCTGGTAAAAAGGTGAACCCTCTTCAACGGTCATTAACCTGTACCCATGTTTTAATCGTTGCGATTTTTTCTTAATCAACATCATGGGGAGTCCAACCGCCACCATACTCAGGGAAGTTGTAGTCACATTTTCATTCAGCGTGGCTTTTTCACCCTGCACCACAATCACATTAAATTGATCGACCACAAAATAGCCTACACCGCCAACCACTAATAAGGTCCCAACTACGTTAGCAAAACTAGATTGCTTAAAATACAACCGGTCAATAGTGTGAAAAGGTATGATATCCTTATGCGCCATTAGGGCAGTATCAAAAAGGTTGTTGACGTAACTCGTAATTTTTGTTTTACTGCCTTTCGTCTTAAAAACAATTTCATCCCCTGGGTAAAGTCGCAGCAATACTTTTTGCTTCTTCAGTAACACCAATTGTTTTTGACCCTGCGCAACCTGGGCTTCCAACAGCAGCAGAGACATGAAAAGCAAGGTTCTAAGAATAATTTTCACCCGTTCTGATTTCGAATCAATGTAAAAAAATTGGCGAACAATCCTATTCGGCAATTTCCCGCAAATAATTATAACATCTTACTTTTATTGGACTCATCATCTAGTGGGACACGTCTTTAGAGGCAAAGGAAGGCTTCCATTGCTGTGCTGTAGTATTTGTATTTTGCATCCAAGGTGATGTTTTCTGCCACCTTGCATTCTATTTCGCCCTTGCAGGGCTTAGAAAATGCAGACCACGGTATGCAACGCAGGACTAGGTCCTGCGCATTTGATGCAGCCCTGTCAGGGCTAATTACAAAAGGATTTCTCTTAAGCAAGACTTCAATCTCTTTCTTGAATAAGTTCCTTAGGGAAACCGAAGGAAGACTTTCCAATGCTATCGTCCATTTGACTCAGGATTGGATGATTTTCTATTCCCAAATTTGAACTGAATCTAGTAATAAATGCTGAAGGGTCTATTCTGCAATCGGTAACATCCATCCTTCACGCCCTGAAGGGGCTGAATCAGTGAGCGCTGGGCAGAGGCCAGCGCCAGAAATCATAAGAATTTCATGAGCCCTGAAAGGGAGTAATCAGCGAACTTTGATGGCAGTCTTGCGTTACAAAGATGTGATACTCTTCAAGCCCGCCATAGGCTGTTAAATAAATTACTCGTTAGCTTAACATTTATTCCGATGGGACAATCACTCGTTAGAAACTACCTGCATATCGTATTCAGCACAAAGAACCGTCAACCACTAATCATTCCAGCAATAGAAACCGAGCTTCATCATTATCTCGGTGGAATATGCAAAAACTTGGAATGCTATCCAGTCAAAATTGGTGGTTACACAGATCATATTCACATTCTTTGTATGCTTTCTAAAAAGCTCACATTAATAAAACTCATGGAAGAACTAAAATCTCATTCTTCAAAATGCCCGCCTGCCGGACGGGCAGGGATCAAGATAAAAGATGATAGCATGAAGAACTTCTTCTGGCAGGATGGGTATGGAGCTTTCTCAGTAAATCCATATGAGATTGATGTTGTGAAACATTACATCGAAAACCAGCATGAGCATCATAAGAAGAAAACTTTTCAAAATGAATACAGGGCATTTCTGAAAAAGTATCAGGTTGACTATGATGAGCGTTATGTATGGGAATGAGTGTATTCCGGGCATTGCCTCCCACG
>Ga0184629_10000748_pt1 | contig 14042 bp, 5 predicted proteins | sample PLM4_32_b1_FD_133158 | JGI IMG/M metagenome (GOLD analysis project Ga0184629, IMG submission 133158) | Groundwater sediment microbial communities from an aquifer in East River, Colorado, USA - PLM4_32_b1 | ecosystem: Environmental > Terrestrial > Soil > Riparian zone | place: USA: East River... | reverse complement strand
TTAGTTTGGGAGTCGGCGCCTATCGGGACAAGAGGAACCACCCTTGAATTAAAGGCTTAATCTATCTAGTCTCTCAACCATGGTAGATCAGCGGCTGTTTCCTACAGTTGATTCGAAGAGAGGGCAATGAAAAGCTTTCTGAATGACATGAAGAACGTGCTCGCGTCGGTGGCTGTAACGGTCCCCGCAGTCAGCGGCCTCTCAAGCACAGTTGGGCGAACCAAGTACGTCCCGCAGTTAACTTTAACGGGAGAGTCAATTATGAAAAAACAAGTCTGCAACCCGCCGTTCACTCTAGGGCTTCTGGTAGCCGCGATCCCCATGTCCTCCGCGAAGGGTAATTGCGAGGTGACAGTCAAGAACTTCTTGAGGTCGCTGATATTGATAATCGGGGTGGCCATGGCGATCACCGCTGCAGCGCCGGCGTCCGCCATCCTCATCAATGACACCAGCGACGATTTCACCATCAATTGGGCGCTGCCGAATGCCGGCGGATCTGGTGTTACCGTGCAAGGGGAAGCGAGCTTCAATGTAACGGCGGTTTCCGATACGTCGATCAGGATGACCGTGACGGTCAACAACCTTCTCGACCTCTTCGCACCTGCTGGCTGGAACGGCGGAATCAGCTCTATCGGTTGGGCAACCGATCCGAATGCGGTTTCAGGAACGCTTCTTGTCGGTTCGGTGTTCGATAATGCTGCTTTCACCAATATCCCGAGCCTTTCCCTGGTCGAAGTTTGTATTTGGGCGGCAAACAATTGCTCGGGCGGCGCCCAAGGCAGCCTGTTGGCGGAGGGCGCTTCGGACACCTTTACAGTACAACTCAACTCACAGAGTCCAGGCGACGGATCCTCTGATTGGAACCTGACCAGCTTCGGGATGAAGTTCCAGACGAGTGCTGGTTCGTTCGAAGCCTACGGCTGCCAGCGAGGGGAAAACTGCGGAAGCACCAACGTGCCCGAACCGGCCACCCTTGCGCTACTCGCCTTCGGTCTAGCGGGACTCGGATTCAGCCGCCGCAAGAAAGCCTAACCACAGCCGCACTCGCACAGACCCCGCTTCGGCGGGGTTTTTGTTGGTGGCTGCGTCAGCGTTTGCGCCTGAACTCCCACGGCGGTACCGGTTCCTTGTCCTGCCATCGGTCCCACGACCGCGGCAGCGGCGAATTCAGAACGAAGGCTGGACGCGACGCGCATACTCCAGACTCCGGGTAATGCTGGGCAGCATGGCGCCAACAAAAGCCTTCAATGCCCGCTCCGCGTCCTGCGGACGCTCGTCGTGGGGCGCATAAACAATGACGACGGCCCCGTCGTTTCCGCGGCCGAGCAGGCTGGATTTCGCCTGCAGCAGTTTCGCCCAGTACGGGTTCGCGATGTACTGGCCGTCCACCCAATACCAGCACCATACGAGCAGGCTCGCGGACCGGCTGCGCAATTTTGTCTCGGTCACCGAGAGGTCCCCCTGGTCGAAAACGAGGGTCCGGCGCGTATCCCCCATGTTTCTCCACACGCGGTCGTCGCTGCGGACGAGCGTGTTTCGGGAGCTAATTAGCTGAACGCCCGGCCGATGATTCTGGTAATACCCCACATAGAACCCAGCGCGCGTGGATTCGTTGCCATAGGCCCGGTGGATATAGGCCGATGGACTGAGAAAGCGCGGCCCCCAATCCGTCAGGTGCCCGACGACCGGCTGCCAGTCTCCAGCCGGCGGTGGTGCATGTAGAGTCGGCTGCGCGTGGGGGCCTGTATCCTCCAGCCGCTCAGCCACCTCAGGCCACACGGCCACTACCCCGGCCGCCGCGATAGTGGCTGCCATGATCGCCGCCAGTGAGGACTGGGGTCGTGTCGAATGCGGTGCGGACCTCGGCGGCGCCGGGCGCAGGTCACGATCCTCGCGCCAATAAGAACCTATCCAGAACAGGATCAGAATCACAACTCCGAAAAACAGCCACCCGTATATCAGGTGATCGATTCCAACCGCATATTTCATTTCGCTCAGATGGCCGATCATGACGATCATGTAGGCGCGTAGCCAGTTGGCGACGATCGGCACGACTACCGACAACGCAACGAAGATCGCGCGCCGCGCGAGGCTCCGGTAAGTGAGGTAGGCATACAGGACGCCGACGGTCAGCGACGCGATCAGGTAGCGCAACCCGCCACACGCTTCGACCACCGACCAGCTGCCGCTCGGGATCATGAAGAACAGGCCTTCGCGGTACACGGGTATGCCTGTCAGCTTGAGCGCTGCCACCGTGAAGTCGGCCGTATACTCCATCAGCGGCGATTCCAGGAACTCGCCGAACGGGACCGCGAACAATAGAAAAAAAAGCGGAAAGGCAAGCGTCCGAACCGCCGGGTAGCCCAGGATCGCCCAGACCACCAGCGGGATCATTAGGACAATGCCAAATTGCTGCACTACTCCCGCTCCCGCCATTTGCCCCAATAGCCAGCCAAATCCCGCCAGTGCCAGCATCGGCAGCGCGCGAAAATCGGGCCGGAGGTCGAGTGCCGCAACGGCATGGCGCCTCTGCCAGATCATCCACGCGCTGATCGGCGCGATCAGAAAGCCGTGAGCGAATGTATCCGTACTCTGCCAGATAGCGACCATGGATTGCGCCGTATCGCCGTACCATGCGAGCAGCCAGAAGACCGTGCTCAATGCAAGGGCCATCGCGATCCGCCGGTGCCTGATGACATCCGGCTCCTGCCCGGGCATCGCCATGCTGGATAACGCAACCGGCTTAAGCTTCATAAAGGAATCCAGTGTCTTCCCGAAGCGTCCTGCCCAATGCATTGGTCAACCACGCTCCTCTCAATTAATGATCCCGGTCAACAACGGCTGGGGCAGGCCGCTAACCTGGGCTCCAGATGATCTGCAGGCCAATCCGGGGACGCGGCACGACGCCCTCGAAGTATTCCCAGATCGGAATTGATGAATATGGCCTGGGCCTGCGAACCCGGTACTATGAGTGCAGAAACCCGAGTTGACGCGCTATGATAAACCTGCCAATTCGGTTAGGGTGCGGCGGAACACCGGACAATTGAGATCGTCCCAAGACGGCCCGACGTTAGACTGCCGAAAGCCGCCGAGCTGCTCGGGATTAGCCGGCCGACCGTTCTGCCATAATGGTTTCAAGTCGCTCGATTAGCGTCGAATCCGGTAACTTGCATGTGTGCGTTCAGTGGTGTGTCGCCGCACCGGCCAGTTCGTGGATGAATTGTTTTATTGGAAGCGTGGAGATTCGCATGATTCATTCAAGAGGTTACTACAGACATGGCGCGCTGGCCACGGCGCTGCTCATCGTCGTGCTGTTATCGGGAGGATGTGGGGAGAAGGCCGAGGATCCCGGACGGTCGATCGCAGACGCCAAGCAGGAGCGCGATAAAGGCAACCATAATGCCGCCATTATTCACCTGAAAAACCTGCTGCAAAAGTCTCCCGAGCACGCGGAGGCGCGTTTCTTGCTGGGCGTAACCTACAATGATACGGGTGACTTCACGTCGGCCGAAAAGGAGTTGCGTAGGGCCCTCGAGCTGCATTACGACAAGGCCAAAGTGATCGCCCCGCTCGGCAGGGCGTTGCTGATGAAGGGGGAATTCCAGAAAGTGCTCGACCAGGTACGACTTGAAGGTGACGCCGGGAATCAGGTGCAGTCCGAAGTACTGACGTTGCGCGCGCTGGCATCGATCGGGCTAGGCCGCAGCCGTGAAGGGGGCGAATTGCTCGAGCAGGCGCTCGCCAGGCAACCTGGGTTCGCCGATGCGCTGCTCGGACAGGCCCGGCTTGCGGCGGGCGAGCGGAAGCTGGACGACGCCGCGCGTCTGATCGAGCGGGCGCTCGCCAGCGCGCCCAAGAGTGCCGACGCATGGCTCATGAAGGGCGACCTGAGCCGGATCATGGCCGATCGGGAAGGCGCGATCGCGGCCTACCAGAAAGTCCTCGAACTCAGCCCGCACAATATCCCGGCTAGCCTGAACATCGCTTCGTTGCAGATCGACAGCGGCAATTTCGACGAAGCGCGCAAGCAGGTCGAACAGATGCGCAAGGTTGTTCCCAACAATCCGACGTCTTACTTCCTGGAAGGGCTGATCGAGTTTCGCCAGCAGAATTACGCCGCCGCCCGCGAAGCGGTGCTGAAAGTTCTCAAGGCGGCGCCAGACCACTTGCCGAGCATGCTGCTTGCGGGTGCGGTCGAGTATGCGCTGGGTTCGCACGGCCAAGCGCAGTCGCATCTGTCGCGCGTGATCAACTACGCACCAAAAAACGTCTACGCGCGCAAGTTGCTGATTGCGTCTCTCGCGAAAAGTGGCCAGACGCAGCGCGCACTGGAAGTACTCCAGCCGGCGTTGAAACAGTCCCCAGAAGACGGCGTGCTGATGGCGCTCGCCGGAGAGGTGTACCTGCAGAGCAACGAATTCGCCAAGGCGGCGCAGTATTTCGAATTGGCGGCAAAGCTCGACCCGAAGAGCGCGGGCCCTCGCACCGGGCTGGGCCTGAGCCGTCTCGCCTCGGGCGACACGGACCGCGCTCTGGCCGACCTGGAATCGGCCTCGCAGCTTGATTTCGACAAGTACCAGGCGGACATCCTGCTGGTCACATCGCACCTTCGGCGGACGAACTACGACGAAGCGCTGAAAGCGATGCAGACGCTCGAGAAGAAACAGCCGAGCAATCCGCTCACCTATAACCTGAAAGCGATGATCTATATCGGCAAGAATGATACCGCAGCCGCGCGCAAGTACCTCGAACACGCGCTCGGGCTACAGCCGGGCTATGTACCCGCGGCGGTGAACCTCGCACAGCTCGATCTGCAGGAGAAAAATCCCAAGGCTGCGCGCGACCGGATCGAGTCGATCCTGGGGAAAGACAAGGATAACCTGCAGGCACTGCTCACGCTCGCCAGCCTTGGCCCACGCATCGGCGCCACTCAGCAAGAACAAATCGACTGGCTGGAGCGCGCCCGCAACGCAAGCCCCTCCTCGGCGCAGCCGCAGCTGATGCTGGCGCGCATATACGCACAGGCCGGGGATGCGAGGAAAGCGCTTGCGGCCGCGCAACATGCACAAGCGATCAGCCCTGATACTTTCGAGGTTCTCGATACGTTGGGCGCGATGCAGATCGCCGCAGGGGAGAAGGAACAAGCGCTGGTGACGTATCGCAGGCTCGCCACGCTGCAGCCCAATTCCCCGGTCGCGCTCTACCGCCTCGCCACCGCACAGGTCGCCAATGCCAACCAGGCGGCGGAGGGCACGCTGAGGGAAGTGCTGTCGCTGAAACCGGATTTCATTGACGCGCAGGTGGCGCTGGCCGATCTGGCAGTTCGCGCCGGACGTTTCCCAGAGGCGATGAAGATAGCGCGGCAGATGCAGAAGCAGGCTGCCAAGTCTCCGCTAGGTTACATCCTTGAGGGTGATGTGCTGATGGCGGAGAAGAAAGTTCTGCAGGCCACAAAGGCTTACGAGACCGGCTACGACATTGGAGAAAGCGGTTTGCTCGTCATCAAGATGCATGCGGCATATACGCAAGGCGGGAAACCCGACGCAGCGGAGAAGCGGCTGGCACAATGGCTGAAACGATGGCCCGACGACGTGCGGGTGCGGTTATACGCCGCCGACTTCGCCTTGAAAACCGGTAAATACCGGCATGCGATCGAGCACTATGAGTGGCTGCAACAGAAGCAACCCGATAACGTGCTGGTGCTGAACAACCTTGCCTGGGCCTATCAGCATATTCAGGATAAGCGGGCGCTGGAAACTGCCGAGCGTGCATATAAGCTAAAGCCAGACAACGCCGCGATTGCCGATACACTGGGCTGGATGCTGGTCGAGCAGGGTAACAACACGCGCGGGCTCGAGTTGCTACAAAAAGCGGTGGCGGGTGCGCCCCAAGCTCACGAGATTCGCTACCATCTTGCTCAAGCGTGGCTCAAGGCCGGTGACAAGTCGAAGGCTCGCAGCGAACTCGAGCAGTTGCTGGCGACCGATGCGAAGTTTCCTCAGCAGGCCGAGGCGATGAATCTACTCAAGCAGCTGAAAAACTAGACGGCGACACCGGGAAGGCACAACCGAAGGTGTAGATTCCGAACGCAAACACGGCGGCGAGTCGGCGCCGTGTCGCAGCGCGAAGGACAAGCCGCGCTCCAACATCGCCGCTCCTGTCGTCCCCGGCAAAGTTCGCGTGCAAAAAGTCACGACCCGGGATCCGCGCTGTCGAGAACTCGTGAGTCGCTCGTCACTGTCCATTCCCACCGTAGATGATTTATCGTTTTTCACGGCCTGCTCTTCGCTATAAAAAGACATTTATTATCAAATAATTAATGCCAAATACCCGCGATTGTGCTCGCCTTACAACGATGGCACGGAAGTTGCGATGAACGGGCCAACGTGTTGACTCATACGGTGACAGACCATGGCTACCATCAGCGGCGACAGCACTAACAATATTTTGTCCGGCACCAATTCGGCCGACACCATTTCCGGTGGCGAGGGCGACGATATCCTATCCGGCGGCAACGGTAACGACCTCCTCTTCGGCGGTTCCGGGGAGGACCTCATCTATGGCGGCAACGGCAACGACCTCGTCTTCGGCGGTTCCGGGGACGATGTCCTGTTTGGCAACAACGGAAACGACGTTCTTGAAGGCGGCGGCGGCAACGACACCCTGAACGGCGGCAATGGACAGGACATGCTGCTCGGCGACTCCGGCGACGACGTCCTGATCGGTGCTGGGGGCGCGGACTGGATGATGGGCGGCGCCGGATACGACGTGTTCGCGTACCTGATCGCGTCGGATTCGAATAGTGGCGGTTGGGACCGCATCATTGATTTTACCCAAGGCGAGGACAAGATCGACCTCTCGGCTTTGCACGAGACCAATCTCGCCTGGGGAGATAAGATCGCCGCAAAATACACTGCCTGGTACCAAAACTTCGATTCCAGCACTTTCGTCTTCGCCGATATTAACGGCGACGGCAAGGCAGACCTTCAGATCGAGCTGAAGAACACCTCCGGCCTCAAGCTCACTTCCAGCGACTTCATGGGCGTCGGCGGCAGCGCACCGGTGGCCACGAATAATACGGGCACGGCATTGGAAGCGGGCGTTGCGGCAGGAAACGATGCCATCGGTAATGTCCTTACGGACGGTGTACCCGACAGCGATGCGGGTAACGGCACCAATCTTACAGTGAGCGCGATCCGCACCGGCACGGAAGCGGGCGGCGGCACGGCAGGCGCGGTAGGCAGCAGCTTGGCCGGTGCATACGGCACGCTGACGCTCCTTAGCAATGGCGAATACCGCTACACGGTGGACAATAATAATGCGACAGTGAACGCTCTGAACACGGGCGGCTCGGTGACCGATACCTTCACCTATACCGTCTCCAACGGGGCGGGCGGCACGGACACGGCCCAACTCACCGTCACCGTCAACGGCACCAATGATGCCGCGGTGCTGTCCTCCGACACGAGCGACCTGGCCGAAACCAATGACGCGGCGGACATCAGCACCAGCGGCACGCTGACCATCAGCGATGCCGACAGCGCCGAGACCTTCGTGGCGCAAACCGACACCGCCGGTACCTTCGGCAGTTTCTCCATTGGCACCGATGGCACGTGGGCCTACACCGCCGACAGCGCGCACAACGAGTTCGCGGCCGGCATTACCTACATCGATAGCTTCAACGTGACGAGCGCCGATGGCACGCACACCTCGGTAACGATCAACATCCTCGGCACCAACGATGCGCCGGTGATAGCTTCGGGCGATCAGTCGAGCATTGTCTTCGAGGGCGATGACCTGCCGAGCGCGAGCATGAAGGCTACTGGCCAGGTCACGTTCACCGACGTCGATCTGTCCGACACGCATACCTTGTCGGTAAACTCGGCGGCTACACACGGCAGCGCGAGCGTGGATGCGGACGGCACTTGGCACTACACGGTGATCGACTCCGGTGCGGTGGATGCGCTCGCGGTGGGCAAGCATCTTTCCGACAGCTTCACGGTGATGGTGGACGATGGCAACGGCGGCCTCGCCACGCAAGTTGTGAGCATCGACATCGCCGGCACCAACGATACACCAGATGCAACGGCCGACAGCGCCGACGCCATCAATAACGGGGATACTTCCCTTGCCGATGCCTGGGGCAATGCCCTAACCAACGACACCGATCCGGACACCGGCGATACGCTGGTGGCGACCGGGATCAGCAGCGTCGTTGGCGGTACGGTCGGCGTTGGCGACACGGTCGACGGCATGTACGGCATGATCCAATTCGATAACGAGGAAGGCGAATGGAGCTATTGGCTAAGCAATGCCAGCATTAACAAACTGGCGCAAGGCGCAATCGACTATGATGTTTTCCACTACACGATGGAGGATCAGCACGGGGCTGTGTCCTCGAGTACTCTGACCATCAAGGTCACCGGCACCGGCACCGAACCTGTGCCGGCCGACCCCACGCCTCCGCAGGATGTATCGCCCCCGGTGTCCGGAAACAGTCAGCCCGCCCCGGCCGCCGACAACGTCATCACGAGCGTCTGGGCGGGAGATCAGGTCGACATTCCGGTATGGGCGCTACTCGCGAACGACAACAACGCGAATGGCAATCCACTCGGCATCGAGAGCGTTGGCAGCACGACCAGCGACGATCTCGTGAACCTGAATGGCGGTTACATCGAATTCACTGACGCAAACGAGTTCGAAGCATCCTCCTTCACCTATGTTGCCACCGATGGCTCCTCGTCGGGCAACCCAGTCGTTGTCAACTTGACCCAGGATACGGATGGCACCATTGACGGGACCTCCGGCAACGACATCCTGTTAGGAGCCAGGAACGAATCGACCACCTTCGCCGGCAACGGCGGCGACGACCTGTTGTTCGGCGGAAATTACGCAGACACGTTCGATTACAACGCGCTCTCCGACCGCGGCACGACGGGCGACGTTATCTCCGGCTTCCAGAAGGGATCGGACGACCTCGACCTGCACGACCTGCTCGCGACTTTCAGCGGGTACAGCGCCGCGGACGCATTCAGCGGCGGCTACCTGCAGTTCGTGGAATCAGGCAACGATACGCTCGTCCAGGTCGACGGCAACGGCGGCGGTGACTCGTTCGACACGCTGCTGACCCTGAACGGCGTCCACCTGAGTTCGTCCGACACCGGCGACTTCATACTCTGACGCGCTGGTTCTCCCGCTGATGTACGGCTGATCCCGTTTCGCCAGCGCATCACGCCGACCGTGGAGGGAACGGTCGTCTACATTTCAGCCGACCGTCTGGTGGACAATGCGACCAATACCCCGTACCACGTGGTGCACGTGCGCATGTCGTCCAAAGCATTGCGCAAGGCGGGCAATCTCAAGCTTCAGGCGGGAAGGCCGGCCGAGGTCCTCATCCAGACCGCGGGCCCGCAACGCCCTGCAGTATCTGGTTGACTCGGTCCTGGGATTCCTGCAGCGCTCGCTGCGGGAGCAGTAAAGGACATTCCATCACTGCGCCTGCATCCCCCGCCGATGGGTGCTGCGCACTCGAGTACGGCATACCCGGTGCCCCCGCCTGCAGGCTTAGGGGCATGCACACTGACACGCGCGAATCCTCCAACTCTGTGCGCAATAAGTCACGATCCGGGACACGCGCCGGAAAAAAGTCGCAAGTCGATCGTTGCTGTCCACTTCTGCCGTGAATTGTTCATCACCCTGTCCACTTCTGCCGTGAATTGTTCATCACCTATGGAGCCTGCTCTGGGCTATAACAAACACGCGTGTTGCAGACAAATAGCAAAACTTTTTTATTCGCGTTGTGCAGTCTGCCAACAGCAGGGGCACGGAAGGTTCGTGAAACAGACCATTACGATGCTGCCAATAGTGGGCAAATCTGTTGACTTAGGCGGGGGCGAATATGGCTACCATCATCGGCAATAACAGAAACAACATCTTGTCCGGAACGAACTCGTCCGACACGATCTTGGGCCGTGACGGCAACGACGTCATCGATGGCCGCAGCGGCAATGACAGGATCATCGGCGGCAGCGGCAATGACCAGATCCTGGGCGGCACCGGTAATGATCGCATCGACGGCGGCCGCGGCAGCGACCAGATCGTGGGCGGCGACGGCAACGACATCGTTGACGGCGGATCAGGCGATGACTTCGTGGACGGCGGCAGCGGCAATGACGTCATCGACGGCGGCCGCGGCAACGACCAGATCCTGGGCGGCGACGGTAACGACATCGTTGACGGCGGATCGGGCGATGACTTCGTTGACGGCGGCAGCGGCAACGACTTGCTTTCCGGCGGCAGCGGCAACGACATCGTTGACGGCGGATCAGGCGATGACTTCGTGGACGGCGGATCAGGCAATGACGTCGTGGGTGGCGGGACCGGCAATGACCTCCTCTTCGGCGGCGCCGGTGACGACGCGTTGATCGGCGGGGCCGGTGCGGATCAACTCACAGGCGGTTCGGGCAGCGATCGATTCGTATTCCTGGACGCCTCGGATTCGCCAGCGGCCAGTGGCTGGGATCGCATCACCGATTTCACCCAAGGCCGGGACAAAATCGATCTCGCTGCATTTCGTAGTATCCCCTCCGACCTCGATCTCGTGTGGAGGGGCGAGGACCCGGCGGTCGCCGGCCCCTGGGGGGTGTGGTACCACAACAGCGCGATCAGCACATTCGTCCACGCCGACACAAGCGGCGACGGTATAGCTGACCTCACGATCGAGCTGAGATTCACTCCCGGCCTTAACCTCGCCGTTACCGATTTCATCGGTGTTGCCAACGCGCCGGTGATCGACACCCCCCCGGTCAACGATGCGCCGGTACTGACCGGCGATCTCGCAGGGACAGTTGACGAGGGTGCGCGCTACACGATCAACACTACCGAATTGAACTTCACCGACCCGGACGACGACGCGGCGGGAGTGACCTTCACCGTCTCGGAACCGGTCAACGGCACGGTGCAGGTCGGCGGCAGTGACGCCACCTCCTTCACCGGCACGCAGCTGGCAAATGGCGAGGTGACGTTCCTCCATGACGGCAGCGAGACGCTGTCGGCCTCGTTCAAAGTGTCGGTCGAGGACGGCAACGAGGACGCCTCGACGCCGACCCAGAGCACCTTCAACCTCACGGTCAAACCGGTGAACGATGCGCCGGTGGCCGTGAACGATACCATCGCAGCGACCGAAGACACGCCGTTTACCTACAGCGCGGCGCTACTGCTGGTCAACGACACCGATGTGGACAGCGCGACGCTGACCGTCGCCAGCGTCGCCAGCGGCAGCGGCGGCACGGCGGTGCTCGAGGTCGACGGCTCGGTCACCTTCACCCCCGACGCCGACTTCAACGGCGCGGCGAGCTTCAGCTATATTGCGACCGATGGGGCGTTGAATTCCAGCAGCGCGACGGTCACGGTCAACGTGGCAGCGGTGAACGATGCGCCGGTGGCCAACCCCGACACCCTTACAGCGACCGAAGACACGCCCGTCACCTACACCGCGGCGCAACTGCTGGGCAACGACACCGATGTGGACAGCGCGACGCTGGCGATTGCCAGCGTCGCCAGCGGCAGCGGCGGCACGGCGGTGCTCGAGGCCAACGGCTCGGTTACCTTCACCCCCGACGCCGACTTCAACGGCGCGGCGAGCTTCAGCTATATCGCCAGCGACGGCACCAGCCTCTCCGACAGCGCCACCGCCACCGTCAACGTGGCAGCGGTGAACGATGCGCCGGTGGCTGCGCCCGTGACTCTGTCCGCGATCGCGGAGGATAGCGGCGCGCGGAACATCACTTCGGCGGAACTGCTGACGGGGGTGGCCGACGCTGACGGCCCGACGGCGACGATCACCTCGCTGACGATCGGCGCGGGCAACGGCGTGCTGGTCAACAACAACGGCAGCTGGAGCTACACCCCCGCGCTCAACGACGACGCTTCGGTGACGTTCAACTACACGGTGTCGGACGGCGCGCTGTCGGCTTCCTCGACGGCCTCGCTGGACATCACGCCGGTGAACGATGCGCCGGTGGCCGTGAACGACACGCTCGCGGCGACCGAAGACATGCCCGTCACCTACGCCGCGGCGCAACTGCTGGGCAACGACACCGATGTGGACAGCGCGACGCTGACGATTGCCAGCGTCGCCAGCGGCAGCGGCGGCACGGCGGTGCTCGAGGCCGACGGCTCGGTTACCTTCACCCCCGACACGAACTTCAACGGCGCGGCGAGCTTCAGCTATATCGCGACCGATGGTGCGTTGAATTCCAACAGCGGGACGGTCACGGTCAACGTGGCAGCGGTGGACGATGCGCCGGTGACGGCGAACGCCAGCGCCTCGACGGACGAGAACACGGTGCTGGTTGGGGCTCTGGTTCCGGCAGCAATAGATGCCGAGGGCGACGCGGTGAACTATGCCCTGGTCGGCGATGTGGAGAGGGGTGTCCTGACCTTCAACCTGGACGGCAGCTACGACTTCGCCCCGAACGGTGCGTTCGAGGGTCTAGACACCGGCGAGAGCGATGCCGTGACGTTCACCTACCAGGCGGACGACGGCACCCTCGATAGCAACGTCTCGACGGTGACGATCACGGTCAACGGAGTCAACGATGCGCCGGTGACGGTGGCGGACAGTGCGACGGTGGATGAAGGCGGCACGGTCACGGTGCTGGCTTCGCTGGCGGCGAGCGTGCTGGCCAACGACACGGACGCGGAGAGCGCCCCGCTCACGGCGATCCTGGTGAGTGGACCAACGCATGGCTCGCTGGCGCTGAATGCGGACGGCACCTTCAGTTACACGCATGATGGCAGCGAGACCACGAGCGACAGCTTCACCTATCAGGCCAACGACGGCGATCTCGACGGCACGACGGTGGCGGTGGCAATCACGGTCACGCCTGTGGACGATGCGCCGGTGACGGCGAACGCCAGCGCTTTGACGGACGAGGACACGGTGCTAGTTGGGGCTCTGGTTCCGGCAGCGACGGATGCCGAGGGGGACGCGGTGAACTATGCCCTGGTTGGCGATGTGGCGAGGGGCGTTCTGACCTTCGACCTGGACGGCAGCTACGACTTCGACCCGAACGGTGCGTTCGAGGGTCTGAACACTGGCGAGAGCGATCTCGTGACGTTCACCTACCAGGCGGACGACGGCACCCTCGACAGCAACGTCTCGACAGTGACGATCACCGTCACCGGCGTGAACGACGACCCGGTGATCACCTCCCACGGCGGCAGCCCTAGCGCCTTTGTGACCGTGACCGAGAACAACACGGTGGTGAACACGGCGACGGCGACCGATCCGGACGCCGGCGAACCGCTGACGTTCTCGATCGTCGGCGGCGCCGATATGGCGCAGTTCTCGATTGATTCGGCAACGGGCGTGCTGACGTTCAACGATGCACCGGATTTCGGATCCCCGGCCGATGTGGGCGGGGATAACGTGTACGACGTCGTCGTGCAGGTCTCGGATGAGCATGGCGCGACGGACACGCAATCCATTGCGGTGACCGTGACGGAGAACCTTCCGCCGATGCCGGAAGGCGACAACGTCATCACGAACGTCTCCAGAAACCAGCCAGTCAATATTCCGGAATGGGCGCTGCTCGCGAACGACAGTGATCCAAACGGCGATCCGATCGACGTGCTCGATGTCAGCGCCACGGGGGGCGGGACCGCAGCGCACACCCTCGGAACCGGAACGGCCGGCTACGTGACGTTCATTCCAAATAATTCCGACGAAGGCGGCTCGTTCGCCTACCGGGCCATGGACGTATGGGGGGCGGTAAGCTTCATGTCGGGGGGCGTGAACGTGACTCTGGATAGAAACGGCGACCTCGACGGGACGGACGGTAACGACATACTCGTGGTGGGGCTGAACTCCGGTGCCACGCGGGTGGTCGGTATAGACGGCAACGACATCCTGGTCGGCGGGCGAGGCAACGACACGCTCAGCGGCGGGGTCGGCGACGACACGCTTGATGGAGGCGCGTGGGGTGACTTGCTGGATTTCTCTTAGGCCAGCACCCTCTCTTCGTTCACGCTCGGCGCCG